>Ga0137409_10008085_pt1 | contig 10763 bp, 9 predicted proteins | sample CZODoug1_16funga_FD_122059 | JGI IMG/M metagenome (GOLD analysis project Ga0137409, IMG submission 122059) | Vadose zone soil fungal communities from Angelo Coast Range Reserve, California, USA - CZODoug1_16fungal (Hybrid Assembly) | ecosystem: Environmental > Terrestrial > Soil > Vadose zone... | reverse complement strand
TGCACCATCCCCTGCTCGTTGCGCGCCTGGTAGTAAGTGAGCACCTCGGGATTCTGCGCAAGCGCCTGCCCGACTCCGGTCAGGTTGCCGTGGCCGAAGATGCCGAAGCAGCCCTCGATGAAGCGGTGCTCGACCCCGTCACGCTCGAGGTGCTGCGCGGCGAGAAAGCGGACGAGCGCCTGCGCCATCGTCAGCTTCAGCGTTTTCACGGCCGGACCCTAGGCGGGTTCTGGAAGCATCACGTCGCGCACCAGCCCGTCGAGCTCGGTGCAGGCTGCGCTGAACTGGCGCATCGTGCGGACAGTCGGAGGGAACGTGTCGAACTCGTCGATGGTGAGGCCGGCTTCAGAGTAGGCGCGCCGGAAGTCAGGGAAATGCGCGAGCAGCCGCTTCACAACTTCGGGATCGACCGGATCGTCGATCCGCGGCCGCACCTCGACGTCACCGGCGTTGATTCGTTTGATCCACGCCGAGGGCGGCGAAACGACCGCGTCAGCGCCGATGAGCTCGCTCCAGTGCATGTGGTTGCGAAATGCCGCGGAAAGCAGGCGGAGCCTGTAGCCGCGCTCGCGGTAGATCGCGTACGTCTTCTTGAAGACGGCCACGCCGGCCCACTCGATCAAACCCGGGTCGATCGTGATCTCGCGCTTGTCGAGCTGGACCTTCAACCAGTCGTCGAGCCGGCCGACCATGATCGTGCAGACGGGTCCCATCGACTTGATGTCCTTACCCTCTTTCTCGCGGCGCTTCAAACCGCGCTCGACGGATTCGGCGACCGCGATGCACTGCGGGAGCGTGAAGCACACGGTCGCGTTGACGCTCAGCCCGCGGTACGTGGCTTCTTCGATCGCAACCACGCCCGCGCTGGTCGCCGGGATCTTGACGATGATGTTCGGCGCGAGGCGGCTGAACACCATCCCCTGCTCGACGATGGCGCCGGCATTGCGAAACAGCCGAGGGTCCGTCTGGATCGAGAGGCGGCCGTTGCGCCCGGCATGCGCGGCAAACGCCGGCTCGAGAAGTTTGGCGGCCTTGACCGACATCTCCTCCACCAGCTTCCAACCGATCTGGTCCTCCGTGGCGCCCGGCATCTCAGCGAGCAATGCCTCGATGCGAGGCCGCCACTCGACGATGTGCTTCTTCAGGATCCCGACGGCGATGACGGGATTGCACGTGGCTCCGACCGCGCCGTGCTCGATCGCGTACTTGAGCTCGTCGATGTCTGCCGAGTCGTTCCACAGGACCGTCGGTGTCGTCTGCGTCATCTGGTGCAGCCGGCTCTTGTAAGTGACTCGAGGGTCAGTCGCGGTCAAGCTGCCTTCACCTTACGTCACCACCTGGTGACGACCACCTTCTTGCGCGTGTAGAACTCGATGCCGTCGGTGCCGTGAACGTGCAGGTCGCCGTAGAAAGAGCCCTTCCAGCCGCTGAACGGAAAGAAGGCGAACGGCTGCGCGATCGGCACGTTGATGCCCGTCATCCCGGCTTCCACGCGCTCGCGAAACTCGCGGGCGGAGCGCCCGGACTGCGTGAAGATCGTGGCCATGTTGCCGAGCGCCATCCGGTTGGCTTGCGCGATCGCCTCGTCGAGGCTCCCCGCGCGAGCGACTGACAGAACCGGTCCGAAGATCTCTTCGTTGCCGACGGACATGTCGGAGGTGACGCGGTCGAGGATGGTCGGGCCAAAAAAGAAGCCCGGCCGCGACATCTGGCCACGCCCGTCGACCACCAGCTCTGCTCCTTCGGCAACGCCCTTGTCGACGTAGCCAGCGACCCGGTCACGATGGTCGGCCCGGATCAATGGACCGACCTGCACGCCGGCCTCATCGCCTGGCCCGACGACCAGCTTCGATGCCGCAACCTTCAGGCCGCCGAGCAATCGATCCGCGGCCGCCCCGACCGCCACAGCGACTGATCCCGCCAGGCATCGCTCGCCGGCGTTGCCGAAGGCGGAGTTGAGGATGGCGGGAACCGTGACCTCCGAGTCGGCGTCGGGCATGACGACGATGTGGTTCTTCGCGCCGCCGAGCGCCTGGACCCGCTTGCCGGTCGCGGCCGCGGTCTGGTAGACGTGCCTGGCCACCGGCGCCGAACCCACAAACGAGATCGCGTTCACGTTGGGGTGGTTGAGCAGCGCGTCGACCGCTTCGCGCGCGCCATGCACGACATTGAGCACGCCTTCCGGGAACCCTGCCTCCAGGAAGATCTCGGCGAGGCGCTGCCCGCCCAGCGGCGTCCGCTCCGAGGGCTTGAGCACGAACGTGTTGCCGGCCACGACCGCCAGCGGGAACATCCACAGCGGGATCATCACGGGGAAGTTGAAAGGCGGGATGCCCGCGCACACGCCAACCGGGTACCGGTAGAGGTCCTGGTCGACGCCGCCTGATACGTCGCGCAGCGTGCGGCCCTGCAACAGCGTCGGGGCTCCGCAAGCGAAGTCGACGACCTCGATTCCGCGCCTCACCTCGCCGCGGGATTCGTCGAGCGTCTTGCCGTGATGCCGCGTGATGATCGCCGCGAGGTCCTCGAAGTGGTCCTCGAGCAGCGCCTTGAAGCGGAACATCAGGCGCACGCGTTCCATCAGGGCCGTGCGAGACCACGCCGGGTATTCCTTGACGGCCGCCTGAACCGCCGCGTCGACCTCATGGGTTCCTGACATCGGCACCTGCTCGATGACCTGGCCGGTGGCCGGGTTGTAGACGGGGAGCGCGCCGGCTGCGTTCGGCGGAACGCGCCACTCGGATCCGATGAGGTTCGGGATCATCGCCAGACTCCTATGTTCCGGGCCGGTTGATTTCTTGCGCCATCTCTTGCGCGACCTGCTTCATCTCAGGACCCACCGCCATCTTCTCGAGCTCTTTGGAGAGGCGCTCGAGCTCCTCGCCGCCGGCCATCATCTGCGTCAGCTCGGCAAGAGTTGTCTCCTGCTTCATGTACTTGCCGACAAGGCGTCCGCGGTTGAGAAGAACGAACCGGTCGCCGACCGGATACGCGTGATGAGGGTTGTGGGTGATGAAGATCACTCCGAGGCCCCGCTCCTTAGCCTGGACGACGTACTTGAGGACGATGCCCGACTGCCTGACGCCGAGCGCGGATGTCGGTTCGTCAAGGATCAGCACTTTAGCCCCGAAGTAAACGGCCCGCGCGATGGCGACAGCCTGGCGCTCGCCACCCGACAGCGTGCCGACCGGTTGGTTTGGATCGCGGACGTCGATGCCCATCTTCTGCATCTCTTCGCGCATGACTCGCTTCGCAAATCGCGTGTCCAGCTTGCTCGCCAGCCCGAAACCGACGGTCGGCTCGGAGCCGAGGAAGAAGTTGCGCCAGATCGACATCAGCGGCACCGTGGCGAGATCCTGGAAGACGACCGAGATGCCGGCTGACCGCGCGTCGCGCGGACCGGCAAACCGGACCTTGACCCCCTCGATCAGGAATTCGCCCTCGTCGTGTGGATGAACCCCCGAGAGGATCTTGATCAGGGTGGACTTGCCGGCCCCGTTGTCGCCGAGCACGCAGGTGACCTCGCCCGCGCGCACCTCCATCGAGATGTCCTTCAGCGCAATGACGCTGCCGAAGTATTTGCTCACGTGGCGCACTTCGAGTAGCGGGGCTGCGTATTGGCTCATTGCGTTCTCAACGCCTCGCGCTCGCCGCGCGCCGCCTCACGAGGGTGTTCACGCCTACGGCCACGAACAGGATCACGCCGAGGAACGTGAAGTACCAGTTCGAGTCCCACCCGGCGAAGATGATGCCGATCTGCGCGAAGCCGATGACCAGCGCGCCGATCGAGGCGCCGATGGCCGAACCGTAGCCGCCGGTCAGCAGGCAACCGCCGACGACCGCGGCGATGATGAAGAAGAATTCCTGGCCGACGCCCTGGCCGGTCTGGATGCCCTTGAAGCGCAGCGCGACCATGATCCCCACCAGCGCCGCCGCCATCGCCGTGCACATGAAAAGGATGACCTTGGTCCGCGCGACGGGAACGCCCACCGCGCGAGCCGCGTTGGCGTCGCCTCCGACGGCATAGATCCAGTTGCCGAAGGTCGTCTGGGTCAGCACCCACGTCGCCACGGCCGTGATCGCGATCCACCAGAGCACGGCGTCCTGGAAGTTGTAAGGCGCCAGGAAGGTGCTTCCGAATACTGACTGCGCGCTGGCAAACCCGGGCGCCTGGTCGGAGATGTCGAAGCGCACCTGGTTGGTGATGAAGAGGGTGACCCCGACGTTCACGCCGCGAAGGACGAAGAAGGTGGCGAGCGTGATGATGAAGCTGGGCAGCTTTGTCCTGACGACCAGGATTCCGTTGACCGCCCCGATGATCCCCGCAAAGATCAGCACGACGACGATCCCCGACCACACGTTGATGTCGTAGCGGGTGATCAGCATGCCGAGCAGCAGGCCGCAGGTTCCGATCATCACGCCGGCGGAGAGGTCGAACTCCCCGCCGATCATCAGCAATGCGACGGCCACCGCCATGATCCCGTAGGTCGACGCGGCGTCGGTCCAGTTTTGCATGCCCGCTACGGACGAGAACTTGTGACCCGGCGTGGCGTCGACGGTGGCGAAAAGCAGGTACACGGCGACCGCGCCGATCAGCGCTCCCAGCTCCGGCCGCTGCAGCAGCCGCACCAGCACGTTCACCGTTGCGACGCGTTCGTCGCCGGCACCTACGGGGCGCGGAGTGGGAACCGGCTTGCTGGCCACGCTCATGGTTTTTTCACCTTGTAGATGGCCCTACCGGGCCGGACGACCCGGCCCGGTAGAAAGCCGTTTCAGTCTATCGAGTGCCCTGGCCCGTCAGGCTCGCGACGGTGGAGGCGTTGTTCTTGTCGACGATGCCCGGTCCGCTCTTGACGATGTCGAACCCGCCGACGGTGTTCGCATTCGTCTTGTTGAGCTTCAGGAAGACGATCGGTAGGTAACCCTGCAGGTACTGCTGCTGGTCGATCGCGAAGTCCATCTTTCCGGACTGGATGTCGGCGACCACGCCGGTGCTGATGTCAAAAGTCGCGATCTTGGCCTTTGAGTTGGCGCCCGCAACTGCCGCCTCGACGATGTTCTTGGCGACGTCGGGGTCGAGCGCGAGGATCGAGTCGATCGCCGAGTCGGCGCTGAGCGCGGCCTGCAGCGTGGCCGTCGCGGACGAGACGTTTGACTTCGCGTTGTCGAGCACGAGGTCCTTCTCGTTGCCGCCGAAGCCGGTCTTGGCGCCCGCGCACCGGTCGCGGAGGCTGGTGCTGGTGGCCTCGTGGATGATGCAGAGAAGCTTGGTGCCGCCGTCCGCCTTCAACCGGATGCCCGCCTGGGTGCCGGCCGCGATCTCCGGCTGTCCAACACAGGTGATGGCTCCGGAGTAGGCGATGTAGCTCTGCCCGCTGGCGGTGGTGCCGCAGTTGTTCATCAGGATCAACGGAACGCCGCCCGCGGCGGCCTGCTTGGCGCAGTCGAGCACCGACTGGCTGTGCGGGGAGACGACAAGGCCGTCCGCCTTGGCGGTCACGGCGGCGCTGATGAACTGGCATTCCTGGCTGTCGTCGTTGTTGCTGCCCTGGTAGTTGACCTGCACGCCCAGGTCAGATGCCGCCTGCTTCTCACCCTTCTGCACGACAGACCAAAACGTGCCGTTGTCGCCGTGCGTGACGAAGTAGAAACGCAGGTTCGACCCCGACCCGCCGGCCGATGGCGTGCTCGAGCTCGTTGATCCGCTGCTGCACGCTGCGAACATCAACAGGGCCGCGAGCCCGATGACTCCCTTGATTCGACTCATGGATTCAGTCCTCCTTCGACTGCGGTGATGTGCTGGGTGGCGCTCACTCGACGAAAGTACTCAAGGCTCTTCCGCGCCGCCATGAGTGGACCGTGGGCCGGTTCGGGCTCGGCAGTAAGCGCCGTGTCCTGCTCGAGCACGTACCAGCCCCGATATCCGGCATCCTGCATCCGGCCGACTACCGCTCCGATGTCAAGGTCTCCCTCCCCAAGCGGCCGGTAAAGGCCTGCTCTAACCCCTCCGGCATACGACAGCTCGCCGCTGCGCACACGCTCGGCCAGGCGGGCATCTACGTCTTTGAGATGCACGTGGCTCACCCGCCCAGCCGCCGCACGCGCGATCGCTGCCGGGTCAGCGCCGCCCAAAAACAGGTGCCCGGAGTCGAGACAGAGCTCGACCGAGGTGGTCTCCAGAAGCGTGAATATGTCCTCCTTTTGCGCGACCGCGGTGCCGGCGTGAGGATGAAACGCAAGTCGAAGCCGGTGCGCCGACGCGAGCTCTTCTGCAGCGACCAGCGCCTCGGCAAGCGCGATCCAGTCCGCAGGGGCAAGACGCTCATCCCGATCGTAGCTCTCGCCGGGGAGCGCCGCCGCCAGTACGAGAACCTCGGCGCCCGATGCCTCCAGGGTCCTGGCTGCATGCTCGATCTCATCGAGCGAGGGCCGGCTGCGATCGTGGAGCACGGCCGCCAGGAAGCCCGCGACGAGACGCAAGCCATGGCGATCCAGCAGCTCGTTGCGTTCTTCCTGGTCTTCCGGGAGGTAGCCCGGCGGCCCGAGCTCGGTCGCCTCCAGCCCCACCTCCTTCATCTCGGCCATCACGCGATCCGCCGGCATCCGGTAGCCCCACGAAGGCAGCTCGCTGACGCCCCACGAGATGGGCGCGCCGGCCACCTTCAAGTCCAGGCTCATCCGACCTCCTCCACCCGCACGGGCCGGCGCTCTTTGAAGGAGCGATCGGCGGCCAGGGCAACAGCCAGCGCCTGGCGTGCGTCAGTCACCGTGCACGGGCTCTCCGCCCCGTTCTTGACGGCCTCGAGGAAGGCGTGCAGCTCCGCTCGATAGGCGGGCTCGAAGCGATGCAGAAAATCGTCGTAACCCGGCTTCGAGGGCGGCTGCACTCCCGGCTCGACCGAGCGGAGCGGGGTTCGATCGTCCCACCCCACTGCGACGCTGTCACGCAAGCCGAACAGCTCCATCCTGACGTCGTATCCGCGGGGATCGTTTCTGGTGGCGGTGACCACGCCGAGGGTCCCGCCCTCAAAACGCAGCACCGCGCATGCGGCGTCGACGTCTTCATGCCGCTCGAAGAGCGGGCTGTTCGCCTCGCCATCCGCGAAGACCTCGGTCACGGGCCGGCCCACCACCCAGGCGCCGATGTCGAAGTCATGGATGGCGAGGTCTCGCCAGATCCCGCCCGAGCTCGCGATGTACGCCTCGGGCGGCGGCGCGGGATCGTGGGTGGCGAGCCGGACGACGTGAACGTCGCCGAGGGCGCCGGACTGAACCGCGTCCCTGGCCGCCCGGTAGCCGGCATCGAAACGGCGCTGGAACCCGATCTGGACGAAGATGCCCGACCGCTTCACGTGCTCGATCACAGCATCGGTGACGACGAGGTCGAGGGCGATGGGCTTCTCGCAAAAAGCCGCCACCGATGCGTCGGCGGCCAGGTGGAGGAGGTCGGCATGCGCCGGCGTCGCCGCGGCGATGACGATCGCGTCCAGTCCGGAATCGATGAGGGCCTGTGGGCTTTCCGCCTGCTCGGCGCCGACCGCTCGCGCGACGCCGGCCGCTCGCTCATGGTCGGCGTCCACCAGAGTCAACCTCGAGACGAGAGGGCTTGCCTTAAGGCTGCGCGCGTGCAGCGCGCCGATCCTCCCCGTCCCCACCAAACCGACGTGCATGCGTACGCCTCCACACCTAACGACATGAACAGATCTAGTTTGGGAACGTTCCCAAGGGAACGTTCCCGCAAGTATAATCCGCCCGAGACGCATGTCAAGGCCAAACTCGCGCACGCGGTCAAAGCCGAAGCCCCCACGCCCGGCGACGATCATCGACGTCGCAAGCAAGGCCGGCGTCTCGAAATCCGTCGTCTCTCGGGTGATGCGCGGGGAGGCCGCGGTCAGCAAGGCGAGCCGAGACGCGGTCGTGGCGGCGGCCGAAGAGCTCGGCTATCGAGCGAACGCCGTCGCTCGAAGCCTCGTCCAGCGTCGGTCATACAACGTGGGCGTCATGGTCTCGGACCTGCACAACATCTTCTTCGCCGAGGTCCTGGACGGCCTGTACGCGGCGGCCGCCGAACGCGGGTACCGCACCTTGATCACCACCGGCAACCGAGACCCGCTCGCCGAGGAGCGTGCGCTCGAGCAGCTGCTCGAGCTCCGCGCCGACGGCATCGTGCTCGCGGGAGCCCGCCTCCCGGCGGAGGTCGTGGGCGCGGCGGCTCGGTCGGTGCCGGTCGCGTTGGTGGGCAGCGACCTCCGCCTGCCTGAGGTTGACGTCGTGGTGGATGACGACTTCCGAGGTGCCCAGCTGGCCGTCGCGCACCTGGCGGGGTTGGGCCACCGCGACATCGCGCTGATCGACGGTGGAGAGGGCGCCGGCGCAGCAGAGCGCAGCGGCGGCTACCGCGCCGCCATGACCAAGGCCGGCCTGGCCAGTCACGTCCGCATCGAACCGGGAGACTTCACCGAGGGTGGCGGATATGAAGGAGCCCGCCGGCTGCTGAAAGGCTCGCGGCGTCCGACGGCGATCTTCGCGAGCAACGACCAGTCGGCGGTTGGCGCGCTGAACGCGATCATCGAAGCCGGCTTGAGGGTGCCCCACGACGTCTCGCTGATGGGTTACGACAACACCGCGCTCGCAGCGCTGCGCCACATCTCGCTCACGACGATCCACCAGCCGCGCAACCAGATCGGCGAGATGGCGATGAAGGCCGTGGTCCGCCGGATCGAGCATCCGGGCTCGCCTGCGCGCCGCCACGTGCTGGCGCCCAAGCTGATCGTGCGCGACACGACGGCCGCGCTAACGAAGCGACGGGGCTAGCTTCGCCCTTCGCTCGACCATCACGGCGGCCACCAGGGCGGCCAGCAGAGCGGCGACCGCATACGAGTAAAACGCCGCCTGGATACCGGCGAACGACCAGGCCAGCCCGCCAATAATCGGACCGACCGTGATGCCCACGTTTTCGAACTCTCCGAACAGGCCCATGTAAAACGCATGCCTGCGACGGGGCATCGTCTCCGCGAGCCAGGCCGTCGCGGCAGGCCAGATGAGCGCCGCTCCCAGCGCGCGCAAGGCTGCGCCGGCGATCACCTGGGCAAAGCTGCCGGAGGTCGCATAGACGGCAAAGCCGAGAGCCGACACGATGCCACCGGCGATCATGGTTGGCCGCCGCCCCCAGCGGTCGGACGCGTTGCCGCCGGGAACCAGCAGGACGCCTCCAATCAAGCCCACGGCAAGCATCGCCGTCCCGGCGCTCGCGGCCGAGAGGTTCAGGTGAGTCGTGACCAGAAGCGGCAGCAAGGCCAGCTCGCCTCCGACCCCGACCTGGATCAGGAGCACCATCGATGCGGTCACCGCCAGGACACGCACGACGCCGCCGCCCGCGCGTGACTCGACCATGCGCGCCTGGTCGTCCGCCGTCCACTCTTCCCCATGCTCGACACGCGAATAACCCTTGAAAACCACGACCATCAACAGCGCCGAGACCACAGGCAGGATGCAGGCGGCGAGCATGACGTTGCGGATCGGGAAGCGATCGATGAGCAGCCCGCCCGCGCCCGCGCCCAGCGCCTCGGAGATGACCCACTGGGCAGAGAGCAAAGCCAGACCCGTGGCGCGGAGCCGGCTGTGAAGCGCGGTCCCGACATAAGAACGCGCGATCGGGCCGACCGCCACCATCATCCCGCACGCGACGAAGTAGCTGATCGCGATCAAGAAGATGGAGTCGGCACGTGCGAGCAGGACGATGCAGACCGCATACAGCAGCTGTGAGGCGATGAGGGGCGCCCTGTACCCGACGCGGTCCGCAAGGATGCCCCACACCCATTCGAAGGCCAGCATCCCGAAGCCGTACATCGAAAGTGTCAGGCCGATCTCGTTTGGCTTGGCCCGGAGTTGGTGCAGCTCGAGCGGGAGGGAGATCTGCAGCAGGCCCGTGGCCAGGGTGGCGAAAGCGAGCGCGCCGATCAGAGCGCCGCTTCTGCTTCTTAACAGTGGTTCGGTGGTGGGCTCAGTAATGGCCGGCATACGATAGGGCACATCTCTCAGCGGCTCGAACGAATCCACCCACAGGCGCGCGCCGTGCTGGATGAAATCGCGTCGGCGGGCGCCGGCGAGAGCGCGCAGCCTTCGCTCGATGAGATGCGGCGGCTGCAGCTCGTCGAGGCTCGCTTCTCAGGCGAACCCGAAGCGGTGGAAGCGGTCCGCGACGTGCACGTCGACAGCCCGGCCGGCCCGGTTCGTGTGCGCCTCTACCATCCCGACCCCTCTCCCCCGCACGCGGCTGTGATGTTCATGCACGGCGGCGGTTGGGCGCTGGGGAGCATTGATCTCTCGGACACGCTGTGCCGCACGCTGTGTCGTGCCTCCCGGATGCTCGTGGCATCGGTTGAATATCGGCTCGCGCCGGAGCATCCGTTTCCAGCCGGCCTCGACGACGCCTATGCGGCCCTTTGCTGGCTGGACGCGAACGCCGAAGAGGTCGGCGCCGTCCCGGGCAAGCTCGCCGTGTGCGGCGACAGCGCGGGCGGCAACCTGGCCGGGGCGATCGCCCTGATGGCGCGCGACAGGCGCGGACCTGCGATCGGCTTGCAGGTCCTGGTCTATCCCGCCCTCGACCCGACCCTGAACGAAGCCTCGATGGAAAGTTTGTCGAGCGGTTACGGCCTGACCAGGGCCGACATGCGGTACTTCTGGGAGCTCTACTTGAAAAGTCCAGAAGACGCAGCGAACCCCTACGCCTCACCCCTTCGCGAAAAAAACCTGGGCGG
>Ga0137409_10008083_pt1 | contig 10764 bp, 10 predicted proteins | sample CZODoug1_16funga_FD_122059 | JGI IMG/M metagenome (GOLD analysis project Ga0137409, IMG submission 122059) | Vadose zone soil fungal communities from Angelo Coast Range Reserve, California, USA - CZODoug1_16fungal (Hybrid Assembly) | ecosystem: Environmental > Terrestrial > Soil > Vadose zone... | reverse complement strand
ATCTGCTGCTGACCAAGTACAACAACTATGCCGGAATCAACAGTGGTGACGGCCACAATCGGATCGCGATCCTCGATCCCAACGCCAGTGCAAACGACCCGGTAATTCCCGCCACACAGGTCATGCAGGCAGTGATCTCCAAATTGGGACTAACCCCCGATCCCAACTTCCCAAACTTTCCCGGAGCTGTTCGCGAATGGTGCATAAATACGGCGGCGATCGACCCGTTTACAAAATCGGCGATTGTAAACAGCGAAGACGGTAAGCTCTACCGCTGGGATTTCACTACCAACAAATTGTCTGAAGTGATCAAACTTTCTGGAGGCATCGGCGAGGCTTACACTCCGACAGTAATCGGCAGCGACGGCACCGTGTACTCGCCATTCGAATCAGTGTTGACGACGCGCACCAGGCCGGTGCCGGTGTTGGTGAGCGTCACCGTGGCGCCGGGCATGACCGCGCCCGTCGAATCGGTGACCAGCCCGATGATGGTGCCGGTAACGGCTTGCGCTGCAAGACCGGCCGGAAACAGGCACGCCACAACGACGAGACCCAGTACGGCTCTCTTCACCTTCGTCCTCCATGCGCCGGCAACGCGGCGCGGTACACGTCGACAGGTCCTACGCCTTGCGCTCCCAGATCGATGGAAATCGCGTCGGCGGCGCCGAGGACGGCGGCCGCGACGTCACTGCCCACCAGCTCCTTCGGCATCCGTTGACTGGGGCCGGCCACGCTGATCGCGGCGACGACCTCGCCGGTATGGCTTCGGATCGGCGCGGCGATGCACCACACCCCTTTCTCGCGCTCTTCTTCATCGAGCGCGTAGCCACGCTCGCGGATGACGCGCAGCTCCTTCAGCAGCCGCCTGACGGAGGTGATCGTCCGCGGGGTGAGCGCGGTGAACTTCTGGGTCGCGGCCCAGGCGGCCACTTCCGCTTCGGGACGGAACGCCAGGAGCGTCTTGCCCAGACCGGTGCAATAGGCCGGCAGAATCGCACCGGCGCGCGATCGCATGAAGCCCACCGGCAGCGGCGACAGCATGCGCTCGAGGTATACGACCTGCCAATGATCGAGGATCGCGATCTGCGTCGTCTCGCGGGTCGCGTCGCGCAGCGCGACCAGATGCGGATGCGCGGTCTCGCGGAGATCGAGCCCGCCCGCGACGATGTTGCCGAGGACGAAGCATTTGATCCCGAGCTGATACGCGCCGTGCGCTTTCGCGAGGAAGCCGGATTGCTCGAGCGTCGACAACAGGCGAAAGGCGGTCGCGCGCGGAATCCCGGTCTTCTCCGCCAGCTCCGCGAGCGACAGACGCGGCTCGCGGAACGAGAACGCGCCCAGCAGCTCCAGCGCCTTCGCGGCGGCGTCGACGGTGTACCGCGCCGCGGGCTTCGGGGTCCGGCGTTTCATTAGGTGAGACGGTATATCGTACCGTGAACAAGCTGTCAACGACAGAGTTAGCGGTAAAGTAAACCAAAAATATGGAATCCGACCTCATTTCTCTTGGAGAGACGATCGTGGCCTCGCCCCTGAAGGGGGTGACTCGATTCGCTGCGCTCGCCGGCCACGCCGAGGCCTGCGGCGGGAAGGTGCCGAGGTGCGGGCTGCGAGGCGCCAGGGTGCGGGGTTGGGGGGAGAAGTGCGAGGTGCGAGGTGCGAGGTGCGAGGTGCTGACGCGGTCTTTACATCGGTGGACTGGGAGGGTCCTTCAACACGAGATCAGGAGGGCAGGCGTTGTTCTGCCACCCTGCACCTTTTGAAACCGTTGCCAACTCAGGAAGCTTCCGGCGCCACCAGCGCCAGGTGCGGCGGCTTCTGGGGAGCGCCGGCCGCGACCCCGCCCAGATCGAAATCATGACACACTTCGCGCACGATATCGCCGTCCACCGGCCGTTGATCGAGAGCGAACCCGGACATCAACGTGTTGTCGCACATCACGCTGATCGTCCGCGGCAGGCCGTGCGAGTACTCGTGAATCAGCGTCACCGCCTCGCGCGTGAAGATGTTCGCGGGATCGCCGCCCGCCGTCCGGATACGCGATGCGATATAGGCCGCCGTGTCCGCCAGGTCGAGCGGCTTGAGCTCGCATCGCAGCGCGATGCGCTGCTTCAGCTGCCGCAGCCCAGGCTCGTTCAACCGCGCCGCGAGCTCCGGCTGGCCCGCGAGCACCACCGGCAACAGCTTGCTGGTGGGCGTCTCCAGATTGGCGAGCAGACGAATCTCTTCGAGGATCTCATCCGGGAGCGCCTGCGCTTCGTCGACCACGAGCGCCGTAATCTCGCGGCGAGACTGCCGGCTGCGGACGACCGACTCCAGGCTGCCGAGCAACGTCGCCTTCGACTTCTCTGCGTTCGCTCCGAGCTCGAATCGCGATGCCAGGGTCTCGAAGAATTCGGCGCGCGTCAGCGTCGGGTTGTCGAGGAAGACGCACTTCACGTGGCGGCACATCTCGGACGCGAGCGCCGCGCGCAGCAGGGTCGATTTTCCAGTGCCCGCGTCGCCGATCAGGACCGTGACCGGCTTCGCGGCCGACAGTCCGTACTCGAGATTGCACAGCGCTTCGCGGTGTTGAGCCGTGAAGAACAGGAATTTCGGGTTCGACGTCAGCTCGAACGCGGGCTCGCGAAAACCGTAAAAGCGCTCGTACATGGGATCCTCGCTCCTACGGGACCAGCGCGATGGTCTTGAGGTATCGCACGGCGATCCCGTCCTTCATCGCCGGCCGGTACCGCCAGCGATAGGCGCTGCGAACGATGAGGGTGTCGAAGCTCGTATTCAACGACTGGCGGATCGTCGCGTCCAGCACGCGGCCCGTCTCGTCGATGACGATGTCAATGACGCCGCTGGTGTGCAGCGCTTTGGTGATCATCTGCATTTCCATCGTCATCGCGGGCATCCGTTGTTCGATTGCGACGGGAGGAGAAACGCCCTCGTCGTCGACAGAGTAGACGCGCGTGTCGTTGACGGCCGCGGGCGTGGACGATGTGGCGACCAGACGAGCAGCAGACGCGGGGGCCGGCGATGCGGCGACCACACGAGCTGACGCGGGCGCCGGCGACGTCGGGACCGGACGAGAGGCAGCCGCGGGCGGCGCTGACGCGATCGAACGAGGCGCGGCGGCGGCCGTGGGGACAGCGGCGGCGACCGAGGCTGCCGCCGTCGGCTCTGGAGAGGTCCGTTGCTCCGCCGACGATCGGATCAGCTGCAGGAACCCGTCGACCAGGATACTCAAGTCCCCGAGTCCATCGTCCTTCACGCCGAGTTTCTCTGCTTCCACGATCATGAGTCGCGCTTCCGTCAATCGCGGCTCGGCAATGCTGAAGCTCTTTTGATCGAGCGCGAACCTCGCGGTCCGGAACTGTTCGCGGATCAGCGAGGGCAACAGCCGCTTGCGCACGTCGGCGAACATCCTTTCGAGGCGCGGCGACGCGTCGGCGCCGTCCAGTTGCGCCAGGGGTTCCTTCCGGATCATCGACTCCGCGACGGACTCCGCCTCACGCGTACGGCCCAATGCATACAGGCAGAACGCGCGATACTCGTCGACCTGGCGGGCGATTTCGGGCGCGGTCGAGCCGCCGTCCATGCGGCTCAGTGTTGACAGCGCATCTTCGTAAGCCGCCGACGCGTACAGGTCTTTGGCGGCGCCCAGCAGATCCTGCGCTCCAAGCCCGGGCCCGGCGGCGACCAGTACGATTCCGACGATGAAGATCGATTTCATGATGTGTTCTCGAGAGGCAAGTCTCATTTGGTGAGGTCAGCGGCGATTCGGTTCGGCCCTTTTGCGGTCACCAGGACGGTTTGTTTCCGCTCTGCGAGCTGCGGATTCCTGAAGACCATTTCGTGCGGCCCGACCGTGACGAGCAGGTTCGCGATCGGTGTCTGCCCGACGCTCGTGCCATCCAGCAGGATCTCGGCCCATGGCCGTGCGTTCACGCTGACCGACGCTTTCGGAGGCTCGACGCGAATCGCCATTGTCTTCCCGGCAATCACCTCGATTCGCCGGGCCTCCTGATACCCGAGGCTCCGGTTCGCGAGCACGACGTCGTGGCGGCCGGCCGAAAGCATGATGCGGCTCGTGCCGCTCGTGCCGATGAGGTCCTCGTTCTCCGCGATTTCGACGTCGAACGGCGCGGAAACCGTGAGCCAGCCGCCGAAGGGACCTGAGACCTTCGCGAGGGAGAACATGACCGACGCGGTGCCGTCGGCGGTCACCATCACCGTTCGCTCGGCCGAGCCGGCGTCGTTCGTCGCGGTGACTGTATGCTCACCCGCCGTCAGATCGGCGACGGTGACCGGCGAAGTTCCGCGCGGCCGCCCGTCGACGGCGACGCGCGCGCCCGGCGGATCGGTCGCAACCGACACCCGGCCGAAGAGCGCGACGGGCTCGCCGGCCTTCATCTCGAAGTACTGAGTGACGTCGGCTCCGGCCGCAATCGTCAGCGGCACCACGCGCTCGTCGCTTCCGCTCCGCACGGTGATCGTGTGCGCGCCGGGCGCGAGCGACAGCGTCAGAGGTGTCATGCCGCGGTGCTGTCCATCGATGAGCACCTCGGAAGCAACGGGTCGCGTACCGATCGTCAGCGTGCCGCCACGCGCCTGCCCCGCCGTGAACTGCGGCATGGGGAAACGGCCCATCGCGAGCAACGCAAGACTGGGCAGGACGATGATGGAAACCAGCAGGAGGATCCATCGCAGGAGTCTTGGCCCGACTGGCTGGCTGACTCTGGATGCCGGTCTTGTCGCAACATCCGCGATCGGGACTGGCTCGGTTCGCGGCGCCGCTTCAGATGGGAACGCGAGCAGGGCATTGACGCTCGGGTCCGCAGCCCTCGGTCCGGCCGCCCTGGAGCCGAAGAGCCCGGTCAGGCCGGCGAACAATCGTCGTTTGCCTGACTCTCGTCCGGCGACGGCGGTGGTTTCTGGAGCGGAAGCCTGTGATTCGCGGCGCGCGCGCAGAGGTGTCTGCATGGTCTGGAGCCTCATCCGCCTGGGGAAATATGCCGTGCGATGAGACCCTCGAAATTCCAATGTCGTGCCACCGGACGGCCTCAGAAATCGCGCTATTTGGTGATTTGGGGTTGCCAGGCTGGCTCTCGTCGACCTTTTGTCGCCTCCGGGGCAGACTTCCGCCCCTGGAGCGCGATGGAGCGTCCGATGACAGACGAGGACTTGCCCTGAGCCATTTCGTGCACAAAGTTCGTGAGGTGGCGGGCGCGACGTGCGTGCAGGAAGACGCGATGAGGTCGCACCCGCCTCGAACAGACGCACTCGTCCGCCGGCGCGCGGGTGCGCGGCGCACGCCTCGTGGTTTCGTCGGACACCGAAGTCCGGCCGCTCAGGCAGCTCGAAAACACCCATCCTCGACCGCGCCACGTGCGCAGTCGACGAGCTCCTGCACGGATCGGCAAAATAGTTGAAATGCCCGAGCAGCTGGTAGTCGCGGCCCCTTTTTCGCGGACTTCCGCTTCAGTGCCGCTCCGAAGCTTGCGGACTCGGGCCTGCCCGTTGTTTGCGATGAACCCGAGGAGCACCAGCTCAAACTCACTCGGGCGTAGCGATCTACGACGTCGAATTAGTTGCGTAACAATTTACGGCACGATCACCGATTCGCTGGTACGATTCCTCCCGATGCCATGGAAATGTCCGGCATGCCAGATCCACATTCGTCACGATGGGGATGAGCCACAACCGAACCAGGTCTATCGCTGCCACATCTGCCGACTTGAACTCGTCGTCGATAGGGACACGCACAAGCTCACCGTGGCACCTCTGCCGGACACACCAACCAGAAACCCACCGCGCTAGTGTCCACTTCCTGCTTCCGTTTCGTCGTCGGTTCCGCGCCCCGCTTCGGTTGCCGAGATCTGCGGGAGAGGGCGTCCTGAGCAGCGCCGGCACAACGTCCCGCTCGCCGGCGGGACGCCTGCCAAACGCGTCACCGCGATGGTTACTGCTTGACTGCGGTGAAGTGGCCGCCCTGATCGGCCATGGTGACGCCGGCTCCAGTCACAGTTGCAAGGCGAACGCGTAGAGCGCATCTCCGGCTCCGACGACCACGTATTGCCGGCCGTCGAGGAGAAATGTTTCGGGGCCGTTGCTCGTGTTGGCGCCGAGGCCCGCGTGCCAGAGCGGCCTGCCGGTGAGCGGATCGTAGGCGACGAAGTTGCCGCCGCCGTCGTTGCCGAAGAGCAAGCCGCCGGCCGTGGTGAGCAATCCCATCGCGCCGCCGGTGCTGCCCGTCGCCGTCATCGCGAGCGGACGGCTCCAGCGAACTTTGCCGGTCCTGTAGTCGATCGCCTTCAGCGCGCTGCCAAAATTGCCGACGTTGCGTTCAGCGGCAGCCCAGCCCTGCGGGCGCGCGTCGGTGTCGGTGAGGTACAGGATGCTGAAGGTCTGCGAGGTGCCGACGTAGAGAAGACCGGTATCCGGATTGAAGCTCGGCGGCGGCCAGTTCGTCGCGCCGCCGGTGTTTGGCGAGACGAGCGTCCCCGGCACGCTCGCGTCCTTCGCGGGATTTCCGATCGGCTGCCCTTTCGCGTTGATCTCCTTCGTCCAGTTCGCCGAGTCGATGACCTTCGACGTGACGATGTGCTGGCCGTTGGTCCGATCGAGCAGCACGTAGTAACCGTTGCGGTTCGCCTGCGCCACGAGCTTCCGCGGGCGGCCATCGATGACGCCGTCGATGAGCACCGGCGTCTGCGCCGCGTCCCAGTCGTGCGTGTCGTGCGGCGTCACCTGATAGCCCCACGCCATCTTCCCGGTGTTCGGGTTGATCGCCACGATCGAGCAGGTCCACAGGTTGTCGCCCGCGCGGCTCTGGCCGGCGAGCACCGGGTTCGGATTGCCGGTGCCGATATAGTAGAGGTTCAGCTCCGGATCGTACGTGCCCGGCAGCCACGGCATGCCGCCGCCATGCGACATCGCGTACTCGTCGGGCCACGTGTCCGCGCCCGGCTCGCCCTTGCGCGGCGTCGTGTTCCAGCGCCACACCACCTCGCCGCTTTCCGGATCGCGCGATTCGAGATAGCCCGGCACGTCGAGCGCATCGCCGCTCACCCCGATGATCACCTGCTTGCCGATGATGATCGGTGCGTTCGTCGAGAAGTACTCGCGCTTCATGCTGGCGATTTCCTTGTGCCACCGCTCCTTCCCGGTCGCCGCGTCGAGCGAAACGAAGTAGTTGTCCGGTGTCAGGAAATAGAGCCATTTCTCGTAGAGGCCGACGCCGCGGTTGCCGATGTGATCGCCGCCACGCGTCCTCCAGTAGTAGTGCCAGATCTCCCGGCCTGTCCGCGCGTCGATCGCCCACACGTGATCCGGCGCGGACAGATACAGCACGCCGTTGACGAGCAGCGGCGTCGACTTCACCGTGGGAGCCGTGGCGCTGCCCGGCCGCGTCTCCGGCCCCTCGCCGCCGACAATCGCACCGCCTTGCCCGGTGTTCAACCGGTAGACCCACGCAAGCGTCAGGCCCTTCACGTTCGCGGCGGTGATCTGCTTGAGGGTGCTGTAGCGCTGACCCGAAAAGTCGCCGTGATAGGTCGGCCACGAGTCGGGCGGCGTTTGCGCGCCGGTAGCGACCCCCACGACCGCGACCAGGGGGAGCGCCATGGCCGCAAGGCGCGCAAGGCCCGGTCTCCCTTTGCGGCCTTCGCGGGCTGGGTGTTGATCGGCGGTTGATTTGATCGTCATTTGAGGCTCGCGAGATACGCCGTCATGTTGTGCATGTCGGCGTCGGTCCACTTCATCAGCTGGTCCATGTGCGCCTGCAGCGGATCGGTGACGACCACCTTCGGCGTGTCGCCGCTGCGCAGCCACGAGCGCATCTGCCCGGTCGCCGCATCGAAAATCGTCACTTCGAAATCGGTCAGCCGGACGATGGCGCCGGTGACCGCCGCGCCGGACGAAGGCGTAATCGTGGCCCTGACGGCGCTCTTGTCTTCATAGGCCGGCGACCCGGGCACGCCGCCGCGCCGCGGGTACACGATGCGCCCCTGCAGCGCGACCGGATCGTATTTCGAGCCGACCCCTTTCAGATCGCCTGTCGGCGAGTGACACGCGCTGCATTTGCCCGCGCCGTTGAAGAAGGCCTGGCCGGCGCGCGCATCGCCGACCAGCACGTCGAGGATCTTATAGAGACGGCGGTTGGACGCCAGGTAGATCTGCGCGTGCAGGAACGCCGCGAGGTCGGCGAGCTGCGCGTCCGGCAAATCGAACTTCGGCATCCCGCGATCGGGCCGGCCGGCGTGGAGAAACTCGCCGAGCTGCTTCCCGTTCTCGTCCTCCTGCACCAACGCGGAGCGCGTGAGATCGGGACCGCCCGATCCGCCGCGCGCGTTCGCGCCGTGGCAGAAGCCGCACTGCTCGGTCAGCACCGCCTGGCCGCGGTCGACCGCCGCGCTATCGCCCGGCGCCGTGAGCGCCTGCTGCTGCGCGCCGGAAACTCCTGAAAAAAAGAACACCGCAGAGATCGCAAAGAGCGCAGAGAAAGGCTTGGCTCTGCGACGTCTGCGCGCTCCGCGGTTAAGGTGTTTTTCCATGCGCAAACCTTACCGCAAAACGGCGACTTGGCGTACCCTGTGCCTCACCATGCACAAGATCACATTGGCCGTGCTCATCCTTGCGGTTGCCGCCGCCAGCTCGATCGCCACGCTGGTCGCGCAGAAACGGGTGCAGAAATCGACGGTGTACCCATGGGACGCCGGCACGAAGCCGAACGAATGGGGCGCCGTCCGGCAAGTCATGCGCGCGCCGACGCCGACGCTCGACGAGCTCGAGATCCACATCTCGACGCTGGAGCCCGGGAAGTCGCCGCACGCGCCGCACCAGCACCAGCACGAGGAGCTGCTGATCATCAAGGACGGCACGCTCGAGACCTTTCAAAGCGGCGCGAAGCGCCGCGTCGGTCCCGGCGGCATCATCTTTCAGGCCTCGAACGAGCTCCACAATGTCACCAACGTCGGCCAGTTCCCGGCGACCTACTACGTGGTTGGGTGGACGGTGCCGGGTGCGCCGACGAAATGACCACCAGGCGCGCCTTCATGACGTCGGCGATTGCGGCCGTCGGTCTTCGCTCGGCTGACCCGCCTCCGCCCAGGCTTCGGCGGTCCGCCGCCCCTTCGGCGAAGGCGGAAGCCTTCGCGCTGCTCCTGAACGGCCGGTTGAAGCAGTCGGTGTCGCGGTGGCCGTACAACGCCATTCCGCTGCCCGACTTCTGCAGGGCGGTCGCCGACATGGGGCTGACGGCGATCGATCTGCTCGAGGAGCCGGACTGGGCGGTGGCGCGCGAGCACGGGCTGGTCTGCTCGATGGGCTATGCGGGAGGCGGATCGATCCGCGACGGCCTCAACGTGACGGCGAACCACGACGCGATCGTCCGCAACTTCGAGCGCGCCATTCCGCGCGCCGCGGCGCTGAAGGTCCCCAACGTCATCACCTTCTTCGGCAACCGGCGGGGGATGAGCGATGACACGGCGATCGCCAATTGCGTCGCCGGCCTCAATCGCGTGAAGCAGATTGCGGAGACCCACGGCGTAACGATCTGCGTTGAGCTCCTGAACAGCAAGGTGAATCACCCGGACTACCAGGGCGATCGCACGGCGTTCGGCGTAGCCATCGTAAAGGCGGTCAACTCGCCGCGCGTGAAGCTGCTGTACGACATCTACCACATGCAGATCATGGAAGGCGATCTGATCAAGACGATTCGCGACAACCAGCAGTACATCGCGCACTATCACACCGGCGGCGTGCCCGGCCGTCACGAGCTGGACCAGACGCAGGAAGTCAACTGGGCCGCGGTGTGTCGTGCTATTGTCGACACCGGGTTCCGCGGCTACGTCGCGCATGAATTCGTGCCGACCCGGGATCCGCTGACGTCATTGCGAGAAGCCGTCGCATTGTGCGACGTCTAGCCATGATGAACATGATCCGAAGCAGCCTCGTTGTTTGCGCCGTCGCGCTCGCTATCGCGGCGCCCCATGCGCAATCGAAATCCACGTCAGGATGGAAGGTCTTGTTCGACGGCAAGTCCCTGGACGCCTTTCGCGGCTATAAGAATGATGCCGTCCCCAAAGGGTGGGTCATCGAGAACGGCACGCTCGCCAAGCACGACCGCGTCGCCGACATCGTGAGCAAGGACGAGTTCGGCGATTTCGAGCTGATGATCGACTGGAAGATCGGCGAGGCGGGCAACAGCGGCATCTTCTATCGTGGCACCGAGGAATACGATCACATCTACTGGAGCGCGCCCGAGTATCAGCTGCTCGACGACGCGAAGGGCGCCGACAACAAAACGCGACTGACGTGCGCCGGCGCCGCGTACGCGCTGTACCCGTCGCCCGCCGGTCATCTGAAACCCGTCGGCGAGTGGAACACGACGCGCATCGTCGCCAACGGCACTCACGTCGAGCACTGGCTGAACGGCGTCAAGCTGCTCGAGTACGAGCTCGGAAGTCCCGACTGGGAAGCCAAGGTCAAGGCGAGCAAGTTCAACGAATGGCCCAACTATGGCCGCGCGAAGCGCGGACACATCGCGATGCAGGGCGATCACGAGGGCGCGCTCGCGTTTCGCAACATTCGCATCCGTGAACTGAGGTAAGCGCCTGCAGCCATGCCGAGCCGAGGACACGGGAATCCGAGGCGAGGTGTCAGCGACCGATTCGCGCGGCGGGTCTGGCCCCAGCGCCGATGAAAAGCGCCTGCGGCCACACCGAGCCGAGGACATGTGAATCCGAGGCGAGGTGTCAGCGGTAGCTCGCGCCGGGG
>Ga0137409_10008082_pt1 | contig 10764 bp, 9 predicted proteins | sample CZODoug1_16funga_FD_122059 | JGI IMG/M metagenome (GOLD analysis project Ga0137409, IMG submission 122059) | Vadose zone soil fungal communities from Angelo Coast Range Reserve, California, USA - CZODoug1_16fungal (Hybrid Assembly) | ecosystem: Environmental > Terrestrial > Soil > Vadose zone... | reverse complement strand
GTGCCAGCTCAACCGGTCGATGCAACACCTTCTAATCAGTTGATCCGACAATACTTCCCCCTAGAGAACCGATCTGTCCGCCTGCACTCAATTTAAGACCTAGCCAGGGCGGTGTTCCGCTTGAATCAAAACTCGCTAACGATTTTTAGTTGTTGTGGGACCCTACAAGGAGGTTTCGAGTTGGTGTTGCGCCGACCCATTGAGACCGCAGGGGAAACCGGACACGTGCGGTATGCGAGTTTTCGGGAGTTGACTGATTTGGGTCGGACGGTTGCTTCGATCCCGAGTCGGAAGGATACTGGGCATAAATATGGAGGAAGATATCTTGACAAAAGGCCGACGCAGGCTGGCGGTTCTGTCCGTCATATTCGTTATCGTCCTTATTGTCGTTAACGGGCAACTCGTGCAGGCGCAAGAAGGGAACAAACCAAAAATAGGGTTTTCCATAGAAGACATGAAAGGAGAGCGTTGGCAGACGGACCTGAATTCCTTTGAGATGCGGGCCAAGCAGCTAGGGGCGGAAGTGATCTCCAGCGACGCCGGGGGAGACGATGAACGCCAGTTCCAGCAAGTGAAGGACATGATCAAGGCGGGCATCAAAGTGCTGGTCTTACTGCCCCACGATCCCACAATGGCCAACCGGATGGTGGACGCTGCGAAGTCGGCCAATGTTAAGGTCATCAGTTATGATCGCCTGGTTCAGAACAGCGACGTCGATCTCTACGTGAGTTTTGACCGGATTGAGATCGGCAGGATGCAGGCGGAATATCTGGTAAAACAGGCGCCTAGAGGGAATTACGTACTGATCGCGGGTTCTCCAAGTGCCGAGGATGCGAAAACTCTGCATGACGCACAGATGAGCGTTCTGCAGCCCTATATCGATCGGGGCGACATCAAGGTGATCGCTGATGCATATACCAAAGACTGGCTGCCTTCCGAGGCGTACCTTTTCATGCTGAAGGCGATCGATTCCACCCAGGGCAAGATCGCTGCCGTTGTCGCTTCCAATGACGGATTGGCCGGCGGTGCGATTCAGGCGCTCCGCGACCATAATCTCGCCGGCAAAGTGGCGGTTTCCGGGCAAGATGCGGATTTGGCCGCCGTTATATGCATCGCCCAGGGCACGCAGACGATGACTGTTTACAAGCCCATCGTAAATGAAGCGGTAAGAGCCGCTGAGGAAGCGGTTCGCCTGGCGAAGGGCGAAAAGACGCACGCAGATGGGACAATCAGCAATGGCAAGATAAAGGTGCCCACCATAATGCTGAAACCAGTGCTCGTGACAAAGGACAATATCAAGACAACGGTGGTCAAAGACGGATTCCAGAAATTGAAGAGCATCAACCAGGCACTACCTGAAGACCAGCAGATCAAGTAGGCGGTTTCCTCTGTAGCGTTGAGCAAGCGTTGGTGGACAGTCCCCTTTAGCGCCCCCGCAAACAGAAATCTCCCATGGAATGCGTCAGCTAGGCGTTCACTTTTTGTTCATTCGTTTTCCAGACGGCGTGCATTGCCAGGAAAAACGGAGTGTGCGAAGAATCGCTCATTATGTGCGCATTCGACGCCGGATGAACGCGCCAGACAGAGCCTGGCAACCGGCGTCACCAACCGCGCAGAATCGACAAACGAAAGGACAACGGCGATGAATCACTTCAAACTGTTGCTACCCAAAACACTGTGGCTCGGGACAATCGGGGTTGCGACGATGCTTCTAGGCTGGACGCCGTCCTGCAAGGCACAGGAAGTAAGTCCAGCGATTTTTACGGATACGGGCGTCGAAGACGTTTACCCAGCGAAGAAGCCGCCAACAAAGAAGCCCGCGAAGGTACAGAACGCAACCCACTCCACTCAGGCCGGACCCTCCAAGCAGGCAATCGGTCGAAAGCAGAATACCCATCGAGCCGCTCGTAAGCGGAACGTAGCATCCGCACCGGGTATGTGAAAAACCAGTTGGGCGATGACGCCGATGGCCGTCGGCCGTGGGTGGCGCAACGCGGTTTCGTCAACGGAAGATTCCCCTTGCTTACCGAGAGGAGTTTGAGTATTATACCCTCGGTAACCGAGGAGAGCCCGTGAGCAAACCGTCTGACCTGGTCCAAGGCACGCTCGACCTCCTTCTCCTAAAGATCCTCGCGCTTCAACCCATGAACGGGTGGGCCATCAGCCTCCGCCTGAAATCCATCTCCGGAGACGTGCTGCAGGTCAGCGAGGGATCCCTCTACCCTGCATTGCACAAGCTGGAGCAGGAAGGCTGGATCACCGCCGAGTGGAAACAAACGGAGAATAACCGGCGGGCAAAATTTTATTCACTCACCCGCCTGGGAAGGAAACAGCTCGAATCGGAGGCCGCGAACTGGCAGCGGCTCTCGTCCGCCATTTCCCATATCGTCAGACTCGAGGAGGCCTGACCGCAACGCGCGCCCAAGGACGTTCTTTGCGCCCACAACATTGGCTGTACACCATCCCGCTTCGCCTGCGCTCCCTCTTTCGCCGCCGCCGGGTGGAGTGTGAGCTCGATGAGGAATTGCAGTTCCACCTCGAGCGCAAGATCGAGGAAGGCATCGCCAATGGGCTTTCCCCAAAAGAGGCGCGTTACGCCGCGATGCGCGCGATGGACGGACTGGAACAGCGGAAAGAGGAGATGCGAGACATGCGACGCATTCATTGGTTGACGGATTTCCTCGACGACGCGCGCTTCGCGATCCGGAGCCTAAGCCGCACTCCCGGGCTTACCGCGTTCGTGGTGATCACGCTCGCGCTGGGCATCGGAATGACCTCCGGGACTTTCAGTATGGTGGATGCGCTGATTTTTAAGCCTTACCCCGTGCCGCATCCGAGCGGCGTGGTCACTCTGGTGAGCACTACACACGATAGCAGCTTCGACAATTTCTCCTATCGCGAATACCTGGACATCCGCGGCAAGACGAAGAGCTACGACGGCGTGATCGCCAACGCAGACATGGAAGCCGTCGGCTTCAGCGCCGAACCCGCAGCGACGCCGCGAATCAAGGGCGGCATGATGGTTTCCGGTAACTATTTCCACGTGCTCGGCGTTGAGCCGCGGCTGGGACGCGGTTTTCGCGTGGATGAAGATCAGGTGCCCGGTCGCGATGCCGTGGTGGTGCTCGGGCCGGACTTCTGGAAGCGCGAATTCGCGAGCGCCCCCTCCGTCCTCGGCAGGACGATTCGCTTGAATGGCGCAGAATTCACCGTGATTGGCGTCGCACCCGAAACCTTCCCGGGGCTGCTAATATTCGGGCATCCTGACTTCTACATGCCCCTGGCCATGGCGCATGTGTTTTCGACCAACCGCCAGAAGAGTTTTTTCGAGGACCGCGACGATCGCGAGTTGGCCGTCAGGGCGCGCTTGAAACCGGGCACGACGCTCGAAGAGGCGCAGAATGAACTCGCCGTGCTCGCGAAGAACTTCGAAACCGAGTATCCGAAGGTCAATCGCAGCCGCGGCGCGGCAGTGCACACCCAGTTCCAAATGCGGACTCGAGCTGACGATGGTAATTGGAAATTCGGCGTGATCTTTTCGATCCTTGCGCTGGCGGTCCTGCTGGTGGCATGCACCAACGTTGCGGGACTTCTTCTAAGCCGTGCCCGCGCGCGAACGCGCGAAATTGCCGTACGCTTGGCGATTGGCGCCGGGCGCTTCCGGCTCATCCGGCTGCTCTTGACGGAAAGCCTGATTCTGGCGTCCTTGGGCGGAGTGGCCGGTATCACCATCGGGTACGGCATCGTGCTGTGGTTTCAGAGTTTTCAAAATGTAATATTTATGACTGACTTGCCGTTCTCAATCCCCTTCCGCATGGACACGCGCGTGCTTCTGGCAAGTCTCGCCTTGGCCGCGTTGAGCGCGCTCCTTTGCGGCCTCGCGCCGGCGCTGCAGAGCACACGCGTGGACCTGGTGAACGGACTCAAGTCAGCCGACGTGGATGTACCCGGACGCAAACGCCTGTGGGGCCGGAATGTGCTGGTGGTGGCGCAGGTTTCCGCGTCCCTGATGCTGCTGACAGCGTCTTTCCTGATGGTCAGGGGTTTCCAGCACGACTTGAGGGAGGGGACCGGCTTTGCGAAAGATCATCTGCTGATGGTCAGCTTCGATCCGCGTCTGGTGCAGTACAACGCAGCTCAAACGCAACAGTTTTACAAGCTGCTGGCCGAACGTGTAAAAGTAGCGCCCGGAGTTGAGAGCGAGGCTCTCACCCAGAACATTCCGCTCGGGACATCCGACTTTGACGGTATCGCCTTCGTGCCGGACGGTTTTCAAATGCCGCGGGATCGGGAGAATTTCAATTCGACGATGGACACGGTAGATGAAGGATACTTCGAGACGATGGGGATCCCGATTTCGCGTGGCCGTGGCTTCCTGGCGTCCGATACCGCGGACTCGTCGCGTGTGGCCGTTGTGAATCAGCAGTTCGCGAATCACTATTGGCCGGGGGGCGATGCTGTGGGCAAGCACATTCGGCTCGACAGTCACGCCGGCACGTTGGTGGAGATTGTAGGCGTCGCGCAGACCATCAAATATCAAAGCGGCTTCGAAAGGCCGATGGATTTCGTGTATATGCCGCTGGCCCAGCATCCTATCGCGCGAATGACCCTGATGTTGCGGTCGAGCGGCGATCCGTTGCAATTAGTTCAGCCCGTGAAGGACGTTGTCCGGACCCTCGATCCGAATCTGCCGATGTTGCACACCATGGCCTACGAGGATTACTACCAAAACCAGGCCGTGGAGGGACCACGAATTGCCATGAAACTTGTAGGTAGCATGGGCGCGGTAGGCCTCGTGCTGGCCATCGCCGGTTTGTATGGACTGGTGGCGTACAACGTGAGCCGCAGAACCCGCGAGATCGGCATACGCATGGCCCTTGGCGCGGCAAGCTCGGATGTGCTGCGGCTGGTGATGGGCAAGGGCCTAGTGCTGGTCGGGATGGGAACGGTGATCGGGCTGGCGATGGGTTTCGGCGTCGAGCGGCTCATGAATTCGATGCTGTTCAATGCCGGCGGCGTAGACATTGTGGCTTATGTCATGGTCGTGCCGTCGCTGTTTTTGGTGACCATGCTGGCGGCCTACTTGCCCGCCCGACGAGCATCCAGGATTGCGCCAACACAGGCGCTGCGATACGAGTAACGCAGTTAGTTCGTGGACGCCAGGTCCACTACGCATGCTTGCTGACGGCTACTGTCGTTTGTGCCACCACTCGCGAAGTGACTGGCAGCGTCCCCCTGAATCCAACGAGATTAGAAAGATGCCATCCAGCTTCGTTTCCAGGCCGGGTGGCACGCGGACAAAGGACGCCCACCACCTGGCGATACCGTGCTCCGCCGTGACCGCGAGAATTTCGTAACCAAACTGGATATTTTCTTCGGTTTTCGCAACGCCGGCCCAATATTCATACATCGCGGCCCGACCACACAAGGGTTCGTCGAAGGGCGTCACCTGATAAGTGGCATCGTCTGCGTACAGCGACGCGGCGGCCTCGGGGTCACGGCTGGTCCATGCGCTTCCATAGGAAGCCAGCCAATGACTGAAGGATTCTCGATCCATGTCTGATTTGTAGGTTACTACACGTCTGAAGGGCCAATCCGGCTCGCACGGGGAATTCCCTGACCGCCGGACGCGCTGCTTGCGGAAGCCGCGATTGTTCCGCTCAGATATCCGGTTTCGCGCCGTGCTTGTGATGCTTGCCGAAGAGTGGATTGAGTACTAAACTCGCGCGGCAGATTGAGCGGTCATTCAAATGGAGGAACGCATGAATCGGCGCATTGGTTTTCTGGTAGTAGTTCTGGCCGTGGCGGGAGTTTTTACCGTACGCGGGGCGCTTTCGCAGCCCTCGCCTCAGGCAACGAGAAAGGTGATCAAGTTGGCAGGCGGGCCTGTGGAGGCGCCGTTTAGCGACGCGATCCTGGCGGGGAATACGTTGTATCTGGCGGGGCGGATCGGGTTGGATCCCAAGACAGGAAAACCTCCGGAGAAAATTGAGGACGAGATCAAGTTGCTGCTCGATGGCGAAAAGGACGTCCTGGCACAAGCGGGAATGACCATGGACGACCTGGTTTACGTGCAGATTGCGTGCACGGATCTGTCGCTCTTCGAAAAGTTCAATCCGATTTACAAGAGCTACTTCACGACCAAGGACTACCCAGCGCGGGAATTCATCGGGGCGGGATCGCTCCTGCGGGGCGGCCATTTCGAATTGCAGGCCATTGCGGTGAAGCGGGGGACTTAGAGCGGCCGGCCGGGCCTATCATCGACGTTACTTCGGTAGGCGAGCATCGCGCAGGGAATCAGCAAATGACCTCCCGATAGACTCAGACGAACCCAATATTGCGGCACTGCTGCCCCAAAGATCGAAACCCGAACCGCGAAGAAGTCCCCACCTAAGTAAGTCTCGCGCATGCGACGGTCCACCAAGCAGCTCGTATATGGGCATTTTATTGTTGACCATATTTAGCATAATGCCCGTATATGGTCTCAATTCCACAACCTTGCAACTGCCATTTGCAATTAACCTATTTATTTTGTTTGCATTGCACATTACAGAATCTTTGCATCGGATGGTGACTATCATGCATCAACTATCCCCAGTCAGGGTGGAATCAATGCTAAGGATTACAACGGAAAAAAGGCGCGGGAAGGTCTTTCTGAGCGTCGAGGGCAAGCTGACGGGACCGTGGGTAGCGGCGCTGGAGCAGTGCTGGCGGGAGTTGCGTGCGGCGTCACCGCACGAGAAGTTCCTCGTGAATCTGTGCGGTGTGAGTTTTATCGATGCTGCCGGAAAAGTGCTGCTGAAGGAAATTCACCGGCAGGGCGGACAGTTGCTCGCAGAAGGCTGTCTGAATCAAGCCATCGTGCAGGAAATCGTCGCAAGCGAAAAGAAAGGCGAGAGCACAAGTGCAAAGGAACAGCGCAAGCGCTCGCACATCATTTTTTACACATTATTTTTCGGTTTGACGCTGGGATCCAGCGTGGCACACGCGCAAGGCACAAACAAGCAGAGCGCCATGCCAGGGAATACGCCTGGGCAGGCCCTGCGGCTCACCCTGGACCAAGCCGTTGGGCTGGCGCTGAAGCAAAATACCACTGCGCAAATCGCGATTCTGCAAGCGGCCCAGAGCGAGCAAGACAAAAATATTTCTCGAGCGGACTTGCTGCCGCAGGCGAGCGCGAACATTTCGGACGAAGCGCAGAAAGTAAACCTGCTCGCACAGTTCGGCGGCAGGACGCCATTCCCAGGATTTCCGAAGACGCTGGGACCGTATCAGGTGTTCTCCGCGGGCCCGACCTTCGGCATGCCAGTTTTCGACCTGACGCTGTGGCGCCGCTATCAAGCGGCGCGAGACACAGTGAACGCCAGCAAGGCCAACAGTCTTTCGACACGTGAACGAGTCATTCTGTTGGTCGTTTCGCAGTACATCGGGACGCTGCGCGCGATGGCAAACGTGGAGGCATCACAGTCGCGCGTAAGTCTGGCACAGGCACTGTATGACCAAGCTGCAGATTTGCAGAAGGAAGGCGTAGGAACCGGAATCGACACGCTGCGCGCCAACGTCGAGCTGCAAAACGAAAAGCAGCGACTGATCGAGGCAGAAACCGACCGTGAGACGTCGCTCTTCGCGCTGAGCCGTCTATTGAACCTGGATCCGCGGCAGAACGTCGAATTGGCGGATTCGCTGAGTTTCTTCGAAACGCCGCAGCCGGAAGTTGAGACGAGCATCGATTATGCGCTGGCCGAACGCCAGGAGTGGAAAGCGCTCGAATCGCAAATCAAGGCCGCGGAGTACCAGAAGAAGGCATCGCAGGATTCGCGGCTGCCGTCGTTGCGGTTTGACGGAGATTTCGCGTACGTAGGAACTTCGGGAAACACGGCTCTGCCGACCTACACGTACCAGGCCAGCGTGAATATGCCGCTGTTTACCGGCGGGCGGATACACGCAGAGATTGTTCGTGCAGACCTCGAGATAAGGACGCTGGAGCAGCAGAAAGACGATCTGCGAAACCAGATCGCGCTGGATGTGAAGACGGCGCTGCTGAATTTGCAATCGGCGCGCAATGAAGTGCAAGTGGCGAACTTGGGTGTGCAGCTTTCGAAGGAAGAAGTGGATCAGGCGCGAGACCGGTTTAAGGCGGGAGTGGCGAACAACATTGAAGTGATCCAGGCCCAGGATTCGCTGTCCCGCGCGAATGACAACCAGATTGCGGCGCTGTACCGCTTTAATCAGGCGCGCGCGGACCTGGCTCGTTCGACGGGGCAAATGGAAAAAGTTTATGCGAAATAATCCCGGGGGAAATCATGAGCGTTGAGATCGAAGTTGGATTCGAAAATGCGACAAAAGTGCCGCGCGTCACGGAAGAGCTTTCGCTGGAGGAGACGCCGAAAGGGCTAGCGAGCCCAAAGGTGAGGCGGTTGCTTTTCGGCGGCGGAGCGGTCGTGCTGTTGGCGATCGTGGCCCTCTTTGCCTATTACCACAACCGAGAGACGACGGACGACGCGCAGGTGGATGGGCACATCACGCCGATGGCTTCGAAGGTATACGGGCGCGTGGCGCAAGTTCTAGTTGATGACAATCAGGCCGTGAAGGCCGGGCAAGTGCTCGTGAAGATCGATCCGCGCGATTATCAGGCGGCGTTGGATCAGGCCAAAGCGTCGCTGGCGCTAGCGGAAAGTGAAGCGCGTTCGGCGGGAGTAGACGTGCCGCGCACACGGGAAAACGTGGCGAGCGGAAATTCAAGCGCGGATGCGCAGTTGTTGGGCGCGCAAGCGGATTTGGCACGCGCACAGGCTACTTACGAGCAGGCACAGACGGCGGATTTGGCGTGGGCGCGAGCCAACGTAGAAAAGAGCCGCGCGAACGCTGAATTGGCTAAAGCGGACCTGGCGCGCTACTTACCGTTAATGGAGAAGGGCGAGATATCGAAGCAACAGTATGACGCGGCGAAGGCCAACGCGGATGCCACCGCGAGCGCGCTGAAGGCGGATCAAGAAAAATTAGCACAGGCGCAGAGAAACGTGGATGTGACCAAGGCGCAACTGGATGCAGCGAAGGCGCGCGTTGAGCAGGCGCGTGCAGGAGTGGCTGCAGCCCACGCGGACGTCAAGCAGGTAAGCATGAGGGCCGCGGACGCGCAAGCCAAGGTCGCGAAGGTGGAACAGGCGCGAGCGGCGGTGGAAGCGGCGGAACTGAACCTAAGCTACACCGAAATCACCGCGCCAGTTAATGGCGTGGCGACACACAAACAAGTGGAGCCGGGACAGATCGTGCAGGCGGGGCAGGGGTTATTGGTGGTTGTGCCGCTGGAGAGCGTGTGGGTAACGGCGAACTTCAAAGAGACCCAACTGAAAAATATGAAGCCCGGGCAGAAAGCGGAAGTGAAGGTGGACACGTACGGAAAAACCTTCAGCGGGCGAGTGGATTCGATTGCCGGCGCGACGGGATCGGTGTTGAGCCTGCTGCCGCCTGAAAACGCCACGGGAAATTACGTGAAGGTGGTGCAGCGCATCCCCGTGAAGATCGTGCTGGACCTCATCCCTTCTGAGAAAGCGGTTCTACGGCCGGGAATGAATGTGGACGCGACGGTGATCACCAATTAACGGGGAATAAGGATACGGATTGCAGCGGTCATACGTAGAAACAACAGAGGCACAGATTAGGCGCGATGCGACACAGGTTACTAGCCAAGCTGAGGATGCCGGACGGGACGATCAACCCCTGGGTGATCGCCATTACGGTGACGCTGGCGACGTTCATGGAAGTGCTGGACACATCCATCGCCAACGTGGCGCTGCCGCACATCGCGGGGAATTTGTCAGCGGGGCAGGACGAATCCACGTGGGTGCTGACTTCCTATCTCGTTTCAAACGCGATCGTGCTGCCGCTTTCGGGATGGTTTTCCGGCCTGATCGGGCGGAAGCGGTTCTACATGACGTGCGTGGCTATCTTTACCGTGAGTTCGTTTTTGTGCGGGCTGGCGCCGAGCCTAGGCGTGCTGGTGATTTTCCGGATTTTGCAGGGCATAGGCGGTGGCGGTTTGCAGCCGAGCGAGCAAGCGATTCTCAACGACACGTTTCCGCTGGAGAAGCGCGGCATGGCATTTGCCGTCTACGGGCTCGCCGTGGTTGTGGCGCCAACGATTGGGCCGTGGCTGGGTGGGTGGATTACCGACAATTTTTCGTGGAGATGGATTTTTTACATCAACGTGCCGGTGGGAATCGTGTCGCTGCTGCTGACGAACTTTTTGGTAAGCGACCCGCCGTACATGAAGAAAGCGAATCTGAAAGCGGGATTCCGGATCGACTATATCGGAATCGGGTTGATCAGCCTGGGTTTGGGGAGCATGCAGATCGTTTTGGACAAGGGGCAGCGCGAGGACTGGTTCTCGTCGAAATTCATTGTCGTTTTCTTCGTGTTGATGCTGGTGGGAATTGTTGCGGGGATTCTCTGGGAATTGCGTCAGAAAGAGCCGGTGATCGACTTGAGGATGTTGAAGGAGCGCAATTTTGCGGTCGCCACGGGGGCGATGTTTTTTCTGGGGTTCGTGCTGTATTCGAGCACGGTATTGATTCCGCAGTTTCTGCAACAACTGCTGGGATACACGGCGCAACTGGCGGGAATGGCGCTGTCGCCGGGCGGAGCGGTGATTATGTGCATGATGCCCATTGTGGGAATTCTGGTGTCAAAAGTGGACACGCGGATTCTGGTCACGTTTGGGTGCCTCGTGTCTGCGTCGGCGCTGTTTGTGATGGCGGGCTGGGA
>Ga0137409_10008081_pt1 | contig 10765 bp, 11 predicted proteins | sample CZODoug1_16funga_FD_122059 | JGI IMG/M metagenome (GOLD analysis project Ga0137409, IMG submission 122059) | Vadose zone soil fungal communities from Angelo Coast Range Reserve, California, USA - CZODoug1_16fungal (Hybrid Assembly) | ecosystem: Environmental > Terrestrial > Soil > Vadose zone... | reverse complement strand
GTGTGCCTTAACGGGCAATGCAGCAAGAAGGATGTTCGGGTCGACATCGACGAGCACATGCACGTCGTGAAGCTCGGTATCAACTATCGCTTCGGCATGCCTGGGTTTGTGAAGGCAAACTACTGATTGATTGCTCGTGTGGCGACACGATCCGGGCCCCGCGGTCGTCGCGGGGCTCTATCTCTGTCGCGCGCTGCACGGGTCGGGCAGGCATCGAGCAGCGCACCTGTGAGTTCGGGCGAACGATCGCGTCGAGTGGAGCGATGATGCTCAGTAATCTGCACGTGAATGGATTAGCTCATTTCATTTTCATCGTGCGCGGCGATTCGAGCGAATACTGCTCGGATTAGGCATCAAAATACCGGCGGCGGGCGAGTCGAAGCCTTGCAATCGCCCTCGATGCGGCGGCCTCGACACAATGCCGCACATTTGCGTGATCGCGCCACTCGCGAAAAACGCTCCAACAGCCCGCAAAAAGAGCAGGTAAATAAGCACCACTATTAGTGAAATCAGCTCCTCAGATTTTTCCCATAAGTCACTGAAAAGAAAAACGAGAGGTATCCAGTAGACGAAGATGTATGGTGTTTTAGTAGGGTCGAGTGGAGGTATCAATATCCGTATTAACCATATGATACCATTGAAGTTCTCAGCCATTTGGATGACGGTTTTTTGGATGATGTGGCACAACTGAGACAGTATTTTCTGCGGACTGTTGTATTTTACTGGCACTTGAGGTCGAGCGGCGGCGCCTGAAAAAGGAAAACCCCGCTCCAAAGCATAAGGGGGTTACCAATGACGAAGATTTTGCTTGCTACGACGATGCTCTCCGGCCTGCTGATTGCGGGTGTTGCTCAAGCGGCCGACATGCCGCTCAAGGCGCCGCCGCGCGAGGCCCCGTATTACAGCGACTGGACCGGCTTCTATCTGTTCGGCTTCGGCGGCTATAGCTGGGGCAAGATCAGCCCGGACGACTTCAATTTCTCGGACATCAGCCGCAGCCTTCACAATCCCAAGCCCAAGGGCGGCGTATTCGGCTTCGGCGGTGGCTACCTCTGGCAGTACGGCGCTTGGGTCGGCGGCCTTGAGGTCGATTACGGCTTCAGCAACGAGAAGGAAGACCAGAGCTTGCGTTGCGAGACGATCATTGTGCGTTCAGAGTCAAGAAGCTGCGGAGGCACTGTCGTCCACAGCAAGATTGACGCTCTCGGCAGTGCACGCGCTCGCGCCGGCTACCTGTTCACGCCAAACCTGCTCGCCTATGGCACCGCTGGCCTCGGCTGGGGACGGTCGGAACTTAACATCGTCGGCTTCGACGCTAAGCCAACTCTGTTCGGCTGGGTGGCGGGCGGCGGCATCGAGTACAAGCTGTTCCAGCACGTGCGCATCCGCGGCGAATATCTGCACTATGACTTCGGCTCGACCAGCTATGCGTTCCAGCCGATCCTCACCATCAACGCCAAGACCAGGGACGACGTCGCCCGTGGCGCTCTGATCTGGTCATTCAACTAAGCAAGCAAGTCGCTTTACGGTTAAGCGGCGGGGCCTAAAGCCCCGCCGCATTCATTTTGTGTGGTCGATTGACGGCATTTGGTTGCGCTTGCGGGCGCCGAAGAACCGACCGACAAGGCCTCCGGTTACCCTTGCCGCCGGAGGCGAGCCGTGCACTCCCGATCGCTGCGCTGCTCGCGATGCGTTTTTGCCGATGCTCGCGGCTGCTGCATTTTGGCGCCTCGCGCGGGCGCATCTCCATATTGTTGCTTGACGCGAACAGCGAGTAATTTTCATCAGGCGGCGCGCACCTCTTCAATAACACCCCATGAGGTGTCTGGATGGGCACCACGCTGCGCATCGTCGAATCGTCCAAGTGACGCGCGGGGCCGATTTGGTCGGCGACCCGATGGAGGCCATGGGCGCGCCTGAAGGACGTGTCGTGACATTTGTCCGTGACGCGCTTTTGTCTTGCATCAAGCGTCTCTCCGCTGGGTGCGGCCGGTATCAAAGTAACTCACGTGGAAATGCCCGCCACGCTTGCTCTTATGTTTCAATAACATTGCTCATGAAATTGTTGCTTATCGACCACAGCACGCCAGGAAAGCGCGGGCGATCGTCCGTGTGGATGACGCGCTCGTGCGTGCACGCTCGGTAGGTACGTGTGGTGGGGAGCGCCGCTCCAAAACTTAATAGGGAAGTCACGATGAAACTGTTGCTTGGAACGACAATGATCGCCGGCTTGATGATTGCCGGCGCGGCGCAAGCGGCCGACATGCCGCTCAAGGCTCCGCCGCGGGCGTTTCCGGTTCCCGAAGTTAGCGACTGGACCGGGTTCTATATTGGTGTCCATGGTGGCTACGGCTGGGGCAAGGCCAAGCCCGATGACTTCGACGTTGCCGATTTGCTCGGTGATTCTTTCCACAATCCAAAGCCCAAGGGTGGGGTGTTCGGCGGCCACGCTGGCTACAATTGGCAGACGGGCCGTTTCGTCGGCGGTCTCGAGGTCGACTACAGCTTCGCCAAGCTCAAAGAGACCCAGTCGTTCAGCGGCACGTTTGAAAACTGCGACGAGGAATGCTTCACCGACACATTCTCACGAACCCTCCGCAGCAAAGTTGATGCGCTGGCAAGCGCGCGCGCGCGCGCTGGTGTCCTCGTCACCGACAGCCTCCTGGCCTACGGCACTGCCGGCATCGGCTGGGCGCGGTCGCAAGCCTCGGCGACGTTCACGGAATGCTCGGAATGCGAGCCAAGTACCTTCACCGCCAAGTCCAACAACTTCGGTTGGGTTGCCGGCGGCGGGCTCGAATATAAGCTGACGCAACATATCCTGCTGCGCGGCGAGTATCTGCACTACGACTTTGGCTCGGTCGGCTACGCCTTCCAGCCGATTGTCACCATCAACGCCAAGCTCAATGTCGATGTCGCGCGCGGCGGCCTGAGCTTCAAGTTCTAAGCAGCGGATCACTTCAGCTTTGGGCTGTGGCGGGGTGGGATCCCCGCCACATTCTATTTGGGAGCCCTGCGTCCGCGAACAGAGCCCCCCGGCTTTGGCGGCTTCCCAACGTTTTCTGCGAATGCTTGCCCAGGCCCCAGAGACGGCTGACAATGTCTCCGGCTCAGGGGTTCGCCGGAGGCGACAATGCGCGTTCCATCGCTCCATCGCACGCACGTCGTGGTTGGTCCGCTCGCGGCCTGCGTCTTGTACGCCGCGCCCGCGTTTGCCCAATCACCGGCCGAGTTTTATCGCGGCAAGACCATCACCATGATCGTGAGCTCGGCCTCAGGCGGCGGCTACGACGCGCTCTCACGCGTGCTTGCGAACCATCTCGGCCGCCATATCCCGGGCAATCCGCAGGTGGTCGTGCGCAACATGGCGGGCGCCGGCGGCATCGTGGCGACCAATCATCTCTACAACGTCGCCGCCAAGGACGGCACCGTCGTTGGTGGCGTGCAGAACAACACGCCGTTCGAGCCTTTGTTTGGCACCAAGGCGGCGAGCTACGACCCGCTCAAGTTCAATTGGCTCGGCACGCCGTCCTTCGAGGTCGCGATCGCAAGCGTGTGGCACAAGACGCCGGTGAACAGCTGGCAGGATACCCGCACCCGTGAGATCACCATGGGCTCCTCGGGCGTCAATTCGACGCCGAGCTTCTACGGACGGCTGTTGAACGAGACGCTCGGCATGAAGCAGAAGATCATCGTCGGCTACGAGTCGCAGACGCATGCGTTCCTGGCCATGGAGCGCGGTGAGATCGATGGCTATCCGAGCGTGTTCTATAACTCGCTGATGTCGACGCGGCCGACCTGGTATCGCGACAAGCAGATCAAGCTCCTGGTGCAGTTTGGCCTGGAGAAGGAGCCCGCCATCCCCGAGGTGCCGTTCGCGCTCGAGCTTGTCAGCAATACCGACGACAGGCTGATGATGGTGGCTGCGTTCGCGCCGCTGCAGACTGGGCGGCCGTTTGTGATGCCGCCCGGCGTGCCGGCCGATCGTGTGGCGGCGATGCAGGCCGCGTTCTTCGAGACCTACAAAGATCCGGAATTCGTGGCGGACGCCAACAAGCGCGGGCTCGGCATCAACTCGCCGCGTAGCGGCAAGCAGCTGCAGGAGTTGCTGGAAAGCGTCTATCAGAAGACACCGCCTCACATCGTTGAGCGGCTGCGTAAGATCGCGGCGCCGTAAGTGATGCATCCGCGCTCTCCCCCGGCCTCATGGTGAGGAGCCGCGACCGTTGACCTAACCTATTCCGCAGCCTCGTGCGCGGCGTCTCGAACATCGCAAGTCGGGTTTGCCCGACTTGCGCATATTTGATGCCGATCTCGGGTAAACCCGAGATCGGTGGGCCGCCCCATCCTTCGAGACGGGCGCCACGCGATGATTGCGTCACCCGAAAGCGCAAGTGCTTGCGCCCTCCTCAGGATGAGGCGGATAAACGGCCAGAGCCGCTCGAGCGAGATACGCTTGAGTGGTCACTCATTGAGTGGTGCAGGACTTTGTTGGAAAACTGGTTCCCACTTTTGCGAGACATGCGCTAAAACGCCGTGGGGGAATAATCCGGGGGCAGCCGTGCCACGACCGCAGCCGATCGCGTGGCCGAACAAGGCCAGGATAGCCGTCACCTTCATCGTGCCATGGGAGGTGTGGCCGGAGAATTTTGCAACTCGTGAATCGCATCAGCGCTCGAGCCACCGCGCGCCGCCGGCGAATGCCACTTTTGCCAAGAACATGGCGGCCGTGACCGAGCGTGAATACGGCGACCGGGTCGGGATCTGGCGGCTGATGGAGCTGTTCGACCGCCATGAGCTCAAGGTGACGATGCTGATGAATGGGCTCAAGGTCGAGCAGCTTGCCGATGCCTGCCAGGAGATCAAGGCAAAGGGGCACGAGTTTTCGTCGGAAAGCTACGAGCACGAATATTCCTACATGTACACGCGCGAGCAGGAGCGCGAGTCGATCGCCAAGACAGTCGCGGCGTTCGAGCAGGTGCTGGGCGAGAAGCCGACCGGCTACCTCTCGCCTGGCCATTCCTCGACGCCGCATACACTCGAGCTCGTGGCCGAGCAAAAATGCTTCGTCTGGTGGGCCGACCCGCTCAACAGCGATGTGCCTTATTCGCTCGATGCTGGCGGTCGCAAGGTCGTGGTGGTTCCTTACAACGTGCCGGGCTGCAACGACTACTCGACCTATGGTTCGGGGCGCACGCCGCGCGACCTTCTGCAGATCATGAAGGACCAGTTCGACTATCTCTATTGGGAAGGCGAGCAGGGCTCGCCCAAGTTCCTGGCTGTCAATATGCACCCCTTCGTGTCGGGCGTGCCCTATCGCACCAAGATCATGGATGAGTTCATCAGCTATGCGAAGGGATTTCCCGACGTCTGGTTCGCGCGCAGACTCGAGATCGCAACCTGGTGCCTGAAGCAAGGATATTGACCTCCATGCGTATCTTGTTCGTCGATCAGCAGCCGCGCACCGAGAAATCGGTGCAGCCTTATGACATCGCCAAGATCGAGGCGCTGCTCAACAGCTATGCCTCGCCCGGCACCAAGGTCGAGATCGGTTTCCCGGATGACTATGCGGGCTCGCAGCTGATGAACACGATCGGCGCCCAGAGCAAGCTCAACGGGCTCCATCACATGATGGAGACGCCCTCGATCGTGCGGAAGATCTTCTGGGCGGCGGAGAACGGCTACGATGCTGTGATCTCGTCGAACACCTTCGATCCGGGCGTCGATGGCGGGCGGCTCGCGGTCAACATCCCAGTCATCGGCCTGCACCGCACGGCGATGCACGCGGCGCTGACGCTCGCCGACCGTGTCGGCATCACGGTTCCGCTCGCACCGCATGTTCCTTATACGTGGCGGCTGATGCGCACGATCGGCCTCGACCGCTTCGTCAGTGACATCCGGCCGATCGGCATCTACGGCGCCGACATCAGCCAGCGCGGGACGGAAATCTACGACACCACGGTCAAGGTCATGCGTGGTCTGCTCGACGAGACGCGGGCAGAGATCCTGCTGCCGCTCGGCGGCGCGATCATTCCCTACGTGGTCGATCCCAAGGATCTCGCCAAGGCGGTTGGCGCACAGGTGCTTAACACCAAGGCGATCGGCATCCGTTTCGCCGAGATGTGCGTTGCCTGCGGGATGACGCAGAGTGCAATAACTTATCCGAAAGCCAAGCTCAGCTACGGCGATTTCGTGCAGGGCGGGTGAGGCTGTGCTCGTAGCCCGCATTGAGCGATAGCGAAATGCGGGGAGGACGGAGCAAGTAGCGCTGTGGTTCCCGGATTTCGCTTCCGCTCTATCCGGGCTACAAACTGCAATGGTCGGTGAAGGCTGCTCGCTTAGCCACCGGGCTTGAAGCTGAAGAGATTGAAGAAGCCCGACAGGTAGTTGATCTCGCGCCCGCTGGTCGGCGTCTTGCGGCTCACGAAGTCGAAGATCTTGCCGTCCTTGATGCCGTAGTTGGCGAGCCGCTCGACCCGTCGACTCTTGTCGAAGTAGACCGCGATGACGCGCTGATCGACAGTCTCCTGCATCATGAAGGCAACCGGCCGCTCGGCCCGCTGGGAGATGTAGTAAAAGGCCTCGCCGCTCACGGTCGCAACCGTCGAGGGCGTGCCCAGCAGGATCAGCACCTGCTCCTGGCTCGCGCCGATCGGGATCTGCTCGAGTGCCCCTTCCGGAACGATGTAGCCCTTCTGGTAGGTCTCGCTGAAACAGCCTGCGAGAGGAATGCTGAGCGCAAGCACCGCCGCGAGCGTCATGCCCAACCGTGTGGCGCAAAGCCTGCCAGACCTACCCGCTTGCTGCTGCATTCCCATATACCGTTGCATCCATCGTCACTTTGACGTAGCGCCACTTTGACGTAGCGGGCAGAGCGGCACTTGCCAAGAGCCCCGACTCGATACCCTGTGCGTTGAGCTATCCCGATGATATTCCAATTCTTTCGCCGTACCCGTGACGACGCAAGCATTGCCTCGCTCTATGGCACGATCGTGGCACAGGCGCGCGCCAAGGCCCTTTACCAACGTTTCGGGGTGCCCGATACGGTGAACGGGCGCCTTGAAATGATCCTGCTGCACGTGGCTCTGGTGCTGCGGCGGCTCAATGTGGAGCCGGCCGGCGGCCCCTGGGGACAGGCGGTATTCGATCTGTTCTGCCAGGACATGGACGACAACCTGCGCGAGATGGGGGTGGGGGACCTGGCGGTGCCGAAGGAGATGCGGCGCATCGGCGAGGCGTTCTATGGGCGGCAGGCTGCCTATAGCGGGGCGTTGGCATCCAGCGATCTCGAGGTGCTGGTCGAGGTGTTGAAGCGAAATGTGCTCGAGGGCGGAGAAGGCTCTGAGGCGCTCGCCGGCTATGTCCGGGCTGCTGCCGAGGCCCTGGCAGCAAAAGATATCAATGAGCTACGTAGGGGCAATATCGGCTTCCCCGATCCGGCCGACCTGGACAAGGCGGCCGACAATGGGGCCTCGGACAGCAAGGACAACGCATGACCCGAGCGCCTGAGCAGCCATCTGAAAAGCCTTGGAGCGTGCAGGTCGCGCTTCAGGAGGTACCGGAAACCGGCCGCAGCTTCACGCTTGTTGCCGACGAGCGCGCGCGTGAAGCGGTCGCCAAACTTTCGGGGCTGCGCTCGCTCTCCCGCCTCCAGGCACAGTTCGAGGTGACGCCGCGCGGCCGGGACGGGTTGCATGTGGCGGGCACGATCAGTGCGACGGTCGGGCAGGACTGCGTGGTCACGCTCGAGCCGATCGAAAACGAGATCGAGGAGCAAGTCGACCTGGTCTTTGCGCCGCCGGCCGCGCCGACCATCGTGGACGAGGAGGGGGAGCGCGTCGAGGTCACGCCTCTTGATACGCCAGAGCCGCTGATTGGGAACTCGGTCGATCTTGGCGCCATCGCGAGCGAGTTTCTGATGCTGGCGATCGATCCCTATCCGCGCAAAGCTGGGGTTGCGTTCGAGCCCCCAGCCAAGGAGGCCGATACCGGCGGCCCGTTTGCAGCGCTCGCGGCGCTGAAAAAGAAGGAGCCTGGGGATTAATGCCGTGGATGGTCGTGCTGAGATGCATCACAGGCTTGGAAACAGGGCACTTACGGGCATGAGCCCCTGTTGTGAGTGCCGCCCGCAGGCTATTGTGCCGCAATGGCTGGGACAATTCGTATCGCGCTAGACGCCATGGGGGGCGACCATGGGGCCGCCGTGGTAATACCTGGCGCTGAGCTGTCGCAGCAGCGCCACCCGGACGCCGAATTTCTTTTGTTCGGCGACCGTTCGGTGGTCGAGCCGCTGCTCGCGACCCGTCCGGCGCTGAAGGCCGCCGCCAAGTTCACCCATACTGACGTTGCGGTTGCGATGGACGCCAAACCGAGCCAGGCGTTGCGACAGGGGCGCTGGAAAAGCTCGATGTGGCTCGCCATCGACGCGGTCAAGCGCGGCGAGGCCGATCTAGCGATCTCGGCCGGCAATACCGGCGCGCTGATGGCGATGGCGAAATTCCATCTCAAGACCATGCCGGGCATCGATCGCCCTGCCATCGCGGCACGCTGGCCGACGCTACGGGGGGAATCGATCGTGCTCGACCTAGGCGCCAGCATCGGCGCCGACGCCCAGCATCTCGTGAACCTGGCGGTCATGGGCAGCGCCATGGCGCGGGTTCTGCTGGCGGTCGAGCGGCCGAAGGTCGGATTGCTCAATATCGGTGTTGAGGAGGTCAAAGGCCTGGAGGAGGTGCGGGAGGCCGGCCGCATTCTGCGCGAGGCCAGGCCGCCTTTTCTTGACTATACCGGATTCGTGGAAGGCGATGCCATCGGCCAGGGCGTGGTCGACGTGGTGGTCACCGACGGGTTCACCGGCAACGTCGCGTTGAAGGCCGCCGAGGGCACCGCGCGCCAGATCGAGCAGTATCTCAGGGGTGCCATGGCTCAATCGGTCTGGTCGAAGCTCGGCTACCTTCTGGCGCGCCGCGCATTCCGCTCGGTGGCTGCGAAAATTGACCCCCGCAAGGCCAATGGCGGCGTGTTCCTTGGGCTCAATGGCATCGTTATCAAGAGCCACGGCCATACTGACCCGGAAGGCTTCGCCAATGCGGTCGATATCGGCTACGACATGGTCCGCCAGTCCCTGCTCGAGAAGATCCGCCGGACCCTGATGCTGAACCAGAGTGAAGCGCCCCGTCTCGCCGGGGGTACTGTTTCGTGACAATGAAGCGTTCCGTCGTCCTGGGCTGCGGCAGCTACCTGCCCAGCCGGGTGCTCACCAATGGCGAGCTGGCGCGGACCGTTGACACATCCGACGATTGGATCGTGCAGCGCACCGGGATTCACGAGCGCCGCATTGCGGCGACCGGCGAGCTAACCTCCGACTTGGCGCTTCACGCCGCGCGCGCGGCGCTGGCCCACGCCAAGGTCGACGCCCAGTCAATCGATCTGATCGTTCTTGCGACGTCGACGCCGGACCATACTTTTCCAGCAAGCGCCGTCTCAGTGCAGGCTGGTCTCGGAATCACGCAAGGGGCTGCCTTTGACCTGCAGGCTGTCTGCTCGGGCTTCGTCTATGCGCTGGCCACCGTGGATGGTCTTTTGCGCACCGGCGCGTTCCAGCGCGCGCTGGTGGTCGGCTCGGAAACCTTTTCGCGCATTCTGGACTGGAAGGACCGTACCACCTGCGTCCTGTTCGGCGATGGCGCGGGCGCGGTCGTGCTCGATGCGCAGGAACAGCCAGGCACGCGCGAGGATCGCGGGCTTCTCACCTCGCATCTGCGCTCCGACGGCCGTTACAAGGACAAGCTCTATGTCGACGGCGGCCCATCAAGCACACAGACAGTGGGCCATTTGCGCATGGAGGGCCGCGATGTGTTCCGCTATGCGGTTGGCGCCATTACCGATGTGATCGAAGCCGTATTCCGCGACACTGGCTACACCGCTGACGACATCGATTGGTTCGTGCCGCACCAGGCCAACAAGCGCATCATCGATGGCGCCGCGCACAAGCTTGGAATCGCGCCCGAAAAAGTCGTGATGACGCTTGATCGGCATGGCAACACCTCGGCGGCTTCGATACCGCTTGCGCTCGCGGATGCGGTCGCCGATCGGCGCATAAAACGCGGCGATCTCATTCTGCTCGAAGCGATGGGCGGTGGCTTCACCTGGGGAGCCGCACTTGTGCGGTGGTAAATTGAACCGACGCTTCCTTGCTATTCCCCGTTGACCGTTCGCAAGCAAGCTAATATCGTCAGAAAAAACAGAGAGATACCTAGATCGCCGGAGGCGGGGCAGGCGATGAGCGGAAAAACGGTGACGCGAGCAGATTTGTGTGAGGCAGTCTACCAAAAGGTGGGACTGTCCCGCACCGAATCAGCCACACTTGTCGAGCTGGTGCTGAAGGAAATCACGGATTGCCTCGAGCGAGGCGAGACCGTGAAGCTGTCATCCTTTGGCTCCTTCGTGGTTCGCAAGAAAGGTCAAAGGGTTGGCAGGAACCCCAAGACCGGCAAGGAAGTGCCGATATCGCCGCGCCGGGTGATGGTGTTCAAGCCGTCCGCCATTCTTAAGCAGCGGATCAATTCCGACGACCCGACGCCCATCGATTTCGAAGATGCGTCCGAGGGCGGTAAGGAAGGCTAGTGCCCCGTTTCCGAAGTTCGTGATACACCTCAGCACGCTCTGACACGAACTTCGGAAACAAAGGGGCACTAGCAACTCTATGATTCTAGTGCCGCTTTTCGATTTGAAGTTCCTAACAGAGTTTGCTGCAGGTGGTGTA
>Ga0137409_10008078_pt1 | contig 10768 bp, 11 predicted proteins | sample CZODoug1_16funga_FD_122059 | JGI IMG/M metagenome (GOLD analysis project Ga0137409, IMG submission 122059) | Vadose zone soil fungal communities from Angelo Coast Range Reserve, California, USA - CZODoug1_16fungal (Hybrid Assembly) | ecosystem: Environmental > Terrestrial > Soil > Vadose zone... | reverse complement strand
AGCGCTAACTTCAACTTGAAACATCTGCTCGGAATCCGCGAGCTGTCGGTCGATCAAATTACGTATTTGCTCGACACGGCTGAGACGTTCCGCGATGTTTCGAAGCGCGAGATCAAGAAAGTACCGGCCCTGCGCGGGCGCACCGTCATCAATCTCTTCTTCGAACCATCGACGCGCACGCGCACTTCGTTCGAGATTGCGGCCAAGCGTTTGTCGGCCGATGCAGTCAATATCAGCGTTTCAACTTCCAGCGTCTCGAAGGGCGAGACGCTGTTGGATACGGCGCGGAACCTTGAAGCGATGGCGCCCGACTGCATCGTCATCCGCCATTCATCAGCCGGCGCGCCACAGCATCTCGCGCGAGCGTCCAATGCGGCGATTGTTAACGCCGGCGACGGCTCGCACGAACATCCAACCCAGGCCTTGCTCGACGCGCTGACGATTCGCGAACACAAGGGCCGGATAGCCGGATTGAAAGTAGCAATCATCGGCGACGTGCTGCACTCGCGCGTGGCGCGCTCGAACATTTATCTATTGTCAAAGCTGGGCGCCAGCGTGAGCGTGGCCGGCCCGGGAACGCTGGTGCCGCCGGAGTTTGCCGAATTGATCGAGCAGGGAGTGCGCGTCGAGCGAAAGATCGAAGGCGCGCTGGTGGACGCCGACGTGGTGATGATTCTGCGCGTTCAGCGCGAACGCCAGACGGACGCTTTTGTTCCGTCGATGCGCGAGTACGCGGTGCATTACGGGTTGCAATTGCGTCATCTGAACCTGGCCGCGCCCGATGCGATCGCGATGCATCCCGGCCCGATGAATCGCGGCATCGAAATCTCGTCTGAGATCGCCGACGGCGGACGTTCGCTGATTCTCGAGCAGGTGACGAATGGCGTGGCCGTGCGCATGGCGGTGCTTTACCTGCTCGCCGGCGGCGCGCCGAAGAATGCCAATGGCTCCCGCAAAGGCAGGCGAGTGAAAACTGACAACTGAAAACTGAGAAATGCGCTTACTAATCGCTAACGGCTACGTCATCGATCCGGCACAGGGAATTAACACCGGCAAGAGTGTCTTCATCGAAGATGGCCGCGTGGTAGGACTGTTGAGCCACAGCGACGACGTGCCCGAAGGCTGCGAAGTCATGGACGCGATCGGGCTGATCGTGGCGCCGGGCTTCGTTGACATGCACGCGCACCTGCGCGAGCCCGGACACGAATACAAAGAGACGATTGCCAGCGGCGCGGCCGCAGCGGTTGCGGGCGGCTTTGCGACCGTCTGCGCGATGCCGAATACCGATCCGGTTAACGACAGCGCCGCGGTGACCCGGTTCATCATTGAGCAAGCCGAGAACGCCCAGCTGGCCAATGTCTTTCCGATTGGGGCAACCACCAGGAATTCCGCGGGGACTGAGCTGGCCGAGATGGGCGAGATGAAAGACGCCGGTATCGTCGCGGTCTCTGACGACGGTCGTTCCGTCCCGTCGCCGGGAATGATGCGGCGCGCCATGGAATACGCGCGCGGGTTTGACTTGCCGCTGATCGATCACTGCGAAGACAAATCGCTCGCTCACGGCGGTGTCATGCACGAAGGTCATTGGTCTTTGGTGCTTGGCTTGCGCGGCATGCCGGCCGCCGCTGAAGAAGTGGACGCGTTGCGCGACTGCGCGCTCGCGAAATTGACGGGCGCGCGCTTGCACCTGGCGCATGTCTCAACGCGCGGAGCGATTGCAGCGGTGCGGCGCGCGAAAGAAAAAGGCTTGCCGGTAACTTGTGAAGTCGCGCCACACCATTGGACCCTGACCGATGAAGCCGTAGCTGACTATGACACGAACACCAAGATGAGCCCGCCGCTGCGCAGCGCGGATCATATCGAAGCCATCCTGGCCGGCTTGCGTGACGGCACGATCGACGCGATTGCCACCGATCACGCGCCGCATCACGCCGACGAAAAGGCGCTTGAATACGATCAAGCCCCGTTTGGAATCACGGGACTGGAAACGGCCGTTGGCCTGAGCTTTGATTTGGTAAATCAAGGCGTGATTGGCATTGAACGTCTGGTGGAAGTTCTCGCGACAAATCCCGCGCGAATCCTGGGTTTGGAAAATCGCGGAACGCTGCGCGCAGATGCATACGCCGATGTGACGATTCTCGATCCTTCGTTTCAGTGGACCTTCGATGCGTCGCGGTCAAAATCCAGGAGCCGCAATACTCCGTTTGATGGACGAGCGATGACCGGCGCCGCGGTCGCTACTATCGTCGCCGGACGAGTGGTCTTTCTCCATCCCGGTTTTGAAAGACTCGCGACTTCGGAACGAAAGGCCCTGGCAAAGGGCGGTTCACGTTGAGAGATTCGCCGGCCAAAAGAGGGCCGTTATCAGCAAGTCAAAAACGAGCCTGGGCGCGCCTAACCTTCGCTATACGCATCATTCAAACGACGAAAGTGATAGCCCATCGCAGCCAATCGCAGTGTTTCGGCAAACCGGTCGCGATGTTTCACGAGCGCGCGGCCGAGAAAACGCCAGAACTCAACGCGCTCACTATCAAGCACTCCCAGCTTGACCATGATCCGCATCAATGAGGCAGCCCCATTCATCAGGTTGTAGTGCTGCGGCTCGGAAACTAACTGCGCTGTCCGCCTCATCGAGTCAAGCGCCCGTTGATAGTACTCGCGGGGGCTGTAGATGGTTCGCATGATGGTTTGGTAGCCCTGAATCAGCAAAGCTGGATCCATTCGCGTCTTGAAGTTGAACGTGCAGACGGTATTGTTTCCCGAAGCTTCTCCTAACAGCCGCCCTTCGCGCTCGAGTCGCTTCCACAGTTGCGTATCCGGCAGCGCATTCAGCAATCCCACCATCGCCAGGGGGATCGCGCTCTTGCGGATGAAATCGATCTGCCGCTCAAAAATATCCGCGGGATCGTTATCAAAGCCGACAATGAAACCGGCCATGACTTCCATTCCGTAGCTTTGAATCTTCTCGACGGATTCGAGCAGGTTGCCGCGGTTCTGCGACTTCTGCGCTTCCTTGAGACTTTCTTCGACCGGAGTTTCGATGCCCAGGAAAACGCGACGGAAGCCGGCGTGCCGCATGCTCTCGAGGAGCGGTTCGTCGTCCGCGAGATTCACGCTTGACTCAGTCAGCAACGAAAAAGGATAGCCATTGCGTTCCTGCCATTTGGCGAGTTCCGGCAACAGTTGGCGCACGTTCTTTTTGTTGCCAATAAAGTTGTCGTCCACGATAAAAACCGTACCGCGCCAGCCCAAAGCTTTGAGCGCGTCGAATTCGGCAATCATCTGCTGATTGCTCTTGGTGCGCGGCACGCGTCCATAGATTTCGATGATGTCGCAAAACTCACACGAGAATGGGCAGCCGCGAGAGTACTGCACCGACATCGCGCTGTAACGTTTGAGTTCAGCCAGATGAAAGTGCGCCAGCGGAGTTGCTGAGAGCGGCGGCCGCTCAGCAGCCTGATACGTCCGCTTGGCCTCGCCGCGGGCCAGGTCTTCAACGAACTGAGGCAAAGTAGTTTCCGCTTCGCCCAGGAAGATGTGGTCGGCCTCGGGCAAGTCTTCGATCGTGGTGGTAATGTACGGGCCGCCGATGACCACGCGCTTGCCCATTGCTTTGGCTCGTCGAACTACGTCTTTCAGCGAATCCTTCTGCACCAGCATCGCGGTGGCGAACACCATGTCAGCCCATTCAATGTCCGCCGATTTCAGTTTGCGCACGTTGAGATCGACCATGCGCCGCTCCCAGGTGTCCGGCAGCAGGGCCGACACGGTCATCAAGCCGAGCGGTGGAAACGCGCAGCGCTTGCCCTCGAAGGGCAGCGCGTGGCGAAAACTCCAATACGTATCGGGAAATTCCGGATTAATCAGCAAAACTTTCATCACTACTCCTTTAGATCACAGCAAATCACTGCGGCACTTCATCTACATCCTTCGTCGCCAGTGCTACCTGCGTTTTTTGTTTGCGTGGTTGTTTCGCCCGAGCTTCAGGACGTCGCCGGGTTGACACTTGAGCGTCATGGAAATCTTTTCCAGCGTATCGAAAGTCATTCCCTGGGCTTTACCCTTTTTCAAGCGCCACAGCGTCGTATGACTGATGCCAGTCTCTTTGGCCAGCCAATAGAAAGACCGCTCCTGCTCTTTCAGCAGCTCATTGATTCGGATTTTGATCATTAATACTCGATCCTCTTTAGCCTGGCTCGGTCTTCGTTTAGCGTGCGTGCTATTTATCACAGATGCCCAATACGTGTCCACAGAATATATTGCATTCTTGACATATATCGTGCCGTAGTATAGCTTTGTTTCCAGATTGAGTCCAGCTAACTCCGTTGTCAGCTCCTCTGGAATCACCCAGATCATCTGAAGTTGTCAGCTAATAACTCGGCCGAAGTGTTCCATCAGCCGCCTTTTACTGCGAGGGTGTCGGGCACGCGAGTTTACTTCGGCATGCGACGCCCCGCCAGCTAACGAATCACCGCCTTTATGAACTTTCCCTCTCGGACAAAGGTCGAAGTAGCGCAGTGAGTAACATTGGTATCAAAGAGCGGCGAGTCGGAAGCGTCACCATTCTAAGTGCCGATGGTGAGATAAGAATTGGTCTGAGATTCGGGGGAAGCAGCGTCTCGTTACCGAGCGCCGTCGATTCTCTGCTGGAACAAGGGCAACACCACATCCTTTTGAACCTTGAAGGCGTCGCCTCGATTGACGCACGAGGATTGGGCGAGCTGGTTTCGACCTACATTGTGGTGACCAAACGCGGCGGGCAGTTCAAGCTTCTTAATCTTACTCAGATGCTGCGCGAGCTGATGATGACTACAAAACTCCACACCGTCTTCGACGTTTACGAGACTGAGTCCCAGGCCATTGACAGTTTCGCGGCCGACATCCTGGGCGCAGCGGAAGCGGTTCCTTATAGCCCCGGCAGGAACGTTCAAAACGCGAACTCTCTGAAAGACCATTAAACGCGATGAGCAGCATATACGCCATGCAACGTGCCAACGGCGACTGGTTCGCGCTGAAAGAGCGCGGGAGTTTTCGCGTGCCTGTCTTTTCCAGCAACCGCGAAGCGATGCAGGCGCGGGCCTTCAATGTCGAGATGTTGGTATTCAAGCCGGTGCTCCTCGACGAGAGCGCGCTCAAGGATCTTGAGCCCACAGGGGGTCCACGCCCCTCATATTTCTGGCTGGTCGAGAAGGCGTCCACAAGTATGAAGCGCGGCGTTGTTTTGAGTCACCTGCAGCTTGCGGTGCTCAGTCGCGAATCCGAAACCAGCACTTCTTCCAGTGAGACTGAGCGCAAATGATAGTCTGTGAATTCTGTTTGAACTATACGTCCGCCGGCGAGTGCATGCTGGGTCTTAAGATACCGAAGGCGATGAGCTGCCGTGAATTTGGCCCGGGGCTCGAGAAATTTTGCGCTGACCCGAAAGACTTCGTGAGTCCCAGCCAAATCGTGCAGATGGCCACCTTTTTTGGGTTTAGGAAAACGTAGCTGAAGAAAGTCGCGTCAATGGCGGAAAGGGAAGAAAGCTCACGGTGAAGATGGGTCTCGTTCACACCTGGCGTAAGGTCGAAGCGAATGACTAAGATAATTTGGTCCTGTCACAACTGCGGCACGGTCCTACCGCTATGGAAGATGAAATGCCCCCATAAGCTGGCGTTGAGTTGGTTGCACATGGTCGTGGTCGTAGTAGTGGCCCTGCCCGCGCTCTTGTTGATGCTTAGATTTCTTTAGAAAGATTCAGGAGACGCTCTTATGCCGGCAACGCAAAATCCTGCGAGCAAGAGGTCCAGCGCGACCCAGGCTGGACCGAATCGAGCCGGAATGGATTCAGACTTTCGCCTGGTCATCGTGGCTGCTTTAAGAACCAAGCAACTCTTGCACGGCGCAACGGCGAGGATCGCAGCCAATCCTTTGAGACGCAAGAACACGAGCGTTGCTCTCGAAGAAATAAGGCGAGGGTTGGTGCACTTCAGTACTCAGAGGCCGGAAGAGGGGAACGCAGAATGAATAGCGATGAGACGAGTTACGTTATGGTCAACGGTTTGCGAATCTATATTAACGACAGAGCCCTAGAGGCCACTAGCGGCGATCGCGTGTTTTATAGCCGGCGTGCTGACGGTCCGTACTACCGTTGGCGTTATGAGAAGGGGCTCGCCCAATGGCGCGGCGCCCGCGTGCACGCGGCCGACTTTTCACCTCGAGAACTGTCCATGTCCAACTGGAAAACCGTTCCTTCCGCTTTACAGAGCAGGCTGATCGACCATTATCAGGAATGAGACAATTCAGGTCGCTCGCCGACCTGGGATGCGGTCCTAACTACGCAAAGCTGCCACCGCAGCTTTACTCTCCGTTTGCCGCAGGCACGACATTGCCGGCTTAAGCGGCCGGGTCACAAGTACCGGACAGGGCGCTTGACGTAACACTCGATCCACATTCGATCCGAATAGAGTCTGCATTCCGAAGCGCCGTGCGCGCCAAGGCAGATTAAATCAATTTCATTTCTCTCGGCGTAATTGAGTATCTCTCGATAGGGATGACCCTCGCGCATTCGCTCTTGGTCGAAGCGCCAGCTTCACTTCTTTAGCGAATGGCACTCCACGCACTGGAACATCGAAATATCGCCCAGGTTTACCGGATGCTTGAAGGGCTTGTTGGCTTTGTGGCAAAACTCGCATTTGCGGTCGGCCAGCGAGCCGAGATCAACCGGGTGTTGGAATGGTCCGGTCTTTACCGACGCGGCCGGATTAAGCGAGTCGTAGATTACCGTGTGGCAGAGGTTGCAGTTGTTGTTGATAACTTGGCCGGTGTTGCTGACGTGCTCGCCGTCGTGACAGCGGAAGCAGCCCGAGAAATAAAGATGACCGATGTTGTTTGGGTGAGTCTGCCAGTCGGTCTTCATCTCGGGGAAAAAGTAAGTCTGAAAGATGCGCTGCACCTCGGTGACGGCGCCCTTGATCGCGGCCTGCTTTTGTGAGTACACGTCTTTATAGTTAGTTTGATAGTACTCATTCAACCCCTTATCAATTGAACTGAGGGCTTGAGGTGTTGTGTCGTATCGGCCGCTGAGAACCGCAACGGCCTGACGCTTGAGATACGGGAGCGAAGGATCCAACCTGCCGGCTACGAAACCCTGATCGACGGCCACGTCCGGCGGCAGGTAAACGTGCGCGGGACGATTATGACAATCGACACAGTCCATTCTTCGCCTCTCAGCCGTGGCCATCTGCTGAGAAGTAGGAGGCCGATTTTGATCTGCATATTCGGTGACATTACCCTGACGGTCTTTCACTCGAACCCACGGAATTACCTGACGATGATCATCAGCGGCAATAAAGGTGATCTCGTTACCAATGTTCATATGCCAGTGGATTCCCGCGACCGCTCCGGTAGCTGGGTCGCCGCCTCCCACATTTACTAATAAGCGAATCGTGCGCGCGGAGTTCTGCTCGTCGTAAGCGTAATGAGTAAGATTCTTGAATTGATTGCCATAGAACTTCGCCGGCCAGTGACACTGTGCGCAAGTGTCGCGCGCCGGCCGCATGTTGTGAACCGGCGTGGTGATCGGCTTGGGCACCTTGTTAAAGGCGACGGCATAGAGCTGATATGCGCCGGTAATCTTTGAGCGAGCGTACCATTCCGCGCCCGAACCGACGTGACAGTCGACGCAACGCAGGCGCGCGTGCGAAGAAACCTGGAAGGCGACGTATTCAGGCTTCATCGTCTGGTGGCAGGTGGTCCCGCAGAAGGCTACCGATTCGGTGTGCTCAAAGGCGCGATAACTGCCGAACGCGGTCATGAAAACAAAGATCATGCTCAGACCGATAAAGGTGAAAAACGCGCGGCGGCTGCTGGGGTTGTTGAAATCGATTCTGGGAAACGCGGCAATCTCCGCGGGAGAAAGCCGGCGGCGGCGGCGGCGTTCAAGTAACATTCCGGCGCCAATTACGATCAGACCGAAAACCAGGCCCGCAGGAAGGATTACGTAGGCGAATATTCCGAGATATGCGGTATTGGTGCTTCCGGTAAGTTCAATGAGGAACAGCAGAATAATGCTGCACAAACTTGCGATGGCGATGGCGAAACCGGCAAAGCTTGAGTAGTTATGAAAGAGTGCCGGTACTTTCCTGTCGACCGCTTCACTCATTGCGCCTATCTTCCCGCGGCTCTCAAGGAATCACAACCTGATCCTGAGCGTGATTCACGGGCGAGACGCCCGTGCCAATCAAGCCGCCGACTTCTTGTGACACTGCAGGCACTTCTTCGAGGTCGGCGGCGGCGGATCCAAAGTTGGTCTGGCCTTCACCGCTTCGTCGTGGCAGTCACCGCACCGGCGATGGAACGCCTGTTGGTTAGTCATGACCGTCGGCTCTGCACTGCCTTCAAACTTGATCTGCGGAATCTCCCGTAGCAACTTCGGCTTGGTATCCGCGCGCGCATGGCAATCGCGACAAACAGCTCCGACCGCATTAGAGTCTTTCTCAAGCAGATCTGCCGTCAAAGTAGTCGTGCGATCCGCCGGCCACGCCGTCTTGTGTGGAGGGTGCTTGAGCGCCTCAGCTGCCGGCTGCGCGGTGTGGTGACACTCGACGCAAGCGATCAGGCCGGTACCGTCGGCGCTCCATTTCTTAGTGATGTGATCGAGGTGGTTGAACTTAACCGGTCCAAGCTTCGCATCCGCTCCCAGCGTGATCACTTCCGGCGGCTTCTTTCCGTCCTGAGCTGATGCGTCCGTCGTGATCTTCGTCGTGCTCGAGACCAGAAAAATCGCAAGAATAAAGGCTGCGAGTATTGTAAGGACTTTCATGGTGAACTCCCTTTCGTGGTTTAGAGTACCGACTTTAGTCGGGTCTGTCTTCTTTTATCGATCAAATACCCGACTAAAATCGGTACTCTAAACACCTCTTCTTTTCAAAAGTGCCAGGTTGCGCCCGTGTGGCACCGCTTACAAACTGTAAAGTCATCGTCGCCAAACGCTCGCTTGCCGTCGTGGCAAGTCATGCAGCTTTGCCCGCGACCGGTCGCGTGATGGTTAAGCGGTTCCGGCGCGGTGACCTGTCTTCGTTGCGGCATTCCCGCCTTAACCTGGTGGCATTCGTTGCAGGCTACCTTTTGATGCTTGGCATGATTGAATCCCACGCGGAAGGCCGGGGCCGACGCGGAAGTCCGGGAATACCCACCCAACTGATGACACGTGCCACACGAAGAAATGTCGCGACCGCCGGATTGCGCGCGCGGTGTGTGGCATCCATAACAAGTTGCGTGCGCGTTGAATCCCGCGGGTATTGAGAGGGCCACGCCACCACTCGCCGGCCGATGGCACGTCGCACAACTGACGCTGCCCATCTTCACATGCAGCGAGTGATCGAACTTCATCCGAAAGCTCTTCAAACGAGGGAACGATTTCAGGGCTCCGGATTTTACGTCGGAGTGACAGATGGTGCAGATGGGACTCTCAGAGCTTGAAAACTGTTGCGCATGACAGCCGGCGCAGGGCAGGTGATTGGAACCTCCCGGCCGTTTCGGAATCGGTGAATTCGATTCGCGCCGGTGACAGAGCAGGCACGGCAGGCGAGAATGGTTGCGGCTGCTGTGCTGAAACTTTCCGTAATCCAATCCTTCGGGGAATTGCATCTGCTCCTGAGCCGTCGGCTCAGTTGAGTTCGCTGTAGATTCGGACGCGCGCGAGCTCAGAACAGTAACGAGCAGGCCGAATACAGTGCCGACTAATACGACGCCGACGGTTAGTGCTCGGACGTTTACGCAGGCCTTTCTCCTCTCTCCATTTGGGAGAGGGGCAGGGGGAGAGGGCGCGAAACGTGGCGCCGACAAGCCCTCACCCAACCCGCTCCCAAAGGGAGAGGGCTCCGGAGCCTTGCATCGGCTTCGCCCATTCAATGCCTCATCTCTTCTTGCGGCGTCCTTCATATAACCTACAACGACGGCTTCACTTTCGGCTTTGGTGTCGGAATAGCTGCTGGATGACCCTCGGGAATCCCTTCCTTGCCAAAGGTGACGTGGCACTTCGTACAAGCAAACGCCGGATCTTTCTTCTTCTGATCGATCTCGAAATTCAAAGCTCCACCGTCGTCGGTGGTGGCAGTGGCGTGACATCCGTCCGCGCCGCCGCACGAACGCACCGGAACCTTGAGCGTTTTCAAATCCAGCGTATTGAAGGTCGAACTCGCCACGTTATGACAACCCATGCAGTTCAGATCAGGATGCTCGCCGCCTTCATGCCGGAAAGCGCCGGCCGAAACGCGCCGGCTCCATTTGCTGAGCATCGTCGCGTCCGTAATCCCCATTGTATTTGCCAGCTTCGCGTCGAAATCGACTTTCAACGTCTGTGGCGTTGTCAGCTTATGGCAAACGTTGCAGTCGGCCGGCGCGGGCGCAATTCCGGAGTCGGCGCTGTGACAGGTGAAGCAAACCGTGTGACTGTTGGGCGTAGTCTTGAACGTGCCCTTCTTTAGCCAGAACGCATCGCCGATATTCTTGGGCGGCCTGGTCACGAATTCCTCGCTCGAATTGCCCTGCGGCTGATAAGTCTCGTGACAGACGGGACAGCTCTTTGGCGGACCATCCCTTTTCTTTTCCTGCAGCGACGCCGTCACGAACCAACCGCGTGGATCTTTTTCGCGGGGCGCAGTAAAGGCGACGACGTCGATGTGCTTGTCGTGCGGGAAACCTACGCCGAATTCCGAAACGAACACCCTGCGCTTGCGCAACGGATCGTTAACGTCGCCGAGACTGGGGAACAGCCAGCGGCTGG
>Ga0137409_10008077_pt1 | contig 10768 bp, 9 predicted proteins | sample CZODoug1_16funga_FD_122059 | JGI IMG/M metagenome (GOLD analysis project Ga0137409, IMG submission 122059) | Vadose zone soil fungal communities from Angelo Coast Range Reserve, California, USA - CZODoug1_16fungal (Hybrid Assembly) | ecosystem: Environmental > Terrestrial > Soil > Vadose zone... | reverse complement strand
GCTCTTCCTGAAGCTTGAAGAACGTCATCGAGTCCTTGTCGCCCCAGCCGCGCCCGAGCGCCTCCTCGAGCTGCTGTTCGGCCAGCGCCGCGATCATCATCGGCACGTGATACTCCCGCCCGAGCTCGGTGGCGAGCCCGACGTCTTTCCGGAGGAGTCTGAGCGCGAAGTTCACGTCGTCGAAGGCGCCGGGGAACACGGTGTTCGGGATCATGTCCTTGAGCACGCGCCCCTGGCCGAACGAGCTCTTGGAAAGGGCGTCGAGCAGCACCTCGGGCGCGACGCCGGCCTTGACCCCGAGGGTCATCCCCTCGGCGATGGCCATGCGCGAGCACGCCGACACCATGTTGTGCACGAGCTTCGCGACCGTGCCGCAGCCGATCCCGCCGACCCAGGTGACCTTGTCGCCGATGGCGTCGAGCACGGGCTTGACCCGCTTGTAGAGCGCCTCGTCGCCGCCGACCAGCACCGCCAGCTTGCCCGAGCGCGCGCCGGGGACGCCGCCGCTGACCGGCGCGTCCAGCACGTCGACGCCGCGCTCGGCGCAGATGCCGTGAATCTTGCGGATCAACGTCGCCGAGTTGGTGGAGAGATCGACGTAGAGCGTGCCCTTCGCCGCGCCCTCGAGGATGCCGTTGGCGCCGAGCACGACCGATTCGACCTCACGAGGGCCGGGCAGCGAGGTGAAGACCACGTCGCTCGCCTGGGCGACCGCCTTCGGGGTGTCGGCCCATTTGGCTCCCTGGGCGAGATGCGGCTTTGCGAGCTCGTGACGGATGTCCGTCACGACCATCGCGTGGCCGCCCTTGAGAACGTTGAGGGCCATTGGTCCGCCCATGTTGCCTAGGCCGATGAAGCCGATACGCATGTGTTTCTCCTCTGTGACGGCGGCGCCTCGGCGGCGAGGCCCCAGGGTGTAAGGCCTACAACGATGTGCTAAGGTACACCAACCCAAAGGAGACCTCTCGTGCGACGATTCGAGCTCGTCCTTCCCGACAGCGTGGAAGACTGTGTCAAAGCCCTGGCCCAAAAGGGCGCCGAAACGAAGCTCCTGGCGGGGGGCACCGACCTCCTGCCACAGATGAAGAACGGCGTGCTCAAGCCCGCGCGAGTGATCGACCTCTCCGGCGTTGCGCGGCTGCGCGCCATCGAGCCCGGAAACGGGCAAGGGATTCGAGTGGGCTCCGCGGTGACGGCGCGCACGCTCGAGCTCGACCGCGCGGTACGTGCCCACTACCTCTCGCTGGCCGAGAGCGGCGCCCTCGTGGGCTCCGTGCAGGTGCGCAACCTGGCCACGCTCGGCGGCAATCTCTGCAACGCGGCGCCGTCGGCGGACATGGCTCCGCCGCTCCTGGCGCTCGACGCCGAGGCCGTGATCAGCGGGCCGAAGGGCGAGCGCCGGGTGCCGATCGCGGCCTTCTTCACCGGTGTGCGGCGCACGGTGCTCGCGCCGGACGAGCTGCTCGTCGAGCTGGCGATCCCGAATCCCGGAGCTCACAGCGGCGGCAACTATCTGCGCCACACGCCTCGTCGCGAGCTCGACATCGCCGTGGTCGGCGTGGCCTCGCAGCTGACTCTGGCCAACGGTGTCTGCACCAAGGCGCGCATCGCGCTGGCCGCGGTGGCGCCGGTCCCGCTCCGCGCGACGGCCGCCGAGCAGGCGCTCGAGGGCCAGGCTGTGACGCCGGACCGGATCGCCCGCGCGGCCGATCTCGCGGTCGAAGCGGCGCGTCCGATCAGCGATCAGCGCGGCTCCGCCGAGTTCCGGCGCCACCTCGTTCGCGTCCTGACTCGCCGCACACTGACCACGGCGCTCGCCCGCGCGAGCGCTTAGATAGACCCACGAGGAGAAAAGACGTGGCCAAGCACGTTCTGAGCTGCACGGTGAACGACGAGCCGGCCGAGGTGCTGGTCCAACCCTGGGACACCCTTTTGGACGCGCTCCGGGAACGGATGGGGCTGACGGGCCCGAAAGAGGGGTGCGGCACCGGCGACTGCGGCGCCTGCACCGTCCACTTCGACGGCAAGCCGATCGCGAGCTGTCTCTTGCTGGCGATGCAGGCGCGCGGCCACAACGTCCGCACGATCGAGGGCCTCGGGCGGCCCGGTGCCTTGCACCCGGTGCAGGACGCGTTCGTCCGCCACGGCGTGCCCCAGTGCGGCTTCTGCATTCCCGGTGTGGTGATGGCCGCCGCGGCGCTCCTGACCGAGAATCCGCATCCGACCGAGGAAGAGATCCGCTACGGGATCGCCGGCAATCTCTGCCGATGCACGGGCTACACGAAGATGCTGGCCGCGATCACCGAGGCCGCCGGCGCCACCGCCGGCCGGAGGAGCTGACGTATGTCGACCGTGATGAAGACGACCCGCGACGTGAAGGGCATCGGTCTTTCGATCCTGCGTCCGGACGGCCCCGATAAAGTCACCGGGCAGGTTCAGTACGTCGCCGACCTCAGCCCGCGCGGCCTCCTGCACGCCAAGCTCCTGCGGAGCCCTCACGCCCACGCCAAGATCGTGCGCATCGACGTGAGTCGGGCGCGCGCGCTGCCCGGCGTGCGCGCGGTGCTCACGGCCGCCGACATCCCGGTGTTGAAGAAGAAGGCACCGACGCGCGCGCACGCGGTGCTGGCGATCGACCGCGTCGTATTCGCGGGCCAGCCGGTCGCGGCCGTCGCGGCCGACGAGATCGCGATCGCCGAGGAAGCGCTCGACCTGATCGACGTGCAGTACGAGGTCCTGCCGGTCGCGGCCGACCCGCTCGAGTCGATGAAGCCCGGCGCTCCGCCCGTCGCCGAGCTCGGGACCGAGGCGGATACGAGCGAAGCATTGGCGCACGGGAGTGTCGCCGGCGTGACGAGCGAGGCCAAGCCCTCGAAAGCCGTCAACATCTCGCAGCAGACGCGCCTGCAGCGCGGCGACGTCGCGAAGGCGTTCGCGGAGTCGGACGTCGTGATCGAGAACACCTATCGCGTCCCGATGGTCCACCAGGGCTACATGGAGCCGCACGCGGTCCTGGCTCAGTGGGACAGCTCCGGGAACCTGACCCTGTGGGCGAGCACCCAGGGTTCGTTCAATACGCGCTCGGAAGTCGCCGACGTCCTCGAGCTGCCCGAGAACCGCATCAAGGTGATCCCGATGGAGTGCGGCGGCGGATTCGGCGGCAAGATCCGGGCGCTCTGCGAGCCGATCACGGCCGTCCTGGCGCGCGCGACCGGCCGGCCGGTGCGCTACGTCATGACCCGCCGCGAAGAGCTCGAAGCCGGGATGCCGGCGCCGCAGGTCATCATCAAGATGAAGACCGGCGTGAAGCGCGACGGCACGCTCATGGCGATCGAGGCCGAGGCCATCCTGGAATCCGGCGCGTTCTCCGGCGCGGTGCTCGCCGTCGCCGGCGTCTTCCTCGCGAGCCTCTATCTGTGGCCGAACTTCGACGTGAAGGGCTTCGAGGTCCTCACGCACAAGCCGAGCATCGCCGCCTACCGCGCGCCGGTCGCGCCGCAGACGATCTTCGCGATCGACTCGCAGATGGAGCAGCTCGCGAAGGCGCTCGGCGCCGATCCGGTCGAGTTCCGGCTGCGTCACCTGCAGCGCGAAGGCGACAAGATGGCCAACAACCAGCCCTGGCTGAGCAACGGCGGCGTCGAGGTGCTGACCCGCCTCGCCGAGCATCCGCTCTGGAAGAAGCGCGCCGAGTGGAAGGCGAGTAGCCCGAAGGGCCGGCTGCGCGGAACCGGGCTGTCGCTCGGCGGCTGGCTCGGCGGCCTTCAGCCGACCGGCGCCACCGTGCGGCTCAATCCCGACGGCTCGGTCCAGGTGCTGACAGGCCAGGTGGACATCGCCGGGACCAACATCGCGCTGGCGCAGATCGCCGCGACGGCCTACGGCATCGACATCGACAAGGTGCGGATCACGACCGGCGACACGGACGTGGCGCCGATGACCGGCCTCAGCGCCGGCAGCAAGACGATCTACACCGTCGGCGTGGCGGTGATGGAAGCCGCCAAGGACGCGCGCAACCAGACGCTCGAGATCGCGGCCAAGGAGCTGGAAGCCTCGGTGCACGACCTCGAGATCGACAACGAAAAGGTCGTGGTCCGCGGCGTGCCGGACAAGGGCATCACGCTCGCGCAGATCGGCAAGAAGGGCAACCTCTACATGTCCAAGGTGCAGCCGGTGCTCGGTGTCAGCCATCCGGCCTTCTCGGTGCAGGCGCCGGCGTTCTGCGCCCAGCTGGCGAAGATCGAGGTCGATCCCGAGACCGGCGAGGTGACGCTGCACGACTTCGTCGTCGTCCAGGACGTCGGCAAGGCCATCAACCCGCTCGCGATCGAGGGCCAGATGCAGGGCGGGGCCGTCCAGAGTCTCGGGATGGCGCTGACCGAAGCGCTCGTGTACGACGACAAGGCGCGGTTGACGAACCCGAGCCTCCTCGACTACCGCAAGCTCACCTCGGCGGACCTGCCGAACATCGAGACGATCATCGTGGAGAAGCCGTCGCCGCACGGCCCCTTCGGGGCGCGGGGCGTCGGCGAGCCGCCGATCGTGCCGGCGCCGGCCGCCATCGCCAACGCCATCGAGGACGCGACCGGCGTGCGGCTCACCCACCTGCCGCTCTCGCCCGAGCGGATCGCTCTGGCGATCGCGTCCGCGACTTGAAGTCCTTACCCCTGAAGGTGCGGACGAAGTGGCGGAGGGCGGCCGCCTCGAGGCCCAGCCGGAATTTCTGGTAGCACGCGAGGAACTCGCGCCCGGCGGCGGTCAGGCGCATGCCGCTCCGTGGGCCGCCGCCGGGCGTGCGCTCGACGAATCGGAAGCCGGCCGCCCGCTCGAGCTCTTGAAGGTAGCCCCAGGCGTTGCGGTAGGACATGCCGAACTCGGCCGCGGCCTGCCGGAGCGACCCGCGCTCGTCGATCAACCGGAGAAGGTGCGCCCGTCCGCTGCCGAGCTTCATCCGCTTGCCGAACACCACCCACGCTCGTACCTTGGGCTCCAAGGTCTAGAGGGTACGCCAAGATGAGGGAGGTCGGCTCATGAAGGTGACGGCCGTCACGCCGTTCGTCGTCGATCCGGGCTACGGGAAGAACTGGCTCTTCGTGAAGGTCGAGACCTCCGACGGTCTCCACGGCTGGGGCGAGTGCTACACGCAGGCGGATCGCGACCAGTCGATCGTCGCCCACGTGCGGCAGCTCGCGCGCTACCTGGTGGGCCGCGACGCCGGCCACATCCGTCATTTCACGCACTGGGCCTACCACGACTTCGCGTCCAAGCGCGGCGCCATGGACTTCTGGAGCGCCGTGAGCGGGATCGAGCAGGCGCTGTGGGACCTGGCCGGTAAGCGCCTCGGCGTGCCCGTGGTGAGTCTGCTCGGCGGGCCCTGCCGCGAGCGGATCCGCGTCTACGCGAACGGCTGGTACTCGGGCGCCAGGACCCCGGAGGCCTACGCGGCAAAGGCGAAGGAGACGGTGGCGCGAGGCTTCAGCGCGCTCAAGTTCGATCCCTTCCCCGGCCCGTGGCGCACCCACATCTCGCGCGACACCGAGCAGCAGGTGGTGGAGACCGTCCGCGCCGTGCGAGACGCGGTGGGACCCACGGTGGATTTGCTGATCGAGGTCCACCGTCGGCTGGCGCCGATGCACGCCGTTCGCGTGGCGCGCCTGCTCGAGCCCTTCGATCCCTTCTGGTATGAAGAGCCGGTGTCGGCGCGCGACGTGGGCGCCCTGGCCGAGTGCCGGCGCGAGATCCGGATGCCGATCGTCACCGGCGAGGAGCTCTATACGCGCTTCGAGTTCCGCGAGGTGTTCGAGCGCCGCGCCGCCGACATCATCAACCCCGACGTGTGCAACGTGGGCGGCATCGAGGAGCTCCGCGAGATCGCCGCGATGGCCGAGGCCTATCACGTGGTCGTCTCGCCGCACAACTACAACAGCACCACCGTCGGCCTCGCCGCGACCTTGCAGGTATCGGCCGCGATCCCGAACTTCCTGATCACCGAGTATTTCGTGAACTTCGACGCGCGCGCGGCCGAGGTCGCCGTCAATCCGTTCCGGGTCGAGCAGGGCTACCTGACGGTCCCGACCGCGCCGGGCCTCGGGATCGAGCTTCGTGAGGACGCCCTGGCGCGGTACGCCTATCGGGAGTTTCCGCCGCGCGCAATTCCGACGCCCCGCGACGAAGGGCCGTAGTCCCCTACCAGGAACGCCCTTAGTCCGAACGTCCCGGCATGAGGACATTGAACCCGAGTGCGCGCGCGGCGTGGGCCTGTGTAGTGTCGTGTGTCATCAGGCGGTTGACGTCGAGCTCCTCCATCGCGGCGAGGTGAAGACGGTCGAGCGTCCGACAAACAGCCCGACCGGACGCATGGTGCTGGCGGAGAGCCGTCTGGAACAGGCTGCCCGGGAGGGGCCGGAACGCGAACGGTTCGGTCTCGCGGAACTCGGCCAGCTTGGTGCGAAGCTGACGCCAAGCGGCTTTGCGGTACCTTCCTGCGAGCCAGGCTGCCCGGAGCTGGACCTCGGTTTCCAACTCGGCCAGCTCCGAGACGACTACGACGTCCTCTCTCGTCACGTGCTCGAGGACCGCCTCGCTCTCCGGCTCTGGCCAGAGGAGCTTCAGCAGCGCACTGGTGTCGAGGTAGAACACAGCAACCCGAGTCAGCCCGCGTCCCTATCTCTGGTGAGGAACTCATCGACCCAGTGGACCGTCCGCCCGCGACCTATTCTCGCTTGCCAGGCCGCGTGGCGACTGGCGTCGAAGCGCTTACGAGGGTTCCGTGGCTCCCGAACACGGACCAGCTTGGCCACCGGCTTTCCATCACGCGTGATGATGATCTCGCGCTCGGTGCGGAGTATCTCTTCGGCGCGCGGCCAGCGCTGGCGGAGGTCGCGGACACTCATTTTAATCATGACAGAAGATTAACATGTTTCACGGCGAGGGGTGCGTGGTCGTGGTACCTTGGCTGGCCATGCGCGATCTTATCGCCCGCCTCCACCGCCTCGGCTAGCACAGTGGCCGGCGCGCTCCCTTCGCACGCGCGGGTGGTCGTGATCGGTGGCGGGATCGCCGGCTGCAGCGTCGCCTATCACCTGACGAAGCTCGGCTGGCGCGACGTCCTCCTGCTCGAGCGTCGCGACATCTCCTGCGGCACGACCTGGCACGCCGCCGGGCTCGTCGGCCAGCTGCGCGCGACCCAGAACCTCACACGTCTGGCCAAGTACGGCGGCGATCTCTACGAGCGGCTCGAGGCCGAGACGGGGCAGGCCACGGGCTTCCGCCGGCCGGGCAGCCTGAGCCTGGCGCGCAACGCGGAGCGCATGCACGAGCTCAAGCGCCTGGCCTCGATGGCGCGCTGCTTCGATGTGGACGTGGAGGTCATCACACCGTCCGAGGCGGGGCGCCGGTGGCCGCTCATACGCACCGACGATCTGGTCGGCGCCCTGTGGCTGCCGCGCGACGGGCGCACCAATCCGATCGACACCACCCTGGCGCTGGCCAAGGGCGCGCGTCTGGGCGGCGCGACGGTTCTCGAGAACGTCGCCGTCACGGGGATTCGCGTCGAGAGCGGGCGCGTCGCCGGCGTGACGACGACCGGCGGCGACGTGGCGTGCGAGGTGGTCGTGAACTGCGCCGGCATGTGGGCGCGCCACGTCGGCCTCATGGCCGGCGTCACGGTGCCGCTCCACGCGTCCGAGCACTTCTACATCGTCACCGAGCCGATGGCCGGCGTGACGCCGGACCTGCCGGTGCTGCGCGACACCGATGGCTTCATCTACGTGCGCGAAGAAGTCGGCGGCTTGCTGATGGGCGGCTTCGAGCCCGTCGCGAAGCCCTGGGGCATGGACGGTATCCCCGGTGACTTCGCCTTCTCGCTCTTGCCCGAGGACTGGGAGCACTTTCAGGTCCTGATGGAGCAAGCGCTTCTCCGAATCCCGCCGCTCGGGACCGCGCCGGTGCGCCGCCACGTCAACGGCCCCGAGAGCTTCACCCCCGATGGCCGATACCTCCTGGGCGAGGCGCCGGAGTGCAAGAACTTCTTCGTCGCGGCCGGCTTCAATTCCATCGGTATCGCGTCGGGAGCGGGTGCGGGCCGCGCCGTCGCCGAGTGGATCGTGGGCGGCGAGCCGCCGATGGATCTCTGGGATGTCGACATCCGGCGCGCGGCGCCGTTCCAGGGCAATCCCACCTATCTGCGCGATCGCACCGTGGAGATGGTGGGTGCGCTCTACGCGATCCACTGGCCGTACCAGCAGCCGGTGACGTCGCGTGGCGTGCGCCAGAGCGTGCTCCACGACCGTCTTGCCGCGCGCGGCGCGTGCTTCGGCGCCGTGCTGGGTTGGGAGCGCGCCAACTGGTACGCGACGCCGGGCATGGAGGCCGCGTACCGCTACAGCTACGGACGTCAGAACTGGTTTCCGTGCGCGGCCCGCGAGCATCGCGCCGTCCGCGAGGCGGTCGGGCTCTTCGATCAGTCGTCGTTCTGCAAGCTCCGGTTAGACGGCCCCGATTCGCTCGCGGTGCTCCAGCGGCTCTGCGCCAACGAGATCGACGTGGCGCCGGGCCGGCTGGTCTACACGCAGATGCTGAACGCGCGTGGCGGGATCGAGGCGGATCTGACGGTGACGCGGCTGGCGGCCGACGCGTTCCTGATCGTCACGAGCGCCGCCGTCGCCACGCACGACGCTCACTGGATCCGGCGCCACCTCGGCGAGGCGCGGGCGGTGCTCACCGACGTCACCTCGAGCGAAGCGGTCCTCGGCGTGATGGGGCCGCGCTCGCGCGAGCTGCTCGCCCGACTCACCGACGCCGACCTCTCGAACGCCGCGTTTCCTTTTCTTTCCGCTCAACCGATCTGGCTCGCGTCGGCCCCGGTCCGCGCCGCGCGCGTCACCTATGTCGGCGAGCTGGGCTGGGAGCTGTACGTCCCGACGGACTTCGCGGGCGGTGTCTACGACGCGGTGGTGGCGGCGGGGGAAGAGCTGGGTCTGCGTCACGCGGGCTATCACGCGATGGACTCGCTTCGCATCGAGAAGGCCTACCGCTCGTGGGGTCACGACCTCGGCTGCGAGGACACACCGCTCGAGGCCGGGCTCGGCTTCGCGGTGCGCTTCGACAAGCGCGCGCCGTTCACCGGGCGCGAGCCGCTGCTGGCCCAGCGCGAGAAGCCGCTCGGCCGTCGCCTGCTCGTGTTCGTGCTCGACGATCCGGAGCCGCTCCTCTATCACGACGAGCCCATCTGGCGGGACGGCGCGCTGGTCGGCCGCATCGCGTCGGGGGCGTATGGCCACACGCTCGGCCGCTCCATCGGCCTCGGCTGGGTCGCGCATGCCGACGGCGTCACCGACGCCTTCGTGACGAGCGGACGCTGGGAGATCGAGATCGCGTGCGAGCGCCACGCCGCTCGCGCCCAGCTCGCCCCGCCCTACGATCCGAAGTCGCTCCGCGTCCGCGCCTGAGCGCGGTCGTCGTGCGCCGGGAGAAGCGGCCAGGCGAGCTGACGCCAGTAGCCTTCCGGGACGGGATGCCCCTCGATCCCGTAAGCCTCCGGCCAGCGTCGCGCGGGTAGATAGGCCGTACCGAAGAGCCGGTCGATCCACGGCAGGTGCACGGCGAAGTTCTTGTCCACCGGGCTCGCCGCGTGGTGCCAGTGGTGAAAGCGTGGCGTGGCCACCACCCAGTCGAGCGCTCCCAAATCGAAGCGCACGTTGGCGTGGATGAAGACGGCGAGGAACGAGACGAAGATCAGGTAGGCGTAGACGGCCGGCGGCGCGAAGCCGAGCACGTAGAGCGGCACGAAGGAGAGGCCGCGCGTCACGACGATGTCGATCAGATGCAGTCGCGACCCGGCCAGCCAGTCCATGGTCTCGGACGAGTGGTGGATGGCGTGGAGGCGCCAGAGCCACGGGACGCGGTGGAAGGCCCGGTGCACCCAGTACTGCGTGAAGTCGGCGACGAGGACGATCTCGACGACCTGCAGCACGAGCGGTTGCGCCGCCACGGTGTCCTGAAGCCACGGCTGCGTCGCCCACCGGAAGAGCACGGCCGCCGGCAGCATCGTGAGCACGACCGTCACCTGCACCATCAGATGGCTCATCGCGAAATGCATGAGATCGGTCGTCCAGCCCGGCCGGAAGATCGCCTGCTCCGGCAGCCGCGGGATCACCCGCTCGAGCGGGACGAAGAGCAGCGCCAGGATGAAGAGGTTCAGGAGAAACCAATCCAGCCCCACGGCGGTCGTTCCGCCGAGGGTTCCGATCTCTGCGGTCGAGCCGCCGAGGAGAGTACCCGCGGTGGCGAGCGCCAGGCCGGTGAAGCCGAGGACCTTGCGGCGCCGCAGCACGACGCTCAGCGCGCCCAGGCCGAAGCCGAGCACGAGCATCACGTAGATCAAGAAGCGGACCAGCTCGAGCGGATAGAGCGCGCGCGCCGAGGGCGTGGTGAGCCAGCTCGGGAAGAGCAGGCACAGGACGCCGCCGTAGCCGAGCGCGCCGCAGGTGACCGCGAGGACGCCGCTGATCCAGCCCGAGCCGAAGCGGTGCCCAGCCCCCCGGCCGAGGCCCGTGCTCATGCGAACGCGAAGGCGCGGGCCGGATTCTCCACGAGCAGTCGCGTGAGCCCCGTGTCGTCGACGCCTTTCGCGCGCAGGCGTGGCACCACGTTCACGAGCAGATGGTGGTAGCCGTAGCCGCCGTATTTCACGAGCGAGGTCTTGTAGGCGATGTCGTGCGACATGAGGATCTGTTCCCGATGCCCGGCGGTGATGAGCTCGAGCACG
>Ga0137409_10008076_pt1 | contig 10768 bp, 5 predicted proteins | sample CZODoug1_16funga_FD_122059 | JGI IMG/M metagenome (GOLD analysis project Ga0137409, IMG submission 122059) | Vadose zone soil fungal communities from Angelo Coast Range Reserve, California, USA - CZODoug1_16fungal (Hybrid Assembly) | ecosystem: Environmental > Terrestrial > Soil > Vadose zone... | reverse complement strand
CAGGAATCCCAGATTCCGCTCGAGCGCCATGCGCTGCTCGCTCAGGACGATCTGGAGCTTCTCCTCGGCCGCCTCGGCCGGCAGGTCGGCGTTCCGGAGAATCTCGGACGCCACCGCTCCGAAGGGATGCGGGCTTTCGGCGCAGATCCGGACGGCTTCCTCACGGTTCCCGCGCGCGAGCGCCTTCAGGGCCGTGGCCAGGGACGCGTCCGGATTCCCCCGGCGCTTCGTGAAGTAGAACATACGCTCGAGCGCGAACCCGACCGTGAGCACGCTGCAGATCAGGATCACCACCATGACCGGACTCGAGCGCATCGCGCCGATCCAGTCGAAATTCTCGAACATGGACGGACTCCTTTCTGAATCGGTTGTGGGTCTAGCGCTTCTTGCTGCCCGGCTGTAGCTGGGACGCACGCCCCTTGGCGAGCGCCGCCAGCTCCTGATCCTGCGAGTTGCGCGCGATGTCGAGGTAGATGTCGTACGCTTTCGAGAAGCTCTTCCGGGATTCGTAGATCGCGGCGCAGCGCGTGAGCGCCGAGACCCGGAACGCGTTCTTCCTCTCCGGAGAGGCCGAGGCCTGGAGGAACGCCTTGAGCGCGCCGTCCGTGTCGCCGAGCGCCTCGCGCGCGCGACCCAGGCGGTAGAGCGCCTCGACCTGTAACGAGGCCGAGGGTCCCGCATCGAGGGCGGCCTTGAAGTTCTGCTCCGCTCCCTGCATGTTCCCGGCGCCCTCATCCATGTCGCCCAGCTGGAACGACACGTCGGCGGTGCGGGAATCGCGCGGGTGCTCCGCGCGGAACTTCTCCAGCGAGGCGCGCGCCTCGTCGGTCTGGCCCAGGAGCTTCTGGCAGAGAGCCAGGTTGTAGCGCGACGCGGATCCCATCTCCGTGGAGACGCTCTCCTCCAGCACCTGCGTGAAGGCGACCGCGGCGCGCCCGTATTCCTTGGATTCGAACTCCATGAGGCCCAGACGGAACTGCACCGTGGAGCGGAGATCGCTCTCCGGGAAGAAGGAGAGGAACTGCTCGTACGCGAGGCGCGCCTCGGGCTGCGAGCCGGCCTGGGCGTAGGAATCGCCCAGGAGGAACTGCGCCTGGTCCGCGCTCGAGAAGCCGGGAAACTGGCTCACGACCTTCCGGAATCCCTCGGCCGCGTCCGGGTACTGTTTCGCCTGGTAGTGGCGCTTCGCGATCTGGAACTGCGCGTCCGCCGCGAAGGCGCTCGAAGGGTATTTCTCGATCAGCGTCTGGAGCACCTCGGAGCCCTTGGCGGACTGGCCCAGGCGGTAGAGCGAGAGCTCGGTGCCGCGCTTGGCCTCCTTGGCGGCGGGCGTGTTGGGATACTGATCCATGGTCTTGGCGTAGCCCGCGAGCGCCAACGCGTCGTTCCCGGCGTTGTACTCGCACTGCGCCAGGCGGAGCGTGGCCAGCGCCGCGACGTCGGTCGAGGCGAAGTGCTCGAGGAGACCGGAATAGCAACGCTTCGCCTCCGTGTACCGCTGCGCCTGAAAGTAGAGATCTCCCGCGCGCGCCCAGGCCTTCTCGGCGATCGGGGCGGAGGCTGAGTCCCTCACCACCGCTTCCCACTGGTCCACGGCGTCGCCGGCGCGGTTCAGGCGCGAGTAGCAGAGCCCCGCCTGGTAGCGCGCGGTCAGCCGGTCCGGGTGCGTGGGAAATTGTCTCAAGAATGCGTCGTAGGTCGCGGCCGCGTCCTTGTACCGCTTCTGGTTGAAGCGGTACCGGGCGATGTCGAGCAGCGCGCCGCTGACGACCGAGGCGTTGCCCGAGGCGCCGTACAGAGCCACGAGCCGCTCCTCGGAAGCGATCGCCAGGCTGTCCCGGCCCTGGCGCGCGTACGTCCACGCCAGGAGCTTCGTGGCCGACGCTCCGATCGGATGCTGCGGGAAGTCCCGCGTCAGGCGCTCCAGCGTGGCCTGGGCCTCGGCGTACTTGCCGGAGGCCGCGGAGGCGTCGGCGTCGATGAGGAGGGCCCACGCGCGCCACGGCGATCGGCTGGGCGGCATGCGCTGCAGCAGAAGATGCGGCGCGCCCGCCAGCTGTCCGATGTCGCCCGCCTTGTGGTACGTGTACTCGAGGAGGCAGAGCGCCGCGTCCACCAGGCCCGCCAGCTCCGGCGAGGCGAAGGTCAGCGTGGACGAGGAGTCCGACCGCGTGGCGTAGCGGTCGAGCACGATCTGGAAGTACGGAGCCGCCGCCAGCGGCTTGTTCTGAGAGAGGAGACCCACCCCCGCGAGATACGCGGCCGCGGGAGACTCCGGCTCCAGCGGGTAGCCCGACACGACGGCTTGGTAGGTCCCGGTCGCGTCCCCGCGGCGACCGAGCGCGTCGAGGCAGCGCGCCACGCGGTACTGGGCGCTCGCCGCCACCGAATGCTGGAAGTAGGTCGTGAGCACGCGATTCAGCTCCACGATCGCTTCCGCGTACATCTTCTTGCCGATCAGGGACTCGCCGACGAGGAACTGCGCGCGCGCGGCGAAGTCGGTGCCCGCCCGGCGGGACACGATGTCGCGCAGGAGCGCCAGCGAGGAATCCACCTGACCCGAGAGATAGATGGATCCCGCCGAGCGGAGCTCCGCCTCGGCGCGAACCTTGTCGTCCCGCACCTTCTCCGCGGCGCGCGAGAACTCCTGCGCCGCGCTCCGGTAGTCCTTGGCCTGGAGGAACGCGTCGGCCTTCGCCAGCAAGGCGTGGTCGCGGAGCGTGGAGTCCGGATAGCGGTCGGCCACGTCCTGGAATCCGGCGGCCGCCTTGAGCAGGGAGCCCGAGCTCTTGAAGCAGAGCGCGCGGAGATAGGTCGCGGCCGCGCCCGAGGGCTTGGGTCCGAGCATGGCCGCCGCCTCGGCGGCCTTTCCGCGCTGGTAGAGCACCGTGGCCTGCGCGAGCGTGACGCGCGGATCGGTGGCGTACCAGGTGCGCGAGGCCGTCAGCGCGGCCAGCGTCTTCTGCGCCAGCGCGGCATCCCCGCGGCGGAGCGCGTTCCAGGCCTCGGACAGCCGCGCCTCGCCCATGAGCGGGCTCTGCGCGTAGCGTCCTTCCCAGTCCGTCCAGGCCTTCGCGGCCTCGGCGTCCCGGCCGGCCGCTTCCATCGCCTGGATGGCCGCGAACGCGGCGTCATCGGCGAACGGCGTCTTCCGGAATCCGTCCTCCGCGCGGCGGAACTCGTCCGTCGCCTCGCCGTACCGGCCCAGCCCGCACCGGATCTCCCCGGAGAGGAACCGCGCGGCCGCCTTCTCATCGTCCGAGCCGCGCTGGATCGCGCGGTTCGTGATCTGGAGCGCCTCCTCCAGGCCGGCCGGCCGGTCGGCGTCGCCGAGGAGCCGGGCCGACTCGAACCGAAGCCCTGCTTCCTGGAGCGTCGCGCCGGACGCCGCCGCCTGGGGCGGAGGGTCCTTCTTCTTGTTCTTGCCGGCCCACGCCGGGGTGGCGGAGACGCCCAGGAGGAGCGTCCCCGCGAGTGCGAGCGTGAGTGCGAGCCGTCGATCGATCCGCGTCATCGTCCGTGTCTCCGCGTGCATGGGGTTACGGCTGGATCGGGATCACCGGCACGGACCCCTGCGGTCCGCCCGTCGAGATCTCGACGGTCTTCGTCGGGCTCGTGATCACACGGTTTTCCGAGTCGTGGACCACGAGCGTGTAGCGATACGTGCCGTCCGGCAGCGGAAGGCCGTTCTCATCCTTGCCGTCCCACATGAGGTGGGCCGGAGGGATGCCCTTCCCGCCGAACTTCCGCACGACCTCGTCCGTCTTGTTGATCAACGACAGATCCCAGTTCTCGGTGTCGGCCTTGGTGCGCGAGCCCAGCGTGATGTTGGTGACGGCGCTCTCGCCGGTCGGCGAGAAGACCTCGGGCTCCGCGTGGGCGCTCGCGTAGAAGCCGCCGAACCGGTACGACACGCCGATCCGGTGGATGATGCCGAGCGGGTGGTCGGAGACGCCGTAGTCGAACTGGTAGTGGCCCGCGGGGCGGTAGCTGAATCCGCCGCTCATGTGCTGGTCGTTCATGCCGGCGCGGAGCGCGAACATGGGCTGCACCCAGTACTCCGAGCCGCCGTGGAGCGAGAGGCCCGAGCCCTGGTTCTGGTCCGCCTCGATCGCGATCAGGCCGCGGCCGCGGAGCGTGGTATAGGAGAACCCGCCGCGGAACTGCGTCGCGTAGGTCTCCTTGGTGTTCTGCAGCGTGATGTTCGGGCCGCCGAGATTCAGCGCCGAGGCGCCGATCTTGAGGCTCGGGGTCACGCTCATGATGGCGCCGACGTCGAATCCGAACCCGCCGCCGTTGAAGTCCTCGAGGCTCTGGCGCACCAGCTTGGAGTTCACGCCCACCGCGAAGCGGGGATTGATGGCCCGCGACATGGTGAAGATGTAGGCGGTCTCGCTCTCGTTGAAGGTGCCGAGCGGGTTGTTCATCTCGTCCGTCTTCTCGAACTGGCCCGAGCGGAGCGTGAGCACCGTCAGCCCGAAGCTCGGAAGCTTGTTGCCCGGGACGGCGAAGCCGAAGGAGCCGATCGTCGTGTCCTCGAACAGCCGCGCCGCGTCCATGTGGAGCTCGTTCGGGACCAGGGTGCTGAGACCGGCCGGATTCCAGATCACGGAAGAGGCGTCGTCGGCCGCGCCGACGAACGCGCCGCCCAGACCCAGCGTGCGCGCGCCCACGTAGGTGGAGAGCCAGGAGCCCGGCGCTCCGCCGTTCTCCTGCTCGCCCCAGGCGGCGCCCGCTCCCAGAAACAGGGCCAGGACCACGGCGAGACTCGGAACGATGCCAGGTTTCATGCGGTTCATGGCTCCTCCCTCGATTACCGGACCACCGCGAGCTTGCGGCGAATGACGTGCAGGGTTTCGCCCGTGCCCTGGGCCTCGATCAGGACGACATAGCCTCCGCTGCTCACGAGGTCGCCCTTTCCGTTCGTTCCATCCCAGACGTACTCGTTCAATCCGGCGCGACCGCCCTGGGCGCCGCGCGCGAACTCCTTCTTCAGCACGAGATCTCCGCTCTGCGTGTAGACGCGCATCGTGACCGAGGCGTCATCGTCGATCTTGTAGGCGATCGTCGCGGGCTGCGACGGGGGGTGGAACGGGTTCGGATAGCTGGTGGCCGTCCCGCCCGCGGCGTTCGGATCCACGAACGCGACTTCGAGGTCCAGCGTCTGCGCCAGGCTTCCGGACGTGACGTGGATCTGGTCGTGCTCCGGATTCCTCGGGCTCAGGAAGTCGGCGAGACCGACTCCGGTCGCGTTGCTCATGCTGTCCGAGGCCCCCAGCGTGCCCGTTCCGGAGAGAAGGCTCCAGACCAGGGGCTGGGCCGGGACGCCGTTCTCGAAGTCGTCCACCACCTGAGCGCTCAGCGTGGCGTGGCGGTTGCCGCCGACCCACGTCGGATTCGAGGTCAGATGAATGAGGCTCGGCTGCCCCGGCGCGATGATGATGGGATTGCTGGTGGCGGGCGCGTTCCCCGCGTCGTCATGCGCGATGATCACGATCGGCTCGGCGAAGGTGTAGGTCTCCGAGACGGACCGCTGCCCCTGGAGGAGCTGGAACTGCGTCGTGAGGAGCGTTCCCCGGCCGGCCGCGCTCGTTCCGGAGTTCTTCACGGTCACCGTGACGAAGGAATTGATCTCCTGGATCACGCTACCGGCGTCGTTCGTGACCTTGACCGTGAGCGTGAACGGCTCGCCCGCGCGGGCGCTGGCCGGAGTCACGGCCGCCTCGAGATGGAATCCGCTCGAAATCGCGCGCACCTGGGTCGTGCTGCCGGTCTTGCTGGGCTGCGTGACGTCGCTCACCGTGATGAGCTGGAATCCGCCCGTGGCGAGCCGCACGGAGAGGTCCGCCTGGCCGTCCACCATCGCCTGATCGGGCGGCAGCTGCGCCAGCGGATCGCCCGACGTGATGTGAACGACGTCGGTGGCCCCGCCGACGGGGTTCCACCACGGGTCCGTCGCGAGCGCCGTGACCGTGAAGGCATAGTTGATGGACTGATCGGTGGCCGTGCCCCCGCGTCCGGTGACCGTTCCGGGCGCCGGCGTCTCGCCGGGCGCCAGGATCAGCACCCGCGCGAACGCCCCGCCCTGGATGGTCACGGGGCTCGAGGTGTTCGGCTGGATCAGGACGTTGTCCGAGTCCGCCGCCGTGATCGTCTGCGCGCCGCTCTTGTGGAGGCGCACCGGGATCAGGCACTGGCCGTTGATGAGCACCGTGTCGCTCGGCATCCAGGCGTAGAGATCCGTCGACGTGAGCTTGATGCGGTCGTTGACGCCGGAGACCAGGTTCCAGAACTGGTCCACCGCGCGCACCGTGATCGTGAACGGGTTGCCGGCGGTCTGGGTCGTGGGCGATCCGCTCTTGCCTGTGGTGGTTCCGCCCATGGCGTTCTCGCCGGGGAGGATCACTTGCAATCCGAAGAGCGGCCCCGGACTCACGACGAAGGAGTTGCTGGTGCCCAGCTTGGGCGGAGCCGAGTAGTCGGCGCACGTCAGCGCCACCGCTCCGCCCGCGCCCTTGAATGTCACGTTTCCGGTCCACTGGCCGGCGGTGAACGTGATCACGTTCGGCGTGATGCTGTTCGTTCCGGTGTTGGCGTTGAGCGTCGCGTCCGCGGCGTAGCCGGGGACAAGGTTCCCGCCCGAATCCACCGCGCGGACCGTGATGGGCGTCGGGGTGCCGGCGATGACCGGCCCCGTGATGGTGTTGAACGCGAAGTGATGCACCCCCGACGCCACCACCTGGATCGCGGGGCTCGTGGTTCCGCTGATCGACCCATTGGAGAGGTCGGCCGCGGAGACCGTCTGCGAGCCCACCGTGTTCAAGGTGACGGTGAACGAGCGGAAGCCGTTCGAGAGGGCGCCCGAGGTGGGATTCGACGCATAGGAGGCCGTCGCCGTGACCTGGACGTTGTCGGCTCCACCCAGCGGATTGAAGTAGGCGTCGGTGGCGTAGACGTTCACGGTGAAGCCGGTGCCCACGGCCTGCGTGGCAGCCGTCCCCGTGTAGCCGCTCACGCTGCCCGGGAGCGGCGAGGTGCCCGGCACGATCACCTGGACCTTCGCGAACGGCCCCGGATGCACGATGAAGGGATCGCTGGTCCCGTTCTTGGCCGGGTTGGCCAGGTCGTACGCGTACTTGTTCGCGTTGCCGCGGTTGATGCTCGTCTCATCCGCCCGGTACATGGTCAGGTTGCCCGACCACACGCCGTTCGTCAGCGTCACCTGGGTCGGCGAGACGCGGCCGTCCCCGAAGCTGGTGATCTCCTTGAGCCCCGCCGGCCCCTGATATCCCGTGACCGCGTTTCCGTTCGGATCCCGCGCCGTGAGCGTCGTCCCATCCGGGACGCCCGCGGTCTTGTGCTTCTGCGAGATGCTCTCGAACGTGAAGCTGGCGAGGACCTGGGTCACCGTGGAGGCCGACGTGCCGTCCGGGATGGTGTTGTCCGTCTGGTCGTGCGCCAGGAGATTGAACGTACCGGCTGCGTTGAACGTGACGGTGAAGACGCGCGAGCCCGACTGGAGCTGCGACGGCTGAGGCAGCGTGGCGCTCGCGTCCGAGGACGTCATCTGGATGGTGTTCGAAACCGAGTTCGTAAGCGTCCACGTGTTGTCGCACGCGCGCACGGTGATATCGAAGGGGATCCCCGAGACCTGGGCCCTCGGCGTTCCGGTCTTGCCCGATGGCGTGCCCGGGGCGGCCGTCTCGCCTGGCATCAATACCTGAAGCCGGGTGTACGGTCCCGCCAGAGCGGGCGCGGCGTGGAGCAGGGCCAGCGACAGAGCGAGCCACGCTCCCGCGCGGGCGGCGCGAAGGACTTGGCGCACGGCAAACCTCCTCGAAAACGATTTTGTGCGTACTCTGCTTCGACGTTCGAGCCGACCGGCCCGCTCGTCGCGATGAAAGCGTCCTGGGGGGACGCCAGTCCCGACGTGGCTCGATCAAGCAGGTCCCATGCCGCGGTTTCTTGCAGATTGCGCGCGGCGCGGGGCGGCCCTCCGATCTGATTGGGAGAACGCGCGGCAGCGCGTCGCAAGACGCACGGGGACGTAAATTCGATTCGAGGAGGATCACGCGGAGGGTCGGTTTGGTCGTGACGCGCCAGCGCGCCTCTTGCAGAGCGCGTCACGCGGGACGTGCGGGAATTGCAGATTCAAAGAGTTCGCGGCGCGTTCGAGCCGCGGCGAAGCGCCTTTGCTAGCGGCGGGGCGGCTCCAGCGCGGCGAGGCGGCGGAGATTCGTGACGACGCGGCCCAGAAGAAGCCCCCCCATCGTGAGCGCGACCATGCCCCCGATGAGGTCGAAGAGCGTGGCGCCCACGACGCCGACGTGGAACGGAAGCGGCGGGCGGAAGAGCGCCAGCGTGTTCAGCCCGATCAGGATCACGCGGGCTTCGGTCGGGCCCATCCAGCCGTATCCGAACTGGAACTCGCCCAGCGTGTGGGTTTCCAGGTACACGTTGATCGAGAGCACCAGATAGGCGATCACGATCGCGAGGCCCACCGAAAGAAGCATGTAGGGTGAAAGCCCCAGGCCGATCCCGATCGCGGCGGTGGAGTAGGCGTCGGTCAGGTGGTCCAGGTAGTAGCCGTAACGCGGCCGCTCGATCTTCCGCACGCGCGCCAGCGTCCCGTCCAGGCTGTCCCCGAACCAGTGCACCACCAGCCCCGCGCTCGCCGCCCAGAGCCAGTTCTCGTTCCGGTTGGAGAGCGCGTAGCAGACCGCGATCCAGGTCGCGGCCAGAACGCCCAGGAACGTCAGATGATCGGGCACCACCCACCGCGGCAGGGCGGCGGCCAGCCGCGGCAGCGCCCAGCGCTCGAACCGGGCCAGCGCGAAGATCGACTTCCGCTCGTGAGCTCCGGGCGGCGTGGGCATGCCGCGAGAAGACCGCATCCGTCGCGGTGGGTCAAGGAGTGATAGAATCTTCGGCCACTTCCATGCGACTTCCTTTCAGGCCCAGCCGGATCCTCCTCACCGGCGCGACCGGAGTCATCGGACGCGCCCTCTGGCCCGCGCTTGCCGGATTCCAGGTTCCGATCCGTGTGCTGGAGCACGAGACGCCGGTGACGCGCCTGGACCGCCGCGCGCCCGAGGACGAATTTCCATCCCGTCCCATCGAGGTCGTTCGCGGGGATCTGGCGCGGCCCGAGACGCTGCGCGGGATCGCGGACGGATGCGACGTGGTGGTGCACGCCGCGGCGCGCACCGGATTCGCGAGCCTCGCGCGCGACGCGCAGCGGCGCATCAACGTCGAGGGGACCGAGGCGGTGCTCGCCCAGGCTCAGAGCGCCGGGGCCAAGGTCTTCGTTCTCATTGGATATACCGGGACCGTGCAGGAGCGTTCCGATCCCGGCGAGCCCGTGGACGAAGAGACCCCGCCCGAGGGGAGCTACGAATCGGAATACGTGCGCATGAAGTACGAAGCGGAGGCCTCGGTTCTGGAGGCGAACCGCTCGAGCGGCATGACCACGATGGTCGTGAGCCCCGGAGTGCTGATCGATCCCGGCGCGCGCACGATCCTGGGCGGGTTCGTGAAGGCGTTCCTGGCCCGCGAGCTGCCCTTCCGGCTGCTGAACGACGTGTGGCTCGCGACGACGGACGGGAGCGACGTGGGACGATGCGTGGCCGCGGCCATCGAGCACGGGCGCGGCGGGCATCGCTATTTCGTGACGGGGGACTCGATCCGCCTCGGGGATCTCTACGAGCTCCTGACCGAGCTCTCGGGGGTGCCCGCGCCGCGGCGCAGACTACCCGATCTCCTGGTCGAGGAGCTGGGACTCCTCACGCCGGTCCTGCCGCGGCGCTCCTTCCTGCGCCAGCTGGTGCTGCCGCGGGAGCTGGTGCTGCACCTGACACGGCTCGCGCCGGTGCGGAACGAGCGAACGCGCGCGGAGCTCGGCTTTACGCCGACGCCGCTCCGCGCCACGCTCCAGGCGATCATCGGGGAGGAAGGCCTCCCCGCGAGGCGCGCCTCTACTTAGAAGGCGACGGCTTGGGCGGCGGCGGAATCGAATCCGGCGGCGCATGAGCCTGCGGGATCGAGTCCGGAGGCGTGGGCGCGGGAGCCAATCCACCGGGTTGGGGAGGTGTGGGTGCCAACCCCTGCGGTGTCTCGGGCGCGCTCCGGTGGATCCCCGGCGCGGGCGGCACCGGCGTCGTGCCCAGCTCCTGCCGGCGCGCGCGCTCCTTCGTCAGCGCGTCCATGTTGATGAGGCGGAACTCCACGCGGCGGTTCTGCGCGCGTCCCTGCGGCGTCTTGTTCGAGGCCACGGGCTGCGTGTCGCCGTATCCCGTGTAGAAGTAGTTCTTGGCGTTGAGCGACGGGTACTTCGCGTAGATCTGCTGGAGGACGTACCGCGCGCGGAGGTGGCTCAAGGGCTGCCGACGCGCGTCCTCGCCCAGGTTGTCCGAGTGCACCCCGACCTCGAACTTCAGCATCGGCCACTGCGCCATGAGCGCGCCCACGTCCTCTACGCGCCGGATTCCCGCGTCCGTGAGCCGGACCGAGTCCGGAACGAACTCGATGTCGCTCAGGCGGATGACCCAGTCGTCCATAAGATCGCGCTCGTACGCGCTGGGCTCGATGGGGCAGCCGCCCGCGTTGACCGCAACGCCCGAAGGGGTGAAGGGACACGTGTCGATGCCGTCCGGCACCCCGTCCCCATCGGCATCGAGTGGGCATCCGTTCGAGTCCACGATGGCGCCCTTCGGCGTGCCGGGACATTGATCCGGACCGTCGAAGACCCCGTCTCCGTCCGTGTCGAGCG
>Ga0137409_10008075_pt1 | contig 10768 bp, 16 predicted proteins | sample CZODoug1_16funga_FD_122059 | JGI IMG/M metagenome (GOLD analysis project Ga0137409, IMG submission 122059) | Vadose zone soil fungal communities from Angelo Coast Range Reserve, California, USA - CZODoug1_16fungal (Hybrid Assembly) | ecosystem: Environmental > Terrestrial > Soil > Vadose zone... | reverse complement strand
CCGGCAATGGCTGGACCGCGGCGCCGTAGCGACGACCCGGCCGGCGGCTCAATTTTGATCACGGTAGCTCCCAGGTCAGTGAGCAAACCACCGGCGAACTCACCGGCCAGGGTCTCGGTGAGCTCGATAATCACGATCCCCTCGAGCGTGCCGCCCCGGTCGGCGTCCGGCAAGCCAGGGAGACTCGCCACGTGCTGCACAGGCTGTTGGACGGTCATGATGCGTTTCGCTCCTTGCTTTGCCACTGCATCGCACTGCTTCGCAGTGCTGCTGACCCGGCGTCAGGCGAGACCAAATATCCGCGACGCGTTGCGGTACAGCCACTTTTCCTTGACGTTGTCCTTGAGCGGCAAGTTGAGATACTCCTGGATGAGCGTCTCGTACGGCTGGCCAACCAGCCCTGCCGAGATGCCTATCAGCACTTTGTCCTGGATGAGTGTGTTGCCGAACTGCATGAGCATGTCCCAGCCAGAGCCCGGCTGGCCGAGGTATTTGGCGCGATGGGCGGAGGTGTCCACGTGCAGATTGGGATGGCGGCGTACCAGCGCCACCATCTCGTTGACCCACGGCCAGCCGCCCAGGCCGCCGATAATGGTGAGTTCCGGAAAGTCCATGGCCACCTGGTCCAGGTGTCTGGGATGCCCGAGGTCATACGGCCGGTCCGTGGCATAATTCATCGACGAATAAATGCGCACCGGGATGCCGAGCTCGGCCGCCTTGGCATACAGCGGATAATAGCGTCGGTCGCTGGCCGGCAGACAGTCCACCAGGGCTGACACGCCGAGGGCCTGAAAGCCCTCCTGGCGCACCCGGTGTTCGAGCTCACGCACACCACGCATGCCTTGCAAGCAGCTGATGCGCGCCAGGCCCAGGAAGCGATCGGGGTAGGTGCGCAGCAATACGGCGATCTCGTCGTTCGAGATGCCAAACGGCACGGCCCGCTCAATCCCCAGGGTGCTGAGCCGGTCCACAAAGGCGTCCATGGCCATTGTGGGGCTGTCGTCGCCTTCGCGGCGACTGCGGAAAATGCGGCCGTAGTTCGCCATACCGTAGCCCGCTGGCCGCTCCGAGGCACTCCCAGGCGGGGCCAGGCCAGGCTCGGCCTCGCCTGGGGCCTGACGCGGCACGTTACATTCCATGTCGATGATACGGACCATGAGCGTCTCCTTCTCTCATGCACGATCGTGTTCACGCCGTATGGTCAAAATATTTGCACGCAACTCTGCGCAGGGCGGCCATACCCGACTCCACACCTCGTATGCACTGGGACGGGTGATCCGTAGCAACTGCCCCTGTCATGTCGGGGTGCTCTGGAGCTGCCGATGCCTACGGTCAGCCAGCGCTGCCACATCGTCGTCACGCGTGCACACGACAATACCTGCGTGTGCTGCTATCTCCGTATGCAGGCGGATACAGTCGCGGCGATGAAACGTCACCACGGCTCGACCCCGTCGTGTTGCAATGCATCAGCTGACTCTACTACGTTGCAGTATCTTCGGTGAGCCGTGCCCTGGCTCGCCCATAGAGACCTGCTGCCAGCAAGCGTTGGCGCTCAGCGAGACGGTCAGCATCGTGCAGGCGCGAAATCGTCACTGTGACTCGCCCTTCCGGGGTCAACGGCTGGATGGTTGCGCCTTCCCAGGCAAAGTGGGCCGTCCAAGCGTGGGTCCGTGGATGAAAAAAGGGCACCAAACGTCCTGTCTCTGGATCAAACGAGCCCACGTTGGGACCTTTGTATCGATGACAGAAACACCACACAGACTACCCGGCCCAGTGAGAACGAACGTGTCATACGCGGCAAACTATGGTCATACCCCCAAGACGTGCCCCACACCTGCATTACTGGCTCACTGCTCCATACCCCTTCATGTCGTGGTTACAAGGGGTGAAATGCTGTGCCCCAAGCCGTGCCAGTCTCAACGTGCCAACGGGTTGTCCATCACACGAGTTGTGGCACAGCTATTTTGCACTCTGGCACACAGGCTACCCCTGTGCATGAAGCCCTTGTTGTATAGCTCCATAGCGCTCCATTGCCGCTGGGAGCAGCTTCGTTCTCACTGGGCCTCCCTGGTGCTTGGCCTCCATGCGTAGACGCGATTCCATCATAGCATAAGTGACCAGGTGAATGCGGCAGGAAGCGCAGCGGTGGCGAGCCAAGTGTGTGGTCTGGTGCGACGGAGTTGGGCGATCTGTAACACGGAAGCATCTGGCAAGCATGACATGGAGTGCACGTCCCTCTTGGCGTGTGATGTGCTGCTACCGCTTCGCCATACGGGCCTTCTGCCCAGCATGCAATATGTCGCGGAGCTGTTGCAACTGCGTGAGCAATCCCTCAGTGAAGACTGGGGCCGCGTCTCCCTGGGCCCTTTCCCCTTGGATGCGACCGTATGCCCTATCGGCGGCGTGGACGAGCAGCACCAACGTGTCCGGATCGGTGTCCCGGAGGTCGAGATAGCCGCCATTGGCCTCCGTCCGCGCGGCGCGCAGCCGTGCAGCCAGCGCCGGTTCCTGGGAGTGGAGCTCGGCGGCCATGCGTTCGAGAACGGTGTCGAAGACCCACCCGGCGGGCATCCAACACAGCTCCTCGGTCACTTCCAATGTGCCTGCCATCCTGGTCTCCTTATGGGCGACTCCGCTGCAGCAGGATGCGCGTCCGTTCGGTGGGATGCAGCCCCCGCAGATGCGTGAAGACGGCACGGTGCTCCGCGGCGGTAAAGTCTGTCAGATCAATGACGACGGTGTCGAGCCCTTGCTTCAGCAGATGCTTTGCAATCTGCCGTAGAAAGGCCTGGACGTTGAGCCGTCCCGCCGGGACAGGCCCCACCGCATCGTAGGTCCTCCCCTGCCCATCAATCCAATCGCATGTCCCCGTCGGATCACGTCGCAGTAGCCCCACACGTTGCTCTAACCGCAGTGCTGCGCGTTCTTCAAGGGGGCGGTAGCGCTGGGTGGCGGGGTCGACACCAAGCTGTCGACCCCGCGTCGCCTCGTCACGTAGCTCAGTCATTGCGTAACAGGCACTCTTGATCCACCGATCCAGTCATAGAGGCGAACAGCATCCTCCAACTCACCCGCAGCTCTTCCTGTGCCACATGCACCCACATGAAATGGAGTATTGACGATTATAGAGCAGAAGACAAGCTGGAGCACGAGGGATGGTTAAACCATAAGCTCTGATAAACAAATGTGTTTGAATATTTTGACATTACGGGATTGAACATGTCAACAGCAGTGTCCAGCGCGGTCGCATGGTCAAAGACCGGATCCGCCTATGGAAGGAGGGCGTCCGCGATCTCGTGATGGCACTCTGCTGTGCGCTGCATAACTTCTGGGTCCGTCTGACCCCGTGGCAGTCGATGGTTTAATCGGGAAAAACTCAAGTAGGTTTATAGATTTAGTTGACCCGCCGAACAACGCCTCTGAAGGATTTCTTCGCATCGGGTAGGTCCTTGCACACGACCCCTTCCTCTTCCTTCCGCCGCTCCCCGTCATCACTAATCAGAAGAACCTCCTTCGAAGGTGTAAGCTTCCCGTCGATCCTCTGCGGTAGGGGCACGATTGCTTCGGGGTGAAATTGTTGCTTGATGCCACCAATGATGTCATCGAACGCATGGACTTGGGAGGGATCTCCGCTCCCCGTCCAACTGAACAGGGCGAATCCGGGATTGTTCACAGTGGCTTGATCGTCGATTGGGCCGCCAATGATCAGGTAACTCCCGTGCGCGGGCGACCAGACGATGTCCCTAATCCCTCGACCTCCAAGATTGACTAGTTTTACTGGACCAAGCACAGGTTGTCCCGGATGGCCATCAAGTGCCACCTGTATTCCGTCGAGCTGGAGCAGGAATGCGCCCCGCGCGCCGTGGAAGTAGAAGTAGCCGCCGAGCTTGCTCGCAAGCGGCTCGATCATGGCGAGAGCGTCGGCAGGACCGCGGACCTTGGCGACCGCAATAGCGCGATTGAGCGAAACAATCGGCGAGGGCTGCATGCGCTCCAGCGTGCCGTAGAGCAAATCGATCTCGGTCCAGTCCGTGTCCTCGGCACGGCTAGCACGGGCATGCAGCGCAGCGATCGCTGCCTGCACCTGGTAGGGGCCGGGCCGGCCGTGTCGCACAGCCTTGTCGATCAGCGCCAGCCCCTCGGCGATCAGCCGGCGGTTCCAGAGCGTGCGATCTTGATCCTCGAGCAGTGCGACGCGCCCCTGCGAATCGAAGCGGGCAGGCGCGCGGGCGTGTTGGAGCATGAGAAGCGCCGCGAGACCCATGATCTCCGGCTCGGTCGGGAACAGCCGCAGTAAGAGGCGCGAAAGCCGGATCGCCTCCTCGCACAGCGCCGCGCGGGCGCCGTGTTCGGCGACGCTCGTCGTGTAGCCCTCGTTGAATACGAGGTAGACCATTGCCGCCACGGCGGCGATCCGCTCGAAGCGCTCAGCGACGCCCGGCGTCTCGAAGGGCACATTGGCGGCGGCGATGCGGCCCTTGGCGCGCGTAATGCGCTGCTCCATTGCGGCTTCGCTGACGAGGAACGCGCGCGCAATCTGGGGCACCGACAAACCCGAGACGATGCGCAGCGCAAGCGCGATCTGCTGCGTGGCCGGCAGGTCGGGATGGCAGCAAATGAAGAGCAGCCGCAGAATATCGTCCCGATAGTCGGACTCGTCGATCCGGTCGGCGACGGCGGCTTCGGCGTCGGACAGGTCCGAGATCAGTTCCTCCGGCGGCAACATTTGCAATCGACTCCGGCGGCGAACCGTATCGACGGCGACATTCCGGCCGACCATGATCAGCCAGGCAGCGGCATCGCGGGGCGGGCCGTTCTTGGGCCAGGTCTTCCATGCGCGCAGGCAGGCTTCCTGAAACACCTCCTCAGCCAGATCGAGGTCGCGGAAGTTGCGCAAAAGCGCCGCCACCGCGTGCGGCCGGGCGGCGGTCAGTATCGAGCTGATCCAGCCGGCGTCGGTCACGACGCGACTTTTGCCGGGAAGAATACGCCGACGGGGCGAATCTCGTGGGCGCCGCCCGGATTGGCCGCTGCGAGCTCCTTGGCGATCTCGATTGCTTCTTCAAGACTGGCGCAGTCGACGAGGTAAAACCCGAGCAGTTGCTCCTTGGTTTCCGCGAATGGCCCGTCGATCACGAGCGGCTGCTCGCGATCCTGGCGCAGCGTCGTTGCCGCGGTCGTCGGCAGCAGCCTTGCGACCGGCCCGAGCTTACCCTGGCGCTCAAGTCTCCCCATGACGGCCCCGAGTTTCGCCATGACGGCGTCGTCGTGTTCCTTGCTCCACGCGCAGGTGACCTTCTCGTCGTGGTAGCAAAGTATTGCATATTGCATATGGGTTCTCCCGCAGCTCTCCCGCCAAGGACGATCGACGAGCGCCGATACCGACATAGGAACGGCTTCGACGCAATGGCGAACGCAGCGCAGCGGTGAACGATACATTGTTCCGCAAGTTCTTGATTTGAGCGCCCAGGGTATGATTTTGCGGGGCGTTAGCCTCGGACTGTCATTGGTTACGCGTGCTCGACTTTCGGTGCTCTGCGGTGCGCCGCCGTCGGGACGGCGGCGACGGCCGAAAGCGTCGACGGTCCTCGTCAGTTACGATTGCCAGTCCGGCACTCGGTCAAGTGCTAAGCGCGAAGGGGCGACATGGCGGCGGGGCGGCCGTCCACTCCGAGGATCGTCGTTTACCATCTTCCGATCAAACGCTTGCCGGGCGCATGTGCGGACAAGTATGCCGCCGATCGAGAGATGCGGGCGCCCAATCAGGCCGGAGAAAATATCATGCGGAAGCGCGCTGCACTTCTCGGATTTCTCGCAATGTTGGTAGTGGGGAATCTACCAGGCTCCGCGGAAGCGTGGTGGGGTGGTGGTTGCTATCGCTCGCCGTGTTACCCGAGATATTACCGCCCCTACTATCCGAGATACTATGGCGGGTGCGGTGGCTGCGGTGGCTATTACCGTGGCTGCGGCGGGTGTGGCGGCTTCGGTTACGGTGGGTGCGGAGGCTGCGGCGGAGGCGGCTGGGGTCGGTGGGGTGGCTACGGCTGCGGCGGATGCGGCGGCTGGGGCCGCGGGGGTGGCTATGGCTCTGGCTACGGCGGCGACGGCGGCTATGACGGCTATGGTTGGTAAAAATTGCGGCTGCGATCGTTGATAGGTCTTGGCATTTAGGAGGAAGCGCCCGCACAAAGAGGTCATGACGCTAACAGCGACCCAAGGGTGGCTCGGTCATCGCTCGATCACGAACACGGCTGCCCGTGCAGGCCCTGGTGACCGGTTCAACGATTTCTGGCGGGAGTGAGCGGGATCGGCTTGGAAGTGTCGATCAGACATTGGATCGCGTTGGGGCGCGTCATTATTTCTCCCGCTTGATCGAACCTTTTGCAGGTTGTAGGTGCTCAGCTGCTCGGCGGCACGACGGAGCAAGCCATACGGTGGCTCATACTGGCGATGGTGCTGTGCTGCGATCCGCTTGCCATTGCGCTGACGGCCGCGGCTTCGGCGCGAAGATAGCTATCACCACACCAGATTCTCTGTGATGCAACTCACATTGATTAGCCGGCCCGTAGTTTAGCTTGCCTTCAGCATGGACAGAAATGGTTGAGAATAACCTAATCGGAGAGGGGACTTCACCAGCACATACGTTTTTCGACGCTCAATGGCAAAAGGAACGCGCCAGACTGCGCTCGCTTGAGGCCTTATTCGACCGCACATCGGTCCGGTCCCTAGCGCATGGAAGTCCCTACATCGTGCAGCCGAGCCATCCCCGTCATAGCCGTACTTCCGTACCGGTTGCTGTGACGTCCGTCACAGATCGTTGAGTTGTGCAGTGAGCGCGATTGCCAACTCAGCTTAGAAAGCATTGAAAAATCGGCGCAATAGGCGTGCGTAACCGACTGTATGTCAGCAAATGACGTGTACCCCGATCGTCTTCCTCATCTTCAACCGGCCTCTGGAGACGATGCGTGTCTTCGACAAGATCCGCGAGGTTCGGCCAGAAAAGCTTTTGGTCGTGGCCGACGGGCCGCGCTCAAGTCGCCCGGGAGAAGCGGCGCTCCTTTGAAGAGGTAGAGGAGGCAATCATCGTGGAGGACGATTGCCTACCCGATCCGAGTTTTTTTCCATATTGTGACGAACTGCTCGAACGGTATCGTAGCGACGAGCGCATTATGATGATTTCTGGCAATAATTTTCAGAACGGCGCGAGCCGCACGTCAGACAGCTACTATTTCTCGCATTTGCCGCAGATTTGGGGCTGGGCCACCTGGCGCCGTGCTTGGCGACATTTCGATTTCGCCATGAGTGATTGGCCCCAAAGGCGCGACTCTGGGTGGATCAAAGCTGTCGCAAAAAACCCTGAGCTCGACCGTCGCTGGCGGCAATACTTCGACTACGTGGTAGCCGGCAAAATCGACACTTGGGCTTACCGATGGATGTATTGCGTGTTGGCGCGGAACGGCCTTTCGATCGTCCCTGACGTCAACCTCGTCACCAATATCGGATTTAGCCCGGCGGCGACGCACACATTTGTTCCCGACGAGCGGTACGTTGTGCCAAGCCGTGCGATGGAATTCCCGCTGCGCCACCCCACGACGGTAAAGCCGTGCCACGAGGCTGATGAGTTCGAGAAGGTGTACCTGCACCGGCTCACTCTACTCCACAGAATCTATCTGAGACTGCGTCCCATGGTGGGATTGGTGCGACCAGTTCTTGAGCGCACCGGCCTGTGGGCGCGCTTGCGTGCGGCAGTGGTCAGGCTGCGGGTATGACATCGCCATCGGTGGGATTAGACTGCTCGCAATTGAGACCGTCCCGACCGGATGCCGGGATGGAGGGAACAGCACCACGATGACCAAAGAAGAATTGATCGAGGCTGCCTGCGAAGTCATCGGCGGCAACGTGAAGGACCTATCCGTCGATCAGGTCCAAAAACTGATGACCATCACGCAACATCTGACCGATTTGAGTCTCAAAGAGCACAGGTCGTTTGGTAATTTGTGCACCATCCGAGCGACCATAGATGCCGCCGTCACTGCTGGTCGAACGATGGACGATTTAGTGACCGTGTGCCTGACCAAAGAACAATGCGCATTTTTGCTTGCGTTGCTCGATGAAGAAATTCGTGAACACGCTTGATCCTGTCTCTTACTCGTCTCGCATGGATAAACCCAAGTGAGCAGGTGGCCGGCAAACGAGGTCGTGTCATGGGGAGAGACGATTGGTGGCGGAACGCCTCCTGGAACGAGGAGATCGAGGCAGCTTTCTTCAATAAGCTCGCGCGGGCCAGGAACAAAACGTGGTACCTGCGCAATCAGGCAAGAGCACTTGCGTCGAGCTGTCCCGAGGTTGCTCTACGGCTATTGGATCAATATTTCGCCTTGGGCGGCGACCTTGAGCAAGCTGGGGCGCACTTCTATCGGGCGCGCGCCCATGTTGCCCTTCGCAACGTGGATGCTGCAGTCCTCGCCTTCGAGGCGGTGCTTGCCCGCGAGGACGCCGTTCCGAATTTTCGGACTTGGGCTTTTCACGAGCTGCCGGTTCTCATCGCGATTGAGCGCGTGAGCGCGCGTTACGACAGAGCCATCCAAGTTCTGGTGAAGCACAAGGATTGGCTGACTTTCCCGGTCCAGCTCTACCAATGGCACGGTGCGCTGGCGCTCATCCTCCATGAACAAGGTCAGACGTTGGAAGCCGAGAACGAAGCCAAGCAGGCGCTTGAGGCTGCGAAGATGACGCACTCGGGCTTTCAACATCACCCGAATCTCGGTCTGGTGGGCGATACCGCGGACGAGTTCGGCAACCGTCTCAGGCAAATCGCGAGCAAACCACGTTCCGGTCTTCGATGGTGGCGGAAGTGATGACGATGGCGGCACACGGCGCCGCGACCGTTTGACTCACGCGAGTTTCATCGCTTGCCGACTGTACGGCTCGCCCGCTCTGCTGGCGGGCAATCCAGGTCGGGAGGTCGAGAGGTTTCTCTTTAGTGGCAGGCATGGCATGATACCACCATAGAATGACGCACCGCAGGGAGGCTTTGTCATGAACGGCCTGCTCATCGTCTTTGCGGCCGTTTTCTTGCTGTTTCTGCCGCTGTTCAACAGCGTCGGCGCCGCAGGTCCATATGACGGCGAATGGACCGGAACGGCGACCCCGACCGGTGCGCGATGCAAGCGAGCTGTTGTTAAGTTCACCGTCAAAGGCCGCGATGTGTCAGGCGAAGCAAGATTTGAGCGCGATGCGCCCAAGATCAACGGAACCGTGGTCGCGGATGGCGCGGTTGGGGCGACGATAGGCTTTCAGCCCCTCTGGGGACAATTCACGGGAGATGAGTTCGAGGGGACATTCACGAGTTTCGACTGCCAATGGAAGGCTGTTCTAAAGCGCGCGAAGTAAGGTACCGCTCCGGAGCTCGACCGAGCCTGCTTCAATCACCCCGCGCTGCCGGCTGCGAGCAAGAAGTTGACCTGCTTACGAACGTCCTTTTCCAGAAACGATTGAGCAATCAGGGCAACCACCTTGTGCTCGTCGTCGCCCCACACGAGCGCTGCGCGCGGTTGGGCGATGTTTGCCGCCAGCGCGACGGCAAGCGACCCGGCAACGATCAATTTCATGCTACTCCCCCTTGGTTGTGTCATTGCCACATTCGCAAATCCTTGCCGTTTTCAATGTGAGGCAAGTCACATAAAGGGAAATTCAATCGCCCCAACCCAATCAGCGTCGCGAATAGTGGGTGTTTTTGAGCATGGCAGGCCCGCACTGCAGCAATGAACTTTTCGGAATAACTGAACGACTTAGGGGCTCGATCACAGTGTGATCGTGCATCGCGGGACATTGTGGTCAGGGGAATGCTCTCAGTTTTTCTGAAGGAGATTGAACGATGAAAGCAAATCTCAAGGTGATTTTATCAGTTATAGGCGTCGCCGCTCTCTTGGCCTCTCCCGCCATGGCGAAGCAAGTGCGCCCTGCGAAGCTGTCAGTGGTCCCGAGCGACGCGCGCGCCTCCGTAGCCCCCTACGGGTTAAACGAAGGCGGTCCTTACACGCCGTCCGTCCCGACTTCGCGGTACGACAGGAATCGCGATTTCCAAAACGGAAGTAGAGGCTAGCCACCTTCGCACAAACCGTGCGGGCGGCGATGCTTGCCCGCACGTGCAGCCCCGGTCGCTCACATCCCAATCTTCGCAAGGACCGGGGCAAGCGCTGCCATGGAGGAATGAAATGCAATTTCGGCAACGCGATCAGTTTCCGTTCTGTGATCACTACCTGCAACATTTTCTTGCACCCGACATGTTGAGGCAACGCCCTCAGGTTTGGGGTGCATTTCGCTTTTTTTGTGAAAGCGACTCATTGACAACAGACGGCGTGACTTATGGCAGAGGACCGCTCGTTGTCATCGGGTGCGCGCCGCCCGGCAGACAGGGCAGGTACTGGGCAAGACAAAAGACCGTTTTCATCCACCCAAAGGTCGCTCTTCTGTACGAACAGCACACGCATCGGCAGCCTAGAGTGTGGGAACGCGCGAAAGAGAAGTTCCATTGGTTTGACTGGATGCCATGGGAATCTACGGTGCTCCATGAGATCGTTCATTGGGCTCGCGATGTCGGGGGCAAGTCTGAGAAGTTCAACGGTTTAGAAGCTGGCGATGAATTTGAAAAAAGAGCGTACGGCCGGACGATCGATTCTGCCGCAACTCTCCACGAAGAGTCAGAATGCCAGTTCGACCCGACTCCACCTTGGAGGTCGGAACAATGAATTGTGAAGACGATTTG
>Ga0137409_10008074_pt1 | contig 10770 bp, 8 predicted proteins | sample CZODoug1_16funga_FD_122059 | JGI IMG/M metagenome (GOLD analysis project Ga0137409, IMG submission 122059) | Vadose zone soil fungal communities from Angelo Coast Range Reserve, California, USA - CZODoug1_16fungal (Hybrid Assembly) | ecosystem: Environmental > Terrestrial > Soil > Vadose zone... | reverse complement strand
CCGCGTAGGCCGAACAGCGCGACCTTGCTCGCGTGCTGGAAGATTTGGCAGCCCGCCATCGTGGCGATCGTGGATTGGCTGCCAAGGTCGAGCGCCAGGATGAAGGGGCCGAGCAACGGGCCGACAAGGGCGCAGCCGGACGAGGCCAGCAGGCTGCGTCGCTTGATGTGGGACATGGCAATGGGCAGGGATCCACAGTCAGTATGCCCACTGACCACGACGTGATCAATCAAAGTTCGGGCGAGTCAGAAACGCCCGGCGCGAAGGCGCGGCCTCCCGGAAGCTGTCCGGCAGTGCCGACCGTCAATGCGACAGGTCGATCAGCCCTTCGCCCCGAAGCCGCTCCAGTGCATCCGGTTCGAGGCCCATCGCGCGAGCAAAGCTCTCCAGCTCGATCCGGAATACTATCGCACGCATTTCTGGCTGGCGCGGGTTTATGCCCAGAAAAGGATGTACCGCGAGGCCATCGCGGAATCAGAGAGAGTTCTGCGGGCCATGCCAGACAGCGCGGTCGGGTTGACTGAGCTTGCATACAGTCTGGCTGCGGGCGGCCAAGTCTCCGAAGCCCAAAAAATTCTCCGACGTTTGGAGGATAAGGCGAAACGCGATTTCGTCCCCGCCTATAATTTCGCCGTGATCCACGCGGTTCTCAACGAGAAAGACCAAGCTCTTCTCGACCTGCAAAAGGCCTGTCAGGAAAGAGACTGGGCGATAATGGTTCTGGCCGTCGAACCGCGCCTCGATCCGTTGCGCTCTGATCCCCGTTTTCAGGAGTTGCTACGCGATGCAGGCCTGCAACCGCAGTGAGTGATCGTAGGTTTGGCCACGGTCTCCATGGTCAACCAAGAGAATTGCCTAAGGCCCAACCACGACCTGCAGCGCCGCCGGAGTCTGCATGCGCTGTCTGTAGATCGCGTGTCGCTTTGCTACTTCGCCCACTACGTTGACGTACACCACGTAGCCGCCATGCGGAAGCGTTTCGCCGAACGGCAATGTCATCCCAATCGTGCCCCGCTTCAACGGGAAGTGCTGATATCCAATTTCGGTTGCCCGTCCATTTTCCGCCACAGCCTTCACATCGAACGTCAAATCCACGTCGTCGGCGGTGGAGTTCGTCACGTCCACGCTGCCATCGATCCGGTTTCCCGTGACGTGCGCCGGAACTTTCCAGGCTACCGTGATCCCCTCCACCACTTTGATCGCGAATGCTTTTCGCACCGCCTGCTGGGGCTGGCCGCCATCCCGAACAACCACCGTAAATTGAAACTCGCCAGCCCGCTCTGCTTCTCCGTGCAGCACTCCGTTGTCGTCCAGAGTGATTCCCGGAGGCAATGTGCCACTCGCCACACTCCAGTGCAGCACCGGAACGTAATTTCCTCGAGCCCGAAAAGCCACCTGATACGGCCCGCGCGGATACGTTCCTGGCAGCTCGGAAGGCTCAATCACGAGTCCGTCATCCTTATCGTCCGCGATCTTCTCCCGTGCAGCCTTGTCGGGCTTCTCCACCGCGGTCGAAGGCGGCGTCTTCTGCCCCGCTCCCGCCTGTCCAACAGCGGCAGCCCCCATCGCAATCATCGGCGCGCATGCGAGCACCCAAAGCGAAAACCTCTTCATTCGAAATCCCCTGACCTTGGCGTCCGCATTCGAAGAATCCCTTGCACGCCCGCGCTCTTGGTGGCTCTGCAAGTCGTTTCTGCTGCGGGCCGGTGTTCTGTCTTGTTTCGCCAAGCTTTCTTTCCACCATGCTACCGGAATTTCCTCTCCGTCCCCAATTCCGCGAACCAAAGATCTCGTGCCCTGCGCCCTTGAAAAGAGAGCTTCACAGGAGCGCCGGCCCACGCTAGTCAGAATGTAAAGAACCGTAGAACTTGCGGAGCCGAATTTTCCCGCCACGCGCTACTTATTCCCTTGGTTCGGGTTCGAGGCAACAGAATTCACCTGTGCTAACCTCAAACCAAAGGTGACCAGCTCCACGATTCGTTTTCCCAGGGGGATGTTATGTCAGTACGCAACGCAATCGCACTGTTCCTCGAATTTTCCGCAATCGCATTCTTGGTGGCATGCGGCGGCAGTAGCTCGCCCAAAGTCGTACCGCCTCCCAGTGGCGGCTTCAGCAACAGCAACTTCAGCGGGACCTACGTATTTTCGTCCACCGGTTCCGATATTAACGGGGGCTATCTGACCATCGCAGGCGCTCTCGTAGCCAATGGAAGCGGCACCATCACAGGAGGCACCATGGACGTGGTCGGCACAAACGTCGTCCAGTCCGGAACGGTCGCCCAATCCATTACTGGTTCCTACAGCGTAGGCGCCGACGGCCGCGGCCAGGCCACGGTCACCAGTTCAGTCGGAACCATTATGTTCGATTTTGTCCTGATTTCCAGTTCGCACGGGCTGATCACTGAATTTGACGGCAACGGCTCGGGGAGCGGCACCATCGACTTACAGACCGCAGTCACCAGTTTGAGCCAGCTTCAGGGTTCTTTCGCATTCAACCTGGCGGGGGTGGATTCGACTGGCTTCGCTGACGCTACTGCAGGGGCATTCACGCTAGACGGCAGCGGCAACATCACGGCAGGTGTCCAGGACTTTAATGACGACGGTTTTCCTTTCGTCAACCTCACTATCAATCCTGTCAGCGCCGCTGTACTGGGAACGGGGACTGCTCCAGGCACCATCCAACTGAATACAACTACTTTTAATACATTGACCTTTGATTTTTATCCAGTCGATGCCACGCACTTGAAATTTATTGAGACCGATCCGGGTCCGATCGTTGCCGGGGACGTCTTCAGCCAGACAGGGGCCACCATTCCCACAGGACAGATGGTCTTCACGATGGCAGGCGTTGACTTCAATGGTGCAGTAGCGGTCGGCGGGGTCCTGACCTCCGACGGAGCCGGCAACTTTACAGCCGGACTGGAGGACGTGAATGACGCTGGGGCGGTTTCGCCGACCTCATTGTCCTTCACGGGCGCCGCTGCAGGCGCCGCCGGGATCGGCGGTCGGCTTGTAGTCAACCTTGCCGGCTTCACTCCCGCCACGCAGCTTGTTCTTTATCCCTCCACTGGCGGTGTTCTGATGTTGGAAACGGACGCGACCGGGCTCATGACCGGCGCGGCCTTCGCTCAGACCAATACGGCCGTCGCTGCCTCACAAGGTTACGGACTGAATCTTTCCGCAATCAATGTGGGTAATGGCACCGGTGCTTTCGAGGAGGACGACATCGCAGAATTCGTGACGACAAGCAGCGGTTTTAGAGGCATCGTCGATATCAACGATCAAGGTTCAACGGCCTTCAAGCAGGCGCTTAACGGCAGCTACGCTTTTGCTGTGGATAGCACAGGCCGTGGCGGCGTCAACACCAACATCTTCAATTACAACTTCTATGTCGTCGACGGTTCTACGTTCCTGATGCTGGAGGTCGACAGCAACCAGATTGGAGTTGGGACCTTCCAGCTACAGTCGACACCAGCGGCAAGCGGGGCGCAGAAGACCCTCACTATGTTCCGGCCCGCACTGCGGCCACATTCAGCTCTACGCCGCAAGCGGTAGATCTGTGTCGACGAAATAAGGGCGCGGCCTGTGGGCCGCGCCCGTTTTCTACGGTCGGGGTCCCGCCCGTGACCTTAGTTACCTTTAATAGATGACCCCTTTTCCCGCACAATCAATTAGATTTCTGTAGACCGCGGGAGACCAAGCGTGCTTTACCAACGAATTCTGCGTCTGTCCATATTCATGCTCATCAGCGTCTCGCTGGCGTCGGCGCGCGATCTCGCCCTGGTTTCCAACAAATCCAATGCTGTGGGCGCCATCACGCTTCCCGAGTTGGTCAAGGTTTGCAAAGCTCAGACGAATCGCTGGCCCGACGGCAAGCCCATCACTTTTGTTATGCGCGCTCCATCGGCGCCTGAAATGAAGGTGGTGCTGGAAAAGGTTTATGGCATGTCCGAGACCGAACTCAACGGTCTTATCGCTACCTCCAATCACGGACGCCCCAACCATCCCGCCATCCTGGTCGCCACGTCCGACGAAGACCTCGTCAACAAAGTAGCGTCTCTTCCTGGCGCAATTGGCGTGGTGGACGTGTATTCCATCAACAGCAGTGTCGCGGTAGTCAAAGTCGCAGGCAAACTGCCTCTCGAGCCCGGCTACCTGCTGCACGGAAATTAGAATGGCCAGTGATCAGTGATCAGTGGCCCGTTGAAACAGGATTCTTAACCGGCCACTGACTACTGGCCACCTGATTTTTATGTCAGCTCCAGGAAAGAAACTCGCGCCCACTAAAGCGGCAACGCCGCCAGGGGCCCATCAGCGCCGTTACCCGCGCTTCGCCATCGACGCCCGCATGCAGGTCCGAATGTTTCAGAACGGCGAATTCCAGACCTGCTGGGGACGTTCCACCGAGCTCGGTCAGGACGGCATTGGAGCGACTCTCACCGGGAGCCTCGAAACCGGCGAAATCGTTTCCCTCGAAATTCCTTTGCCGCTCAGTCCATACCCTCTAAAGGTGCGAGGCATCGTGCGCTACCGCCAGGGCCTGCGCTATGGTTTTGAATTTCTAACCCTCAGCCAAACTCAGCGCGACATGATCCACCGCGTCTGCGAAATGCTCGCCACCAGATCCTGATATGCAATTTTGTAATTTTGTAATTTGGTAATTTAGTAATTTAGTAATTTGAAACCAGAGGTTCGTGGGTCTTAAATTACCCAATTACAAAATTCCACAATTGCCAAATTCCCTTCAATTACCTCAGTAACTTTCGAGTACATTCCCCGCGTTCTACCATGCCCATGGCTGGGTTCCAGAGGGGGGAGCTCCAAATGGGTGGTCGTGTCACCCGTGCACCGCAGTCGGAGGAACTTGAGCGCGCCAGGAAGTTGCGTCAGGCGCTCGAGGGCGGAGCTTCACCCAGATTCATTCCACCCAGCATCCCCAGTCCTGCCGCTCAACCATCTTCGCTTTCTTGGAGTTTGGAGAAAACGCTTTCCCAAGGAACGAATTCAGAAGCTTCCGCAAAGAAGAATCCGAGAAAAGCGAGCCCCGAAGAAACTCTCAGCATCCGCCGCCAGTATCTCGAACAGCTCTTTCAAAGCTCACCCGACCCTGTCATCATCACCGACGCTTCGTTCCGCGCGCAGTGTGTCAACCAGGAATTTCAACGCATGTTCGGCTATTCCGTCGCGGAAACCCTGGGCCGGCTCATCGACGAACTCATCTTCCCCGCCGATCGCGCCGCCGAAGCCCAATGGATCGCCCAGTGCCTCCAGCGCGGCGAACCCCTGACCCTTGAAACCCAGCGCCGCTGCAAGGACGGCACCCTGCTCGATGTGTGCGTCTCTTCCGCTCCCCTGATCATCGAGGGTAAGACGGTCGCCTTCTACGCCATCTATCGCGATATCTCCGAGCGCAAGCGCGCCGAGGCTCTCAGCTCCGCTCTCTATCGCATCGCCGAAAAGGCCAGCGCCGCTCAGGATCTCCAGCAGTTCTTCGCCGCTATCCACGGCATCGTCGACGAACTCATGTGCGCCCGCAATTTTTCCATCGGCATCCACGACCAGGAATCGGAACTGCTCAGCTTCCCTTACTTCGTCGACGAACAGGAGTCCGCTCCTCCTCCCGGAAAGCTTGCCCTCGGCCTGGTCGAATACGTCCTGCGCAGCGGTGAGCCCTTTCTCTGCACGCCCGAGCTCGCGCAACAACTGCAACAACGCGGCGAAGTCGAACTCGCCGTCCAGCCTCCACCGCAGTGGTTAGGGGTCCCGCTCAAGGTCAATAATCGCATCCTGGGTGCGCTTGTTCTCAAGAGCTATTCCAAGAACATTCGCTTCCGCGAGCGCGATAAGGATGTTCTCACTCTCATCTCGCAGCAGTTGGCCGCCGCCATCGACCGCAAACGCAACGAGCAGGCTCTGCGCCGTTCCGAGGTCCGTTACCGCTCTCTGGTGCAAACCGCCGTCTATGGGATCTACCGCTCCAGCCTCGAAGGCCGTTTTCTCGACGTCAATCCCGCCCTGATCGGAATGCTCGGCTACAACGACGCTCTCGAAGTCCTCGCGCTTGATCCGCAGAAAGACGTCTTCGTCGATCCCGCCGAATACAATCGACTGGTCGACGAATTCCGGCGCACCGGACGCATGGACGGCTTCGAAGTCCGCTGGAAACGGAAGGACGGCGTCATCATCACGGTTCGCATCAGCGGCCGCGCTGTAGCCGGAGGCGACGAACCCTCTGACGTCCTGGAAGCCATCGCCGAAGACATCACCGAGCGCCGCGTGCTGGAAGACCAGTTCCGCCAATCGCAGAAAATGGAGGCTGTCGGCCGCCTCGCCGGCGGCATCGCTCACGACTTCAACAATCTGCTCACTGTGATCAGCGGATACACCGAGGTTCTGCTCTACCATCTCAGCCTCGGCCACCCGCTGCATGCGAAGGCCGAAGCCATTCAGCAAGCCTCCGACCGCGCTACCACGCTAACGCGTCAGCTGCTGGCCTTCAGCCGCAAGCAACTTCTCGAACTCAAAGTCATCGACGTCAATGCCATCGTCGCCGACATGGAGCGTCTCCTCCGTCCACTGATCGGCGAGGACATCGAACTGACCACCAGCCTCGCTCCCGCCATCGGCTGTACCCGCGCCGACGCCGGCCAGCTCGAGCAAGTCATCATGAATCTCGTGGTCAACGCCAAGGACGCCATGCCCAACGGCGGCAAGATCTGCATTCGCACCGCCAGCGTTACACTCGACGATTCCTACCGCCCTGAGAATACATTCATCAAACATGGTCCTTACGTGATGATTTCCGTGAGTGACACCGGCCAGGGCATGGACCGCGAAACCCAGGCCCGCATCTTCGAACCTTTCTTCACAACGAAAGAAAAAGGCAAAGGCACCGGCCTCGGACTCTCCACCGTCTACGGCATCATCAAGCAGAGCGGCGGCTACGTTTTCGTGCAGAGCGAAGTCGGCCGCGGTACCGTCTTCACCATTTATTTCCCTCGCGTCGACGAACCCTCCGAGGCTCACGGTGCCGCTCCGGTTACGCACGCTGCCGCCGGCGGCTCCGAAACCATCCTTTTGGTCGAGGACGAAGACTCAGTACGCCAGTTGGTCCGTGAAACTCTTGAATCTCGCGGCTATCGCGTTCTCGAAGCGCGGAACGGCCAGGACGCACTCACCCTCGCGGCCAGTCACTCCGACCTCATTCATCTCATCATCACCGACATCGTCATGCCCGGCCTCAGCGGCCACGAACTGGTCCAGCAACTCCTTCCCGCCCGTCCCGCCATCAAAGTCCTCTACCTCTCCGGCTACGCCCAGGACGCCTTCGCCACGCCGGCAGCCGCCGAGGCCCAGAAGACTTTCCTGCAAAAGCCCTTCACCTTGCAAAGCCTGTCCCGCAAAGTCCGCGAAATCCTCGGCCCCGCGACCAGCTGATTTCACGGCTCTTCACTCCGCCATCTTCGCCACGTGTACATCGAAGCCGGTCTTGGGCAGCAGCGACGTTAGCGCGAACGCCCTGAATCCGTCGCCGTTGACTTCCGTGTGACGGTAAACGCCTGGCTCGCTCTCAATCGTTTCCCTGTGCCCCTCCATGTCCGCGAGAAACGCCTCTGCCTGTGCCAGGCTGGCTTCGCCGCCTTTGGCGCGCGTCACCACCGCTTCTGACGCATACGAGCGCACCAGCTTCGGCCAGTATTTTTCCATCAACTCCGTGCTGGCGAAAACGTCGGCCCAGATGATGCGCCCGTTGACGGCGACCACCACGCCTACTGCTTTGCGGTCGCGCAGTTGCTTGATCAGGGTTTCATAATTGTGCTCAATGGGCGCGGCAATCTCATCCACCTTCTGTTTCACGTCTTTGTTCTCCATAACCCGGGCGTACGAACTGGTGGAGCGGATCTCCTCTGCGCTGATGGACGGGGCTGCTGCCGCCACTTCGACTGACATTGACTGCTGCTGCTTCCTCACCTCCGCCCAAACCTGAGCTTGATCCTTGTCGCCCATGGCTTTGGCGCGCACCGAAGGCTGGGCCATGAGCGTGCCAGCGGACCCGCCAACACCCCCGGCGCTGCCTGCATAGGTTTTCCCCGACGTGCCGAAGTGGTCGCTGGTCGCGACCCAGCGGCCCGGCTCCACGCAGAACACGCTAAGATCCACGGGATCACTTTCTGCCGGGACGATGCGGTCTTTCCCTATCACCCGGTCCTGCTTGCCTCCGGTAACAATCTCGCCAGCCAGAAGCAGCAGCGGGCGCTTCGAGTTGTTGATCAGTACGAGCCGGTTTACCTCTGCGCCACTTTCGCGTTGCACCGCCGGCGCAGGCCGGCGCCGCATCAGCCCGCGAACATTTCCGTACTCAGTCACAACTACATCACCCGACCTCAATCCTTCATCCAGCGTGAGAAACTCGCCGGTCGAATAAGACTTCGGAGCGGCCACGGGAAACACAGTCAAATTTCCGTGCCGGATCGGTTCCAGCACCTTGTACCCGGAGGCAGAAGGCTGCTCCCCCGCCTGAACCGGCCGCTGGTTCACACAGACCATCCCGGCCACGACCACCAACACTGTCACTGCCGCAAACAATCTTGAACGCATGGCTCTCCCCTCTCGCGGGCGGTGCGGCCCGGTCCCAGGAGGCTGTGCTTGCCAGCTCCACGGGTCGCACCGCCCAATCCTCTCCCCGGAGGAACGAAAAAGAAGTCGGGGCTTGCGGCCAAAATTAAGGTTGCCAGCGTCTAATAATTGGTAGCATCAGGGATAGGGGTCGTCGTAGTCTCTTCTTCTGCATGCGCGCCACAAAACCGATCTCCGCCGCAGTGCAATCGGCAGTCGCCGATCTGCTGGCGGAACTCCACGCCAAAAGCGGCTGCGAAAAGATCGGACTGGCCCTCGAATCTTTCGCTGAAATTCTCTGCGATGTGGCCACGAAGTATCTGCCCGCCGCAAACACCGAGGCCGAGGCGCGCTCTTTTCTGCTTACTCTGCGCGTCGACGAGCTCGCGCTCGCGCGGGCCTGTGCCGCGGGCAACAATTCCGCCTGGGAGGTTTTTCTCACCCGATATCGCGAAAAGCTCTATTTGTCGGCTCTGCGCGTTGCGCGCGAGGATTCATCGGCTCGCGACCTTGCTGACAGCCTGTACGCCGAGCTCTACGGCACCACCACGCGCGACGGCGAGCGCGTTTCGAAGCTCGCATCGTTCACCGGACGCGGCTCGCTCGAGGGCTGGCTGCGCACCGTACTGGCCCAGGAGTTCGTGAATCGCTACCGCCGCACCAAGCGCCTGGTGAGCCTGGAGGAAGAGAGCGAAGACGGCATGCAACTTGCCGCCCCCGAGCCAGAGCCCGTTCCATCCGCCGACTCGCGGCTGGAATCCGCCACAGATGCGGCCCTGGCCTCGCTCGAGAGCGAAGACCGGATGGTTCTGGCGGCGTATTATCTCGATGGGCAAACGCTGGCAGAAGTCGCCCGCATGCTGGGTGTGCACGAATCCACCATCAGCCGCAAAGTCGACAAGCTGGCCAAGTCGTTGCGCAAGAAGATCCTCGCGGGCCTGACGCAGCAAGGCATGTCCCGCCGGCAGGCCGAGGAGGCTTTGGAAACGGACGTGCGAGACATGCGGGTAGATATCCGCCGCAGCCTGGCGCAAGATTCCGCGGCTGCTGCGTTCTCAGAGCAGGAAGTGAGGGTCAGGACCCGGGAGGGCTCCGGCTAAGAGCTGAAATGCGGAATGTCCCCAAAATCGTGCTGAAGCGGTTAGAGTCGCCGGCATCAGAATCGCATCCCGATGCCGATCTGCTGACCGCTTTCGCGGAGCACTCTCTGACCGGCCGCGAGCGGGACCACGTGCTCCGGCATCTTGCCCGCTGCGGCGACTGCCGCGAGGTTGTTGCGCTCGCTCTGCCAGCCAGCGACACTGCGGATCTTGCCGCATCGGGAGGCATTGCGCGTCGCCCCTGGCTCAGTTGGCCGGTTCTTCGTTGGGGAGTCGTCGCTGTGGGAATCGTTGCGGTTTGCTCGGTTGGGCTCCGGCAATACGAGCATCGCGATGAGCGAAAGTTGGTTTCTACCAGCCTGATGGCGCGGAATCAGGTGGCAGAGACGGTAGGGCAGAGTCTGCCGCCGTCGCGGCTCGCATCCCAGACAACGCCTTCACCGGCGGAGGCGGGCAAGCCAATAGAGACGCGAAAGAAAACTCTAAGTCGCGCGGAGAGCGCAGTCTCCGCGGACAAGAAAGATCTCTCCGCGAATGCAATCTTTCCAAAATCTAATGTCTTTCATGGCGAAGCTTCGGGCGCGGCCATTGGTGGCGGTGCTTCCGCTGGCATAGTTAGTGGCCCTGTTAACGGGCGCGCCGCGGGAGGCCAAAACTGGGCTTTCGCGCCAGCGCCGCGGAGCCCCTCGCCAACGGCGCCTGCAAAACAGAATTCCGCTCCCGGACAGGCCACGGAGATGGTTGAAGTTACCGGCTCTGCACCGATGTTGACGGTGCAATCCGAAGCTGCTCAGGTCGCAACACAATCCGCGAACCCATCGCAGGAACAGCTTCTTCAGAACGAACAGGCCGGCCGTGTCGGCAAAGCGAAGCCAGCATTGGACCAGCTGTCTCCCGCCGTCATGGGGCCGGAACCCGAACTGCGCAGCGATCCCGACCTGATGAAGAGCCCGCCGACGCCCCGCTGGACCATCAGTTCCAACGGCGCGTTGCAGCGTTCTCTCGATGGCGGCAAAACCTGGCAGGACGTGAACATCGCGGTGGATAATTCCAT
>Ga0137409_10008073_pt1 | contig 10770 bp, 9 predicted proteins | sample CZODoug1_16funga_FD_122059 | JGI IMG/M metagenome (GOLD analysis project Ga0137409, IMG submission 122059) | Vadose zone soil fungal communities from Angelo Coast Range Reserve, California, USA - CZODoug1_16fungal (Hybrid Assembly) | ecosystem: Environmental > Terrestrial > Soil > Vadose zone... | reverse complement strand
CCCCTCGGCTGAGGGAGCGGATTTCGATCACATCGAAGAATCCCGCGCTTGCGTCGTCGCCACGCTTGTCCCGGCGGCAAAACTCATGGCAGCCTAGCCCGGATGGAGCGCAGCGTAATCCGGGATCAGCCCGGATTACGCTGCGCTCCATCCGGCCTACGGAACCGCCACGACTTTGCCCCGGTGCATCAATCTGACCGCAATCCGCTCACCGGCTGCAATCGACGAGGTCTCGTTCCTCGACGGAAAAGACCTCTCCGGCCCTGATATTGATGTTGCGGGCAAAACACACCCGCCCGGACATGTCCTTGATCCTTGCATCGTAACGTCCGGACTCGATGCCAGTGATGCGCAGCCGCTCGTCGAAATCGACAGTGCCGTCCTTGTCGTTCTTGCACTGGTTTTCGCCCCATTTGGCGGTGCCGGCGGGCGCAAGCTGGAACTCGGAGATGGTGTTGTGCGTCAGATTCCAGAACCGCGTCGGGCGTTCGGCCGAAAACGCACCCGTGACGGTGACTAAGATGAGCGCCGCGGCCATCAACAGGGCCTTGTGCATGGCTTTCCTCCCCGGCTTTACGAGAAGGTTAGCGGCCCGAGCGCGCGAACGGAAGAGCCCCGGATGGCGGGCGGCGAGCGGTTGGCCGCGGCTGGGCAAGTTTATGCGTATAAATGACAGCGCCGCCAGCCCTCGGGAGCACAACAAAAGGTATCGACACGACCGCGGTCGGCGGGTTAACAATTTCATCGTACTTACTCCAGCGCCGCAATCGGGCGCTTGGTTAACAGACAATGAAGTTCTCGGGATGGCAACGCGCGTTTTGAATACGGAATACCCTGCCGACCACGTGCCTCTGCTCCGTTGGCTCATCTTTACGGGCGTTAGCGTGTTCGCATTCGTCATGGCCTGGCATTTCGGCCTCGTGCGGATGATGATCAACGGCGACAAGACGTACATTTCGATCATCATCTCCGTGCTTTACGTTCTCAGCTCGCTCCATTGCCTGCTGCGCACCGCCGCTGTCTCGCGCGAACTGGACCGCGCTCATCGGGTGCTTGCGCTGGTGAGCAAAGGGGTGCCGCAACTCAAGGTCGAAGGTGCGGACGTAGTGACCCCGGAGGGGACGAGGCTGCCCCGCGGGGAGGTCACAGGGCATATTCGCAACCTCATTCTCAAGGCCGGCTTGCAAGGCGAGGAGCGCCTCGACCAGACCTTGCTGCTGCGGGGCCTCGCTGACGCCTTGCGCGGGCCCAACCAGCTTGGCTCCTATGCGGGCGATACCTTGATGAAGCTCGGCCTGCTCGGCACCATTATCGGATTCATCATGATGCTGGCGCCGATCGCCGGCCTCGATGCGGCCGACCACGCATCGGTACGCAACTCCATGGGTCTGATGAGCGACGGCATGGCGGTGGCGATGTACACCACTTTGACCGGGCTGATCGGCTCGATCCTCGTTCAAACCCAGTATTACATGCTCGACAAGGCGACCCAGCGGCTGTTCGGGCTCGCCACCAACCTGACCGAGGTTTTCGTGGTGTCCGTCCTCGAGCGAGGGCAGCATGGACAACTTCGGTAATTATCCGGACGATCGACCGTTCGATCCTTTCAGCGTCATGTTGTTCAAGGCGCTGCAGGTGGTCGCGTTCCTGTTTTTCATTGCCTTGCTTGTCATGAATCCCGAGGCCAAGCAGGGGAAGATCGACACCAAGGCCGAGTTCATCATCACGCTCGGCTGGCCCGACAGCCACCCGGACGACATCGACCTCTATGCCGAGGATCCGCTCGGCAATATCGTCTGGTATCATGAGCGCGAGGCGGGTTTCATGGTGCTCGACCGCGACGACCGCGGCGGCCTCAACAATTCGATCACGGTGAACGGCCGCAAAGTCATGAGCCCGATCCGTCAGGAGACCATCAGCATCCGCGGCATCCTCGCCGGCGAATATACGGTCAACGTGAACTACTACCTGGCCACCACGACGGCGCCCGTACCGGTATCGGTCAAGATCGAGAAAGTGAACCCGACCGTCGAGGTGATCTTTTATGACACGATGATTCTGGACCACATGGGACAGGAGAAAACCGCGGCGCGTTTCAAGATTGCCGACAACGGCAACGTCCTTGACGTCAATCACCGCGACAAGTCGCTCATTCAGCTGACACGCAGCGTCCGCCGTTCCGCGAGCGGCGCCAAATGAGCGAACCGACGAGAGCGTGCCCTGATGAGATCGAACAACCCCTTCCCGTCATGCCCGCGCTTGTCGCGGGCATCCACCCCCTCCCTACCCTCCCCCGCAAGCGGGGGAGGGTAGGGAGGGGGCAGCGAGCAAGGCGTGGATGGCCGTGACAAGCGCGGCCATGACTCCGAATGGGTGGCTCAATAAGATTGGATCGCGCTCTGGCGAGCGCACGAGCGGAGGTCTGCAAAAGTAGCGCCGATGAACTCTGTCGTGCTTGCGATATCGATCGCCTATGTGGTCATGGCTGTGCTGCTCTTGTGTATGGGCCTCACCTCGCGCTTTGCATGGTGGATCAAAGGCGTAGTGATCGTTATTACCTCAGCGTTCTTCATCGAATCGTTTTTTGCGACCAAGAGCCTCTTGGGCTGGCCCGGCACCGGCCAGCTTCCGCACCGTTTCCAGTTGTTGTGGACGCGCGTCGTCGAGCCGGACCCGAAGGTGGGGGATCCCGGCGCGATCTATTTGTGGGTCGAGGAGCTCGACGACAACAACGTTCCAAGCGGTACGCCGCGGTCCTTCAAGCTGAAATACTCTCCGCCTTTGGCCGATCGCTCCAATAAGGCCAAGAACGAGATCATGGCGGGCAATCCCCAGGAGGGCACCGCAAGCGACATGGAGGGCGACGATTCCAATAGACTGGATGCGCGGCTCGACCAGTTGAACGGTCCTAACCGTCCCGAGACCGGACTCTCCAACATCGAAATCGAGCTGCTGCGCCAGGCGCAACAGGTCGAATTTCGTCCGCTCTCAGGCGTCTTGCTGCCGCCAAAGAATTAGGGCGCGCTTGCGGTGTCCCCTAATGCGGGGATTTGGCGGCGGATTGAAGCATTTGGCGGAGCGCACCGTAGTGTGCGTCGTGGACGCCGGCATTGAACAGGGACCACGGTTCTGCCTTCTTCAACAGCGCGGGCACCGGAATGAATGTCAGCTCGGTGATCTTGCGCAATTCCGCAGTCGCTTGGTCGAGACGTCCCGCGGAAGCCGCAAGCTCAATCTGACGGAACATCAGAACGAGCTCCTTCAGCGCCATCCGTGCCGCGCGGCGTTCCTGTTGGCCGTCCGCAACCGTGGCATTCCTGTGATCGGGGAATCGCTCGGCCAGTTCGCGCAGCTCCGCGTCCATCGTCGTCACGACCAGCGACACCACGGCAGCGTCACGGGCCGGAATCGCCAACTCCAGCACGCTGGCGAAGTCACTGATCTCCTTCATCCGCAAGGCAACGCCGTCGCGCTCATACGGGCGCTCGCCGTCTCCCACCGCGGTCAGATAGGCGACGAGATCCTGCTTGTCCGCGGCCAAGAGGCCGAGATCGAACAGGCCATCGAAATGCGCCACCACCTGATCGTAGCTGTCGTACCTGCCGTCGTGGAAATAAGGGCCATTGAAATTGGCGTTCAAGAGGGTGGGCGTCTTGACGAGTCCCCCCGTGCCGACGTTGTGCTGCAGACGATCGACAAAGGCCCCAGTCGGGACATGGCATGTGGCGCAACTGAGGGTCGGCTGACGGCGAAACGGCTTGAAAAAAAGCACCTCGCCGCGAAGTTCGGCGTCGCTGGCGTACGATGCTGCGAGCAGGCCTGCGGGACCGAGCCTCGGGTTGGGCAGGAAATCGATGTCCTGGATGTACGCCACCAGGGCATCGAGAATTGCAGGCGCCGGCTCGGGTCCGGCGAATTCGTTGACAATGACATTGCGGACAAAGTCGCTCAGTGACGCGAAGCGACCATCGTGCCCGTAGGGGGCAAGATAGCGCGCCCCTCGTAAGCTCGGAATCCTGACGGGATCGAGAAGGCTGTTGAAGGCTTTCGGGTTGAACGACAGGCTTGTGGTGTCGAAATTTCCCGGACGCGTGGACATGCCGGGAATGAAGAGCCTTGGATTCGATGCGCCATTGACGTGGCACGTACCGCAGCTCATGGCGGCCTGCCGCGCGGCACCGCCCAGAATGGAAGGCGAGTTGAAGGCCACGTCTCCCAGATTGACCAGATAGGACTTGCGGCCTCCGATCACTTCCGATCGAAATACTTCGCGCGGGCGGGCGAGCGCATCCTCGTTAAGCTCGGTGCCGGGCGGCAACACGGTTTCGCCGCCGCTGAGCGGAAACGCGTGCGAATAGCGAAGCGGCAAGGCCAACAGCAAGCCGAGCGCCAAGGTACAGAGCTTCAGGCGGACGTTCATTCCTGATCCTCAATCTGATTTGGGATGATGTCGGCGCGGCTTCTCGCTGCGACCGCAGCATCTGCGATGTCGCCGCGGGATCATTGCCCGGCGACTTCTTCGAGCGTCGGTTTGTCGAGCCCTATTTCGGGAGCAGCGACTTGCAGGATCGCCACCAGCTCTTCGCTGTGCGCGCGCAGCTCCCCCGCATCGAGATTCCGCAACGCCGATATCTGGACGGCCGCTTTCAAGCGCTGGACGGCGGCCCGCGCCGCGTCCGCGAGCTGTGGAGCGGCGGCCTCGACGGTGGCGGAGAAGACGATCCGGTAAGCCAACTCGATCCCGTCGGCGTTGCTCTGCAGGTCGTTCAAGGAGGTCCCGCTCAAACGGGACTCGCCGCCGTCCGCCTTGCTGCCACCGATCTCAAATGCCAATCGGACGATGCCGTTGAGCAGCCGTTGGGGTGTCAGGGGGACGTCGTGAAGCTGTGCATACAAGTCCGCCAGGTGAGCGATCAACGCGTCGGTTTTCTCACGGGCTTCCACGAGGGCGTCGGTGGGGTTGGCCCCGAATAGCGCGGCTTCGATCCCGTGAAAGCCATGCCTTGCGTTCGGCCAGGCGTCGATCTTTTGATCGAGGTCGGGTACGAAACCGCTGGTGAAGACTTCCGAGCGCTCCCAACCGATCCTGGCCTCAATCCATGCCCTCCTGGCGCCGTCGAGATCGCGACCTTCAATGCGCTGACGCAACGTCCGCGCACTCGTCAACGCCCGTCCAATGTCTTCGATCAAGTAGCGCCGATAACTCTGCGCGGCCACATCGAGCGAAGACGCGCCGGCGTTCGGTACCCACGTAGTTGCGGCGATCAGGCATAGAAACGCTGCGCGCCACGGCAAGGATCGGCGAGCGCCTCGAGCCTGTCTCGCGACGTAATCAAACCTCCATCGCGGCGCTCTGATGCCGAAGACGCCGCTTCCGAGATAACTGCACATGTCCATGACCCGCTGGGGAAAATTTCGGGATCTACGTGGAAAATGTCGATGACGGCGAACAATAGGCAAGGTTGCCTGCAATCATAATTCCATTTGGCGTCGGATTGATGACAATCGAATTACAAACGCTGCGATGAAAGTGACGTCAGGCGTGTCATTCCGGGGCGCCGCAGCGAAGCGGAGGCGAGCCCGAAATGACTCGACAATGATTTTGCCCTAGACATGCGGCGTCGGTCTGGGGCGAAGCCTCGCTAGCGATAATACACTGCACAACCTAACGATCATGTCAGCAAACGGTCATCGATCCGCAATATACGCCACATAGCGTCGCATCGCTTATCTCTCAGGGGAGACTGTTATGCGACTTCGAGCCGTGGCATCCATTTTTGCGGCAGCACTTAGTGTGACGGCCGCGCCGTTATTCGCCAGTGCGGACGACTTCAATGATCGGAAGTCAGACAACGACCATAAATTGGAGCATCAGGAACGTCTGAAGGGGTTCAACCATATCGTCGTGGTCTATCAAGAAAACCACAGCTTCGACAATCTTTACGGCCATTGGGGCGAGGTGGATGAGGATTCCGTCGATGGTCTGTCCGACGCCCCAACGTCCCGCACAGTGCAGGTCCGGCAGGACAATCAGACAGCGTACAAATGCCTGCTGCAGAACGACGTCAATCTCACCTCGCCGGCGCCGCTGCCGACGATATGCACCGATAGCACCGGGACGCCATTTCAAAGCGCGTTCAAGAACCAGCCGTTCGCGATCGAGGATTTCATCGCTTCGACCGACACCACCTGTCCCAAACCGGTGGGCGCCTTCGCTGCCAACGGATTCGCAAAGGGCGCCGGCCTCCCGGGCGGCTGCACCAAGGACATCGTGCATCGGTTCTATAACGAGCAGTATCAGATCAACGGTGGCAGACAGAACCGGTACGTGACCGGCAGCGACGCCGCGGGCCTCTCGATGGGCTACTACAACACGAAAAAGCTGCCGATCTACGTCTATCTCCACAGCCGCGGCGCCCCCAAATACGTGATCGCCGACAGCTTCTTTCAGGGCGCCTTCGGAGGGTCGTTCCTCAACCACCAATGGCTGATCGCGGCGGCGGCGCCGGTCTTTGCCGGCGCCCCTAATGACGCCAGCGCGACTGATCTTCACTCCGTGGTCGACGCCAACGGCATGCCGACCAGCACACCGTTGTACACGAGCCTGCTCGGCGCCGCCGCGAAGGACGCCCAGCTGACCGCATCATGCAATCCACCCGCCGGACGCCCCGCCACGCCGGCAGGCGTCGTCTGCGGCGACTACGCGGTCAACACCACGCAGCCGTTCAATCAGCCGTTTTCGCCCGGGACTGCCAACGCGCGGCGCCTGCCCGTGCTCCACAACGCTACGATCGGCGATCGTCTGTCAGCCAAACACGTGGACTGGGCGTGGTATGCGGGCGGCTGGTCGAACGCCACCGGCGCTGTCGGCGCGTCCGGCTGGACCAACGGCACCGGCGTGACCTGCACCGACCCCAACCACAACCCGGCGTCCACATTCCCGCTGTGCCCAGACGTCAACTTCCAGTTCCACCACCAGCCGTTCAGCTACTACGCCAATTACGTGCCGGGCACAGCCGCCCGCGCCGCCCACCTGCGCGACGAGGCGGAGTTCATCCAGGCCGCGCATAACGGCACGCTCAAGCCGGTCAGCTTCGTCAAGCCGGTGGGCGAGGAAAACGAGCATCCCGGTTACACCAGCGAAACCGAAGGCAGTCACCACCTCGTTGATTTGATCAAGGCCGTGGTGGAGGGACCGAAAGGCAAGGACACGCTGATCGTCATCACTTATGACGAGTTCGGCGGCCAGTGGGACCATGTGCCGCCCCCGCCCCATGACCGGCATGGCAAAGACAAGGTGCGGGCTGATGTCTGGGGCCCGGGCACCCGTATTCCGGCGATCCTGATTTCCAAGCAGTTCGATCGGTCGGGTGTTTCTCGCCAGGACTACGACACGACCTCGATCGTCAAGATGCTCGAGCAGCGCTTCGATCTCGAGCCGCTCGTGCAACGGCCGGTGCGAAGTCTGGCCGCCGCACTCCACGCCGCCGAGCGCTGAACCCGCGCCGGACTTCGCGCACTGAGCAAGTCGGCGACCGGTTTGCGCTGTTACCTAGGTTAACTGGGCCCGCACCCGAATATCGGCGTTCGGGCCCAATGGTTCGTGGAATAGCGGGCCGTCGTAAGTCCCCCTCCACGCTTGGGGAGCGGTAAAGGGGCGCGTCGCTTCATCGCTCGCCAGTCATTGCCAGGAACGCCTGTTCGACAGTCGCAACGCCGGCCGAGGCCACGAGCTTCTGCGGCGTGGTATCGGCGAGCACCTTGCCCTTGTGCATGACGATAACCCGGTCGGCCTCGCCGACCTCATCGCACAAATGCGTCGCCCACAGCACCGCGACGGCGCGCTCGATCCGCATGGCCAACAGCAGCTTGAGGAGATCGCTGCGGCTGGCGGGGTCGAGCCCGACGGTCGCCTCATCCATCAGCAGCACCTTCGGTTGGTGAAGGAGCGCGCGGGCAAGCTCCACCCGCCGGCGATTTCCGCCGCTCAACTGGGACGTCTTGTCGTGGGCGCGCTCAGCGAGCCCGAGGCGGGCGAGCTCGGCTTCGATGCGCGGCTTGGCGATGCTGCGCGCAATGCCATGCAGGCCGGCGTGGAACAGAAGATTGGCGGTCACCGACAACTCGAGGTCGAGCGTCGGTTGCTGAAACACGATGCCGAGCCGGGCCAATGCCGGCACGGCGTCCCGCGTCATGTCGTGGCCCATCACCTCGATGCGCCCGGAATCCGGGACGAAAAGCCCCGAGAGAAGCTGGAACAGCGTCGATTTGCCGGCGCCGTTGGGGCCGAGCAGGGCGATGAATTCGCCGGGACGGGCGACGAGGCTGACGCCGTCCACCGCCCGGATCGGCCCGTAAGTCTTCACGACGTTGTCCAACAGCAGGGCTGGCTTCGCAATTACGCCGCCGGAGCGATCGTCCATCAGTGGGTAACCTCCCAGTTCGCGGCGGAATTGCATTGCAGGCATGCCCCCACCCTTCCCTCCCCGCATGCGGAGAGGGATCAAGAGTACCCTCCCCGCATACGGGGAGGTAGGGTGGGGGCGTTGACGGCTTGCCCGGCCACTTGGATAAGTCGTACGCTGGGATCAATCGTTTTCGCAAGCAAAAGAGGATCGCCCGTGCCCATCCTACGCCTGTTGTCGGCGCCGCTCTGCATTGTCGCATTCGCTGCCGCATTGTCTTCGGCTGGATGGGCCAAGGACACCGGCCTCGTTTTCGTGAGCAACGAGAAGACCAACAACCTCATCGTCATCGATCCCAAGACCAACAAGGTTGTCAAGGATCTGAGGACGTCGCGACGGCCGCGCGACATGCATTTCAATAAAGACCACACCAAGCTCTATGTCGCCTGCGGCGATGACGACGTGATCGATATCATCGACGTTGCCAAGCTCGAGGTGGTCGGCAAGCTCTCCACCGGGTCGAGCCCGGAGACCTTCGGCATCGACGAGTCCCGCCGCCGCATCTACGTGTCCAACGAGGAGGGCTCTTCGCTCTCCGTGATCGACATGGACCAGAACATCATCGTCCAGGAGGTGCCGACCGGCGCCGAACCGGAGGGGGTGTTCGTCAGCGAAGATGGTCATTTCGTTTATGTGACCTCCGAAGTCGGCGATCTCATCCATCTGATCGACGCGGACTCGGGCAATGTGGTGCAGGATGTGGTGGTCGGCACCAGGCCGCGCCGGTTCGCGGCGACCCCGGACCACAAGGAATTATGGGTATCGGCCGAGTTGTCCGGCGAGGTCTACATCATCAACCGCGAGAAATTCACCGTCGAAAGCAAGATCGAGTTTCTGCCCCCGGGCATGCGCAAAACCGACGTGACGCCGGTCGACCTTCGCATCACCCGGGACGGCAAGACCGCTTATGTGACACTTGGCCACGCGGCCCACGTTGCCATGGTCGACGTGCCAACCCGCAAGATTCAGGGCTACATCCTGGTCGGCAAGCGCTCCTGGGGGCTCGGCATGTCGCGCGACGAAAAGACGCTTTATGTCGCCAACGGCTTCGGCGACGACGTCACCGTGATCGACCTCAAGACTCGCAAGGCCACGGTTTCGATTCCGGTGGGGCGCATTCCGTGGGGCGTGGTGATCGATGATTAGAGCTTTCATGCACCGTAGGGTGGGCAAAGCTTGTCATCGGGCCGGCCGAAGGCCGGACCCGTTGGGCGCATCGCCGGCATGGCAGCGCAATTCGTGTGGGCTTTTGGGCGATGCGACTTTGCCCACGCTGTCCAGACTGGCCAGTTTGATCGCGTGGGCAAAGGCGCGAAGACGCGCCCTTGCCCACCCTGCGCTCATAGCCCTCCTTGGTCTCGCCGCGCCTGCCTTTGGGCAGACCGCGCCGCCGTCGGCGGCCCCGCCGCGGCAACATATCTCCATCGGCTATGTGGAGATCGAGGGTGATCCGCGTTACCAGCCCATTCGCGCCTACGAGCGCCTGGTCCTGAAAACCCGCGATCACCCCTTCACGGGCGGGCAGATTGGCATCGACGAAGCCGCCGTGCTGGTGCGGGTGCTTAACACCGAGTTTGCGCTTGAACGCATCACCGTGAAGTCGCCGGCCGAAGTTGCGCCGGCGGTCACTGCGGCCTTGGAAGGGCGCGGTATCCACTTTTTCCTGATCGATGCGCCGGCGGAGGCGTTCAAGCCGCTCGCGGCCGCCGCAAAAGGGCGTGACGCGCTCCTCTTTAACATCTCGGCGGAGGATGATGGTCTGCGGCGCGACCTTTGTGCGCGCGAGTTCGTGCACGTCATTCCGAGCCTCGCCATGCGCATGGACGCGCTAACGCAATATCTCGCCTCGCGGAAATGGCGCGATATTCTAGTGTTCCAGGGTCCGCTGCCCGGCGATGCCGAGACCGTGAGGGCGTTCACCCGTTCGGCGCAGAAATTCGGCGCCAAGATCGTGGCCAACCAGCGCTTCAAGGCAGGGACCGACCCGCGCGAGCGCGAGCAGAACAATCCGGCCCTGCTCAGCGCCATCCGGGGCAACTATGACGTGGTCTTCGTCGCCGACGAGGCGTTCGATTTCGTTCGCCAGGTGCCCTATCACACGGTGCTGCCGCGGCCGGTGGTGGGAGGCATCGACCTTGAGCCGGTGGCCTGGCACTGGACCTGGGAGCACAACGGCGCGCCCCAGGTCAATTCGCGGTTCGATAAGAAGTCCGGCGGCCGCCGCATGGAAAGCGCGGACTGGGCCGCGTGGGTCGCCGTGAAGATGGTGGTGCAGGCGACGTTGCGCACGCGCTCGGCGGATTTC
>Ga0137409_10008072_pt1 | contig 10771 bp, 10 predicted proteins | sample CZODoug1_16funga_FD_122059 | JGI IMG/M metagenome (GOLD analysis project Ga0137409, IMG submission 122059) | Vadose zone soil fungal communities from Angelo Coast Range Reserve, California, USA - CZODoug1_16fungal (Hybrid Assembly) | ecosystem: Environmental > Terrestrial > Soil > Vadose zone... | reverse complement strand
AAAACACCCCAGCGTATTTCAGTGGAGGTAGTGACCGAAACAGTGCCGGTCCAAAGTTACTACGGGTGCAGGTGCACTGGAAAAACGCCGTAGTTTCTTATGCCCTAACAAGCCATCAAAAGTGCTTTGGCCTGAAGTCCCTGCGTTTAGCGGAAAGTTGCCTTTCCATCAAGGCTAAAAGGGGCCGCTTTCTTGACAGAAGGTCCAGTGACCGTTAGTCTTACGGTTTTCTTTTTACAGGAGAATTTGCAGCAATGTCTAAACGAACTTTTCAACCCAACAATCGGCGTCGAGCTAAAACACACGGGTTCCGCGCAAGGATGGCGACCAAAGCCGGCAGACTTGTTCTTAAGCGACGGCGCTCAAAGGGACGCCGGCGTTTGACCCCTTCTCACTACTAGTGTGTCGTGGTTCATGAAGGTGTATCTGCGCGGTAGCAACGATTTCCAAAAGGTTTATCGCCAGGGCAAGCGTTACGAAGGCGTTTTGATGACCGCATTTGTCTTGCCCAACAACTTGTCTCACAACAGACTCGGAGTTACCGCTTCTCGGAAAGCGTTAGGCAATGCCGTTCAAAGGAATCGCGCTAAGCGATTGCTGAAAGAAACTTTTCGATTAAAGGGATCGTCTTTAAGTGGGTTGTTGCAAAAATACGACTGGGTAATCAACGCGAAACGCCGGTTACCATTTTTTAAGGTGACTACAGCAATCGAGGAATTCGAGAACCTCGTGTCGAGAGTGGCGAAAGAAGAGAGTAAGGGAAGAGAGTAAGACCCAGACGGTTGGGCAATACGTACGTGAAGTCATTACTAATCGCATTTCTTAGATTCTATAAACTCGTCATTTCACCCTTTCTTCCAGCTTCTTGCAGATTCTCTCCAACATGCTCGCAATATGCCGCTGAGGCGATTGGTCGATACGGCGCCCTTCGTGGTAGCGCGCTAGCTGTGCGCAGATTGCTGCGTTGTCATCCATTCAGCGCAGGTGGCTACGATCCGGTCAAGTAGTAAGCGAACATAGGTTCGGCCGCAATAAATGTTCGTGGCCGCTAAGCTAATGCAACAAAAAAGACTAATAATCGCCCTTCTGATCTCCACCGCCATACTCTTTCTGTGGAGCTACCTTATCCCTGTCAAACAACCGGCGCCCAGTCCAACTCCCGTAAGCCAAGCTACTCCCCAGCCGCCAACAGCTACGCCTGTCAGCACCCCCGTCAACACACCCAGTGCTCTTCCTGCAGGTTCGCCGGGCGAAATTGCTAGTACAGCACCGCATCGCATTGTTGTTATCAAGACACCGTTATATGAGGCGAAGCTCGATAGTCTTGGGGCTGAAGCAATCAGTTGGATAATAAAGAAGAATAAGGACAGTGGGCAGGATATCTATTCCGTGGCCGGCGACAAGAAGACTCACGTTCCCCTCGAGCTCGTTTCACAAGAAGGGCTAAAGAGGCAACCTCGAGAGGCGCCTCTGCAGTTGGCGATCGGTGATACGGCAGTCGATAACCTCCTGACGTCGACGAACTATGTGATTGAGGGAGTCGATGGCGCTACTGGTGATTCGGAATTGACGTTGGCGGCAGGGGAGAAGAAACGAATAACATTTTCCCTCAAGGACAAGGCTACTGGCCTGGATGTTACCAAGACGTTAGTTCTGGACGCGGACAGCTATATCGCTGACCTTGAAGTCGCAATCAAGCGGGGCGATCAAATTGCTCCGCAGGCAAGAATAAGGGTCGGACCAAGCATTGGTGATCAGGGCGTCAAGCATTACAGCTTCTACTCCGTCGCGCCTGAGGCCGTAGCTGGAGTCAGTGACAAAGTGGAGCGTCATCCGGCGCAGGCAATCAATGAAAACAAGACTACCCCGGATCGATTGGCGCTCCCCGGGCCCGTCGATTGGGCCGGTGTAGGTGACACTTATTTTGCGATGGTAGTTGTTCCAGCCAAAAAGCTTCAAGGCCTGGAGCTACAAACCACGCAATATGACTTCGCTGGCAATGGTAAGCCGGAGAAGAGATATCTGATAACGGCTTGGGTACCTATTCCCTCCGATGGAACGCGCTCCGCTATTTACACTGGCCCGAAAGACCACTATTTGCTCACTCAGGCGAGCGTCAATCTGAGACCGACGTTAGGACGTACTGACATTGACCTCGAAGGTCTAATCGATTACGGCTGGTTCAGTTGGATGTCGCGCCCGCTCGCCGTACCCATTCTCAGCTCAATCAAGTGGCTCCAGAAACTGACCGGCAGTTATGGAGTAGCAATTATCCTATTCACGATCGTTATATATTCTCTGTTTTTTCCCTTGAAGTGGCGCTCTTCGAAGTCCATGAAAAAGGCGCAGAAGCTTGCGCCGCGGATGAAGGAACTTCAGGAAAAGATTAAGGGGCTGAAACAAAGCGATCCTCGCCTGAAAGAATTGCAAGTAGAGCAGCTGCGCTTGATGAAAGAGGGGAATCCGCTTGGCGGTTGTCTCCCCCTTCTGATCCAGATGCCGTTTCTCTTTGCCCTTTACAGGGCAATAACGATATCCCTCGATTTTCGACAGGCGAGCTTTCTGTGGCTTCCAGATCTTTCCGCGCCAGAACCATACTTTATCCATATTCTTCCAATCCTCATGGCCGGCACAATGATCGTTTTGCAGTTGATTACGCCTGCCCCATCAGCGGATCCTTTGCAGCGTAAAATGATGGCAATCGGGATGCCCATGTTCATGTTGTACATTCTTTGGAGCGCACCTTCAGGCCTGCTACTCTATTGGCTCGTTGGAAACATCGTTGGGTTCGCGCAACAGTTCTTGATCAACAAGTGGACGAATCCTGAGGGCGAAGCTCAGCCTCCGTCAGAACCACCCGGCAAGAAATCCCTGAAGAAAGGAAGCGGTACGGCCAAGGTTACGTAGGTTGAAAGAGCGCCGCAAAATGACGAACTTATGCAAGAAGGTTGTACCAGGGCCGGCAGTTTCCTTGAAGCGCTGTTTCGAGGCACGGGGTTGAATATCGAGGTTTCTGTTAGAGCTACACCGACGGAATGTTTGCTGGATTTAAGTGGACCTGACGCCGGGCTGTTACAGGCTGAAGGCGGGGAACTCTTGCAGGCCGTTCAGCATCTGGTCAACCAGGCATTCGGAAGAGCTCTTCCCGATGGCCAACACCTTACCTGTGACGTTGAAGGATTTCGCGCGACTCGCGAAGCCGAGTTGCGGGCGATGGCTAATTTGGCGGCAGATCGGGTTCGCAGCAGTGGTGCCGCTTTTGTATTTGGCGAAATGAACTCCAGCGAGCGGCGAATTATTCACCTCACGCTGGCTGACTGTGAAGATCTCTATACCGAGTCTGTCGGCGACGGGCCCGCGCGGAAACTGCGAGTTGCGCTAAAATCCTCTAAGTAGACCGCAAGACGTTTTAGTCGTTCTAGCTACAGCCTTCTACCGCGATGGATACTATAGTCGCAGTCGCAACACCCCCTGGTCGCAGCGGGATCGGGGTCATTCGGCTTAGTGGTCCACAATCACTCGATATCATTCGCGCTCTGAGTTACGAACCGGAATTCACGCCTGAACCGAACCGAGTTTTCCTGAAACAAATCCTGCGTGAGTCTGGCCAGCCGCTCGACACGGTGTTGATCTCTTACTTCGCAGGTCCTCACTCGTTTACCGGTGAGGATGTGGTCGAAATAAGTTGCCATGGCTCACCAGTAATTCTGAGGCAACTTCTGGATCTGACTCAGAATCTTGGTGCGCGTCTCGCTGGGCCGGGGGAGTTCACACTTCGCGCTTGTAAAAACGGAAAGATGAACCTCAGCCAGGCTGAAGCTATCCGTGATCTCATTAATGCGCAAACAGATGCGGCGGCCGTACAGGCAGCCCGGCAGCTAAATGGCGAACTGTCCAACGCTCTTAAGTCAAGCAAACAACAACTGATTCAAATCATCGTGCGATTGGAGTCGGCATTGGAATTCGTTGAGGATGACCTGCCCCAAATCCATGCGGAGAAAATTAAGGCAACACTTAGCGAAGTGATGGGAAGTATAAACGCTCTGACTAGTACATATGCGACGGGCCACCTCTTGCGCGATGGAATCAAGAGTGCGATTGTTGGCCGGCCGAATGTCGGTAAGTCCAGCCTGTTCAATAAGTTACTGAGGTTAGACCGAGCCATCGTCACTGACATTGCCGGTACGACGCGTGACAGTATCACCGAGACGATAAGCCTACAGGGCGTGCCAATCTCGCTAACCGATACAGCGGGAATTCGGGTGGCCGGGGACAGGATAGAGGAAATTGGTGTCGAACGAACTCATCGAGCAATGGCCGATGCAGATTTGCTAATTGTCGTCATCGACGGTTCGGTTGGGCCATCGCCGGAGGACTTGGCGGTTCTCTCTCAGACCAAGCCCGCACGACAGATCGTGGCGATCAACAAATGCGATCTACCCCGCGCTTCGGGTCTTGAGAATCGCCTTGACCATTCGCTGCGCGTGGTCCATCTTTCGGCGTTGACCGGTGAAGGACTTGAGAATCTCTCCACTGCTATACTGGACGCATTCGGAAATGTAGATTCTGAGAGCGTTGGTCTTTTGATTACAGACAGCCGTCACCATGATCTGCTGCGCCGCGCGGAAACGTCGCTGTTGCAGTCGATGGAAACGCTGAGTGACGGAGCGAGTGAGGAGCTGGTGTTAGTTGGCCTTCACAACGCACTTCGATTCTTGGGTGAGATTACGGGTGAAACGACAACCGATGATATTCTCGCCGAGATCTTTAACACCTTCTGCATTGGTAAGTGATCATGGTTTTCGACGAAGAGTTTGATGTGATTGTTATCGGAGGCGGCCACGCGGGTTGCGAGGCGGCATCTGCCGCTGCACGGCTGGGCGCAACGACGGCGATGGTTACGCTTAACCTGGACCTGATTGGACAGATGTCTTGTAATCCCGCGATCGGCGGTATAGCCAAGGGACATCTGGTCCGCGAGATAGACGCACTCGGTGGGATCATGGGACGAGTCGCGGACCGGACCGGTATTCAGTTTCGACTTTTGAATCGTTCCCGAGGGCCAGCCGTCCAATCCCCTCGAGCCCAAGCCGATCGCGCGCTCTATCGCACGGAAATGCGAAGCACATTGGAGCACACCACGAACCTGCATTTGCGACAGGGAATGGTCGTTGATCTGCTAGTTGAGAAGGCAACCGTTGTAGGCGTTGCTATGCAGGATGGTCGACGAATAGGGGCGCCCGCTGTGGTCATTGCTGCCGGCACGTTCTTAAATGGATTGGTGCATACAGGGCGACGGACCTACACAGCCGGCAGAGCTGGCGAACCTGCTTCAATAGAGTTGGCAGAAGCGTTAAAGAGGTTGGGGTTTCCCGTAGGCCGCCTGAAGACAGGAACCCCACCGCGACTCGATGGCAGAACGATTGACTGGGACGCGTTTGAGCCTCAGGAAGCGGACGAGCGGCCAGTGCCGTTTTCATTTTCGACTGAAAAGATAGAACAGCCTCAGATCAAGTGTTACGTAGGCTATACGACCAAGGATCTCCACGCGACCATCAGAAGAAACCTGCACGAGTCTCCGCTCTATTCCGGACAAATCAAAGGGGTGGGCCCGCGCTATTGCCCATCGATTGAAGACAAGGTCGTCAAGTTCGCCGACAAAGAGCGTCACCAGCTCTTCCTGGAACCGGAGGGACATCATACGCACGAAGTCTATTTGAATGGCTTCTCGACGTCTTTGCCGGCGGCAATGCAACAGGATTTGGTGAGGATGATACCGGGCTTGGAAGAGGCAAAGATAATTCGGCCCGGTTACGCAATTGAGTATGACTACGTAGACCCTCGCGAATTGGGCGCAGATTTGCAGTGTCGAAGGATCACTGGTCTGTTCCATGCTGGTCAGGTAAACGGAACCACTGGCTACGAAGAAGCTGCTTGCCAGGGCCTTTTGGCTGGGATAAACGCTGCGGCCCTGGCTAAGAGAAAGCCATCGTTTCGACTTCGGCGGGAAGAGTCGTATATCGGGGTGCTCGTCGACGATCTAATAAGACAAGGCGTAGACGAACCTTATCGAATTTTCACCTCGAGGGCGGAGTACCGTTTGGCTTTGCGCCATGATAACGCGGACGAACGGCTGCGACGGTATGGCCGGAGGCTGGGACTAGTGGACGACAGTGATTGGGAGCGCTTTAATCGGCGGCGGGACCGAATCACCAGTGCCAAGCAGGCTCTGCGAACGACGCGGCTGAGGAAGTGCGACGCTGCCTATTTGGCAGTTTCGGAGACGATTAAATCCGATTTAGGGCACTCCGTAAGCTTGGAGGACCTTGCCAGGCGCCCAGGAGTTACGGCTGACATGGTCGAGCGACTGCTACCGGCGAACATCGCCGGGACGATAGCCACCAGTGATTTGGAAGCGGCTTTGGCCGATAACCTTTACGCCGGGTACATCAGAGCCCAGGAAGTTGTAATCCAGCGCCTCAATCATCACGACGCCACTCGTATCCCAGCGGATCTCAACTTCAAAACTCTGCAGGGGCTATCCCATGAGATGGTCGAGCGACTGGAGCGCTCGCGACCGAGGACTTTCGGAGAAGCGCGTAGTATCCCCGGACTCACGGCAGCCGCCCTTTCAACGCTCTACGTCGCGGCGAATCTCCACGGATAGGGTGATAGTTTCACGTGTCCCGTAATCCCTCCGCTGTGTCCGGGGACACGTGAAACATGCGAAGTCAGCGCCGTAGTGCTATTTAGGGCATTGCTGTAGAAACTGCAACGCCCTTGTGTTAAGTTAGCCCACCCAAACGCAACGGAACCGCCCGTTTCTGACCCGATGGCCAAAATAATTGCGATAGCAAACCAAAAAGGCGGTGTCGGCAAAACCACGACCGCCGTCAACCTGGCCGCGGTACTGGCTAGCTTGGACATGCGCGTTTTGCTAGTGGACGCCGATCCTCAGGGTAACGCGACCTCGGGTGTTGGGGTTCAACGAGGGAGCTTTCGGAAGAGCATATACCAGTGCGTAGTACTCGACGATTCCGTCGCAGATACGATCCTGGGAACCGCAATCCCAAGCCTGAGCGTTTTGCCGGCGAATAAGGATCTCGCGGGTGCTGAAGTAGAACTGGTGGAAATCGAGCAACGGGAGTCCAGACTAAGACGAGTGCTCGAGCCGGTTGCCGAAGCCTATCAATACGTCATTATCGATTGTCCGCCGTCCTTAGGTCTTTTGACTCTCAATGCTCTAACTGCCGCTAAGTCGCTTTTGGTTCCCATCCAGTGTGAATACTACGCGCTGGAAGGCGTCACGGAGTTGTTCGATACTTTGGCCAGGATTCGTCGGCTCTACAACCCAAGTCTCACGATTGAGGGCCTCCTGCTCACCATGTACGACGAACGAACCAATCTGTCGGCCGCGGTCGCATCTGATCTGCGAGATTTTTATGGCCAACAGGTTTTTGAAACCGTAATTCCGCGCAACGTTCGATTGGCGGAAGCGCCGAGCTACGGGAAACCGATAACCCTCTATGACGCGCACTCCAAAGGGGCTGAAGCGTATTTTCAGTTGGCGAAGGAGATAATTGCCCATGACACGAAAGGCATTGGGTCGGGGGCTGGGAGCGCTGCTCTCGGCTGAGGGTACGGCCACCGCTACGGACGACGCCACCGAAGTTCCTACAGATCTGATCGACCCCAGCTTACTGCAACCTCGTACCGTCTTCGATGATACCAAGCTGGATGAACTTAGCAGATCAATTACCGCAAACGGCGTGGTGCAGCCTGTGCTTCTGCGAAGGAAAGGGGCGAGGTATGAGCTCATAGCAGGAGAACGTCGTTGGCGAGCTGCTGTCCGGGCCGGCCTAACAAAGATACCAGCCGTGCTGCGCAATGTTTCCGATGAGAAGGTTCTCGAGATCGCGTTAATTGAGAATATTCAGCGCGAGGATCTGAATCCCATAGAAGAAGCTCGCGCATATAAGAAGCTGATCGAGACTCTCGGACTCACTCAGGAGACGGTAGCAGAAAGAGTCGGCCGGGACCGTTCTTACGTGACTAACTATTTACGGCTGCTTAGGCTGCCGGACGATATTCAAGAGTTGGTTCAGCTGGGCAGGTTGTCTACGGGACATGCTCGAACCCTCCTCGGCGTCGACCATGTTGACATTCAGCGGAGAATAGCGCGAAAGATAATTGAGCAGGATCTCTCCGTTAGGGCGACCGAACAGATAGTTAGACGTGCCGCCCAACCGTCGGTTCCAACGAAGCGTATCCAAAGGCAGCCCGCAGACGCGAATGTCCGTGCCGCGGAGAATAAGTTGCGGCGGCACTTCGGAACCCAAGTGCGAATTAGCAAAAACCAGGGCGCGTCCTCCGGAAAAATCGAGCTCGAGTTTTACAATGAAAATGATCTCGAGCGCCTGTACAGCAGACTCCTGCACGCTTAACTGTACTATGTGCCACCGCGCTGGTGCAGGGCCCTGGTACATGATACAGCAAGGCGAGTGCTCATCCAGAATATCTGTATCGAAGGCAGGACCAACAGCGCTCAGGAACTGGCGAGAGAGCCCAAAAGCTAGCGGTTAGAGTGATCGGGACCTATGGCTTGACCGGCTTTTGGGCGGATGTTATGCTCCGACGCTTTTCTAGTCGGCGGTTGTCCGGAGGGAATTGATTGGCATTACTAGTACTGGCGGGAACGTCGATTCAGTTGGTCCCGGATGGCACTCTCTTGTTCCACTTGGCCTTGGTTATTGTTATGGTGGGACTGTTGAACCTTACTCTACTAAAGCCGATTAACCGTATTCTAGAGGAGCGTGAAAGGCGGACAACAGGCCGCTTTAGGGAGGCCCAGAGCCTTCTCATGAGAGTGGGAGAAAAATTGCGCGAGTATGAAGCTCGCATGCGGGATGCTCGATCCAGGGGATATTCGCTAATGGAGGAAGAGCGCACTGCAGCCTCGAGGGAAGGGGAACGAAAGGTTGCGGAGGTCAAGGCGGAAGTTATGCATTGGCTTGAAACGGAGAAGCGAAGGCTTGAGATCGATGAAGAGCAAGTGAGAACCACTTTGCAGCGAGATGCGGGCGTGCGCGCCTTGGAGATTGGGAGCCAAATCCTCGGTCGATCAATTAGACCATAAGTTTATTCATAAATGAGCCGGATTCGAAGGTCACTTTGTTTTTGACAGCTGCTACTACAATTGCGTTTCTGATACCTGACTCGCTAGATTCGTGGCTAAACTATCCTGGTTTAGAGTTGTGGAAGTTTGTCAACCTCGCCGTCTTTATCATTTGCGCACTCTACCTTCACCGCCGCTTTGGCAGGCCAGTCCGTGAAGCGCTTCAATCACGCAGTGAGGGGATCAAGCGCGAGCTGGAGAGAGCGCGCGAAGAAAGGGATCAGGCCTTGGCAAAGTTAGCCGAGGTCGAGGCGCGTTTCGCGAGCCTTGATATGGAGGTTGCGGCGATTGACGAAAGAGCCAAAGCTGAAGCCGCGGCGGAGAAGCAGCGCATTAGCACGGCGACTGACAGGGAGATTGGGAAAATCCGAGAACAGGCGAAGAGGGAAATAGAGAGTGCGGGCAAGGCGGCAAGGCATGAGCTACGTAGGTTCGCAGCTGAGGAGAGTGTGCGGTTGGCCGAAGTGATCATTCAGAGAGAAATTAATCCCGACGATGACGCGCGTTTAACGAGTTTGAATCTGCAAGAACTTGCGAGGACTCGGGTTTGAGTTCACAGACTGTAGCGCGGCGTTACGCTTCGGCCCTTGCTGACGTAATCATCGAACGAGGGGAAAAGGATGAAGTCCGGGCGGAGCTAGTTTCTTGGGGGAAAATGATTTCGGACAACAGGTCTTTGCTTGAAGCATTCAGCAATCCGACTGTGGCTTACGAACAAAAGGGGAAGGTCCTTAATGAACTGATCGCGCGTACTAGAGTGCGACCCACCACCGCCAACTTCCTGCGGATAATGTTGAAGAATCAGAGACTCCCTGAGTTGCCTCAAGTCAACGCTAAATTGGCCCAGGTTCTGGATGAGCGTGCGGGCGTCATGAGCGCGCAAGTCGTTTCGGCGCGAGGCGTGTCCGAGGCGAATAAGGCCTTGCTGGAGGAGAGACTCGCGCATATTACGGGAAAAAGGACCCGGTTGAGCTTTGAGATCGACGAATCGCTCCTTGGCGGAATCGTCACGCGGATTGGCTCGACCATCTACGACGGTTCGGTACGCAATCAACTTAAGCGACTTCGTGAGGAGCTCGCGGGTTAGTGTAGAGGGGAACGATGGAACCAATTAGAGCGGACGAAATCAACGAAATTATTCGTAAGCAGATCGAAAATTTTGAAGCTGGCGTGACCGTGATGGAAGTGGGAACCGTCATCAAGGTTGGCGATGGTATTGCTGAAATCCACGGTCTCGAAAAAGTAATGGCTGGCGAGTTGCTTGAATTTCCTCACGACGTTCGCGGACTCGCTCTAAATCTTGAAGAAGACAAAGTTGGAGCAGTCCTCTTTGGCGAGTATCAGTCCATTAAAGAAGGAGATCTGGTTAAGCGAACGAGTCGAATCATGCAGGTACCCGTTGGGGACGCTATGGTGGGCCGCGTGGTCGACGCCCTGGGGAATCCGATCGACGATCGGGGTCCGATCTCGACCAACGAATACTATGCAATAGAACGGATTGCTCCTGGCGTCGTTGATCGGCAACCGGTTAAGGAACCGTTGCAAACAGGCCTGAAGGCTATCGATGCAATGGTACCGATTGGGCGCGGGCAACGA
>Ga0137409_10006666_pt2 | contig 10772 bp, 11 predicted proteins | sample CZODoug1_16funga_FD_122059 | JGI IMG/M metagenome (GOLD analysis project Ga0137409, IMG submission 122059) | Vadose zone soil fungal communities from Angelo Coast Range Reserve, California, USA - CZODoug1_16fungal (Hybrid Assembly) | ecosystem: Environmental > Terrestrial > Soil > Vadose zone... | reverse complement strand
GCGGGCGGAGGCCAACCCCGGGTCTAGTTGCAAGCGCGCGCGGGTGGCGATGAGCCGCGTCTGAGCCACCAGCCACGGGTACGCGTGCGTTTCACATCAAGCCGCTAGCGCGCGTACGGTGCGAGCGCCTCGCGCGGCGCGGCGCAGTACGCCGTGTAGTCCGTGTTGCTGATTTGCGCGATCCGAGCATGCGCGACCATCGCCAGCAAGAGCGCCGCCCTCGCGCGCGGCAGGTCGAAGTCGTCGTCGACCCAGTTCAAAAGCTCGCGGAATGCCTGCCGTGCGTTCCACTCGAGCGGCCGGCCCGAGACGATCGTCATCAGCTCGTCCGCGGTCTCGATCCGCGGCCACTCCATGGACGCCGGCCGGGCGACCGGCACTGCGCTGGCAATCACGAGCGCTCCCACCTCCGGTGGCCCCACGATCTCGCTGTCCCCCATCAGCGCCTTGCAGTCGCCGAAGTAGAGGCCGGCGCCCTCGTGCGCGACGGGCAGCATCATCGTCGCGCCCGCACGCACCTCGCGGCAGTCGACATTCCCACCGTAGCGTCCCTGGAGCTTCGCGTGCACCTTGCCCTCGGCGGGCATCACTGCCAGGCAACCGATCAAGGGTCGCGTCGGGACGCTCGTGATTTCGTCGAAACGCACGAAGCCGCCCTCGATCGGATAGACGTCGGCCCCGCTCTCGTCGTCCCACCACTCGTACGGGTCGACGTCGCTGCTGTATGCGCCGTAGGTGACGATGCCCGGCGTTGTGATCTCGACGTCGTGGATCGTCACTGCGACGGCGCCGCCCGCTTCGGCACCGGCGACCGTGATCGGGCCGACGACGGCCCACTTCACCGCCTCAGCCGCTGCGTACGACTCAGGATTGAAGTCATCCGGTGACCGGAAGTACCCGGAGTAGCCCTCGACCGACTCGACCTCGAAGACCTCGCCCGGCTGAACGATCCCGATCGACGCGTGCTCAGGGCTGTACTCATATTTCGCGTCGTTCTCGAGGAACCGCTGCATCGTTCGAGGCGCGAGTATATTCGGGCGCCCATGCAGGATCTCACCGGCCAGGTGGCCGTCGTGACCGGTGCGGCGCGCGGCATCGGGCGCGGGATCGCGTCCGTGCTCGCTGCCGAGGGTGCACGCGTCGTGATCGTTGACGTGGACGGCGAGCTCGCACAGGCAACCGCGGGCGGGCTCGGAGGACTCGCGGTCTCCGCGGACGTCACCGAACGCGCCTCGTTGGACGTGATGGCGAATCGGATCACCGAGGAGTTCGGACGCATCGACATCCTCGCCGCGAACGCCGGCATCTACCCGTTCGCCGATCTGGAGACCCTGGACGAGGAGATGTGGAGTCAGGTGATGGACGTGAACGTCGGCGGTGCCGTCCGGACCGTGCAGGCATGTCTGCCCACGATGCGAAGGCGGGGCTACGGGCGCATCGTCCTGACGTCGTCGATCACTGGGCCGGTGACGGGCCAGCCGGGGTTCGCCCACTACGGCGCATCGAAGGCGGCGATGCTCGGTTTCATGCGCTCGGCTGCGGTCGAGCTCGCCCGGAGCGGGATCACGATCAACGCCGTCCTGCCCGGGAACGTCAGAACCCCGGGGTTCGCCGACATGAGCGACGAGCACCAGCGGCGAATGCTCTCGTCGATCCCGATGGGCCGGTACGCGGAGCCCGAGGAGGTCGGCTGGGCGGTTCGTTTCCTCGCGTCCCCGGAGGCCGGCTACATCACCGGCCAGACCCTGATCGTGGACGGCGGGCAGGTGCTTCCCGAAGCCCCTTGATCCGGGTTTGACACGTGATACGGCAGGGATCAAGCTCGACCCGACCCCCCGGATCCTGAGGAGCGGAGGCAACAAGACGATGAAGCGCGTGCTGATTTCTCTAGGAGCGGCACTTGTGGTGGGCTCGGCGGTCTTCTCGGTCACCGCCGAGTCGAAGACGGCGAAAACGGCGGCCGACGATCCCAACAACGCGAACCTCACGTACTGGTACTGGGCGGAGAGCGACGCGCCCGGTGCGAACAACTGGTTGAAGAAGCAAGTCGCGCTGTACGAGAAGGCACATCCGAAGGTCAAGATCTCGATCGTCCTCCAGTCGACCGACACGCTGACCTCTGCGTTCACGACCGTGGTGCAAACCAAGAGCGGCCCGGACATCGCAACGCAGTGGGCGACGCTGCCGTCGCTGACACCCGCGTGGGCGGGCGCGACCGTCCCGATCTCCGACTACGTCCCGGCGAGCGAGACGAAGAACTGGATCAGCACGTCCGAAAACATGTGGCAAGGCAAGCTGTGGGCGATGCCGCAGTACCTGATCGGCATCCCGTTCGTCTGGAACAAGACGCTGTTCAAGAAGGCTGGTCTCAATCCGAACGTGGCGCCGAAGACGTGGGCGGACTTCCTCGCCGACGCCAAGAAGCTGAAAGCGGCCGGCATCACGCCGTTCGGCATGGGCAACAAGGACGGCTACGGCGGCGCGTGGTTCTTCTCGCTGATCGGCAAGCAGAACCTCAACTCGATCAACGAGCTCAAGGACGCGATGATCGGCAAGCAGGACTTCGCGAATCCGAAGTTCTCCGGCTTCTACCAGACGCTCGCCGACCTGAAGAAGAGCGGCTACCTGAACTCCGACGTCGCCTCGATCACCTTCGGGCAGGGCTTCCAGCTGTTCGGCCAGAAGAAGGTCGCGATGTCCTGGGGAACGGACGGCAACGTCGCGCAGTGGGAGAAGCAGGTAGGGGCGAAGAACATGGGCATCGCGGCGATCCCCATCTGGGGCAACGGCAAGCTCGCGACGAGCTACGACGTGACGCAATCGTCCGACGCCTTCATCACAAAGTGGTCGAAGCACCCGCGGGCGGCGGCTCAATTCCTCACGTTCCTGCATTCGCCGCAGGCACTGAAGGCCTGGTACAAGTCGACGGGGGTGTTCCCGGCCGACAAGCGGTTCTCCGCGTCGGTCGTGACCGATCCGATCGCCAAGCAGATGCTCAAGCTCGATCAATCGCCCGTCTCGGTCTGGCCCGAGAACTTCGTCCCGCCGCAAGTCGACCAGAACGCCGACCTCGCAGGCGGCGAGATGATCACGTCAGGGTCAGGGTCACCCGCGGACGTCGTGAAACTCTGGAAGAGCCAGCTCTCGCAGTGGAAGAGCCAGCATCCAGACGAGTTCCGTAGCTACCAGAAGTGGGCCACCGGCCACTGAGCGTCGCGATACCGAAAGCACGCACGGACACGCGCCGGCGGCGACACCGCCGGCGCGTGCTCTGGCCCTATCTCTACGCCGCCCCCGCCGTCGGCGCGATGGCGTTCGCGTTTGGCTTTCCCCTCGTGCAGGTCGTTCGCGACAGCTTCTACGCGGGCAGTTTCGACTCGCCCATCTGGGTGGGGCTCGACAACTACCGGGGCGTCCTCGCCGACCCGGCGTTCCGCGAGTCGCTGCTGAACAACATGAAGCTGCTGCTCACTGTGCCCGTGATGCTCGGGCTCGGCCTCGCGATCGCGCTCGTGCTCAACGACCGAATCCGCGGTGGCCGCCACTACCAGGCGATCGTCTTTCTGCCGTATGTGCTGCCGGCGACCGCGATCGGCATCGCGTTCTCCTTCGTGCTGCAGGAGAACGGCGTCCTCAACACCGCGTTGCGGAAGGCCCATCTCGGCGTCCTGGCGCAGGACTGGCTCGGCAACTCACACCTCGCGATCGGCTCGGTCGGCGCTCTCGTGGTCTGGCAGCAGCTCGGTTTCGCCGTCGTGGTGTTCACGGCGGCACTGCTCGCCCTGCCGCCCGAGACCGCAGAGGCCGCGCGCATCGACGGCGCCGGCTGGTGGCAGCTGCAGCTTCGCGTGCTCGTCCCGCAGATTCGCCCGATCATCGAGCTGTTGACCGTGATCCAGGTGATCACGGTCATCTCCTGGGTCTTCAACTATGTGTACGTACTCACATCCGGCGGCCCTGGCTACTCATCGAGTGTGATGGAGCTCTACATCTGGCGTAGCTTCTCGAACGGCTCCAACGGAACGGCCGCGAGCGTCGCCGTGATGTTGCTCGGGATGGCCGGCGTGTTGATCGGCCTCTCGCTGTGGGTGCGGAGGCAGGCGATCGCAGGATGAGAACGACGGCTCGGCACGGCCTCGTCAGGCTGCTTTCCCAGCACGCCTTCCTCCTCATCATCTGCCTTTCGGCGCTCTATCCGCTGTGGTTCATCGCGTCGACTGCGATCAGGTCGAACGCCGCCTACCAGCTCGATCCGACAGGCTTCCCGAGACACCCGACCCTAGGCGCACTGCGCACGATTCTCTTCCATCAGCCGTTGCCGCGTTGGATGTGGAACAGCTTCCTGGTGACGGTCTCGTCCGTCGCCGTCTCCACGTTCGTGGCATTGCTTGCGGCGTACGCCGCCGTCTTCGGCCGCTTCCGCGGCCACCGGATCTTCCTCTCGACGAGCGTCGCGCTGATGATCGTCCCGCCGGTGACGCTGCTCATTCCGATGTTCGTCTTCATGGTCAACGCCGGCATCGTCAACCACCTGCAGTCGGTGATCATCTTTTACACGGGTCTGCTGATCCCGTTCGCCGTCTTCTTCATGACCGGCTTCTTCCGCACCATCCCGCAGGAGTTGATCGAGGCGGCCGCGTCGGAGGGAGCGGGCCCGTTCACCGTCTTTCGCCGCATCGTCCTCCCGCTCTCGGGGGCAGCGAGCTTCACACTGATCGTCGTGCAGGCGATCTGGGTGTGGAACGAGCTGCTGATCGCCCTGGTGTTTCTGCAGAACGAGAGCTCCCGCACGCTGATGTCCGGCCTCGCGCAGTTCCAGGGCCGCTTCGTGACGAACGAGCCGCTTGTCCTTTCCGGCGCGCTCATCTCGATCCTGCCGGTCGTGGTGCTCTACCTCTCAGGACAGCGGTTCTTCGTGCGTGGCCTGACCGCGGGCATCGGCAAGTAGCAGGCTCTCGCCCGTCTGAACGTCGAAGAAGTGGAAGCTCGCCGGGTCGAGAGCGAGATCGAGCGGCACACCGACGCCGGCCTTCGTCGCCGGGTTGACACGTGCGGTGAAACGGGAGTCGTGCTCGGCGAGGATCGTCGCCTCGTCGTCGGGCGCATTTCGAGTCTCGATCGTCACCCGCGGCGAAGCCACGTGGAAGACGACGTATGAATCGGAGCCGAGCTCCTCGAGCACCTCGACGGTCACGCTGATCCGCGGCAGGTGACTCCGGGCGAAGGCGGCGTCGTCGAACGACTCGGGTCGGATCCCGAGGACGACCTTTCCGACGCCGCGCGGCGGGCGCCGCGCCGGAGCGAGAGGAACACGAAACTGCCCGAACGCGATTTCGTCGCCCTCGACGGTCGCCTCGACGAGATTCATCGACGGCGACCCGATGAACGCCGCGACGAAGAGGTCGTTCGGCGACTGGTAAAGCCGCTGCGGCACGTCGACCTGGACGACTCGGCCGTCGCGCATGACCGCGACCCGATGGCCAAGCGTCATCGCCTCCGTCTGGTCGTGCGTGACGTAGATGCTGGTCACGGAGAGGCGCCCGTGCAGCTGTGCGAGCGACGCGCGCATTCCGACGCGAAGCTTCGCGTCGAGGTTCGAGAGCGGCTCGTCCATCAGGAACGCGACCGGCTCGCGGATGATCGCGCGTCCCATCGCGACACGCTGGCGCTGTCCGCCCGAGAGGTGCGCAGGCTTCCGGTCGAGGAGCTCCCCGAGGCCGAGCAGCGACGCGACGTCTTCGACGCGCCGCCTGATCTCGGGCTTCGGCGTGTGTCGAACGCTCAGCCCGAAGCCGAGGTTCTCCCGCACGCTCATGTGCGGGTAGAGCGCGTAGTTCTGGAAGACCATCGCGATGTCGCGGTCCGGCGGCGGGAGCTCGGTGATGTCGCGGTCGCCGATCGAGATCGTCCCGTCGGTGATCTCCTCGAGGCCCGCGATCATCCGCAGCAGCGTCGACTTGCCGCAGCCGGACGGGCCGACGAGCACCATGAATTCGCCGTCCTCGATCATCAGGTTGACGTCGTCGACGGCGACGACGCCCCCGGCGAACGTCTTCGTCACGTGCTCGAGCGTGATCACGGCCATGCCTCAGTATCCGGATTGCATCGTGCCCATCACGTCCACCTGCGCCTTGAACGCCATGTACCCGGCGTCGACCGGGAAGACCGTGCCCGTGACGGCGATCGACTCGTCGCTGGCCAGGTAGACGACGAACGGCGCGATTTGCTCGGGCGTCGGGACGGGGAGGATGTGCAGGCTCTGGATGATCGACAGCGCCTGCTCGTCGTCAAGCCACATGCGCTGTGGCTCGGTCGAGACGAAGCTCGGTGCGATTGCGTTCACGCGCACACCGTCGCGCCCGACGCCCGCAGCAAACGAGCGCACGAGTGAGGTAACGCCTCCCTTGGCCGCGGTGTAGGAGTCGAGCCCCGCGCACCCGATCAGCGCGTCGACAGTACTCGAGACGATGATCGAGCCGGAACCCTGCGCGACCATCTGCCGCCCGGCGTGCTTGAGGACATAGAAGGTGCCCGTCAGGTGTATGTCGATCATGCGCGCCCAAACGTCGTCCTCGAGCTCCGTCAGGCGCTTGTCCTGCGTGTTGACGAAGTGGACGTCCGCTGCGCAGTGGTAGAGGACGTCGAGGTGCCCGAAGCGCTCGACGGTCGTCCCGACAAGACGCTCGACGAGCTCGGAGGACGTGACGTCGACGTGCATCGCCGCAGCGTCGTCGCCGATCGACGCGGCAACGGCTTCTGCGCGTTCGAGCGAGATGTCCGAGACGACGACCTTGGCGCCCTCGGCCGCCATGGCGGCCGCGCCGGCACGTCCCATGCCGGAGCCGCCGCCGACGACGAGCGCGACCTTTCCCTCCAACCGGCTTCCGGTCACCGTTCCTCCTTCGCGAGCTGATCCTTCTGCCACGGCCGGTACTGGCCGTCGGCCAGGTAGCGCGACGCAGCCGCGGCGACTGCGTCTTCGTCCACCTCGACGCCGAGCCCGGGCGCGTCGATCCGTCCCCAGCGCGGGCCGGTCGCGATCGGCAGCGGGTCGGTGAGGACGTCGTGCTCCATCAGATACGCGGTCTGCTGATGCCCCTGGACGCCGTTGGGCAGCGTCAGCACCACGTGATGCGCGGCGGCCGCGGCGATTCCGAGCTCTCCGTGCGTGTGCTTGCAGACCTGCAGCCCTTCGTACTCGGCGACCCAGGCGAGGCGCTGGAAGCCGGCGAGCGAGCCGACCCAGTAGGGCGAGAAGCAGTAGACGTCGGCCTGGCGTGCGCGGATGCGTGCGTACGCGTCTGCCTCAGACCACAGCCCTTCGTTCGCGCCAACGGGGATCGGGGATCGGCTGCGCAGCTCCGCGAGGTGGCCGATCGGATGATCACGCACGGGTTGCTCGATGAAGTCGATGTCGTATTCCTCGAGTGCCCGGAGATTGCGAGTCGCTTGTGGGAGCGACCAGCTGCCGTTCGCGTCGAGGCGGAGCCGCGGGGCCGCACCCAGCGCCTCCCGTACGGCTGCGACCATCGCGAGATCCTCCGCGTCGTCGAGCCCGACCTTGAGGTAGAAGACCTCGAAGCCGGCGGCGAGGCCGTCGGCGACCTGCGCGGCAAGGCTCTCGCGGGTGCCGCGTGCGAGGTAGTAGAAGTACGTTGCCTCCTGTCGCTGCAGCCCGCCGAGCAGGCGCCAGAGCGGCAGACCACTGGCGCGGCCGCAGATGTCCCAGAGCGCCATGTCGATGCCCGCCCACGCGAAGTTGCCCGTGCCGGTGCGGAACTGCCAGAGCCCGTGCGTGAACGCGTCGCGGCGCATTGCGTCCCGGTTCCAGGGATCCCGGCCAATCACGAACGGCGCCATCGCCTGCACTGCCGCGTCGACGGATGCCGTGTCGGCTCCGCAGCAGGACTCGCCCCAGCCGACGAGCCCATCCTCGGTCGTCAGCTTCACGAGCACGTCGCTGACGCCGTCGCGCGCCACCTGCGCACTGACCTCCCGGTGCGTGTATGGAACGCTGACCGGGATCGTCTCCACCCTCGCGATCCTCACAGCGTGTGCTCGAACTTCGTCAGGATCTCGTTCCCCTTCGCGCCGACGAGGAAGGTGTGCTCGAGCCGGATGCCGCCCCAGCCCGCGAGGTAGATCGCAGGCTCGAGCGCGAGCACCATCCCCTCCTCGAATCGCTCGTCGGAGTACGGCGTGATCCGGGGCTCTTCCGACCACGCTGCGCCGATGCGGTGCCCGGTGTGGTGGTTGTAGGTCGGTCCGTGCTCGGCGAGCATCTCGCGCACCTGACGGTCGACGTCTTTCGCGACGACGCCGGGCCGGCAGAGTGCGATCCCGTCGTGCAGGGCCCGCCGGATCGCGTCGAAGCGATCGCGTGTCACCTTGTCGGGCGTGCCGACGAAGACGGCGTTCGCGGTGTCGGACCAGGCACCGTCGATCCACGGCGACGTGTCGGCGAGCACGAGGTCGCCCGGCTGGACGACGCGCGTCGTTGCGACGCCGCCGCCGGTCGCCGTCGCCTCGGCGCCAGTCGTCACGGTGAGGATGCCCGGCACCCGCTTGCCCGCTTCGCGCGCCATCGCGGCGGCCGCGAGCCCAGCGAGTTCAGCCTCGCTGATGCCCGGCTCGGCGTGATCCTTGACGGCCTGCTGAACGACGTCCGCCAGTCGGCATGCGCGCTTGATCGCGTCGAGGTCCGGCGTGACCTCGACGGCGTCGTCACACGAGAGCGGCGTCCGGCCTGATTGCCAAAGCCACTCGGCGACGACGTGGGGAAGGTGCCGAGCCTCGACGCCCGTCGGCCCTGGGGCGAAGTGCGCATCGTCGAGCGCCGCCAGCAGCGCGGTGCGCAGCTCGCCGGCCGGATCGGGCGCGCGCTGGAAATCGTAGGAGCGGTAGGTGACGAGGCGCGCTTCGGACGGCCGAACGTCGGGGGCGTGAAAGTCGGCGACGACGAGCACCGCCTCGGTGCGGCCGACACAGAGCAGCGCCGGGACGAGCACGAACGGGGTCGAGACCGGCCAGTCCTCGTCTGGCGTCTCGAAGCAGCCGAGCGACGCGAGCGTCTCGGGATGCGACAGCACCGCCTGGGCGTGGCCTGCGGCGTCGAGGGCGGCGCGAAGACGGTCGACGCTCACCTCGCGAGTCTGGCAGAGTCGCGCTTCTACTCGAAGGGAGCGTGTGGTGCGGGAAGCGATCGTCGGCGCAGCCGTCGGCGGGCCTTACTCCCCGGCGGTGGTCGCCGAGGGGAGATTTGTATTCGTCGCAGGGCAAGGGCCGCTGCGTGACGGTGAGTACGTCCCAGGGTCGATCGAAGAGGAGACGACGCAGACGCTCGAGAACATGGGCGCACTGCTCGAGCAAGCGGGGAGCGGGTTCGAGCATGTCGTCCGCTGCGGTGTCTGGCTCGTCGACCTGGAGGATTTCGCCGGGATGAACGTCGTGTACCAGACGTACTTCCCGGAGCCGAGGCCCGCGCGGGCGACCGTCCGGGCCGATCTGATCGTCGGCAAGGTCGAGATCGAGTGCATCGCCCTCGTGACCTCGTAGGGTGGCCGCCGGAGATTTCGAAACACGCGCCGGTCGAGACCGAAACCCCGCTAGCTGCAGTTTCTGAGAGCGTTGTTCCATCCGGGTCTCCTTGGAGGCTGGTGATGCACGACCCTTGTCGTTGTCAACGCCGTCAACGCGCTCTGAGAACCCCGGTGCCCACCCAGTTCTCAGTGCCACCCCAACTCGTACGTTCGGCTCTCCGAGCAAAGGGTGGGGTCCCGTCTGCCCGTAGATGAGGTGTCGCGCGACGCCCCCATCGGAGGGGACGTCGCGCTCGCTCAGGTCGTCAGAGACCCGGGCACGTTCCGGGGTCCGGAGCGTCGATCCTCGCGGAGCCGCCTTTGGCTGTGGTCGACAAGGTTGCCGATAAAAAAGGCACCCGTGAAGCCGCCGAGGCCTATCTGAAATATTGGTATACCAAGGAAGGTCAGGAAATTGCCGCACGCAATTCCTATCGTCCGCGCGATCCGGAGATTGCCAAGGAATACGAAAAATCCTTCGCCAAGGTCGAACTTTTCACCATCGACGACGTTTTCGGTGGTTGGACCAAGGCGCAGAAGGACCATTTCGGCGAGGGCGGCATTTTTGACCAGATCTACAAGAACTGATCTGTCGAAGCCGGAGCAGGGGGACTTGTGAGCACAGCGGTGGCACGGCGCTCAAGCTTGCCGGGGTTCGGTCTCACCATGGGACTGACCCTGACATGGCTGTCCGTCATCATTCTGATCCCGCTCGCCGCCTTGTTTCTCAAGACCTTCGAACTGTCGTTCGATCAGTTCTGGGGTATCGTCACCAGCCGCCGCACGCTGAACGCGCTGAAGATTTCGTTCGGCCTGTCCTTTGCCGCCGCGCTGGTCAATCTGGTGATGGGAACCATCATCGTCTGGGCGCTGGTGCGGTATCGGTTTCCGGGCCGGCGGCTGTTCGACGCCATCGTCGACATTCCCTTTGCGCTGCCGACCGCGGTGGCCGGCGTCGCGTTGACGCAACTATTCGCACAGAAAGGCTGGCTCGGCGCACCATTGGCTGAACTCGGCATCAAGGTCGCGTTCACGCCAACAGGCATTTTCATCGCGATGATTTTCATCGGCATCCCCTTCGTGGTGCGAACCGTGCAGCCGGTGCTGATCGATCTCGATCCCGAAATCGAGGAAGCCGCGGCAAGCCTCGGCGCCAACCGCTGGCACACGGTTTTCCGGGTGATCCTGCCGGGC
>Ga0137409_10008068_pt1 | contig 10773 bp, 9 predicted proteins | sample CZODoug1_16funga_FD_122059 | JGI IMG/M metagenome (GOLD analysis project Ga0137409, IMG submission 122059) | Vadose zone soil fungal communities from Angelo Coast Range Reserve, California, USA - CZODoug1_16fungal (Hybrid Assembly) | ecosystem: Environmental > Terrestrial > Soil > Vadose zone... | reverse complement strand
CGCGCCGATATGCGCATCGAACTGCGCGAGCTTCAGCATCGCCTCGGCATCACCTCCGTTTACGTGACCCACGACCTAGAAGAAGCGCTGGCGATGTCGGACCGCATCGTCGTGATGCGTGACGGGCTGATCGAGCAGACTGGCACGCCGGACGAAATCTACCGGCTGCCGAATAGCGCCTTTGTCGCGGACTTCGTCGGCTCGGCTAACCTCATTCGTGGCCGCCATCGCGCCGATCTCGACACCGATGGATTGACCGCGCTCGAAACACCTGCCGGCCACATCGTCTACGGCATGGCCTATGGACGCCTCGTTGGCGCCGAGCTGGTGGTTTCGGTGCGGACCGTGCACCTTCGTATTTCGGCGGAACCGCCGGCCGCGGTGCAAAACGTCTGGCGTGTGCCGGTGCAGCAGACCGTGTTTCAGGGAGACTTCACTCAGGTCCACCTCGGTTGGGGCCCGCAGCACCTGATCGCCCGCTGCGCCGCGATGGAACCACTGGCGGCAGGCCGGGAAGTCTACATTACCGTTGAGCCGCGGCATGTCGTGGTGTTGGGCGCATAGCTTCTTCGGGGGTCGTCGCGTTCTGGATGCAGGTAACAGGAGAAGTGCAATGGCTGGAATTGGTGGGACCGACGCGCGAAGCGCGGAAAAGCTCGGCTATCTCGGGCTCGGGATGATGGGATTTCCGATGACGCGACGCCTGGTGAGCGCGGGCTATGACGTCACGGTCTGGAACAGGTCTTCCGGCAAAGCAGCTGCCCTGGTGGCGGCCGGCGCGAGGCTTGCGCCACAACCGCGCGATGTTGCCGCTACCGCCAGCATCCTCTTCATGTGCCTTACTGACGCCGCTGCGGTGGAAGAGGTGGTGTTCGGCCCCGACGGCCTTGCCACAGCGACCGGCTCCGGAAAGCTCGTCGTCGACTTCTCGTCGATCCACCCGGATGCGGCGCGCGCCATCGCCGCGCGGCTGAAGTTGGCCAACGGCATGGGATGGATCGATGCGCCGGTCTCGGGCGGCACGATTGGCGCCGAGGAAGGCACGCTGGCGGTAATGGCTGGCGGCGATGCCGCCGATATCGAGCGAGCGAGGCCCTATGTTCTGGCAATGGCGCGACGGTTCACGCATATGGGCCCAACCGGAGCAGGCCAGACCACCAAGCTCTGCAATCAGGTGATCGTCGGTTGCGCCATGGCCGTGCTCGCGGAGGCGACGCGGCTTGCAGTGAATGCCGGGATCGACGCCAGCCGGCTGCCGGAGGCACTGGCCGGCGGCTTTGCCGATTCCATACCGCTGCAATTATTCGTACCGCGCATGGTGCAAGGCATTCATTCGCCGCCGCTCGGCCATATCGCAACGATGCTGAAAGATCTGGATACGGTCGTCGACGTCGCCCGTGGCACATCGAGCCCGGTCCCAATGTCGGCGCTGGCCGCACAATTGTTCAGACTGGCGAAATCAGCGCGTGGCGCGGATGCCGATGCGCTCGAAATCTATAAGCTGTCGGCCGACAAGACTGGTTGAGACTTGATCGCAGTGCTAGGGCATGATCCGGAAAAGTGGGTACCGGTTTTCCGAAAAGATCATGTTCAAACAAAAAGATAGAGCGGGATGACGATTCGAAGAAAAATCATCCCGCTCTATCGCACTCCTTCAACTTTCAACCTGCCCAGGGCCCCGCAGATGCAAGCGGCGTCGATCGAGACCGGGCCGTTGCAGTGGCTGAAAAATCAATTGCAGCCGCCCGGAGGGGCGTTAGAAATGGTTCTCGCATGGGAGCCTCCAACTGAAACAGGGATCCACGCCAATGTACGACCCATCAGGCGTTAAGACGTCACCCGAATTTCCCGTGCCTGCGCAGATGAAGGCGTGGGTCTTGGGCGGCCCGGACGAGCTTTTCCTGCGCGACAAGCCCACACCGGTTCCGGGGCGCGCGGAAGTCCTGGTCCGCATCGACGCGGTCGCGATCTGCGCAACCGATCTTGAGGTCATCCACGGCGGCTCACCGGCGAGCATTCAGGGCGGCCTGCCCTTCAACAAGAATTTTACGCCCGGCCACGAATATATGGGCACCGTTGCAGCACTCGGGCCCGGCGTCGATGAATTTGAAATCGGCGAACGCATCAGCGTGGAGATCCATGCGGGGTGCGGCCAGTGCAAGCGATGCCGCCAGGGCATGTACACCTCCTGCCTTAACTATGGGAAACCCGACAAGGGTCACCGCGCCAACGGTTTCACGACCGATGGCGGTTTCGCCGAATATGCGATCAATCATATCAACACGCTGGCGCGGGTGCCGGACACGATGAGCGACGCGGAAGCCACGCTTGTCGTCACCGCCGGGACTTCAATGTACGGTTTGACCGAGCTCGGCGGGCTGGTCGCGGGCGAGAGCGTGGTAGTCATTGGCCCCGGACCAATCGGGCTGCTGGCGGTAGCTGTCGCAAAGGCTCTCGGGGCGAGCCCGGTTATCCTGACGGGAACGCGCAACAAGCGCCTCGCTATCGGCAAGGAGCTCGGCGCCGATCGCGTCATCAACATCGCCGAGGAGAATGCCGTCGAGGTGGTAAAGCAGCTCACCGGCGGAATCGGCGCGGACTATGTAGTCGAATGCGCCGGCACGGAAGCCACCCTCAATCAAGCCATCCACATGACCAACCGCGGCGGGAAAATCTGCCTGGCGGCGTTCCCGCACGAGCCGGTGACGACCGATCTGGCCCATCTGGTGAAGAACAACATCTACGTCTACGGCATTCGCGGCGAAGGCCGCAGCGCCACGCGCCGCGCGATGGCTTTAATGGCGGAAAAGCGATTCGATGCGACCAAAATTCACACCCATACCTTTCCGCTCGCCGATCTGCCCACCGCGCTCCGATACGCGCGAGATCGGGTTGAGGACGCCATCAAGGTGGTCGTCACCAACAGGCAGGCTGGCATACTCGCAAGCGCAGCGGCAGAGTAGAACTTTAAAACGACGAACCCCCGCAATCTCCTACTTTGCATCCAATGTGCTGACCGGTTCCCAATCCGGACCCGGCGGATCGCTTGCAAATGCCTTCGCCCGGCTGAGAAACAGCGCAGACGGCTTGTCGACATCAGCGACCCGCTCGAAGCATTTTGCCGCGGCGTCGAACTCACGGGCTCGCCAATGCGCGAGACCCTGGGCATAGGTCGCGGCAGCCGCCGCCTGCTGCGGCGTCTCCTGCCCCGCCTCCGCGAGCAGTTCGTAGATCTTGACCGGGGTGGCGCGTCCCTTGACCCGGATGGCGTCAAGTTCACGCCATGCGAATGTCGATCCCGTGAGCGCCACCGTCATTTCCGAGGCGGCGATCGTGGTGCCGTAATACTTGTTGGCGCCCTCGAGCCGCGACGCGACGTTCACCGCGTCGCTCATCACGGAATAGTTAAAGCGCCGCTTCGAGCCGATATTGCCGACCAGTGCCGCCCCCGAATTGAGCCCCATCCGGTGCGCGACCTTGTAGCCCTTGAAGGCAGCGGAGTTTCGATTGAGTTCGTCAAGTCCCGTACGGCACCCGAGCGCAGCATGCGCCGCGTTGCTGGCATGGTCGCTGTCGTCGGCCGGGGCGCCGAACACCGCCACGATCGAGTCGCCGATATACTTGTCGACATAGCCACCTTTGCTTTCGATGATGTCGGTCATGGCAGAAAGATACTCATTCATGAAGGCCACCAGTTCCGCAGGCGTCATTTGCTCGGAAATCGAAGAAAATCCCTCCAGATCCGAAAAGAACACGGTGACATCACGGGTTTCGCCGCCCAGCACCGGCAGCTTTTTGGACGCCAGCATCTTGTCGATCACTTGCGGCGCGAGATAAAGCGCGAAACTGCTCCGGAGCAATCGCTCTCCCTTATCCGTAACAACGAGGCGATAGGCGACGATCGCTACCATCGCAGCGAGTGCGGCAAGGAACGGCTCGCTAAGGGGCAACGCCAACGACCGCGTAAACACAAACGTTGCACAGCCTGTCCAGATCGAAGCCATTCCAACATAGACAACCGCGGCAGCGCCCGGCGCCAGCATTCGTGCCGCGACCGAGGCCAGCGCGGCAAACGCAATTGCGATGATGGTCACCGGCAGAGCCCCAAGTTCGACAACCGCGTCATGCGCGATCAGATTATCCACGGCGGTGGCGTGAACATAAACGCCGGCGATCGTGCTGCGTTTGAATTGCCCGGCGCCCGCCTGTGCCGGCGGCAGCGCGCAACGCGGCGCCCGCGATCCCTCGAGCCCGGTCGCGAAACGCTTGGAGGTGGATTTCCGGTCTTCCGAATTGAGCAGTGTTCCGAAGATGACAACCTTGTCGGCGAATTCGCGACGGAAAAAATCCGTATTGTTACGCTCGACACAGGCCCACAGATCGGCGAACGAAAACGTTGGAACATCGTTGCCGCCCCCCTCGAAATTCAGAGTCAGCGTATTCGGCACCGCGCTGGGAATGAGATAGCCGGCAAGCGTCACGCTTCCGTCTTCCGCCAGCGTCGGTTCGGCCTTCAGCGCGCGTGACGCCAGCTCCAGCGCCATCGAGGGCACTTGCTTGCCGTCAGCCGGGAACGTCAACGGTACCTTCCGCACCACTTCGTCGGAGTCGGTATGTACATTTAGCGCCCGAATGTTCTTCTGCCGACCGACCGCGATCCGTTGTCCAGGCGAAGGCCCGTCACCGCCCAAAATTTCGCCCAGCACCACCTTCCCAGCGACGGATCCCTTCGCAAGAGATCGAAGGAAGGCCCGGTCGAAACCGCGCATTCGCGCGCCGAGCAAATCGTCGCCAAAAGGAAGCTCGGATTGTTCGATCGACCTGGGAAATACGATATCGAAGCCGACCACCTTGGCTCCGCCATCGATGACCGCACTCAGAACCCGGCCAATTTCCGTGGTCCAGGTCAGGGTCGGCGATCCCTGGAACGGCGGAGTTTCGGAGGTTTCCTCGTCGAGCGCGATCACGACAACAGGCGCGGAGCCGGGATCACGGCGCGTGCCGAACACCTCCCAGCGCAGCGCGGTGAGAGCGTCGACCGACCAGCCATGGATGAACTTGAAAGGAGGAAGGACGGAAAAAATCCCGCACGTCAAGGCAACTAGAATGATCGCGACGGCATCTCGTCTGATGACCCTGCCCATAGCGGTTCCGGGCTATCGAACTCGCTCGGCTATTTCAGACGCACCAAACGGCCGATGATGGAGGTCGGGCCGGGTTCGGCTCCGGGATCGACCCGGAAAACGGTCTTCTGTGACCCCAGGCTCGCCACATAGGTACCACCCGGCTTCAGGCTGGTTTTGGTCTTGGCAAAATCGTAGAACTTGCCCCGCACCACAGACGCCGCGGTCAGGTTCACATCGTACCGCTCGCCCGCCACATCGAGCCTTTCAACCACGAGCTTTCCGCGGCCCGTGGTCTCCACAACTGGCGAAAGGCCGTAGAGCGTAACCTGCGGCAACATTGAAACGTCGTCGCCAATACTGCGGACCACCGTCGCGGCGCTTTCTCTGACTTGCCGATCGACCAGCTGCGAGTGGCTTGAATCGCATTGCACCTTGCCGGCCTTGACCTCGCTGAGATGGACCATACTGTCTTCCGCGCCCACGATCACGGTTCCGACCCCCGTAATCGTTTCGCGCCAGCAAGATTTCATGTAGCTGAGCACGACCTTTCCGGCCGGCCCGAGCTTGATGACCGTTCCGGGAGCGACATAGTCCATGAATTCGGCGCCAGTAACTTTGCCTTGCACGTCCTCAACAACGGCAACCGGTGCTTGCGCTGCGGCCAACCCGGTGAAACCAACGAAGACGACAATCGCGGCAAACAAGCTTTTCATTCCCAAGACCTCAATAAATGACCTCAATAAATCTATCTTTCTCGCTCAAACAGATCTGACCATAGCAGACGGCGGCGTTGCCGATAACCCTTCTATTGGCATGAATGGTCCAGAGTCGCCGCCGAGAAAGCCTGAAAACCTGCTCATGGTCATAATTGACGAGTCTGTGCTCTGGATCACACTGAGCAGTAACGTTCCTTGATATCATTGTCGGCCAACAGCTCGTGCGCGGCAGCGTGGTAAATCACCCCGCCCTGGTCCAGCACATAAGCGCGATCGGCAATATCGCGCGCACGCGAAACAGGATGGCCTGCGGTGCCAACCCGATCGCGTTCGTCGCCCTTTGTCGAGGTCGTTTCTGGTGCGAAACTGGTGCGGGCCGGGTGCGCCCATATTACCGGGATTGTTGCTTCTCGGCTCCTGGCGCTTCGGGTTTCAGGTGAACGATCAGGCAACAACAACACATTTCCGAGTCCAATCAGCGGAAATTTCAACGCTACGACCGCAGCCACCCCGAAAACGCATAAAGTAGATCGACCGGAAGCGCATGATCCGGCGCTCGTTCGGCGAAACCTCCTTGAGTGGAGTTCGCTCCATGAGTTCCCAAATCAAGGATACATAGGTGGCGTTCACGAGGAAGAAGAAGACGGCATAGAAGGCAACAGGCGGCGGTGCCAACTCACTCACGGCCATCCAGGCGGTGGAAAGTGGAGCAGCGACACGAAAAACAGATGCGCGAAATTGAACCACATTAGACGAGGCGTCGCCTCGGTGGCCTAGTGCATGAGATGGTGGTGATTGGCCCAAACGATCGCGATAATGAGATAGCTCACCGCATAGCTGAGCCATGTAGGCCAGAGTGACAGGAGCGCCTTAAAAGTGGGAAGCTCCGGGGGGCGCAGTTCCAAAACGAGGACGGTTACAAGAACAGCGAACACTCCGTCGGAGAACGCGCTTAGTCGCTCCGGGGTCCTATCTGGAAGACATCGAGCCCGGCACAGCGCCAGCGATGTTGACCAAGGCGTCGATACGGCCAAAGTGATCCAGCATCTTGTTCACTACGATCTCGGCGGCGGTGGGTACCGTCAAGTCGAGTTCGAGCACGAGCGGTTCGGCGCCTATCGCTTTGACCTGCTGGCCAACTTCGCCCAGTTTCTCTCCGCTGCGAGCGCCGAGGACGATTGCTCCGAAGTCGCGAGCCAGCCGAAGTGCCGTGGCCTTTCCAATACCCGAGCTTGCGCCTGTGACGATCGCGACAGATCGGGACATGTTCTTCTCCTTGCAGTGTTGAGAGGGTGAACGAAGTCAGGCGCACGCTTTCCAGCGGTCACATGACAGCGGGCGTGTGCCCACTTCGCGAGATTATCACTTCAGGAAGTCGCGGATGCTTTCCGCGATTTCGCGGGCATGCGTTTCGAGCGCGAAGTGGCCGGTGTCGAAGAAGCGAACGACAGCCTTGGAATTGTCCCGCTTGAAGGCCTCAGCACCAGGCGGCACAAAGAACGGGTCGTTCTTGCCCCAGACCGCCAAGAGCGGCGGCTTGTGAGAGCGGAAGTATTCCTGGAATGACGGATACAACGCCACGTTGCTCTTGTAGTCGCCGAAGAGGTCGAGCTGCACTTCATCAGCGCCGGGACGCGCCAAATAAAAATTGTCCAGGTTCTGGCCATCCGGCGACACCATCGTTTGGTCGGGAACGCCGTGGGTGTATTGCCATCGGGTTGTCTCCGGAGTGAGGAAGGCGCGGAGCGCCTTTCGGTTCGCCTGCGACGGGTCTTGCCAGTAGGCCCTGATTGGACTCCAGCCTTCGCTGAGACCTTCCTCGTAGGCGTTGCCGTTCTGCGAGATGATGCCAGTGATCCGCTCCGGGTGGCGGACGGCGAGCCGGAAGCCCGTCGGCGCGCCGTAGTCAAAGACGTACACTGCAAACCGATCGAGGCCGATGACCTCGGTAAAGCGGTCGATTACCCGAGCGATGTTGTCGAACGTGTAACTGAATTTCTCTCGTGGCGGCATATCGGATTGACCGAACCCCGGAAGATCAGGCGCGACGATATGAAATCTGTCGGCGAGGAGAGGGATCAGGTCGCGGAACATATGGCCCGCGCTTGGGAAGCCGTGCAACAGCAGTAGCTTTGGCGCACCGGCGGACCCCGCCTCGCGATAGAAAACCTTGAAACCGTCGGCATCGGCAGTCCGGTATCTGATAGGGGTCATGAAACCCTCCTCTGTTGGTAACCTTTTTCGTGGCTTGACAAGGGTTATCGGGGGAGGCCTCCGACAACCTCTCATTTACAACGCGCAAGGGCTTGCTTCAGCTGCCGGTCACGGAGCGGATTGCCTCGCGGATAACGTCGACAACGGCTGTTGGAGCGGTGACGCTAGGCGTGTGATCGACAGTGAGCGCCCTCATCTTCGCCTTCATGCGCTCCGCCATATAACGCTGCGTCTCAGGAACGATCATTCGATCTTCCTCGGCTACCAGAAACCAGCTCGGGATGTCCTTCCAAAGCGGGCGCCCGACAGGAAGAGTGATGCAGCTCAGCGATATCGGCCGCTGCACGGCAGCAAGCACTGCGCAATCCTCCGCGGATGCGTTTTGCGCGAACGCCGTCGCAAAGGCGCCTTCGGGTAACCAAATCAAACCGTTGTTGTCCGGCGCGAGCTTTGGCGCCTGGGGATGGGGTTCGAGGCGATAGAACACGTCTGCGACCTTCTCGCCCTCGTCGGGAGCAAGAGCGGTTACGTAGACCAGCGCCTTCACTCGCTCGGGGCGTGCGAGAGCTATAACCGCGCCGGCATAGGCGTGTCCCGCCAATACGATCGGCCCTTCCGTCCGGTCCAAGCTGCGGTTGAGGGCGGCTACGTCGTCAGCAAGCGAGGTCAGCGGAAGCGGCGCCGCCAACACCTTAACGGCCTCTGCCTTGAGCGCCGTTATGACCCGTCCCCAACTCGATCCATCCGCCCATGCTCCATGGGCCAGCACTACGCTCACATCCTTCATCGCCATCCTGTTGCTCCTGAGATCGCGGGGCCGTCGATTCATAACCTGTTCAGTGGTATTTGACAGGTTATGAAAGCCGTCGCATAACTTGTCAAGAGACGTTATAGAGGTTATGCGATTGGAACTTGTTGCTTGCTTCGGGGGCCGATCGTGCAACGCAGACCGCCTGCAGTTTTCATTGCCGACTCGCTCGGCCTCGATTTCCTGAATTCCATCGCGACACCGGTCGATACACCTGTTGACTGGCTCGACAGCGGCGTTGGCTTGTTGGAGTGGCTGGCTCAGGCGAAGCTTGTTCCAGCGGATGCATTGGATGTGTTGAAGGCGCGAGCGATGCCGGGTGAACTGGACAAAGTTGCAGATCAGGCTCGTGCGCTGCGCGAGTGGTTCAGAGGCTTCGTTCGAAAGCATGCGGGCCGGCCGCTGGCGCCCCGGGCGCTCCACGAGTTGGGTCCCCTGAATAGGCTCCTGGAACGTGACGAAGCATTCAGTCAGATATCACGACATCACCATGACGATGGCGATCGCCTGGAACTGACAATGATGCGGCGCTGGCGATCTCCTGAATCCCTATTGCTGCCGATCGGCGAAGCATTGGCGAAGTTCGTGTGTGAAGAAGACTTCGCCGACGTGAAAGCGTGCAAGGGACATAGCTGCACGCTGGTGTTCGCCGACCGCACACGGAGGCGGGCGAGAACATGGTGCAGTATGGCGATTTGTGGCAACCGCGCCAAACAGGCCGCGCATCGCAACCGGCTCAAGAGCAAGCACTGACAGGCTGAGGAACTCTAGACCAAGTGTAACAAAAAGGAGTCCAATAACATGGCTGTTCTTCCCCTGATTGTCTTCGATGTCAACGAGACGCTTCTCGATCTTGAAACGATGGAGCCGACCTTCGAGCGCATTTTCGGCGAAAAGAGCGCCATGCGTTTGTGGTTCGCCAACCTCATCATGTATTCCGCCGCCCTGACCGTGGCCGGCTGCTACGTCCCGTTCACCGATATCGGATCGGCGGTGATGAAAATGCTGGCAGATACGCGGGGCATCAAAATTGGTGACAAGGACAAGAAGGAGCTAACGGAAAGGTTTTCCACGATGCCGCCCTACCCTGAGGTTCGAGCGGCGCTACGCAAGCTGCGCGATGCAGGTTTCCGACTCTTCACTCTCACGGACAATCTGCTCGAGGTTCAAACTCGCCAGCTTGAACATGGCGGCATTGTCGATCTCTTTGAGCGACGATTCAGTGCGGACGGCGTGAAGCACCACAAGCCGTCGCGCGAGGCTTATGCCTACGTTGAGAGAGAGCTTGCGGTCGGGCCTTCGCAGCTCTGTCTTGTCGCCTGCCACACATGGGACACTCTCGGTGCCGTCGCGGCTGGCTGGGGGGCGGCGCTGATCAAGCGTGTTGGCAATGATGTCTTAGGGGTCGGCCCTCAGCCGCAGATTGTCGGCAACAACCTCGACGACGTGGCCGATCAACTCATAGCTCTACACAAGGGACGGGCCTAACTCACCCGCTATCTCCCGCTAGAAGTTTATAAAGCGGATGTTGATCGCGAAGCAGGTCAATATCCGCTTCCAGATATGCGATTGAAGGGTGGAGGACCTAGTCGGGAAAGAGGTGCAGCACTAATCTGCTGCTAAGGGATGGCAGCACGTCCGTGCGGTAATAATGACGAGCGTTTCTGGTGCGGAGACCGAAAACGAGAATCAGTAGCTCTCTGATTTCATTGTGGTGGCTTGCCGAGCCATAGCTCGCGCGGATAGCCCGCCTTCGCCCAATGGGCTTCGGCGCGGCAGCCTTACTCACTTTGCGAGCGAAGGCTGGTGCGCCCGGCAGGACTCGAACCTGTAGCGCGCCTGAAACCCTTAGCGGGCAATCATGCGACCCCGCCGAGATAGAGCCGCTTGACGATGTCGTTGCCTCTCA
>Ga0137409_10008067_pt1 | contig 10774 bp, 7 predicted proteins | sample CZODoug1_16funga_FD_122059 | JGI IMG/M metagenome (GOLD analysis project Ga0137409, IMG submission 122059) | Vadose zone soil fungal communities from Angelo Coast Range Reserve, California, USA - CZODoug1_16fungal (Hybrid Assembly) | ecosystem: Environmental > Terrestrial > Soil > Vadose zone... | reverse complement strand
TTGGTGATCAGAGATATTTCCGATCCCGGCAGCGCAGGGAATACGATAGAGGCGCTGCAAGCGGCCTACGCTGCGCCGATCCTGGCATTGTCCGCTCGGTTTCGCCGTGGCCTGGGTGGCTCCAGCGAGCCGGCCCAACGGCTGCACGTCGAGAAAGTGCTGCCGAAGCCTTTCACGCGTCAACAGTTGCTGCGTGCAGTCCGCGAGACCCTGAAAGGCGAGTGAGCAACTTGAGGTAAGCGCCACAGCGTTGGAAGCACGCGCTCGCGCGACGCAGTCCAAACGACTACGGCGGAGTAGATATGATCGAACCCCCTCGTTTTTCACCGGACAGCACCCAGTGCGAGCGAACGGAGGGAGATCTGCTCCGGTGCGACGAGCTGGATATCAGCGTGCGCAAGCAGGTCGAAGCGCTGTTCGCCGGAGAGAAGCGACTACTGGAGGTCATTGCCGCAGGTGGTCCGCTCGCCACCACCCTCGAGGCGTTATGCCTGCTTGCCGAGGACGTCGACCGCAGTTCAGTGGTCTCTATCCTCCTGGTGGATCGCATTAGGAAGTTTCGTCGCGGAGCTGGTCCCAGCCTTCCACCGAGCTACGTTGACGCGCTCAATGGCTGGCCGGTCGGGTTGGGCATCGGTCCCTGCGCCGCGGCGGCGCATCTCGGCGAACAAGTGATCTCTCTGGACATCACTGCGGACGAGCGCTGGGCCGACGCGTTCCGAGCGCTGGCGTCGGCGCACGGCCTCCGTGCGTGCTGGTCCACGCCGATCAAGTCCTCGGAAGGACGAGTGTTGGGCACCTTCGCCATTTATCCGAGCGAACCGGCGAGCCCGACATCCGAGCAAAGAAGCAGGATAGAGCAGCTCACCCATCTGGCTAGCATCGCGATCGAGCGTGCCCAGTCGATCGATGCCCTTCGTCGATCGGAGGAACGCCACGCACGCGCGATGGATGCCGCAGGAGACGGGCATATCGAGTGGACCGTCGCGACCGACGAGTTCTACGCCTCTCCGCACTTTCTGGAAATGTGCGGCTTTCCTGTCGACACCACTTTCATGAACCGGGCGGATTTCCTCGCGCGGTTCCCCTTTCACCCCGAGGATCAAGACCGTGTCATCGACGCGATCAACGCGACACTTGCCTTTGCCTCCCCGACCGATCGGCTTGAGCTCGACATGCGCATCCTCCGTCACGGCGAGACGCGGTGGCACCATGTGACCGGGTTGTGCTCGCGCGACGCGACCGGAGACCTCCTGCGCTGGAACGCCGCGATCACCGACATCACCGACCAAAAGCTGGCCGATGAAGCGCTGCGCCAGAGCCGAGAGGGCTACGCGCTCGCCATGGAGGCTTCCGGAGAAGGCCATTGGGACTGGAACATCGCGAAGAACGAGTATCACCTCTCACCTCGACTGCTGGAGTTGTGTCGCTTTCCTCCGGGAGCCACATTCAAGGACCGTGAAGACTTCCTCGCCCGGCTTCCATTTCACTCCGAGGATCGGCCTCGGTGGGAGGAAGCGATCGCCGCGCATTTCGCCGGGGAAGCCGCGCGCTTCGATATCGAATTGCGTCTGCACGCTGACGGCGAGACGGAGTGGATTCACATCACAGGCATTCTGTCTCGCGACGCTTCGGGGAACCCGGTCCGCTGGACGGGCGCGGTCGCGGACATCACGGAACGCAAGCACGCCGAAGAGGCGCTGCGGCGTTCGGAAGCCGCGCTGCGCGTCTCCGAGGAACGCTATGCGCTCGCGCTTGAGGCTTCGGAGGAGGGTCACTTCGACATCGATCTGCAGGCCGGCGAGATCTTCGTTTCCGCGCGCGTGAACGAGATCTACGGGTTCCCGGCGCGGGCGGAGACGCTGAACCGCGCCGAATTTCTCGAGCGGATTCCGTTTCACCCGGACGACCGCCCGCGCGTGCTTGCCGAGGTGAACAAGCACGATTGGAACGACCGCAACCTCCAAGAGATCCAGTGCCGGATCGTTCCACGCCCGGGCGAGCCGCGCTGGATTCACTCGCGCGCCAAGGTGGTGCGCGATGCCCAGGGCCGCGCGCGCCGGCGCGTGGGCGTGGTCGCCGATATCACCGAGCGCAAGCTCGCTGAGCAGGAGCTACGCGACTCGCGGGAGCGTTACGCGCGCGCCTTGGACGTGGCGGTAGAGGGCCACATGGACTGGTACGCGGCGACGCAAGAGTACTTTATCTCCGATCAGGCCAAGAGAATCTTGAACTTGCCGCTCGGAGTGCAGTTCCGGACCCTCGATGAGGGGCTGGCGCAAACGCCCCTCCACCCCGATGATCGGTCCCGGGTGACGGAACACCGGAACGCAGCGCTTGCCGGGCCGAAAGCAGAGCACGAGCTCGAGTACCGGATCATGTGCGAGGGGACGCCGAGATGGATCCGGTGCCGGTGGAAGATCTTCCGCGCCGCCGACGGCGCTCCCCTCCGGGTGACTTCCGCGGTGTCCGACATCACCGAGCAGAAACGCGCCGCAGGACTGCTCGAGGGAGAAAAGAATGTTCTGGAAATGATCGCGCGAGCGACGCCGCTTCCGACGGTCCTCGATGCGCTCTGCCGTGTCGTCGAGGAGAACCTCGGCGGGTGCGCATGCACCGTCTTGCTTGTCGACGAGAGCGGCGCTCGCCTCGAGTATGGTGCCGCGCCGAGCCTGCCATGCGAGTACGAGCCGGCGGTCAGGGGCGCGCCGATCGACGTCGACGTCGGTCCATGCGCCTTGGCCGCCTTTCGGAAGGAGCAGGTAATCTCGACCGACCTGGCTGCGGAAGCACGCTGGGCGGAGCAGCGGTGGTGCGCCATCGCGCTCTCGCACGGGCTGCGCTCCTGCTGGTCCACTCCGATCTTTTCGTCGACGAACCAAGCGCTGGGTACCTTTGCGCTCTACCAGCGTCTCCCGGGCAGTCCGACCAGCTTGCATCAGGCGATCATCGAGCGATTCACCCATCTGGCCGCTGTCGCCATCCAACGCTCGCGCGCCGAAAAGGAGCTGCGCGAGAGCGAAGCGCGCTTCCGCGGCCTGACCGAGTTGTGGTCCGACTGGTATTGGCAACAGGATGAGCAGCTGCGCTTCACCTATTCCTCGGCCACCATCGACCCTCCCGCCGGCTATCCCGGCGGCGTGGCGGTCGGCAAGACGCGCTGGGAGCTTTCCGGCGCGGTGGCGCTGTCGTGCTCGTGGGACGAACACCGGGAGGTGCTCGCGGCGCGCAAGCCGTTCCGCGACTTCGAGTATTCCCGGCCCGGGGCCGACGGCAAGCTGCGGTACATCAACACCACCGGCGCGCCGATCTTCGACGAGAAGGGCGAGTTTCGCGGTTACCGAGGTGTCGCGCGCGACGTCACCCCACGCAAGCGGATCGAGGAGGCGCTGCGCGAGCAGACCGAGCGGCTGCAGCTCGGCCAGGCCGCGATGCGCATGATCATCATGGACTGGGACGTCGTGGAGGATCGGCTCACCTGGAGCGATTCTCCCGAGTGGCTGCGCGGGCCGGTGCCGGCGAGCGGCGACTATCCGCCCTTCAAGGATCAGGTCCATCCCGAGGACCGCGACAGCTTCCTCGCCACCCGCGCGCGGGCGCTCGAGACTCTGGAGGTCCAGACGACGGAATTCCGCCTGGTGCGGACCGACGGCAAGGTGATCTGGGTGCTGGAACACAAGCATGCATTCGCCAGCGCAGACGGCAAGGCGACGCGCATGCTTGCCGCGATGTTCGACATCACGGAGCGCAAGCGCATGGGCGAGGAGCTGCAGCGCGCGCAGCGCCTGGAGGCGATGGGAACGCTCGCTGGCGGCATCGCGCACGACTTCAACAACATCCTCGGGGCGATCCTCGGCTATGGCGAGATGGCGCTGCGCGACGCGAAGAAGGGCACGCGCCTGCGCCGCGACGTGGACAGCATCATCGCCGCGGGCGAACGCGGCCGGGCGCTCGTCGACCGCATCCTCGCCTTCAGCCGCAGCGGCGTGGGCGAGCGCGTGCCGGTGCACGTCGACGCGATGGTGCGCGAAGCGCTCGACCAGGTTGCCGCGAAGCTGCCCAGGAACGTAACCATCGTGCCGCGGCTGAGAGCCGGCCGGGCGGCAATGCTCGGCGATCCAACCCAGGTGCACCAGGTGGTCATGAACCTCGCCTCGAACGCGGTACAGGCGATGCCGCGAGGCGGCACGCTGCGAGTCGCGCTCGAGACGGCCGCGTTCGACACGGCGCGGCCGGCGGCGGTCGGATCCATCGCGCCGTGCGAGTACATCGTGCTCAAGGTGAGCGACAGCGGCACGGGCATTCCGGACGACGTGCTCGAGCACATGTTCGATCCGTTTTTCACGACCAAGGAGGCCGGCGTCGGCAGCGGCCTCGGCTTGTCGCTGGTGCATGGCATCGTGACCAATGCCGGCGGCGCGATCGACGTCGCGACCAAGCCCGGCAAGGGAACGACCTTTACGGTCTATCTGCGGAGAACCGGCGTCGCTCCGGAGAGGCAGGCGGACGAGAGCCGTCCGCTGCCGCGCGGCGAAGGCCAGCGCGTGCTGGTGGTGGACGACGAGGAGCCGCTGGTGCGCCTGGCGACCGAGACGCTCGAGCACCTGGGCTACGCTCCGGTCGGCTTCACCTCGAGCGCCAGCGCGCTCCGGGAATTCGGCGCGAATCCTGGGCATTTCGACGCCGTTCTAACGGACGAGCGCATGCCGGGCGCCACCGGCTCGGCCATCATCCGGGAGGTGCGCCGCATCAACCCGTCGATCCCGATCGTATTGATGAGCGGCTTTGTCAGCGGGGTCGCGGCGCTCAAGGCGCGCGAGCTCGGCGCGAACGACGTCCTGCGCAAGCCGCTGCTCGCCCGCGACCTTGCTGCGAGCATGGCGCGCGTGCTGCACCCCTAGGGCGTACGGCCGCGCTCAGGTTTCTTCAAGAGACTCAGGCTTATCGAAAACCACGGGCGGGGTGCCCCCTAGCATCCGTGCATGGCTCGTAGTCGCCCAGCCGTTGCCGGCTCGACGCTCCCGCTATCCCCCAAATGGACCGCGGCGTGGCGGCGCGCATGTCGGCTGACACGCAAAGCCACCGGCGACCCGAGCGAGTTCGCTTCGCGAATCACGATCGCGCGCCTCGCGCAGGCCGGTATCGTGCCGACGAGCACGAACGCCGTGCTGTGCGAATTCCAGCAGCACTGGAACCGCGGCGACGACAACCAGCGGTTCGCGAGCCTATACGGCATGGTGGCGCCGAACTACGCCGCAGTGATCGAAAGCTACGTCCGGGCGCAGCAGGCCGCGAAGGAAGAGGCTGTCACCGCCTGAGCGCCATGGCAGTGCAACCGGTCACGGTCGTCGTGCGCCGTCGCGTGAAGCAAGGCGCCGAGGTGGAATTCGAGCGTGCGATGCGGGAGTTCATCGACTTCGCGCTGGCTTTTCCGGGCAACCGCGGCATCGACGTCGTGCGGCCGCAGCCCGGCGGCTCGCGCGACTACACGGTGGTCGACCGCTTCGCCGACTGGAGCGCGCGCAGGGCGTTCAAGGAGACATCCGACTACCGCAACTGGATGCAGCGCCTGCGCGAACTCTCCGAGCAGGAGCCGTACATCGAGGAGCACGACGGCCTCGGCGGCTGGTTTACGCCGCCGGAAGCGGCGACGCCGTCGCCGCCGGCGCAGATCAAGATGGCGCTCGTGACCTTTGTCGGCGTATATCCCCTCACCTCGACCTTGCCGCCGCTCGGCGCCTGGTTGCTCCCGAGCGTGCATCCGTTGTTCGTCAACGTACTCGTCACCGGCACCATCGTTGCCGCGTTGACCTGGCTGCTGATGCCCGTCCTCACGCGCGTGTTCAAACACTGGCTGTTTGGCTAATGACCGCCTCCCAATGAAGCCTCTCTTCTATATCGGCGCCGTCGTGGCGACGTTCATGTTCTGGAGCAGCGGCCTCGGCAAGACCGTCAACTTCGCCGACACGCTGGGCGAGATGGCCCATTTCGGACTGAATCCGCCCTGGTTCTTCGCCGTCGGCACGATCGCCCTGCAGTTCGTCGGCTCTGCGCTGGTGGTCTTCGGCGGCCGCTACGCCTGGCTCGGCGCCGCGGCGCTCGCGCTCTTCACGCTCGCCACCATTCCGCTCGCCCATGACTTCTGGAACATGCCGCCGCAAGCCGCGTTCGGCGAGCGCCTGATCGCCGAGGAGCACCTTTCGGTAGTCGGCGGGCTTCTCCTCGCCGCTCTTCTCGCACGGAATTACGGTCCATGGCGCTCACGCGACGCGACGCGCTGAAGGCGCTCGCTCTATCACCACTTGTTGGAGGACGTCCGATTATGGCCGCACCCGCTGATGCAGATCTCGTTCTGTTCAATGGCCGCATCGCAACGCAGGATGCGCGCCGCTCGATCGTGCAGTCGCTGGCGATTGGCGATGGCCGCGTTCTCCACGCCGGTACCGACGCGGAAGTGTCGCAATACCGCGGCAAGCGCATCGATCTCCGCGGCCGTACCGTTACCCCGGGCCTGATCGACTCGCACTCGCATCCGATCCGCGGCGGGCTGTACTACAACCTCGAGCTGCGCTGGGACGGCGTTGCGTCCCTCGCCGATGCGCTTCGCATGCTGCGCGAGCAGGCGCAGCGCACGCCGCCGAACCACTGGGTGCGCGTGGTCGGCGGCTGGTCGGAATTCCAGTTCGCCGAGAAGCGCATGCCGACGCTGGACGAGCTGAACGCCGCGGCGCCCGACACGCCGGTGTTCGTGCTCAACCTCTATGCGCTCGCAATGCTCAATCGCGCCGCGCTCCGCGCCGTCGGCTACGACCGCAACACGCCGAACCCGCCGGGCGGCGAGATCCAGCACGACGGCGCCGGCAACCCTACGGGCATCCTGATCGCGCGGCCCAACGCCTTCGTCCTGTATTCGACGCTCGCCAAGGGGCCGAAGCTGCCGTTCGACCAGCAGGTGAACTCGACACGGCAGTTCATGCGCGAGCTGAACCGCCTCGGCGTCACCAGTGTGATCGACGCCGGCGGCGGCTTCCAGAACTACCCGCAGGACTACGAAGTCATCCGCGCCGTGAACAAGCAAGGAGTGGCCACGGTGCGCCTCGCAGCCAATCTCTTTACGCAGCGCGCGGACCAGGAGCTCGACGACTTCGCCTCCTGGGCGAAAAGCGTGCGTCCGGGCGAGGGCGACGACATGTTCCGCATCAACGGCGCGGGCGAGATGCTGGTCTACTCGGCCGCGGACTTCGAGGACTTCCGCGAGCCGCGACCCGAGATGCCGGCACGCATGGGGCCCGACCTCCGCGCGGTCGTGAAGCTGCTCGCCGAGAACCGCTGGCCGTTTCGGCTCCATGCGACGTACGACGAGACCATCACGCGGGCGCTCGACGTCTTCGAGGCGGTGAACCGCGAAGCGCCGCTCGCCGGGCTGCACTGGTTCATCGACCACGCCGAAACCATCACTCCCCGCAGCATCGACAGGATACGCGCGCTCGGCGGAGGTATCGCCGTGCAGCACCGCATGGCCTACCAGGGCGAGCGGTTCATCGAGCGATACGGAAAGGAGCGTGCGGCGATCGCGCCGCCCATCCGGCGCATGCTCGGGGCCGGCGTTCCCGTCGGCGCGGGCACGGATGCGACGCGCGTCGCGAGCTACAACCCCTTCGTGTCGCTCTACTGGCTGGTGACCGGCAAGACGGTCGGCGGCACGTCGCTCTATGGCGAGGCGAACCGCCTCGAGCGGATGGAGGCGCTGCGGCTGTGGACGGTGGGCAGCGCCTGGTTCTCGAGCGAGGAAAGCAAGAAAGGCGCGCTCGTCCCGGGCCAGCTCGCCGATCTCGCGGTGCTCTCCGCCGACTACTTCAGCGTGCCACAGGACGAGATCAAGCGCCTTGAATCCGTGCTCACGCTTGTCGGCGGCAAGCCGGTCTACGCCGCCGCCGAGTTCCGCGAGCTCGCGCCGCCGCCCGTGCCCGTGATGCCACAATGGTCGCCCGTCGAGAAGTTCGGCGGCTACGCGCGGCTGCCGGAAGGCGCGCTGGGCTGCGGCTGCGCGGTCATCTAACTCGCCGGCGGCGAGCCACCGCCGCGACTCCAGCAAGATCAGGCAGGCGTGAATGCGCCCGCGTTGCGGCGCGCGAATTCGGCGGCGGAAATCGGCGCACGGCCGACTAGCTGGCGGAAGGTGTCGGTCATGCGGTCATAGCGGTTGTCGCGATGCAGTTGGCCCATGGTGGACAGGTGTGCGATCAAATGCGCCGGTAGTTGAGCCTCTTGGAGCTTGGCTTTCCAGATCTGTGGCGGCACATTGACGTATTGGATGGTGCGACCCAGGGCGTCGCTGAACTCCTGCGCGAACCGGGCCATCGTCAGCGACTCGGGGCCGGTCAGTTCGTAGACCTTGCCGATATGCGGTTCCGGGTTGGCCAGCACGGTAGCGGCGGCAGCCCCCACGTCGGCGGCCGCGATCGGCGAGGTCTTGCCATCGGCGAACGGCAGGCGGATGGCGTTGTTATCGCGGATGCCCTTGGCTCCCTGTACCAGGAACATGCCGTCGAAGAAAACGGTTGGACGCAGGTAGACCACCGGCAGCCCGGACCAGCGCAGCATCTGCTCCGCGAGCCACTCCTGCTTCTGTTCCGGGCTGCCCGTGGTCTCTGTCTCGCTCATCTGCGACAGCGTCATCTGCGCCAGATTGACGAAGGCCTTCACACCCAAGCTTTTAGCGGTGACCGCGACGTTGGCGGCCGCTTCCAGGTAGCTGGGCGAAATCGAGATCGTGAAATACACCACCGAGCAGCCCTGCATGGCCGCGCGCACGGCGACGATGTCGAGCATGTCGGCGACCACGACTTCGGCGCCCTGGTCACGCAGCATGTCGGCGCGCGCATCCAGCTTGCGCACCATGGCGCGTACGCGGTGACCTTGTTCCAACAGGATGGTGATAGCTGTGCGCGCGTTCGAGCCGACGCTGCCCGCGGCGCCGGTGACGAGGATGGTTTCTTTAGACATGCTGTCTTCCTTGTATTAATGAGCATTTGAAAAGTCGATTACGCCCGACGTTCGGCGACAGCCGTCGTCAACCCGGCCCCGCCAAGTGTCGGCTGGCACGAAGGCTCACAGACGTGAGCCTTCCAGTAGGACGGACCCCGCATGACGATTGACACATTCCGTCATCCAGTTTTCGCACAGGGGCCTGCCCTCGACAAAGTCCGGTGGCATTACGCCCGCATGCTGCTGCCACTGTGTCCGATAACCCTCTCGTTCCGCCGCCGGACGAAGAAAGCCAGGATTCGGATTTTCTGCGTTCCGAGGCCGTCGTGCGCGATATCCCTCTCGTGCCGTTGCTCGCCGTTGTACTGATCTTCGCGATCTTCCTGATCTACGCGTTCGTTCTTTGAACCGAGCGCCTCAGAGCGCGCGCCCTCCAGCGCACAGAAGCTGTGCCAAACGCCACGTTAAGCACGTGGTCTGCCATAACGCTGCGCTGTTGCGGCGCCAAGCTGCACGCTACCTGACCGAAGGAGAACGCAGCCATGGCAACGCAAACGTTGAGCAAGTCCGAGCAGGACCAAACCACCAGCAAGAAAATCCAGCAGTTCAAGGAGCTGTTCGCCGACGCGCCGGAGGTGGGGAAGAGGGCGCTGGAGAACGTACTCCGAGAACTGGCGTCGGATACTTCGGAAACGCCGCCACCGGCGATCGAAAGCGCCGGCCGCGTCGGCAGCCGTCTGGGCAAGATCTCCGAGTTGACCATGGTCGTCCCGCTCGCCCCCGGCGGTGCCAAGCGGCTGCGCGCGTTCCTGCGCTTGCTGCGCGGCAACCTCAAGCGCGGAGGGGACCTCGTCGGCTCTCTCCACAACATGCGTTTCGTGTTCCTCGAGGACGACACGAAGCTTCTTTTCGCCACCACTTATGACGGCGAGTGGGACGCCTATATCGACGACTTCGTGAGCAAGATCCCGGACTACCTCGACCTCATCGACTCGTCCTGGGACGGCTGGCCCGGCATTCGTAGCCCCGGAGCAAAGGACTACATCGCCAAACACCAGATCACGGCTGAAGGCTGGTACGTCGCCCACCCGGATGTGACGGTCGCGGAGATCACTCGGCTGAAGCACATCGGCAAGGCCGTCGAAGAGTTTCTGGACAAGGTCGGTTAGGCGAGGCAGCAACGGAGGGAACGATGCGCGCGTACCGGCTTCTGCAACCGCAGACACAACCAGAGTTTCAGGAGGTGCCCGAGCCGCACGCGGGACCCGGCCAGGTGGTCATCAAAGTCGCCGGCTCCGGCCTGTGCCATACCGACTTCACCGTGATATCCCGCGACCGCGAGCACTGGAAGGACGATCAGCCGCCCTTTACGCTCGGGCACGAGATTGCCGGGCGGGTGGAAGAAATCGGTGCCGGCGTCACGATGTTCCAGCGTGGCGACGCTGTCGCGGTCAACCCCTCGTGGGCGAGCTGCGGGCGCTGCCACATGTGCCGGTCCGGGGAAGAGAACCACTGCCTCTACCAGAAGGGTATTCGCGCTCCAGGGGTGGGGTACAACGGCGGGCACGCGCCCTACGTCCTCGTCCCCGAGGCCAGGTACCTCGTACCGATCGGCGACCTGGACCCGGTCGTGGCCTCGCCCCTCACCGATGCCGGCATCACGACATACAGCGCAATCAAGGCGGCGCTTCCCCGGATCTGGCCGGGCAGCACCGCAGTCGTCATCGGCGTCGGCGGCCTGGGGCTGTATGCGGTCCAATTCCTTCGCCTGCTCACCGGCGCGCGC
>Ga0137409_10008066_pt1 | contig 10774 bp, 11 predicted proteins | sample CZODoug1_16funga_FD_122059 | JGI IMG/M metagenome (GOLD analysis project Ga0137409, IMG submission 122059) | Vadose zone soil fungal communities from Angelo Coast Range Reserve, California, USA - CZODoug1_16fungal (Hybrid Assembly) | ecosystem: Environmental > Terrestrial > Soil > Vadose zone... | reverse complement strand
TCCAGGAGACGCCGATCTTCCAGGCCATCAAGGCCAAGGGCCAGACGTCGAGCAATCCGTGGCGCGAGGCGTTCTGGAGTCAGAACGTCAGATACGTGCTCATCGCGAGCGTCGTGGTGATCGGCGAGGGGGTGGTGTGGTACAGCAGCCAGTTCTGGGCGCTCTATTTCATCCAGCAGGTCCAGAAGCCGGACATCCTGCACCCGGCCTACATCACCGGCGCAGCGCTGCTGATCGCCACGCCATCGCTCATCTTTTTCGGCTGGCTTTCTGACCGGATCGGTCGCAAGCCGATCATTCTCGCCGGGTTCTTCCTGGCGGCCGTGACCTACTACCCGCTCTATAATGCGCTCGGCAATGCCGCCAACCCGGCCAACATTAACTACCCGGTGGCGATCCTGATCGTGGCGATCATGGTCTCCTACGTCGGCATGGTCTACGGCCCCATCGGCGCCTTCCTCGCCGAGTACTTTCCAGCACGCATCCGGTACTCGTCAGTGTCGGTGCCATATCACATCGGCAACGGCTGGGGCGGGGGCCTGGTGCCCGTGATCACGACCGCGGCGTATGTGTCCGCGCAGGCAGCGGGGCTCAGCATGTCCCAGAGCCTGGGCCACGCACTGGTCTATCCGATCGCCGTGCCGGCCATCGCGTTCGTGCTGAGCCTGTTCCTGATGCCGGAGACCCGGAAGATCAGCATCTGGCAGCCGTCAGACGTGCGGGCGCCCGCCAGGGGCTAGTGTTGCGGGCCAGCAACGTCGCACCGGTGCCGGAAAATCGGCACCGGTGCGAGCCCTTGACGCCCGCGCGTCACCCATGACAATGTGGAGCAGCACGAGTGGTACCGAATCGCGTCACGGACCTGCTAGAGGAGGTTCCATGCGTTCGAGACTTCTTTGTTGGCTCGCCGCAGTTGTCGTACTCCCCGCCACCGCACTTGCGCAAGACGTCAAGACGACCCAGGGCGTCTCGATCACCCTTCGAGGTATTGTAGACGCCACGGTCTTCGCTCAGGACGGCGACTTCGGACTCGGCACCGGCCAAAGAGCGAATTACATCCTCGTCGAGCGCCCCCACTGGATTCACGGCGGTGACGCGCGCAACACGCGCCTCACCGTGGCGCTCGCCGGCCCCGAGGTCAGCAAGGGGTGGCGCGGCAACGCCACCGTGGAGTTGGATTTCTTCGGTGCGTTCGCCGGCGCACCAAGCGCATTCGCCGACGAGCAACCACAGCCCCGGCTCCGCCTCGCGTACGCCGACCTCACCAACGGCCGCACCACGCTCCGCATCGGCCAGGACTGGGACCTGCTTTTCGGCAACGTCCCCGTTTCGACGTCCCACATCGCGTTCCCGCTGGGGCACGGGTCGGGCGGCTTCGTCGGCTGGCGGTTCCCCCAGGTGAGGTTCATGAAGACGCTGAGCAAGCCGGGCGCAGCTGCCACGACGCGGTTCCAGGTCGCCATGCTCGCCGGCTCTTGGAGCGACGATGCCGGCACGAGCGAGGGAGCAAGCGCGGGCGAGCGTGCCGGGCCGCAGATCGAGGGACGATTCGACTACAGCACTGCCAAGTGGGGTGCGTACCTGGTGGCCCACGCCGATAACAAGGTCAACCCCGGCATCAAGAGCTACATGGTTGAGCTGGGCGCCAACACGACCCGGGGCGATCTCACACTCCAAGGCAACGCCTACATCGGCAAAGGGATGGCGCACCACATCGCCCAGATCGTCCAGTTCGGGAACTTCAAGGGATGGGGCGCGTGGCTCCAGGCCGGTTACGCGTTGAACACCAAGTGGAGCGTCTGGGGCTTCTACGGCACCGACCGGCCGGATTCCACGGAACTGGCCAGCCTCCCACTCGCCGGTGTGACCGAGGCCAACGGGACGACGACGATTGCGGTCGCGGCCCGCCGCTTCAGCAGTTGGACGTTCACCCCGATGATCCGTTTCAAGCCGGCGGGCCCGTACTCGTTGGGCGTCGAGTGGCTGCACAACGAAGTCAAGGTCGGCAGCGGCGACATCCTGTCGGGCAATCAGATCCTGCTCAGCACGCGGTTCGATTTCTAGGGGGCTCGTATGCAGGTCAGTCGACGCGATTTCCTACGAGTGACCGCCGGCGCGGGTGCCGGCACGGCGATCGGTGGACTCGTCGGCCTCGGCGCGACGCTCGCGCCTGCTCGCGCCGAGGCGCAGGAGCTCCGCATCCGCGACGCGAAGTCGATCCCCAGTATTTGCCCATTCTGCTCGGTCGGCTGCGCCACGCTAGTGCAGGTCAAAGGCGACCGGATCGTCAACATCGAAGGCGATCCGCGCAGCCCCCACAACGAAGGCACGCTGTGCCCCAAGGGCGCCGCGATCTATCAACTCCACGTCAATCCCAACCGGCAGACCAAGGTGCTCCATCGCAAACCGGGTGCGTCGAGCTGGGAGGTGGTGGAGCTCGAGTGGGCGATGGACCGCGTGGCCGAGCTCACCAAGAAGACCCGCGACGACACGTTCATCGAGAAGCTTCCCAACGGCAAAGTCGTGAACATGTCGCCCGCCATCTTTGCCCTCGGCGGTGCGACGCTCGACAACGAGTTCAACCATGTGTGCCAGAAGTTCTGGCGCGGGCTCGGCGTCGTCGCGATCGAGAATCAGGCCAGGATATGACACAGCTCTAGCGTCCCCGGTCTGGGGACACGGTTCGGTCGGGGCGCGGCGACCCTGTATCCGCGCAACCTCGAGCACACCGACTGCTTCGTGATCATGGGTTCGAACATGGCGGAGTGCCATCCGGTGGCGTTCCGCTGGCCCATGAAAGCCAAGCTCAACGGCGCCAAGCTCATTCACGTCGATCCGCGCTTCACCCGCACCAGTGCAGTCGCCGATCTCCATGTCCCGATCCGCGCGGGCTCGGACATCGCGTTCCTCGGCGGGCTGATCAACTACGTCATCCACTCGCCGCGCTGGAACACGGATCCCTTCTTCAAAGAGTTCGTCGTCAACTACACGAACGCGGCGACGATCATCAACGACGACTTCAAGGATACCGAAGACCTCGAGGGAGTGTTCTCGGGCCTCAAGGGGTTCAAGGAGCCCGACTTCTGGCCCGAGAACGGCAACCTCGGCGCGTACGACAACGCCAGCTGGGCGTACAAGCGCGGGCCGAAGGGGCCGGGCCCGGCCACGAAAGACCTGATCGCCAAGCGCGCCGGCCCGCCATTCGACGACCTGGTCCGCTCGCTCAAGCCGGGGCCCGCCGAGCGCGACGCGACCCTCCAGAACCCGCGCTGCGCGTTCCAGATCCTGAAGCGGCACTTCAGCCGCTACACGCCGGAAATGGTGGAGCAAGTCTGCGGCTCGCCGAAAGAAAAGTTCATCAAGGTCGCCGAGGCGCTGCTGGAGAATTCCGGCCGCGACCGGACCAGCGCGTTCGCGTACGCGGTCGCCTGGACCCAGCACACCTACGGCGTCCAGATGATCGGCTGCTGCGCGTTGCTCCAGCTCCTGCTCGGCAACATTGGGCGACCGGGTGCCGGCGTGATGGCGCTGCGCGGCCACGCCGCAATCCAGGGCTCGACCGACGTGCCGACGCTGTACCACAGCATCCACGGCTACCTGAACGCTCCCTCGGCGCTCCGCCCGCATGAAACGCTGCGCGACTACATGGCGGCCGAGACGGCACCGACGAGCTACTACGGCAACACGCCCAAGTTCCTCGTGTCATATCTGAAGTCGATGTATGGCGCGGCGGCGACCGCAGAGAACGACTTTGGCTACGACTGGCACCCCAAGATCCTCGGTGATCACTCGCACATCGCCATGTTCTCCGCCATGGCGAACGGGCGCGTGAAGGGGATGTGCTGCGTCGGACAAAACCCCGCGACCTCGCTGAACGGCCAGGCGACGCGGCGCGCCCTGCGGCAGCTCGACTGGCTCGTGGTCAAGGACAACTGGCTCACCGAGACGGCCACGCACTGGTACCTCGCGCCGGAAGTGAAGAATGGTGAGGTGAAGAGCGCGGACATCAAGACCGAGGTGTTCTTCTTCCCGTCGACGCAGATCGCGGAATACGACGGCAGCTACACCAACACCCAGCGCATGCTGCAGTGGCACTCGTTCGCAACCAAAGCGCCGGGGGACTGCCGCACCGATAGCTGGTTCTACCACAACCTCGCCAAGCGGCTGCGGAAAGCCTACGCGAACAGTACGCTGCCGCGCGACCAGGGCTGGAAGAATCTCACGTGGGACTTTGACCCCGATCCCGCCGACCCGGCCTATGGCACGGCGCTCTACCCGGGTGAGATCAGTGCCCTCAAGGTGCTGCGCGAAATCAACGGGTATCAGACGGCCGACCCGAAGCAGCACCTGAAGGGATTCGGCGATTTGAAGGATGACGGCTCCACGACGTGCGCGTCATGGATCTACTGCGGTTGCTATCCGGCGCCGGATCAGAACATGACCGCGCGCCGCGAGCCTGATCCGCCGGGCGTTCCGGGCGCACATCTCAAGTGGGGATGGGCGTGGCCCGCGAATCGGCGAGTCATGTACAACCGTGCGTCCGCGGACCTGAAGGGCAATCCCTGGAGCGAGCGCAAGCGGTGGGTCTGGTGGGATCCGAACTTCGTGAACCCGCCCGATCCCAAGACGGGCAAGCCGGTGCCGCACGGCAAATGGGTCGGCTACGACACGCCCGACTTCGCCGCGACCAAGGCGCCGGACGCGCAGCCCAAGCCGGACGGCATCGGGCTCGATGCCCTATCGGGAGCGCAGCCGTTCATCATGCGGGCAGACGGCCGGGGCTGGCTGTTCGTGCCGGCGGGACTCGTGGACGGACCGTTGCCGACGCATTACGAGCCGCACGAGTCGCCGGTGCAGAACCTCCTCTATAAGCAGCAGAGCAGCCCGGTGCACAAGGTGTGGTCGCTGGGTAAGCCCTGGAATCCGATCGCGGTAGTCGGCGATCCCAAGTTCCCGTACGTCATCAGCACGTATCGGCTGACAGAACACTACCTCGCCGGCGCCATGAGTCGCTGGCTGCCGTGGCTCGCCGAGCTGATGCCGGAGCTGTTCATCGAGATCGGCAAAGGGCTCGCGCAGGAGAAGGGAATCAAGAATCTCGACTGGGTCGTGGTGTCGAGTCCGCGTGGCCACATCAGGGCCAAGGCGCTCGTCACCGACCGTATCGGCGTGATGAAGATCGCTGGCAAGACGATTCACCATGTCGGGATGCCGTGGCATTGGGGCTGGATGGGGTTGAGCACCGGCGACGTTGTCAACGACCTCACGGCATGGGTCGGCGATCCCAACGTGTCGATCCACGAAGGCAAAGCGTTCGTCTGCAACGTGGAGCGAGCATGATATGGTAACCATCACGCGCAAGCGCGCCGCTGTTGCCAACGAGGCGATGGGGTTCTTCACCGACACGACGGTCTGTATCGGCTGCAAGGCGTGCGAGGTCGCCTGCAAGAACTGGAACCAGCTCCCCGCGACGCACGGCGGCGTGTCGGAGATGTCGGGCGACAGCTACGACAACACGCGCAAGCTGGACGGCACGCACTGGCGCCACGTCAAGTTCATCGAGCAGTTCGACGGCCCCTACAACGGCCGCTGGCTCATGATGAGCGACGTGTGCAAGCACTGCGTCAAAGCCGGCTGTATCGAGGTGTGCCCTACTGGCGCGATCATCCGCACCGAGTTCGACACCGTGGTGATCCAGTCGGATGTGTGCAACGGCTGCCGCGCCTGCATCGCCGGCTGTCCCTTTGGCGTCATCGATATGAACATGATCTCGGGCACGGCGCAAAAGTGCACGCTCTGTTACGATCGCATGGGCGTCGGGCTCGAGCCCGCCTGTTCCAAAGCGTGTCCGACTGATTCGATCCAGTTCGGGCCGATCAGCGAGCTGCGCGTCCGCGCGCAGAAGCGCGTGGAGCAGCTCAAAGCTCAGGGAGAAGCGCGCGCGCGGCTCTACGGTGACGATCCGAATGGGCCGTTGGGTGGCTTGAACTCCTTCTATCTTCTCGTCGACAATCCCGAGGTCTACGGCCTGCCCGCCAATCCGCAGCTTCCCAGCAGCCGCCTGCAGAAGAGCGGCGCGTTCTCGGTCGCGACGGCCGCGGTGCTCGGCGTGCTCGCGTTGGTCGGAATCCGGAAACGGCGGATGGATGAGAAGGAAGGAGTCATGAATGTCTGACACCTTCGTCACGGCGTCGCCGCATTGGACGTGGTTCATCATTCCCTACTTCTTTGTCGGTGGCCTCGCCGGCGGCGCGTATTTCCTCGCGGCGACCCTCGAATGGTTCGGTCGACCCGAAGACCGTCCGGTCATGCGCACCGCATACTCGCTGGCATTCTGGGGAGCGATCATCTCCGGCGCGCTGCTGACCATCGACCTCGGCCGGCCGCTGCGCTTCTGGCACATGCTGTTTCAGTCCGACAACTTGCCACACCTCATGTTCAAAGCCTTTTCGCCGATCTCGTTCGGCGTCTGGGCGATCCTGCTGTTCGGCCTGTGCGCGGCGCTCTCGCTGATCGGCGCCTGGTCGGACGAGGGCCGCGTACGCACCGCTGCGGCGCGGCCGCTGCGGAGCGGAACGATGCTCGCCAAGCTGATCGCCGGACTCGGCGGCCTCATGGGCTTTTTCGTCGCCGGATACACGGGCGTTCTCCTGACGGTCACGAACCGCCCGATCTGGGCCGACAGTCCGTGGCTCGGCGCGCTGTTCCTGGCTTCCGGCGCATCGACCGCCGCCGCCGCACTCATCCTCCTCGCGCCGCGGCGCGGGGCGACCGCGGGCTCGATTGCCTGGCTGGAATCGTTCGACATGCGGGCGCTCGTGGTCGAGCTGCTCATTCTCATCCTCTTCGTCGCCTGGCTCTGGCCGATCCGGCAAGTGTGGCTGAGCTTCTGGGGCCTCCTGATGCTCGTGGGGGTCATTGGGGCGGGGATCCTCTGGCCACTGACCCTCCACCGGCGGCCCGCGGCCGCCGCAGCAGGGGCATTCCATAATCCGGCCGTGATGGTGCTCATCGGCGGCTTCTTGCTGCGGGTCGTCATTCTGCTGTCGTCGAACGGCATTCAGCACGAAACGGTGACCGCGATCGGACGATGACGCCTCGCGCGCTGATTGGGATTTTCGTGCTTACCGCCGTTGTCTCGGCCTGCGCCAGTCCCGAGGCCGCGCGCACGCGCGGCGGCGGGCCCGGCGCCGATCCCGGTAATCACGGCGCGGTTGTGCAGCTCCATGCGGGCGCGAAGATCTACCACAAAACCCCTTGCCGCACTGTCAAGGTCAAATGCTCTGGCCCCTTACCAGACGCCGGCACGTAACCAACCCGCAGCTCGCTCAGCGCATCGACGCGGTTCGCAACCAGAACCCGGAGTCGGAGCGCTGGCTGGCATTGGTGGAAGCTGCGTTTGCCGAGGCCGATGAAAACCAGGCGTGGGCGGACGCCGTGCTCACCGTCGCAAACGAGCGTCCAATTCGCGCTCCCCTGCTCCACCAGTCGCAGATCGCGGTGCGCCGGCGTGTCCTGCACCGCTGGGTGCGCGAGGTATTCGACCTCGCCTCCGCCGATGGCTCGCTCGAGCCTGTCGAGCTGCTCGAGGCGGCGCTCTGTCAGGATGACTCCCGTCTCGAAACGCCCGAGTTGCGCGTGGTAGCTCAAATGGCCGCGCTTCCCTTGCTGCAGACCTGTGGTCGCGCGCTCGCGGCGCAGGTGCCTTCGTCCTGGTGGGAAGGCTACTGTCCCGTGTGCGGGGCGTGGCCAACGCTGGCGGAGTTCCGCGGGCTCGAGCGGAAGCGGTGGTTGCGCTGCGGCCGCTGCGCCACGGGCTGGGAAGTGGCCTGGCTCCGCTGTCCCTTCTGCGACGAAACGCAGCACGCGAACCTCGGCTATCTCGCGCCTGAAGAGGGGGAGACCACACGCAAGGTCGAGGTCTGCGACACCTGCAAGGGCTACGTGAAGGCGGAGCCCACCGTGAAGCATCTCGCACCGTGGGAGATCGTGCTGGACGATCTCGCGACCGTCCCACTCGAGGTGGCGGCGTTGGACCGCGGCTATCATCGACCCGAGCGGCCGGGGTTCGCGCTCGAAGCGCGGATTGTCGAGGCGTGATGGACCTCGATCGCCCCGCCCACGTCTGTCGCGAGCTGCTGAGCGCGATCGAGGCTTCGGAGGGGCGTCGCAAGCGCCGCAAACGCGACACGACGCCCGATGCGATCGGCCTCGCCGTCAAACGCGATTTGCTCGAGCGGGCGATCGCCGCCGATCCCGAACCCATGGAGTTCGAGGCGTGGCTGCTCGAACAATGCCAAGCCGCCGGAGGGCTCGAAGGTGGTGTGCGCGCGATGGCGCTTTCGATCTTCGAGGAGTGGCGCTTGTCGCATGACGCGGAGTCATTTCGCAACTGGCTGGCAGCAGGGGCACCTTCGGATGACGCGAGCGCTGATCGTTAGCGGATTGGTGGTCGCCCTCGCGGGTTGTCGCGCCCGCCCCCCGGAACGCTGGGACCCGGCGAGCGCGGAGGCCGTGCGGCTGCTTAAATCCGACGACAGCCCTTATCGTATCATCTATTTTCCGCCAGTCGATCTCGCGAAAAAGCCCGTTACCAGCGGTCCGGCTTCCCCGCGTCGGGAATAAAGAGGCTCTGACCAAACCGCGCCTTCCCGAACTCGCCGATCAGTGCCTGCGTCGCTGGTGCCACCATGAAGTCGGCGAACGCTTTGCCTCCGGCCACATTGATGCGCGGCGCATTGCGGGGATTCAGCTCGAGGACGTGGTAGACGTTATAGAGGAGCGGATCGCCTTCGACCATCGGCACGAGTTGCAGGCGATCCCGCCAGGCCAGATACGTCGCTCGATCGGTGAGGGTGTAGGCGCGCTTCTCGTCGGCCATCTGGAGCGTCTCGCCCATCCCGTGTCCTGCCTCGACGTACCAGCTCCCTGCGGCGGGTGGCTGAATCGCCGCGGCGCGCCACAGCTTCAGCTCCATCTGGTGGGTTCCAGACCGGTCGCCGCGCGAGACGAACGGCTGCGCACGCTCGGCAATGCGCCGCAGCGCCGCGACCGCGTCGTTCATGCCGCGCAGCCCGGCGGGATCGCTCGGTGGTCCCACCACGAGGAAGTCGTTGTGCATCACCAGGCGGCGACTGACGAAGTAGCCTGAGTCGGCGAGGACCCGTTCGGCGTCCGGCGCATGCGCGAGGACGACATCTGCGTCACCGCGTCGCCCCATCTCCAGCGCCTGACCGCTGCCCACGGCAATCACCTTGACTTTGTAGCCAGTCTGTCGCTCGAACAGCGGGACCAGGGTATCGAGCAATCCGGCGTCACGGGTCGATGTCGTGGTCGCGAGAATGACGTCGCGAGACTGGCTCGGTGCTGCGGAGGCACCGAGGAGTGCGGCGACCCAAACCCCTAGTCCCCACCCCGTCATTACCAACGCACCTGCATCTGGATCACTCCCCGGTTGTTCTTGAGCTGGACGGACTGCTCGCGGAAGACCTCGTAGTCGCCCAGCAGCTTGAAGTCGTCGCCACGGATGAAGTACTGCACGCCGAGCAGGTAACCGGTGAAGCGGTCGGTGGTGACCTGATTGCTCGGGTCGAACTGCTGCACCCGCCCGATGAGCTGCACGCGCTGCGGCGTGGCGCGGAAGGTTGCGAGCGCGTACCAACCCGTGGTGCGGACGTCGGTTCTGCGGTTTCTCTCGCGGATGTACTCCGCGCGCGCGGACCAGCGCTTTCCTTTGTAGATCACCTGCCCATCCACACCCGTGCTGTCGCTGTAGCCCTCGAACGCCCCTCCGACGTCCAGGCCTTTGACTGGCGTGACGACGGCCCGAACGTAATAGGCCATCCGGTTGTCGGGGTTGGTTGCGCGATTGGGTCCCTCGCCGTTCACGACTGCAGCTTGGACGAGCAGCCGATCCGGGAGGCGCCACTCCGCCTGGGCGCCGATGTCACGCTTGGCGGCGTTAACGATGCGCGAGCGCTCGGTCGTCTCCAGCGTCGTCGAGCTGAGCAGCGACTCGAGGGAAAAAGGGACGCGGAACTGGCCTACGGTCCCGGTCCAACGGTGATGACTCATCCTGAGCCACAGATCCGTGGCCGAAAGCGTGAGCGGCGAGGCGGGTGGCGTGGCCGGCGCCCCGATGGTGCGCATCTCCACCTGGGCGCGATACGAAGCCCACGGCGTGATGTTGCCCTCGACGGCGAATCGGGCGCGGCGCAGAAAAAAGGACGCCGAATCGCCGACGGCTTGGAAACGGGGCTGGAGGTAACCGGTAAGGCGAGGAGTCGTGGAAACGGTGGTGCCCTGCGCGCGCCCAACCGTCGGCGCGATGACGGCAAGCACCACGATGGAGACGTGGACATGGCGCATGAGGAAAAATGTTAGTGCCCTGTCTCACGATAGGCAACACCGTGCCTATCGGCGCATGATTTTCCGAAATGCAACGTCGCTCAGACGCAGTGCCTCACGCCGCCACCGTGCGAAGAGCGTCACCAGGCGTCGGGCTTCCGCGCTCAGGCGCGCGCCGCCGCGGGTCGCGCCGCCCCGAGAGGTGACCAGCACCTTGGCGCCGAGGACGCGCTCCATCGCGCGAATCCGGTTGAGGCAGGTGCGGTAGCTCCAGCCGACCGCACGGCCGGCGGCGCGAATCGTCCCCGTGTCCTCGACCGCCTCGAGGAACCGCAGATACCGCGGCCCCATCAGGAACGCGCCGTTCCAGTTGAGCCAGAGTTTGTGGCGGGGCTGCAGATGCGCGCGGAGCGCGGGCGAGCGGGAT
>Ga0137409_10008064_pt1 | contig 10775 bp, 11 predicted proteins | sample CZODoug1_16funga_FD_122059 | JGI IMG/M metagenome (GOLD analysis project Ga0137409, IMG submission 122059) | Vadose zone soil fungal communities from Angelo Coast Range Reserve, California, USA - CZODoug1_16fungal (Hybrid Assembly) | ecosystem: Environmental > Terrestrial > Soil > Vadose zone... | reverse complement strand
ATACGTGATGAATTTGTGCTCCGATCGCTACCTGTTCGCGGTCGTTTTCGCTGCCGCGGCCAGTTCCGGGCGCACCAATCTGTTGCCACCGGCGCGTACTGCGGAGGCGTTCATGCGCGTTGCGGCCGGCCATCCTGACTTCGTGGCGGTGTTCGACGGCGACGGTGCGCCGCTGAGCGGGAATGCACTGCGGATCGACGCGCACGCCGATCTCGCAGCGGCTTCGACCTGGCCGCCGCCCTCGATTGCCGGCGCACACATCGCTGCGATCACGTTCACCTCGGGTAGTACGGGCGAGCCGCTGCCGCACAGCAAGCTCTGGGGCAGTCTGGTCGACGGTGCAGCGGCCGAGATCACCGCGCTCGGACTCGATCAGGGATCGCGCGCGGACGTCGTGTTGACCGGTACGGTGTCGCCGCAGCACATGTACGGGCTCGAGTCGACCGTGTTGTTAGCGCTGCACGGTCCGTGCGTGCTGGCCGCCGAACAACCGCTGCACGCTGAACAGATCGCTGCGGTCCTGCGCCAGCAGAGCGGCCGGCGCGTGCTGGTGACCACGCCGGTGCATCTGCGCGCGCTCAGCGAATTGCAGGTGCCGCTTGCCGCGATCGATCGCATCGTCAGCGCCACTGCGCCGCTGGCCGCCGATCTGGCGGCGCGCTGCGAAGCGCTCTGGAACACGCGCGTGTTCGAGGTCTATGGCTGCACCGAGACCGGCCAAGTGGCGACCCGCCGGACCGTCGCTGGTCCGTGCTGGACGACGATGCGAGACGTGCGAATCGAGATACGCGACGACGGCTTCTGGGCGCTCGGCGGACACATCGCGAGCGCCGGCCCGCTCGCGGATCGGCTGCGCCTGCACGATGCGCATTCGTTCGAACTCGAGGGCCGGGTGAGCGATCTGGTGAATGTCGGCGGCAAACGCGCGTCGTTGGCCGGACTTACGAATATCCTGCTCGCCATCGACGGCGTGCGCGACGCTGTCTTCGCCGTGAATGAAAGCGGCGCGAACGGACGCGAACCACGACTGCTGGCGCTCGTGGTCGCACCCGGCCGCAGCAAGCAGCAGGTCTTCGCTGCCTTGCGCGCGCGTATTGATCCGGTATTTCTGCCGCGGCCGCTGCTGCTGGTCGAACAACTGCCGCGCAATGCCCAGGGCAAGTTGCCGCGCACCGAGGTGCTCGCGCTCGCGGCGCGATCGGCGCGATGATTCCCGGTGACGTTCGCCGGTCGCAAGGATTCGGACCGGAGGGCGTACGGTCCTGGGCGCTGCAGGGCGTTGACCGGCTGTGCCTGCCGATGTCGCTGCCTCGATATCGTTGACGCCATGAAGCCGCTGATCGTCGCCGCCAATCATCCGATGTTGCCCGGGCATTTCCCCGGCCGCCCGATCGTGCCTGGCGCTTTTTTGCTGTCTTGGGTAATCGTGCAGGCGCGCGAATGGCTCGCGTCCCGCGCGCAGATGCGTGTTGTCGGCGTGCGCAGCGTCAAGTTCCTGCGCCCGGTCGCGCCGGGCGAGGCAGTCGCGGCGGTGTTCACATTGTCCGCGGAGACGCTCAAATTTTCGCTCTCACTTGACGGCGAGCGATGCGCAGTCGGCGTGCTCGAGTTGCTGGCGGTTATTGCCGACCAGCGCGACCGGATCGCACGGTCCGGCGAATGAACGCGCACCTTGCCAGGTTGTTCGCGGTGTTCTCTCGCCATCGCGCGCGGACCGTGGCGCTGGTCGCGTTGGCGCACGTTGTGCTGCCCGGTGCGCATGCGCAAGATCCGGTGCAACAACTTCTGGACCATCTGGGCGCTCGGGCCGAGCGCCGCGCGTCATTTGTCGAGCGCCAATATTCGCCGCTGCTCAACGCGCCGTTGGAGGCGAGCGGCCGCCTGCACTTTCGTGCGCCCGACGAGGTCGAGAAGGAAACGCTGCGGCCACGGCACGAATGGCTGCGGATCCGCGGCGACGTGCTGACGATCGACACACCGCCGGTGCGCGGCGCCGCGTCCACGCGCAGCGTACGGCTGAGCGAACAACCGGTGCTCAGTGCGTTGATCGCGAGCCTGCGCGCGACGCTTGCCGGCGACCGGGCGACACTGCAGCACTATTACGAGATTACATTGCGGGGCGACGCCGCGACCCGCTGGACCCTGACTCTCACGCCAATCGATCCCGTGCTGCAGGCTGCCATCGACCGCATCGAGATGCGCGGCCGTGGCGACCAGGTCGAGCAGGTGATGATCCTGTCCCGCGCGGGGGATCGCAGCGAGTTATCGATGACGCCGGTGCCGTGATGCGCGCGCCGAGTCAGGTCACGCTTACCGCACACCGCAGACGTTCCCCGCGACCGCGCTGCATGCTCATTCTGCGCGCGATCACAGCCGTATGACCCCCATTGACACCCACACGGAAGCCGAGGCGCCGCGCGAACTGCCGCAACCCGCGCCGCACGCGCCGTCGCAGCGACGCCGGCGGATCAAGACCGCGCTGTCGTGGCTGATCTGGGTGCTGCTGCTGACGTGCTGCGGCTGGATCGCGAATCGCACTGCGGTCGTAACCGACATCACCGGTTTTTTGCCCGGGCCGGCGACGCGCGCGCAAGCACTGCTCGCGACACAGTTGCGCGACGGTGTCGCGGCGCGCCTGGTCCTGATCGGCGTTCAGGCGGAGAGCGACGATCAGGTCGCGCTTGCGGCACAGGTTGCGCAACGTCTCGCCGGAGCGCTCGCTGCCAATTCGCTGTTTGCGTTGGTCGCCGACGGCAGCGACGCAGGGTTGGCGCGCGAACGCGATCGACTGTTCGCCGCGCGCTACCTGCTCAGCCCGGCCGTGCGCGCCGAATCGTTCACGGTCGAGGGCTTGCGCGCGCGTTTTGCCGAACTCGAACAGGCGTTGCAGTCGGCTGCCGCGCCGCTGATACTGGCGAGCGCCGCGCGCGATCCGAGCGGCGAATTCACCGCCGTGCTCGCGCAATTTGCCGATCGACCGCAGCCTTTGCGGCGTCATGGCGTTTGGTTTTCCGCCGATGGGCGTACGGCTCTCGTGCTCGCGCAAACCTTGGCCCGGGGCTTCGACGGCGAGCGGCAGGCGGCGGCGCTGCGCGCGATCGATCAAGCCTACGCCGCCGCTCTGGCGGCAAGCACGCGAGGTGTGTCGCCTGATGCCACAGTGACTCGGGCATTGCAACTACACCTCGCCGGACCCGGCGTATTCGCGGTGCAATCGCGGGACGCTATCGAGCGCGACGCGCAGCATCTTTCGATTCTCGCGGCGGTACTGATTGCAGCCCTGCTGCTGTGGGCGCTGCGCAGTCCGCGATTTCTTGCGTTGGCGATCGTGCCGGTCGTGAGCGGCGTCGCTGCCGGTCTTGCCGCGGCGGCGCTGGCGTTTGGAGCGATCCACGCCATCACGCTGGGCTTTGGCCTGACGCTGATCGGCGAAGCTGTCGACTATGCAATCTATGTCCAGGTGCAGCGAACGGCAGACGCGAACAACACGCGCTTGTGGCGAGCGTTGTGGGTTGCCGTGTTGACATCGAGCGCTGGCTTTGTGGCAATGATGGCTTCGGGCTTCCAGGGTCTCGTCGAACTGGGCCTGTTCTCGCTTGCCGGCATCGTCGCCGCTGCGCTGGCGGCACGCTTCCTGTTGCCCGCGGCCGCGCGCGACTTGCCTGACGTGTCGCTGGGTCAGCGGGAACGTTTTGCCTGGTTGCAGCGACTATGTGATCTCGCGCCGATCGCACGCTGGCCGCTGCTGGCGGCAGCGGTCCTTGCTCTGGCATTCCTCGCCATGCATGCAGCGCCGCTTTGGAACGACGAACTGGGGGCGATTTCTCCGCTTGCGCGATCGGCGGGAGAACTCGACGGCAAGCTGCGCGGCGGCCTCGGACTGCCCGACTTGCGCTGGCTGATTGCTGTGGATGCGCCGGATCTGGCCACTGCACTGATCGGTGCCGAGGCGTTGGAGCCGGCATTGGACGCGCTGCGCGCACGCGGCGATCTCGCGGGTTTTGATTCGCCGGCGCGGCTCGTGCCGAGCGAAAACACACAGCGCGCGCGCCGGGACGCGCTGCCGGCAGCAGAAGAATTGCAAGCGCGACTCGCCGTTGCACTGCGCGGGACAAACTTTCGGGTCGCCGCCTTTGCGCCCTTCGTCGCCGACGTGGAGCAGACGCGGCGAATGGCGCCGCTCGATGCGTCGTATTACGCCGGCACGATGCTCGGCCAGACTCTCGCCAATCAGTTGCAGACGTACGCGGGCGGTGCCACCGCGTTGATCACCTTGCGTGGCGTGCGCGCACGCGCTCCGGTCGCGCGCGCCATCGCCGCGCGCGCGGGCGTAACGCTGCTCGACATGAAAGGCGATGTCGAAGACTTGATCAGCTCATATCGGCAGCGTGCGCTCTGGGCGGCGCTGCTTGGCGCGGTGGCGATCGTGGCTCTGTTGGCCTGGCGCGTGGGGGAAACGCGCGCCACTTTGCGCATCGCCGCGGCGCTCGGCGCGGCAGTGGTATTGACCGCGGCAACCTTGCTGGCAACGACGGGTCCGCTAACCCTGTTCCATCTCGTGGCGCTGTTGCTGGTGGTTGGCGTCGGCTCCAACTACGCACTATTTTTCGGCATGTCCGTGCCGGATCCAAAAGAACGCGCGGCAGTGCGCGTTTCGGTGTTCCTGTGCGCGGCGGCGACCGGCGTCGCGTTTGCACTGCTCGCCGCGTCCAGTACGCCCGTCTTGCATATGATCGGCGGTACCGTTGCTCTCGGCACTTTCTACAGCTTCATCACCAGCGCCAGTCTGGCGGCTTCAGCGACCTCATGACCGCCGCCCAAATCCACGACCCCGCCAACAACGTTGCCGCCGACGAGGTAGCAACTGCCGCGCCAACCGCCGCCGCGCCGGTCGCAGTCACCGCGTACACCGCAACGACTGCGGTGGGCGCCGGTCGTGCGGCGGTGTTGGCGGCCTTGCGCGCGCGCCGCGGCGCCTTGAAGCCGCACGACTTTCTGCCCTATGAGGGCGCACCGCTGTTGCCGACCTGGATCGGCGAAGTCGCCGGTGTCGACTCAACAACGTTGCCCGCCGAGCAGGCTCGTTTCGATTGTCGCAACAACCGGCTGGCCTGGCTCGCCCTGCAGCAAGACGGGTTTCTGGCAACGGCGCAGAGCGCGCTGGCGCGCTATGGCGCCGAGCGCGTCGCGGTCGTCATCGGCACCAGCACATCGGGTCTGCTGCAGGCAGAGGCGGCGTTTCGTCGCTGCGATGAACGCGGCAACCTGCCGGCTGATTTTGACTATGCTGGCACGTTGAACAATTTTTCGGCACCGGCGTTTATCGCTGCCGCGATCGGCGCGCGCGGTCCGGCGTATGCGATTTCCACCGCGTGCTCGTCGAGCGCCAAAGTGTTTCCCGCAGCGGCGCGGCTGCTGCGCGCTGGTCTCGTCGATGCCGCAATTGTTGGCGGCGTTGATTCGCTTTGTCTCACGACGCTCTGTGGTTTCGGTTCGCTTGAGTTGTTGTCGCCGGAACCGTGTCGGCCGTTCGATCGCCAACGCCGCGGCATTTCCATCGGCGAAGGCGCGGGCTTCGCGCTGCTCGAGCGTGCTCGTCAAAGCGACGCGTTGCTTCTACTAGGTGCGGGCGAATCGAGCGACGCGCATCACATGTCGACCCCGCACCCGGACGGCCTGGGCGCTGAACTGGCCATGCGCGACGCCTTGCGGACGGCGGCGCTGGTGCCGAAGGATATCGACTACATCAATTTGCACGGGACGGCGACGCGCACGAACGATGCGGCCGAAAGTCGTGCGGTGGAACGCCTGTTCGGCCGCGGCGTGCCGACCAGTTCAACCAAGTCGTGGTTCGGTCACTTACTCGGCGCCGCCGGCATCGCCGAAGCGGTCGTATCTCTGCTTGTGGTGGAGCACGGCCATCTGCCCGGAACGCTCAACACCACGGACGTCGATCCGGAGTGCGGCAACTGGGTCCTGACCGAAAGTCAGGAACGTGATTGCCAAATCGTCCTCAGTAATTCGTTCGGGTTCGGCGGCAGCAATTGCAGTCTGATCTTCGGGCGAAGCGCATGACGCGCGTTTACGTCCGCGGCATCGGCGTCTTCGGGCCGGGCTGCATAGGCTGGCCCGCAACGCGTTCCGTGCTGGCGCGAGAACATCGTGACCCCGGAGCGCTCGAACCGCCTGCCGAACCGGGTGCGCCGCCGCCTGCGGACTTGTTGCCGGCGATCGAACGGCGCCGCGCAACGCCCTCGACGCGCTTGGCACTGACCGTCGCGCAGGAGGCGCTTGCCGCAGCGCGCGTTGATCCGAGCCACGTCCCGGCCGTATTTGCGAGTAGCTCGGGCAGTCCGAGCATCATTCATGACCTCTGCGCGATGCTTGCGGCCAACGACTTTCAGATCTCGCCGACCAAGTTCCACAACTCGGTGCACAACGCCGCCAGCGGCTACTACAGCATCGCCACATCGTGCCGGCGCGGTGCGACGACGATTTGCGCCTACGACGCCACCGCCGCGGTCGGGCTGCTCGAGGCGTCAACGCAGGCGCTGTTCGAACCGGGTCCGGTACTGCTCGTGTCGTATGACATTCCGTACCCGCCGCCGCTATCGTTAGCGCGGCCGATGGCCGGTTCTTGGGGCGTGGCGCTGCTGCTGGCAACACATTCGGGCGGCGCCGCCGACGCGAGCCTGCAGATCGTGCCGGGCGCTGAGCCGGAATCGCAGATGACTGACCCCGTGTTGGAGGCGGCGCGGGCGAACAATCCGACCGCGCGCTTCCTGCCGTTGCTGCACGCGATGGCGCGGATTAGCAGCGGGTCGGGCGTCGGCGCCACGCCGATCCGCGATTCACTGCGCGTGGCGCTGCCCAATGGCGGCGGCACCTTGCTGGTGGACGTGGCGCGATGCTGAACATTGCCCTGGAACGGCTGACCCCGCATGCGGGCCGCATGCGACTGATTGCGCGCGTGCAAAGTTATGACAGTGACTGCATCGTGTGCGAAGCCGATTCGCACAACGCGAGCGACAACCCGCTGCGGGAGGCCGGCGTGCTCGCTGCGGTTTGCGGTCTCGAATATGGCGCCCAGGCGATGGCACTTCATGGCGCGTTGCGAGCCGGAATGGCGCGCGCACCGGGGATCGGTTATCTCGTCTCCGCGCACGAACTGCGCTGGCAGGTCGAGCGCCTCGATCAATTGCCAACGCCGCTCGTAATTGAGGCGCGGCGCATTTTGGGATCCGACCGGCAGGTCTCGTATCAGTTCACACTGCGCACAAGCGCTGGCGACGTGATGCACGGCCGTGCCAGCGTCGTGCTTTCGGTTCCTTGATGTCGGCGTGCCGGCGGCCACTGGAAGTTGTGGAGGTCGCGCCAAGAATGGATTCTGCGCTCGTTTCACGGCCTGACGGTTGCGGCCACCGAATGATTGCGATTGCGCGCCTGTGGCTTGCATCTTGCACGCCCGCCCTCGATCCAATCTGGGTCGAACAGCAGCTGTCGCTGTTTTCCGCCAGCGAGCGAGCGCGACTTGCGCGCATCAATCGCTCGCAGCGGCGCGCGCAATTCGTTGCGGGCCATGTTCTGGCGCGGCAACTCCTGCATTTCGCGCTTGGCCACGCAGTGACGGTCGAAGTGGCCGGCGACGGCCGCCCCTTGCTGATTGCCGCCGAGCCCTGGACATTGAGTCTGTCGCATTCCGGCTTGTGGGTGACCGCCTTGCTGGCAGAGGGCACGGCCGGCGTCGATATCGAACTTGACCGGCCGCTGCGCGATGCTGCGGCATTGCGTGCTTGGTTGGCCGAGAGAAATGGCGATCCGACGCACGCACCCGCGGCTGACCACGCGACGTTGCGCGAATGGACATTGGCAGAGGCGCGGCTCAAAGCGGGCGTATTCGCACCGGCGTTCTCCGCGCGTTGGGACCTGGTGGGTGAGGACACCTCAAGTCGGGCAACCCTGTGGCTGGCCATTGCCGGTGTGGCAAAGCAGCCGATTTGCTACATCGCCGATTTGGCTGCGCGTTCTTACTATGATTGCTCGCTTGCCTGGAATCGAGTTGCCGACTGACTGCGACGACTGATCACGACGACCAAGAGCAACGACTAAAGGTGCGACTACAGCGATGTCTCTGGTCCTGACACAGAGGAATGAAACAGCGTCGCGTGCGTGGCGCGTGTGGCTGCGCCGTGCCGACTGGGCGCGCCGGTGTGTCTTGCAATGGCTGCTCTTTGCCGTGTTCGGGCTCTCCGGCGCGGCGCTTGGTGGGGCGGTATTTGCAGTTCGCGTCCTTGGGCGGCCGGCGCGTACTGCGCAGACGCGACGATGGATTCAAGTTCTGTTGCTCCGTTTTTCCCACCTGCTGCAATTGAGCGGCGTGGTCAAGATCGACTGCGACCTTGTCAGTCCGCCGCCCGGAACATTGATCATCGCCAATCATCCGGGCCTGCTCGACGCGCCGCTGCTGCTCGGCCGCTTGCCCGGGGTCGTGCCAATCGTGAAGCGATCGCTGCTGCGCAATCCATTCGTGGCGCCGGCAATTTACGCCGCCGACTATGTGACCAACGATGACGGCTACCAGATGGTCGCAGAATGCGCACGGCGCCTGCGCGCGGGCGAATCCGTTCTGGTGTTTCCCGAGGGCACACGCACGCCGGCCAACGGCAGCGTCCGACTGCGCCGCGGCGCGGCCCAGATCGCCGTGCGCGCGCGCTGTCCCATTCTGCCCATTACAATTCGTATCTCGGTGCCGGTCTTGCGCAAGGCGGATTCGAGCTGGTGCGCGCCGGCCGAGCAGCCGGTGTTCCGGATCACGGCGCTGCCGATGACCGCGGCGCGGCGCTACATCGCGACCGGCTGCAGCGAGGCGATCGCGGCGCGCCGATTGACGCAACACCTGCAGCATCTGTACGACGAGGAGTTGGAGCACCGTGGACCCGCTTGAAAGAGAAATTGCGGAGTTGATCGTCACCTGCACCGGTCTTGAGGACCAGCGTGCTGAGGACATTGATCCCATGGCACCTCTGTTCGTCGATGGCCTCGGCCTCGATTCGATCGACGCGCTGGAAATCGGCGTCGCGCTCAACAAGCGCTACGGCGTGCGCCTGACAGCGGACGGTGAGGAAAACCACAGGCACTTCGCGAGCGTGCGTGCGCTCGCGCAATTCGTCGCTGGCCAGCGCGGCGCCAAGCTGCCGGCGGCTGCCTGAAGGCTGCAATGAAGCGGGAGCAGCCCACGCGCGATCAAGCCTGGCACTGGTTGCGCGGATTCCTGCAGCAAAATTTTGATGTTGCGCCAAACCGCATTTCGTTGGAAGCGGACATCTACCAGGACCTCGATCTGGACAGCATCGACGCCGCCGACATTGTCTTGCGCTACAACGAGACCTTCGGCCGGACCGTCGATGTGCGTGCTTTCCGCGAGGTCCGGACTCTGGCCCAGGCGCTCGCGACGCTCGACCATTGAATGCGTGCTGCGGGCGGGTGTCTGCGCTCGGCGCCATCTCCCGCAGTCACTCGTTGCTTGCGTGTCCGCACGACGCGCACGTGACGCCGGCCTAAGACTGAACTCCTACCCGCGATCATGATTGCCAATGGCGCTCCGTTTCGCGCCTGCGTAATCGTGCCTATCTACGACCATGAACGCGCGTTGCCGAGGTTGGTCGAAGCGCTGCGGGCGACCGGGCTCACCTGTTGGCTGGTCGACGATGGCAGCCACCCCCCGTGCGCGCGCGTGATCGAGCAACTCGCACAGATCAACTCGCCGTGGCTGCACGCGTTGCGCCTGCCGGAGAACCGCGGCAAGGGCGCGGCGGTCTTCGCCGGTTTGCGCGAGGCGCACGCGGCGGGCTTCACGCATGCGGTCCAAATTGACGCCGACCTGCAGCACGACCCGAGGCAGATTCCGTGTTTCGTCCAGGCGGCGCGCGCACGGCCGGAGGCGATCGTGAATGGTGTGCCGCAATTCGATGCCAGCATTCCCGCCGCGCGTCTGCATGGCCGCCGCGTCACGACCATGCTGGTGTGGCTGCACACGCTGTCGCGCCAGATTGGCGACGCGATGTGCGGCTTCCGGCTATATCCCATCGCGCCTGCGCTCGCGCTCGAGGCCCGGGCGCCGGTCGGGCGGCGAATGGAATTCGATGCCGATGTGATCGTGCGCCTTTTCTGGGCCGGCACGCCGGTCGTCAATTTGCCGACGCCGGTCACCTATCCGATCGATGGCGTCTCGCATTTCCGCATGTTGCGCGACAACTTGCGTATGACTTCATTGCACCTGCGCCTCGGTGCCGGCATGCTGATTCGTTTGCCGTGGTTGCTCGCGCGCCGGATTCGCGGCTTAGCGCCGTAGCGGGTAGTGCATCATGGGCGACATGACCGCTCGCCATACTCTTGAGCCTGCGCCGCCCCTGCCGGCGCGTAGTGCCGACTCGCAGTGCCTGCCGCAACGTGCGGCGGCCAACGACGAAGCGCGGTATGCGATCGATGCGACCCAGGCGGTCGACGCACAAGCCTCGCGCGCGCATTGGGCGCGATTACGAGAGGCGGGTTTGTCGGCCGGTCTGTGGTTCCTCTACTACTGCCATCGCCTGTTTGGGCGCGCGCTTTTTCGCGCGCTGATGGTGCCCGTGTCCTGGTATTACCTCGTAACGCGGCCGGTGGCGCGCCGCGCGTCGCTCGAATATCTGCTGCGCGTCGGCGAACTTGACGAAGCGAGCTCGACCGGGCGCCGCCTGCGCGCGGTCGCGCGCCACCTTCGAAGCTTCGCCGACGTG
>Ga0137409_10008063_pt1 | contig 10776 bp, 8 predicted proteins | sample CZODoug1_16funga_FD_122059 | JGI IMG/M metagenome (GOLD analysis project Ga0137409, IMG submission 122059) | Vadose zone soil fungal communities from Angelo Coast Range Reserve, California, USA - CZODoug1_16fungal (Hybrid Assembly) | ecosystem: Environmental > Terrestrial > Soil > Vadose zone... | reverse complement strand
GTTGCCGGGTGGGGCTTGCACCCACTGGAAAGCGCCGCCTTGTCACGGCGCACGCCATTTCCGGACTCAATGAAGCGGGTGCAAACGCCGGGCTATCGCCCGTTCGCAAGCGGTTTCACCAATTCGCGGACCGACTCGATGAACATTTGCGCGACCGGGCTGAGCGACCGATTCTTCAAGGTGGTGATGCCGACCGGTTGTCGAATGTCGGGCAGTTTCACGGGCAGTGCTTTAAGTCCGGGATGTTTACGCGGCAGGAGGAGCGAGAAGCCGACGACCACGGTGAGGAAACGTCCCGTCGCGAGCAGCTCGTCGCGCAGAGTGATAGACGGAGCCGCCACGGTAAGCCGCGGCGGATCAAGACCAACCGCGCGAAAGACCCCCGCCTGCATCGCGCCGAAATCAGTGTTGAGCGGATCCAGCACCCAAGGCTCGCTCAGCAGCTCGGCAAGCTCGATCTTGCGGCGGCGAGTCAGTGGATTGTTCGGCCCAGTGACCACGACCAAGGCATCATGGAAAAGAATTTCTTCCGAATACTCCTCGCCGACGGGACGCGCAAATCGTGCAATCACGAAATCCACATTGCGCGCCGCCAACTCCTGCCGCAGCGGCGCCGGCACGCCGGCGACGACATGAAAAGTCATCCGCGGATATTGCCGAGAGAGTCGGTCGATGACGGGCGCCACTATTGCGGCATTGATCGCATCGGTCGCTCCGATCCGCACTTCGCCCGCCGTAGGGTCGGACAGAAACTCGATTTCCTCGATGCCTTGTCGCATCTCGTCGAAGATGGCGATGCCGCGCTTGATCAGCGCCCGACCGTAGAGCGTCGGCTCGACGCCGCGCTGGCTGCGGTCGAGGAGCCGCACCCCCAAGGCGTGTTCCATGTCGGCAATCGCCTTCGACACGACCGGCTGCGAGACCGCAAGACGCGCGGCCGCCTTGCCCATCGTCCCGCATTCGACGACGGTCATCAGGATGCGGAGGTCGCGCAACTTGAGCCGGCGACCGATCCGCTCCGTAGCCTGCTTTGGCGCGACCATAGGCATATGGCTATGAGATCATCGAAAAATCAATGTATCCAACTATCGCAAGAACGCGCAGAGTTCAATCGCGAATTCACCATGCGTGGCCGATTGAGCCCGGCGGGCAGGCCACAAGAACTGCAGCGAGCAAGGAGGACAGCCATGATCACCAAACGCGCGTTCCTATCGACGGTCGCGATGGTCGGCACGGCGGCGATCAGTCTTGGCGCTACCGCCTTTCGGCCGGCGCTTGCACAGCCCTACCCGTCGGGCGTCATTCGTATCGTTGTGCCGTACTCGGCCAGCACGCCGCCCGACATCTTCGCGCGCATCGTCGCGACCGCGCTTTCGGAAGCCGAAGGCTGGAACGTGATCGTCGAGAACAAGCCCGGCGCCGTGGGGGCGATTGGCGCCATGGAGGCGCTCAAGCAGCCCGCCGATGGCTACACGCTGCTCTCAGTCGGCACGCCGTTCGCTGCAGTCCCGGCTCTCGTTCCCGATGCAAAATTCAAGGTGGAGACCGATCTGGCGCCGCTTATCCAGATCGGCACAGCCTATAACGTCCTGGTGGTCAACCCGTCAGTCCCAGTGAATTCGGTGGCGGAGCTCATCGCATACCTCAAAAAGGATCCAGGCAAGTACACGTTCTCGTCGGGCGGCTTCGGTACGCCCGCGCACCTGCTCGGCGAGTTGTTCAAGCTCGAAACCGGAGTGCAGGCGACACATGTGCCCTATACCCAATTTCCGCAGGCGATCGCGGACCTGATTAGCGGCGTCAACACCTATCAGTTCATCGCCATGATGCCGGTGGTGCAGCATATCAACACCGGCAAGCTGCGCGCGCTGGCCGTGATGGGCCGCAAGCGCGTCGCGCCGCTCAAGGACGTCCCGACCATCATTGAGGCCGGCTATCCCAAGCTGGCGGCCGAGGACTGGAACGGCCTCATGTTGAAGACCGGCACGCCGCCGGCAATCACTGCGCGGCTCTATGAGGCCGTCAACAAGGCGCTCAAGACCGACAAGGTGCGCGGCGCGCTGGCCAAGCTCGGCACCGATCCGGGCGACGGTACGCCGGAGGCGTTCGGCACGCTGGTGCGCACCGAGATTGCGCGCTGGTCCAAGGTCATCAAGGACGCCGGCATCAAGATCAATACATGACAGCCAGCAACTTCCGCGTGACACTGCTCGGGACCGGCGTGCCGATCCCGAGCCCCGACCGCTTCGGCCCCTGCACGCTTGTTGAGGCCGGCGACCAGAAGTTCCTCATCGACGCCGGCCGCGGTGCTACCATCCGCCTCTACCAGCTCAAAGTGCCGATCGGGCGCATCGATGTGCAACTTCTCACCCACTATCACTCCGATCACACGTCAGGCGTACCGGATGTGTGGCTCACCGGCTGGCTCGAATCATATTTCGGAACGCGCAAGACGCCCTACCGTGTGATTGGACCCACTGGCGCACGCGGACTGATCGAGAATTTGGAGCGGGCCTACGCGCTCGACATCAAAATCCGCGTCGCTGATGAGAAGCTGCCGCTATCCGGCATCGCGACCGACGTCACCGAATTCGACCGCGAAGGCCTCGTCTACGAGAATGGCGGCGTCAAGGTGATTGCCTTCGATGTCGACCATGGCGACGTGATCAAACCGTGCTGTGGCTATCGCTTCGAGTACGGCGGCCGCGTCGCCGTGTTCTCCTCCGACACGCGCTACAGTCCCAACGTGATCAAGCATGGCGCAGGCGCTGACCTTCTGGTCCACGAAGTCGCGAGCGCACGGCCTGAGCTGTTGAAAGAAGCGTCGTTTCAAAGAATTATTGCGCACCACACCACACCGCGGGATGTCGGCCGCGTCTTCGCCCAAACGAGGCCAAAACTCGCCGCCTTCACCCACATTCTTCAGCTCGGCAACGCAGAAATTCCCCCGCCCACGATCGACGACATCATCGCCGAGACACGAGAAACCTATGATGGGCCGCTTGTGGTCGGTGAGGATCTGATGGCTTTTGAAATCGGCGCGACGGTGTCGGTGCGGCGATATTGAACGCCGCTCAGCAAGGCGTCTCGGCCCCTTTTCAGCCACCTTAAGAAAATCGAGAAAAATGCGCTGATCGCGTGCACCAATCGTCAATCATGGACAGCTAGCCTCGCGCGTCCGCCGACGTCCGCCCGGGTGAGTGATGCTGCCAGACCTGCGAAGCTTCGCCTGGCCCTTGCTGGGATTTATCATTCTGATCGCGGTCATTGTGGTGGTGACCGGCGGCAGCGTCGACAACGTGAGGCCGTTCGTCAGCGTTGCAGTCGCCATGCTGGCGATTGTCGCTTTGACAGCTCTGCAGAAGTCGGACGCGCGCGTGCGCGAAGGCTGGCACTATCTGACACCGAGCGCGATGGAATGGTTTGCGCTCATCGGCTCCTTCGCCATCACGGCGCTGATGCTCTGGGTCTATCACTTTGTGGGCTCAGCACGGGCCGATGCGGCAACCCAGATGCTCATCTTGAAGTGCCTCATCGCCGCATTCGCGGCCGGCACCGGGCTCGTCTTCTTCACATCATTCGCGTGCGAGCTGCGCTGGAACGATCGCTCGATCGAGCAACGCCGGCTCCTGCTTGGCGCCAAGACGCTACGGTTCGCCGACATCGTGGCGGGCGGCATGAACCCGCTGACGCAGGCCGTATGGGTTGCCGACGCTGACGGCACGGTCATCCGTTTCTCGCCCTATGCCAACGGTGCGGAGTCTCTGGCGCGGATGATCTTCCGGCCCGAGGATGATGACCCCACTGAATGACCGGCGTTCGCGCCGGCAGTGCGCAAGGCTCTGACGCAAGAATTGCGCGCCGTCGCGTGACCACGGGGGTTCTGGGCATGGAGGCGGGCCCACAGCGGTCAACGCGACGGCGCCAGCGCATGCTCCGGCGGCGTGGGCACCATTCGCCGACCAGAACACGCTACTCGAAAGTCCGCTCCCCAATGCGGCAACGGCAGATGTTCGGCTCTCGCTCTATCTCCAATCAAGCGCGAGATCGCTGATTCTGTCGCGCGGGCGAATCGCCCTGAAGGTAATTGTCAATGTCGTCGCCGGTATGATCTTTTTGCGGCCACGCCCGAAGCGCTCTCCGTTGTGCCGGTCTATTGCACGAGGCGACATTCAATTTCGTCCCCCGATCAGATGAAGTTGCCATTGAGCTGAGTTCCATGCGCGCCCGCATCGCACCGGTGCTGCGCAGCGACGCCGTCAACGCAATGTGAAACCGCCGGAGAACAGCAGAGCCTTCACCGCCTCCCGTAAATGGCCTCCAAGCAGGCGGATCCAGAGACCTGTTCTCCGGCGGCGCTCACCCGTATCCTCAGGGGTTAAGTGACACGGGCAATCTGACATTTCATTCACAACCTCGTCCGTTCACAACCTAATCGCCTAGCTTGTGGGAGTGCGCGCAATCCCGATCGCGCTTCAGCACCTTTTGAAATATCGATAGACGTCCGGAGCACCCATCCAGACAAAATCCTTCTTCAGGCCGCCATGCGCATCGATCCATGAGCGGATATCGGCCTGATAGGCGGCCCAGAGCATCTGTGTGGCATCTTGCCGGCGCGCGAGATGAAAGCCGAACCGGGCGGCGGGCGTGACACAGATCTTGTTGCGCGGAATGTGGCCAAGCAGGATCGTGCATGCCGACTGGCAGGGCCCGGCAATGCGGACGTCCACACCGCGGGCGGCAAGACCAGCCCAGCGCGTATTGTATTGCACGACGCTGCCACCGTGATTGTCATACACCTTGATGGTTTCCGCTATCGCCGGGACGGCAAGACAGCACATCAATGCGGTGAACAGAGATCTGAGGATGGACATGATGGACATGGCGCTCTTCGCCCTTTGGTACCTGTTTTTGACGCGTCTAAAGCTTAGGCAATTGATCCTTGAAACGTCCTATTGATCCTTGCAACGCCTTAAACACATGCCACGTCAAACACATGCCACGTCACTCTAGACACGTGCCACGTCACTCGAGCGCCCATCCAACGCTCTGGACTCTAGCTTTGGGGCGGGCACGCCGCGTCCCCCGATTGTATGAGGATGCTCGAAGACGCGCGTATTGGGCAGGAGCGGATTGGTGTAACCAGCCACGAGCTTCACCAGATCGGCCTGGCGATCGGTGCCGGTCTTGGAGAACAGCCTGCGCAGATGCGTCCTGATGGTGCTGCTGGAGCTGCCCATCATCGCAGCGACCTCGGGTACGCCACCGACCTGAACAATGGCGAACAGAACGCGCAGTTCCATCGGCGTCAGCTTGTAAAGCTTGGCGATTGCGTCCTGCGGCGAGGGCACGTTGAGCAATGCCCTTTGCACGAACACTGCCGCGGCAGCCGCGTAGCCTGCGCCCGCGCGGCGGCGCACGCCCGAAGTCAGCGGCAGCACGTATGCGACATAGTGCTCGCCCTGACGCGCCGTCAGCGGCACCGCGACGGTATCGGCTCCAGGAACGAGTTGCTCCCCGCCGACTGCGTCAAGGACCCTGTAAAGCTCCTGCTCGGCGCTCGCATCGTTGGATACCAGCTTGCCTCCATACGCGCGCAGCACCGCGCCTCGCGCCAGCAATGCGTGGCCGCTGGCATTGGCATGAAGGATCCGACCGTTTGCATCGACTAGAAAGAGGCCGGCGGCGATCCCGTCAAGCGTGTCACCGAACAAGGCGGCCTCTGCCTTGCCGTGATCAACCAGATTGCTGATCTGCACCGCTCGCTGCAGATGCGGGACAATCAAGCGCATGCGATCTCGTGTCGCATCGCTTTCGATACCAGTTTTGCCTTTGCGCCAGAAAATCAGGTGAACGGAGGTAGTCGCCGACTTCTCAAGGCTCGCGTGCCAGGAGTCGACAAAGCCTTGTGGCTTGACCCACTCCTTGTAGTAACGGCTTTCTACATACTCGCTGTACGAGACGAGTTCGGTTGTGCTAGCCACCTCGCCAACGTCGCGCAGCAACAGCGGGTTTGTCGTCGGGTCGAGCTTTGCGTAACGCTCTTTGTACAACTCTAGACTGGGAGTTTTGATTCCGATTGTAAGGATAGCATCGATGGATCGAACGTCGCTGGATCGACTGTACGTCTTCCAGAGCAGCGCTCCGGCTTGCGCCCCCACGAACTCCGCCAGGTTCCCGAAAACGCCGCTCCACACGGACCGATCGAGGATGGTCTCATAGATATCGCCAATGAGCGAAGGGACAAGTTTCAATTCAGACATGCTGATGCGATCTCGGCAGGTAGGGGCTGCAGGGGGTAATTTTCTATGAACAAAGTAAGAAGCGCTTGCTGCGCGCCAGCTTGGCGGCGCACGGTCGCTGACGCGAGCACTGCGGTGCCGATGGTGTGTCCATGGCGACCGCCAACTGGGCCATTGAGGCGCTTGGATGCGACGAACATCGCGCCGCTACTCCATAACTCTGCGCCCCCTCTAAGCCGGGCCAACAAACCGCAACTGTCGAGCCCAAGTTTGGCCCCAAGTGTTTGCGGTAAGCTTCCCGGACAAACTTCACGTACCGGCTCTGCTAGGCGAAACCGCCCTCCAAGTCCTGATCGAGCGATGAAGGAATTCTGATTTTTAGGGTAAAGATCCTTGATTCAGTAGTGATTTGCCCCTGGAGTTAGTGAATGTTGGATGTTGCTGCCCCTCGCATTTTGTATTTCGACAAGTTCTCGCTCGACCTTGCACGTGGCTCCCTGCGAGCCGGCGATCAAGACATCGAGCTCCGACCGAAGGCTTTTGAGGTTCTCAAATACCTCGCCATCAATGCGGGGCGCTTGATCACCAAGCAGGAGCTCTATGAGGCCGTCTGGCCCAATGTCATCGTTTCTGACGATTCCATTGCTCAGTGCATTCGGGAGTTGCGCGGCAAACTTGCGGACGACGATCACAGCCTGATCAAGACAGTATCGCGCCGCGGGTATCTGCTCGATGTCACAGTCACGACGAGTGCGCTGGAACAGACGAGCGCGCTGGAACAAATGGCGGTCACGGCAGCCGCAACGGAAGGCCGGCAATCCGGGCTCGCGCCGCAGGTCGCGTATCGCGGCCCCATCGATGCACCGCGCACCTGGGCTGCAGTCCTCACCTTTTTCTTCAGCGCCGTTTGGGGCGCAACCTTTCTCCTCGGTGGCACCTCGCTGACTGGCCCACGTCACGGCCTTGGCGAGCCGCAAACTGTCTTTCAGGATTGCGAAACCTGCCCGGAGATGGTCGTGCTGCCGGCAGGCGATTTCATGATGGGCTCGCCCGCAAGCGAGCTCGGCCGCGTGGACGTCGAAGGATTGCCGCGGCGCGTGGTCATCCCAAAACGAATTGCGATCGGGAAGTTCGAGGTCACAGTCGAACAGATGTCCATCTTCATGACAGAGACCGGAATGAATATCGGCGGCTCCTGTCGTCGGCTCGTGAACCCGGAGCGCTCCCCTCCCACTTGGAGCGGGCCGGAATACTCACTTGAGCATCCCGGATACGAGGTCACTGCGTCACATCCCGCGGTCTGCATCAGCTGGCATGAGGCCCAATCGTATGTAGCATGGCTACAGCGGCGCACCGGCAAACCCTATCGGCTGCCCACCGAAGCTGAATGGGAATATGCCGCACGCGCTGGCACAGCCACCCGCTACAGTTTCGGGAACGACGAGAATACGCTCTGCGTCTATTCCCGCTTCGCCGACCTCAACTCGCAATTCGGCTGGCACGACGCCTGCCACAGTGAATTGGTCGCCTACGGAGCCGCCCCGGTCGGAAGCTTGAAGCCCAACCCCTGGGGCGTTTTTGATATGCACGGCAACGTCTGGGAATGGGTCGAGGATTGCTGGACCCCCAATCCGCTGGAGATTCCACTCGATGGAACCGCGTTCTCGCGTCCCGGAAATTGCGAAATAGGTGTCATGCGCGGTGGCAGCTTCTCTTCAAGCTCGCTCATGGTTCGATCGGCCATCCGATCGCCGATGCGGACCGCACAGCATTATTTCAATACGGGCCTACGCGTGGCGCTAACGCTCGGTGACTGACCTCGGGCGGACGGACGATGCCATTGGCTCCGGTACGGATGACGAAGCATTTCTACAACAGTGGTCTGCGCGTCGCGCTCTCGCTCGGCGGCTGAGCATTCGCGACCAGGATTCGCCGACGAGATTCGCGTCAGGACAGCGAGAGCACTGCTGACTCGCTCTTCGGCGCAATCGCTCCGCTTGCGCGCGGCCTCAAATAATTTTGCTGCTCGAGATCGAAACCCCGAACGCGCACCGACACTTGTTGGGATTGGGCGGCGCGAGCGGGTGATCTGTCATATAACTGTCATAAATTTGCACGCAGGAACGAATCGCTTTCGCTTGCAATCGATGTCAGATTTATTACAGATCGATGTAGCTTGAATGACATTTTCGAAGTGGGCCCCCGTTATGAATCTCGACTGGCTGTCCTGGTCAAATCCAGTGGCGATCTGGTGGAGCTTTCTGATCGCTGTCTCGAGCGCCAACATCTTGTTGTGGCTGATCCTGCATCGCCGCCTGCGCAACACAGCGATCGCGCCCAGCCGCCGCATCCTCGGCCTTGAGCTGATGGTCCTGCTGTGCGCGGCCTATGTCTTTGGCTGTGCCTTCCGCTCGCTGCTGCCGCGCGCCGATGTGCAGAGGATCTGCCTGTTCGACACCTGGCTCTCGAGCGTGGTCGTCGGGCGCTCGGTCGCCACCATTGCGGAGGTCTGTTTCGCAATGCAATGGGCGATCGTGTTGCACCAGCTTGGAAGGCTGACGCAATCCGACGCTGTGCAGCGCATCGCACGCCTTGTCGTTCCCTTCATCGTGACGGCGGAGATCTGCTCCTGGTACGCGGTGATCACCACGAGCTATCTCGGCAACACAATCGAGAACTCGATCTGGGCCGTCACCTTCCTGCTGATCGCGGTTGCGCTCACCCGGCTGATGACTGACTTCCACGGCGCAATGCGCTGGGCGATCGGTGCGACTGTTGCCGGCATTGCATGCTACCTGGCCTTCCTGGTCATGATTGACGTGCCGATGTACTTCGCGCGCTGGCAGGTCGACCAGGCGAACGGCAAGCCGCTGCTCGACATCGTCTCCGGCCTCCATGACGTGAGCACGCGCTGGATCGTCAGCCACGACGTCGCGCACTGGCGCCAGGAGTTCGCCTGGATGGCGCTCTATTTCAGCGCCGCCGTCTGGTCGAGCCTGGCGCTCTGCGGCTTCACCCTGATGAGGGACCGGCTACACCACTATCGCAGGCGCCCGCTGCCACGCCCGACCGGCCGGCCCGCGACGGTGCGCGTCAGCTCGCGGCGCGCGGCCTGAAAGTCTGCATTAAGCGCTGGAGTAGAGCTGTAGGGCGCAATAGCGAAGCGTATTACGCCGACGGGCGTCATTTCGAACTTGGCGGAATACGCCACGCTATTCCGGCCTACGCTCTCTTGGATGACTCAGTCCTTGCCTGTGGGTTCTCCATCCACCCCCATGAATCGCCGATGAATCGCTCGTGAATCTCGCCGCGGCCTCTGCTAGCGTCGCGGCGCCATGGATGTTGCCCGTCCCCTGACACCGCCCGGTTTCGAGTCTGGTCCGCCCGCCGAGAATGCGGGGCGCGCCACGCCGGTGATGGAGCAATTCATCGAGATCAAGGCCGCCAATCCGGATTGCCTGCTGTTCTACCGGATGGGCGACTTCTACGAGCTGTTCTTCGAGGACGCCGAGATCGCGGCGCGCGCGCTCGGCATCGTGCTCACCAAGCGCGGCAGGCATTTGGGCCGCGACATCCCGATGTGCGGCGTGCCGGTGCACCGCTCCGACGAATACCTGCATCGCCTGATCGCGCTCGGCCACCGGGTCGCGGTCTGCGAGCAGCTCGAAGACCCGGCCGAGGCGCGCAAGCGCGGCGCAAAGAGCGTGGTCCGACGCGACGTGATCCGGCTGGTGACGCCTGGCACGCTTACCGAGGACACGCTGCTTGACGCGACGCGCAACAATTATCTGCTCGCGCTCGTGCGCGCGCGCGGCTCGGCGGCCGAGAACGACAGCCGCTTCGCGCTCGGCTGGATCGATATCTCGACCGGCGAGTTCCGCATCGCCGAATGCGACCGCGCGGGGCTGCCAGCCGAGATCGCGCGGCTCGAGCCAGGCGAGATCATCGTGTCGGACGCGCTCTATGGCGACGCCGACATGGCGGCATATTTGCGCGAGCTGCCGGTGACGCCGCTGACGCGCGACGTGTTCGACGGTGCAACGGCCGAGCGGCGGCTTGCGTCATATTTTGCGGTCGCCACCACGGAATCCTTCGGCGTGTTCTCGCGGCTGGAGCTGACCGCCGCCGCGGCCTGCATCACCTATGTGGAGCGCACCCAGCGCGGCAAGCGGCCGCCGCTGTCGCCGCCGGCCCGCGAAGCTGCGGGTGCGACGCTCGCGATCGATGCGGCGACGCGCGCGAACCTTGAGTTGATGCGCGCCCAGAACGGCGAGCGCCGCGGCGCGCTGATCGCGGCCATCGACCGCACCGTCACGGTCGCGGGCGCCCGCATGCTGGCGCAGCGCCTCGCCGCGCCGCTCACCGACCCGGCCGCGATCATCCGGCGCCTCGACGCGGTCGGGCTGTTCGTGAGCGAGGTCGATTTGCGCGCCGACGTTCGGGCACGGCTCGCGGCCGCGCCCGATCTCGCCCGCGCGCTGGCGCGGCTTGTGGTCGGTCGCGGCGGGCCGCGGGACCTCGCCGCCATCCGCGA
>Ga0137409_10008062_pt1 | contig 10776 bp, 12 predicted proteins | sample CZODoug1_16funga_FD_122059 | JGI IMG/M metagenome (GOLD analysis project Ga0137409, IMG submission 122059) | Vadose zone soil fungal communities from Angelo Coast Range Reserve, California, USA - CZODoug1_16fungal (Hybrid Assembly) | ecosystem: Environmental > Terrestrial > Soil > Vadose zone... | reverse complement strand
TCACGGATTCATAGAATCCGCCCTGCAACCTTTTCGCGCGCAAAACGCTGCCGCGTCCACCGCATCCCATCCCAACGCTCGTGACGATGGCCAACGCCCCTCTTGTGGGACGGGATGGCGGAATCAATAAATCTGTTTCTACCAAACGGCGAAGCGAAATATTTTTGACGCGCGCACTGGACACGAAATTGGCCGGACAGCCCGTCGGGCGAATCAGTCGACGGAGACGTGCAGCAAATCCTCTCGTTCAGGCGACTTCCAGCGTCGGAATTTTCTTGATCGATTCTCCGAGTTCCTGCTGCGCCGGGCTACACTGCTGAAAGGTCGGATTTTACCCGCCAATACCGTCTACCGGGATACCAAGCGAGCGCGACCCGCACCAATGCTGGCATGAACTCTGCATGGGCTGAGTTAACCGGGTTTTTTCTCATCAACGCAGGTCCCCATGCTTGTTACTCTCGTCGCTATTCTCTGCAACAGCCAGCTATGCCTGGAGAAAATCGTTACCACCAGTGAGCTGTCCGGCATCACCATGACTGCCTGTCAGGTCAACGGCCAAATTGGCATTGCCGAGTGGCTCGCCAATGGTCCCTATCATGAGTGGAGTCTAAAAGGTTACAAGTGCGTCGCGGGCAAATACATTCCCAAAGGCGAAGCATGACGTGCGTGCCAACCCTCCTGTGAGGGTTGGCTTTTGGTCATGAGGCGATCTGATCGGACAAGGCGGCTCGACGCAGCGGCGGTTTGAGGCGATGAGAAGCCGTTTTTGGACAATGTCTGTTTAAGCCGACATTTCGCCTTCACACTCCGACTGACACAAGCGGAAGCGGTGGTCAGCCTGTCGAATGAATGTTCGACCAGCCGCGGCGCAAACCCCTCGTCGCGGCCGTACACCTTGCGCTGCTCGTCCAATTGCTGAAGAGTAGTTCCAGCGGCCTTGGAGACGACTAATGCGCTTTGTTGCCATCGTGACGTTCGCAGCGGCGGCCCTAAGCTGCACCTCCGGCCTGGCACAGGATTTACCCGCAAACTCGCGGTTGAGCGACTATCGAAAATTGAACTGCTCTGAATTGGCGCAGGAAGGTCGCGCGATCTCAAAGAGGGGATTTGTGCTTTCCGGCTTGAAAGCGGGTCTGGGTGGCAGCGATGGCACCGAGACGGCACCAGCGATCGTGATCGTCTGGCCCGCAACCGCGCCTGCCGGTGACAGGCAGCGATCGGAGAATCTGGCGCTGGCTCTCAAGCAAATGGACGCGGTTGAGATGGAGAGCATTGAAAGCCAGTGTAGCATTCGATTTCAACGACCAGCCGCAAGCTAGCCCGTAGGCCGGGGTCAGCCGAACGGGTCCGCGCAAGGCGCGGCCCGATGACAGGCTCCGGCATAGCCCGCCACTTTATCGTCGGTGAACGGCGGATTACGCGCTAATCCGCCCTACGTGCTCGCTCCGCTAAACTCATCATCTCTATACGATGCAATTGATGGGTATCGCTTCGCTCCACCCATCCTACCGCGCTGAACGATCAGCCCGACGCAAATCAAAGTCAGCGTCCAACCGGTTGCGACGTGCTATTGGTTGCAAGCCAAAGACACTCATTGAGAAGCAAACCCGGCGAACGATCATGCGTTTCTTCGAGCGACTGAAGACAGCAGCATCCGCCGAGTGGCGGGCCTATACCGAGCACCCCTTCACGAACGCCTTGGCAGACGGCTCGCTCGCCGAAGCAGCGTTTCGTCACTACCTCGTTCAGGACTACCTGTTCCTGATCGAGTTTGCTCGCGCCTACGCGCTCGCCGTCTACAAGTCGCCCAAGCTCGCCGACATGCGCGAAGCGGCGGCCGGCCTCTCGGCCATTCTCGACGTCGAGATGAACCTGCATGTGAAGCTCTGCGCCGGCTGGGGCCTGTCGCCCGGCGATCTCCAGCAAGCCCCCGCGGCGGCCGAGATGCTGGCCTATACCCGCTACGTGCTCGACGCGGGAATGCGCGGTGATCTGCTGGCGCTCAAGGTGGCGCTTGCGCCTTGCGTGATCGGCTACGCTGAGATCGCGACGCGGCTCGCCTCGCGACCCCTTGCGTACGCTGCAACGAACCCCTATCGCGCCTGGATCGCCGAGTATGCCGGGGCACCCTATCAGGAGGTCGCGGCGACAGCGCAGGCGCACCTGGAAGGTCTCGCCGATCGCTACGCCACGCCGGCCCGCGAGGCGGAGCTGATCGATATCTTCAAGGAAGCCACCCGGCTCGAGGCCGACTTCTGGGAAATGGGCTGGCGTGCGGGTTAGCGTGTTGAATAGTCATTGACCGCGTACCGAGTCGGAAGGCTTGCGAAACGTCGTTGCCAGTAGGATGGGTTGAGCCCTGCGAAACCCATCACTTCTGTAAATGCAAATGATGGGTATCGCTTCGCTCCACCCATCCTACACGGTTGGAGTGCGGATTACTCCGCTGCAGCCTCACGCACATAACGCGCCGTCGGCGTGCGCATCGTCACCAGCTCTTCCGCGGCGGTCGGATGCAAGGCAAAAGTCGCGTCGAAATCGGCCTTGGTGGCTTTCATCTTCACCGCGATGCCGACGGCCTGGACGATCTCGGCGGCGGTGTCGCCGACGATGTGGCAGCCGACAACGCGATCGGTCGTGCCATCCACGACCAGCTTCATCAGGATGCGGGTATCGCGGCCTGACATGGTCGATTTGATCGGCCGGAAGTCGGTTTTGTAGATATCGACGTGGCTGAATTGCGCGCGCGCCTCGGTCTCGGTCAGCCCGACCGTACCGACCTCGGGCTGCGAAAACACCGCGGTCGGGATGTTAGTGTGATCGACCAGGACCGGACGCTTGCCGAACACGGTGTCGGCGAAGGCGTGGCCCTCGCGGATCGCAACCGGCGTCAGGTTGTGGCGATGGGTCACGTCGCCGATCGCGTAGATGTTCGGCACCGACGTCTTCGACCAGCCGTCGACCGCGATGCCGCCATTGTTCGGATTGATGGCGACGCCGGCGTTCTCAAGACCGAGACCCGCGACATTTGGATGCCGTCCGATCGCGAACATCACCTTGTCCGAGGCAATGCTCGAACCGTTCGAAAGACGCGTCGTGAACTCCTTGCCGTGCTTGTCGACCTTGTTGACCGTGCAGCCGGTGAGAATGGTGATGCCTTGTTTCTCCATCTCGGTTCGTACATGGGCGCGAACGTCTTCGTCGAAGCCGCGCAGGATGTTGTCGCCACGATAGATCACCGTCACGTCGGAGCCGAAGCCAGCGAAGATGCCGGCAAACTCCAGCGCGATATATCCACCGCCCTGGATGACGATGCGCTTCGGCAGCTCCGGCAGATGAAACGCCTCATTGGACGAAATCACATGCTCGATACCGGGAATGACCGGGCCATGATTGGGCGCGCCGCCGGTCGCGATCAGCACGTGCCTTGCCTTCACGGTCTCGCCATTGCCGAGGCGAAGCGTATGGGCGTCTTCAAGCACGGCGCGGGTCTTGACGATGTGGGCGCCGGATTTCTCGACGTTGGTGGTGTAGATGCCCTCGAGCCGGGCGATCTCCTTGTCCTTGTTGGCAACCAGCGTCGGCCAGTCGAAGGTCACCGGCGGGATCGACCATCCAAAGCCGGCGGCGTCCTCGATCTCGTGGTGGATGTGCGATCCGATCACGAACAGCTTTTTCGGCACGCAGCCGCGGATCACGCAGGTGCCGCCCATCCGGTACTCTTCGGCGACCATGACCCGCGCGCCGTAACCCGCGGCGATCCGGGCGGCGCGAACCCCGCCCGAACCTCCTCCGATGACAAACAGATCGACGTCGAACTCCGCCATATCAACCCCGCCCGAAATCGTATCTCCGGATCAGACTTCTCTATCAAACTTCCAGTTAGATTTCCTTGCCGCGCTTGCGCATCTCGGCGCGGAATTGGGCGTTCACCGTTTCGGCAAAGACCTGCGCCCACTGGTTCATATAGGACATGCTGAATTGAATGGCCCGGGGCTCGTTCGTGAGCAGCTTCTGACCGAGCGGCGACTTGTAGAACGTCACCAGGTCCTTGAGTTCCTGTTCGGTAAACTCGTTGGCGTAAACCTGCGCCATGCCATCGCCGATTTCCTTTTCGCGGCCTGCCAGGGCTTTGGCGACAATGACAGCAACTTCATTGAGATCCTTCTGATAGTTGAGGTTGTTCTGCAGCAGCGCATTCTTGGTTTGCTCGACGATATTGGGAACGGCGCTGGCATACATCGCGCTGGCGTTCTTCATCGTCAGGATCTCCTTGGCCGCCGCGATGGCGGCAGGCGTAGCCGGCTTGAGCGGCGCGGTCCCCCCAGGCGCGACCGGTTGCTGCGCTCCTGCGGGAACACCGGTCAGAGCCAGTCCCAAGGCAAGGCCCGCGGCCGACAAAATTCTTGAAAGGCTCTTCATTCCAATTCTCCTCGATTTCGGCGTCACCGCCGCTCAACAACACGAATTCCCTGGGAGCCCGCCAGCATCGCCATGCTGGCAAGGCCGATGAACAGCCCATGCTCGACAACGCCCGGTATCGAGTTCAGCAACAGCGCCAGGCGCGGTGCTTCGCTTATTCGTTCGAGATGGGCATCGACAATCCAGTGGCCGCCATCGGTGACAAAAACGTGACCGTCTTTGCCTTTTCGGACCCCCATTTGCCCGGAAACGCCGCATTCCGCAAATGCCTTGATGATGGCGCGTTGCGTCGCGGCCAGGCCGAACGGAATGACTTCTATCGGCAAGGGAAAGCGGCCGAGAACGTCGACCCATTTGGACTCGTCGGCGATCACGATCATGCGATCAGACGCCGCGGCCACGATCTTTTCGCGCAGCAATGCGCCGCCGCCGCCCTTGATGAGATTGAGCGCGGGATCGATTTCGTCGGCGCCATCGACGGTCAGATCGAGCCGGTCGATGTCATCAAGCGTGGTGAGCGGAACGCCGCATCGGATAGCATCGGCGCGGGTCGCTTCCGATGTCGGAACGCCAATGACGTCAAGTCCGGCGCGCACGCGTTCGCCGAGAAGCTCGACGAAGTGCTTCGCGGTCGAACCGGTGCCGAGGCCGAGCTTCATGCCGTCGCGCACCTGTTCGAGCGCGCGCGCCGCCGCTTGCCGTTTCAATCCGTCCATATTCACGTGCAAACCATGCCCCAAGAGCTGCACCGACCAGGCGATATCGGCGGGGGCATATCTAGCGTCGTTTTACCGGGAGGAACAGCGCCCTAGGCCGCCTTGCAGGCGTTGACAAAGCCGGTTTTGACGGTTTTCCGGCCCCCGCCGCCGCTTTCTGCAGGTATGACAGTAACCTATCCCTGCACCTTGCATGATTGCACGAGGACCGATAGCGAATTCCCGATGAACTCTTCCCGCATTGTTGTATTCGATCTGGACGGCACGCTTGTGGATACGGCGCCCGACCTGATCAGCGCGCTCAACTATGTCCTCGATCGCGAGGGCTTGCCGCCGGTCCCGCTGCATGCCGCGCGCACCATGATCGGCGCGGGCGCCCGCCGCCTGATCGAACGCGGCCTGGAGCTGGAGGGCCGCACCGCCGGTCTTGACGACATCACCCGGCTCACCGGCGATTTCATCGATTACTATGCGGCGCACATCGCCGACGCCTCGCGCCCGTTCGATGGCCTGGAAAGCGCGCTCGATGATCTCCAGGCGAGCGGCTATCGCTTCGCGGTTTGCACCAACAAGCTCGAATGGCTGTCGAAGCTGCTGCTCGATCGGCTCGGATTGAGCGCGCGATTTTCCGCGATCTGCGGCGCGGACACCTTCGGCGTCTCAAAGCCTGACCCGGCAATATTGCAGCAGACGATCGCGCGCGCCGGCGGGCACTTGTCCTCGACGATCATGGTGGGCGATGCCGGCCCGGATATCGGCGTGGCCCGCCGCGCCGGGGTCCCGGTGATCGGCGTCGGATTTGGCTACACCGACGTTCCCATCGCCGAGCTCAAACCGGATCGGCTGATCCATCACATGAGCGATCTGCCGGCAGCAGTCAAAAGCCTGATGTCGCAACGAAACACCATCTAAGCCATTGATTTGGCTTTTATATCCAAATCGCTGGATTCGGATATTAACCATTATTTAACGATTAGGTCCCGCACGGTTGCGCCGCAGTTCCGCCGCACCTATGGTTGCCATGCGGATTGTGGCGACTGGCCGCAGGAGAGCGCGATCGCTCTCGTCTTGTTTGAGCCTGATCTTTTCGGAAAGACCGGCGCCCCACCCCGGATCAAGTCCGGGGCATGCCCCCGGATCAAGTCCGAGGGCCAGCTTTTCCGGATCAGGCTCTGAAGTGGCGGATTGACCATGCGTCGTGTCATCGTGATTGCCGCAGCCGGAATCGGCCTGGCCGGTTGCTCCTCTTTTTCGTGGGACGCCTTCAAGGCGACGCCGCCAACCGTGCAGGTCCAGCTCGAGTCGACGCCACCAGGCGCCGATGCCACGACGTCGCTGGGGCCCGCCTGCAAGACGCCCTGCTCGGTCGCCGTATCGGCTCCCGACAGCGGTTTCTCGGTCACCTACACGCTGAACAGGTTCCAGCCGGTGACGATCCCGGTGCAGGTCATCCGCGACCCCTCCGCCCCCGGCTCGACGACGCTCGATCCCAATCCGGTTGTTGCGGAACTTCAGCCCGCGGGTCCGCCGCCGAAGGCTGCCCGAAAGCACGTGCTGAAGCCGAAGCCAAAACCACCCGCGACCGCCGCGGCCCCCGCGGGATCGGCATTCCCGGCCCCTGCGGCGACACCGGCCAGCCGCTGATTGCTTGCACTGCACCAGCAACGCTTCCGGATTGTGCAGGGGTCACAACGTGCCTAGATTGGGGAGAGCGGGCGCCTCTCTTATCGTCACGGCTGCAGCGCCGAAAAGGCACTTTTGAATGAACGGACCGCCTGTTAGTCCCCTGACCTCGCTTTCCCGTCCGATGACCGATCCCTTCGGCCGGACCATCAACTATTTGCGGGTATCGGTCACGGATCGCTGTGATCTGCGCTGTTTTTATTGCATGTCGGAAGACATGACATTTCTGCCCAAGGCCGATTTGCTCACGCTCGAAGAGCTTGACCGGCTGTGTTCGGCCTTCATCGCCAAGGGCGTGCGAAAACTGCGGTTGACCGGCGGCGAACCGCTGGTCCGGCGCAACGTGATGTCGCTGGTGCGTTCGCTGTCGCGCCACCTCGATACGAGTGCGCTCGGTGAACTGACGCTGACAACCAACGGTTCGCAATTGGCGCGCTTCGCCGGCGAATTGGCCGATTGCGGCGTCCGCCGCATCAACGTCTCGCTGGACACGCTCGATCCGGCGAAATTCCGCGCCATCACCCGCTGGGGCGATCTCGACAAGGTGCTGGCCGGCATCGAGGCCGCGCGATCGGCGGGTCTCGCCGTCAAGATCAATGCGGTCGCACTGAAAAACATGAACGAGGATGAAATCCCCGCGCTGATGGAATGGGCGCATGGCAAGGGCATGGCGCTGACGCTGATCGAGGTGATGCCGATGGGAGATATCGGCGAAGGGCGGATCGATCAATATGTGCCGCTGTCGCTGCTCCGCGCGCGCCTGGCCAAGCAATACACCCTGACGGATCTCGACGACGACACCGGCGGCCCTGCCCGTTACGTTCGCGTCAGCGAGACCGGCGGCAAGCTCGGCTTCATCACGCCGATGACCCATAATTTCTGCGAGTCCTGCAATCGGGTGAGGATCACCTGCACCGGCACGCTGCATACCTGCCTCGGCCACGAAGATGCGTCCGATTTGCGCAAGCCGCTGCGGGCCTCCGCCGACAACGACCTGCTCAGCGCGACGATCGACCGCGCCATCGGCCTGAAGCCAAAGGGCCATGACTTCATCATCGATCGCCGGCACAACCGCCCGAGCGTCAGCCGCCATATGAGCGTCACCGGCGGCTGAGGCCCTCGGGTATTTCGGCGCGACGCCGACACAGTAGACACCCTCAGGTAGAATCTCCTAACTTGCCGAAATGGTTTACGGCTTGGAGATGAAAACGATGACGACAGATACATCGCCGCGTTGGCAGTGGATCGCGGTGGTATTGCTGGCCTTATGCGTTGTCGGGTACATCTGGAGCCTGCATCCCTGAATAATCCCTTCGTCCTTGCAGCATAATACCGGGGCGTTGCGGGACCGGATTTGTCAGGTCCTGCAATTGGTCGCCCCCGCGTCAATTTGCCCATTTTCCAATTGACGCCGCCACCACGCGCTGAAATGGTGCGGCTACCTTATGCTTGCTCGGCTGGATAAGCCGCTGCGCCTGACGGGCGCGGTCAAGACGGCAAAGGGGCCAATTGGGGGAGGACTATCATTGCAATCGCTCTTGCAGATGAGCCATGGCATCACGCGTTCAATGCGTGGTGGCGGAGCGATGCCTGTTGAAACGATCGGCGTGCTCTGATGGCGACCGCCGGAGAGACCGCGATGCGTCCATTGTTGGCTGTCAGCACAGCTATCGACCTGATCAACGAAAAGATCGGCTACATCTGCAATTTCCTCGTGCTGGCGGCCTGTATCGTCAGCGCAGCTAACGCGATGATCCGCTACGCCTTCGGCTACAGTTCGAACGGCTGGCTCGAATTGCAATGGTACATGTTCGCCATCCTCGTGATGTTCGGCGCATCGTACACGTTCAAGCGCAATGAACATGTTCGGGTCGAGATCTTCTATTTGTTCCTCTCCGAGCGGGGCCAGCTCTGGCTCGATCTGATCGGGACACTTTTCTTCCTGATACCGGCCTGTCTGCTGCTCAGCTATCTGTCCTGGCCATTCTTCATGCAAGCGTACTCCGTCGGCGAAATCTCGGGCAACGCGGGCGGCCTGGTCCGCTGGCCAATCAAGATCGTGGTCCCCGTCGGTTTCGTGATGTTGGCGTTGCAAGGCGTCTCAGAGGTGATCAAACGCATCGCCGCACTTCGAGGGCAGGTGACGATCGACGCGAAATACGAGAGGCCGACCCAATGATCACGCTGGAAATGATGCCGCCGATGATGTTCGGCGGTCTGGTTCTGGCCATGCTGATCGGCTTCCCGGTGGCCTTCACCCTCGCCGCGGTTGGACTTTCGTTCGGCTTCCTTGCGATCCATCTCGGTTTTTTTGACCTGAATTTTCTTCAGGCGATCCCGGGCCGCATATTCGGCAGCGTTCTTTCCAACGAACTTCTGCTGGCAATCCCCTTCTTCACGTTCATGGGTGCGATCCTCGAACGATGCGGCCTTGCGGAAGACATGCTCGATTCGATGGGGCAGCTGTTCGGGCCGATCCGCGGCGGCCTCGGCTATTCCGTCATCATCGTCGGTTTCATCCTTGGCGCCATCACCGGCACGGTGGCGGCGCAAGTTATCGCCATGGCGATGATCTCGATGCCGGTGATGATCCGTTACGGTTACAACATGCGCTACATCACCGGCGTGCTGGCGGCATCCGGGACGATCACGCAGTTGGTGCCCCCCTCGCTCGTGCTGATCGTGCTGGCCGATCAGCTCGGCAAGTCGGTCGGCGATATGTATCTGGGCGCGTGGGGACCGTCGGTTTTCCAGATCGCGCTTTTCGCCGGTTACACATTTTTGCTCAGCATCTTCAAACCGGATCATGTACCGGCGGTGCCGAAGACGGCATTGACGCTGACCGGATGGCCGCTCTGGCGCAAATGTCTGCTTGGCATCATCCCTTCGGCGGTGCTGATCTTTGTCGTGCTCGGTACCATGATGATGGGTCTGGCCACGCCGACCGAGGCTGGCGCCATGGGCGCTGTCGGCGCGATCGTGCTTGCCGCGATCCACAGCAAGGAATTCAGCACGACGGGCCACAAGATCTTGATCGCCGGAGTGGTCGCCGCCGGCATCGGCACGATGGTCGGCATCTTCCTGACCGAGGGAATTCTCTTCAAGATTGCCTTTGCCGTCACCTATTTCGCGGTGGTGTGGATTTGCCTCGAAGCCGTCCGCATTCCTGCTCTGCGAAGTCTGATCAAGCAAGGCTATGAGACGACCATGCGCATTACCACCATGGTCGTGTTCATCCTGATCGGCTCGACCTGTTTCTCGGTGGTATTCCTCGGCGTGTCCGGCGGCGTATGGCTGGAACATTTGCTGACGTCCCTGCCCGGCGGTGTCTGGGGATTCCTGATCTTCATCAATCTCTTCATCTTCGTCCTGGCATTCTTCCTGGATTTCTTCGAGATCGCCTTCATCATTCTGCCGATGATTGCGCCGATCGCGCAGAAGATCCTGGCGCCCGTTGTGGGTCCGGATGCCGCGCTGATCTGGTTCGGCGTCATGCTCTGCGTGAACATGCAGACGTCGTTCCTGCATCCACCATTCGGGTTCGCGCTGTTCTATCTGCGCGGCGTCGCACCGAAAGAAGTGAAGAGCTCCGACATCTATTGGGGCGCGCTGCCCTGGATCGGATTGCAGTTGATCATGGTCGCGCTCGTGATCGCCTTCCCGATCACCGTAACCGGCCTGCTCGACAAGCCGTTGAATGTCGATCTGAACAAGATCAGGATCGAGATTCCCGAGATCGAACTTCCGCCGCCGCTGGATTTCGGTCCTCCGCCCAAACAGTAACGTCCTGGTTTCCGTTGAAACAAAACCCCGGCGCTTTCGCTCCGGGGTTTCTCGTTTGTCGTGAAATTAAAGCGGTGTGTCAGCTCTGCGAATGGCGCGCCATGAAATTGTCGTAGCCGACTTCGGCGACCTGGAACCACTGATAGCCGTTGTTCGAGAAAGCCGTCAGCGA
>Ga0137409_10008061_pt1 | contig 10777 bp, 3 predicted proteins | sample CZODoug1_16funga_FD_122059 | JGI IMG/M metagenome (GOLD analysis project Ga0137409, IMG submission 122059) | Vadose zone soil fungal communities from Angelo Coast Range Reserve, California, USA - CZODoug1_16fungal (Hybrid Assembly) | ecosystem: Environmental > Terrestrial > Soil > Vadose zone... | reverse complement strand
CCTTGCGGCCGAGCTTGCCGATCTCCCGCTCGAGCTGGCGGACGCCGGCTTCGCGGGTGTAGCTCGATATGACTTCACTCAGCGCCTCATCGCTCAACGTGAGCTGTTCGGCGCCGAGACCGTTTTCGCGCAGCTGGCGCGGTACGAGATAGCGCTTCGCGATTTCGAGCTTCTCGCGCTCGGTGTACCCCGCGAAGTTGACCGTCTCGAGCCGGTCGAGCAGCGGTCCTGGGATGCTCTGCAGGAAGTTCGCCGTCGCGATGAACAGGACTTCGGACAAATCGAACGGCACGCCGAGGTAGTGATCGGTGAACGAGTCGTTCTGCGCCGGATCGAGCACCTCGAGCAGTGCCGAGGCCGGGTCTCCCTGGAAGGAGATGCCCAGCTTGTCGACTTCGTCCAGCAGGAACACGGGGTTCTTGGCCCCCGCCTGCTTCATCCCCTGAATGATGCGTCCCGGCATCGCGCCAACGTAGGTGCGGCGATGGCCCCGGATGTCAGCCTCGTCACGCGCGCCCCCCAGGGAGATACGCACGTACGGCCGGCCCATCGCGCGGGCGATCGACTTGGCGATCGACGTCTTGCCGACGCCCGGGGGCCCCACGAACAGCAGGATCGGCCCCTTGGCACTCTTGTCGTCGTCGTTGCCGGGCGCGTCGGTCTCCGGCTGGCGCTGCCGCAGCTGCCGCACCGCCAGGAACTCGAGGACCTGGTCCTTCACATCCTGCAAGCCGTAGTGATCCTCTTCGAGGATCTCGGCGGCCCGCTTCAGATCGAGCGACTCCTCCGACCGCTTGCCCCAGGGCAGCTCAGCCACGGTCTCGAGGTAGGTGCGAATGACCTGGGCTTCCATCGACTCGCGGCCGGCCCGCTCCAGGCGGCTCAACTCGCGATCGACTTCCTTGCGGGCGGCCTCCGGCAACTCCAGCGCGGCGAGACGCTTCTGCAGCTCGTCCACCTCGCTGCCGTCGTCGCCCTCACCCAGCTCCTTCTGAATCGCCTTCATCTGCTCCCGCAGGAACATCTCGCGCTGGCGCTCGCCCAGCTCTTCCTGGACCTGTGACTTGATGTCGTCCTGCGCGTCCGCGACCGCGATCTGTCGCTGAACGTGCACGAGGACCCGACGCAGACGGTCCTCGACCGACAGCATCTCGAGGAGCTGTTGGCGCTCGAGCGGCTTGATGTCGAGGTAGCCGGCCACGAGGTCCGCCAGTTTCCCCGGTTCGGTGACGCCCTCGAGCACCTGCTTCACGACATCTTCGGGAAGGCCGGACTTCTCGCCCAGCTCCGCCGCGCGCTGGCGCGCCTCGCGGTGCAGCGCGATGAAGGCCGCATCGTCGGGCTTCAGGGGCGGCAGGTCTGCCAACTCGCGGACGACGGCCTGGAGATGCCCGTTGTTTTCGGTGTAGTGGATCGCGGTGCCGCGGGTCTCACCGTGCAGGATCAACTGGATCCCAGCGAGCCCCCGCTGTACCTGGCCGATGCGTGCGATCGTCCCCGTGGTATAAAGGAGGCCCGGCGTGACCTGCTCGACGTTGTCTTTCTGTGCCACGGCGAAGATGAGTCGCTGCTCGTGTTTCAGTGCCGCTTCGATCGCCCGCAGGGTGGCGGGACGACCAGCACCAATCGGCGTACTGACACCGGGGAAGAGGACCGCATCGCGGAGCGGCAGGACCGGTAGGGTCATGCGTTCAGACATGAGGACTCCATTCTTGAAGAAGGCACACGGCGAATCGTGGTGGGGGAAGAGCACCGACCGTGCCACCCGACAACGTCGCTGGCGGCAGCGACGTTCCATAAAACGCCGCCAAAGCGGCGCGATCTGCCAACTCGGCCTAACAAATGGCCGCTGAAGTGGTTGCAAGGCCGCTCCGATGCGGCTAAATCTTTAGCCGCGCATGCTTGCCGACTCCGCATGACTGACTTGCTGGCGAAGCGCCTGACCCAGGCGCTGGGCACCTCGTTTACCCTCGAGGGCGAGATTGGGCGGGGCGGCATGGGCGTCGTATATCACGCGCGGGACGAGCGCCTCAAGCGGAAAGTGGCGGTGAAGGTGCTGCCTCCCGAACTGGCGTTCCGCGAGGAGATCCGGATCCGATTCCTGCGCGAGGCAGAGACCGCCGCGCGCCTGTCCCACCCGCACATCGTCCCAATTCACAGCGTCGGCGAAGGACCCGAGGGGCTCGTCTACTTCGTGATGGCGTACGTGGACGGAGAGTCGCTCGGCGCGCGCCTCAAGCGCCGCGGGCGGCTGCCGCCCGAGGAAGCCCGCCGCATTCTGATGGAGACGGCGGACGCCCTGGGAGCCGGGCACGCCCTCGGCATCGTCCACCGCGACGTGAAGCCGGACAACATCCTGCTCGAAGGCAGCCGCGGACGCACCGTCCTGACGGACTTCGGGATCGCCAAAGCGCTGACGTCGACCAGCGGGCCCGGGACGCTCACGGCGACCGGCGTCGCCATCGGGACGCCGCACTATATGAGTCCCGAGCAGGCGGCCGGAGACCGAGAGATCGACGGACGCTCGGACATCTACAGTCTCGGCGTCGTCGGCTACCAGATGCTGACAGGTGAACTGCCCTTCTCGGCACCGACGGTGCCGGGGCTCTTGCTCAAGCAGATCACGGAACAGGCACCTTACCTGAAGGACAAGGCGCCGACGTGCCCGGACGATCTGGCCTCCTGTGTGATGCGCTCCCTCGAGAAGGAGCCGGAAGCGCGCTGGCCCACCGCCGACGCCCTGCGCCGCGCGCTCGAGTCCCGCAGTGCCCCGCCCTATAAACCTCGCCGCGCGGGTCGGAGTACACGCTTTTCCACCGGTGCCGAGGCTTGGTCGGGACCGCCGGCCCAGCTACAGGGTCGCGGCCGGCCCGATTCACAGCTGGCGCGCCGCCGCAGCCTCCGTGCTGCCGCCAGGGAAGCCAAACCGCAGCTCACGGCGAGCGGCGAGCCCAAGATGGTCGCCGAGTTTCGCGACCGTGTCGTCACCTGGGTCGGGATTTGTGGCGGCATGCTGGTGATCGACCTGATCACCGGCGGAGGCATCAACTTCGCTCAATGGGTGGCGTTGCCGTGGGCGGCCTTCGGCATCCTGCCTCGCTACATGAAGCTGTGGCAGGCGGGCTATTCGTGGCGCGACGTGCTGCACCGACCCGCGGCGCTCGACGGGGCCGAAGCGCGACTCGGTCTCTCGCGCCGCGCCGCCAATCTCCCGGCCAGCACCGAGGAGTTCGGTCACCAGTTGGAAACGGTGCGGCAGGCACGAAACGATCGGGAAGCGATCATGAAGATCATGGACCGCGTCCCGGCGTCGGAGCGCAAGCTCCTCCCTGACGTGACGGCGACGGTCGACGCCTTGCTCAAGCGCGCCGAGGATCTGGCGCGCATGATGCACGGCATGAGCGCCGATGTGGACGAGGATGCCCTGACGCGGCTCGACGACCGAATCGACGCGGTGCGGCAACACGAAGAGGGTATCGAGCGCGAGCGGCAGCTGAGTCTGCTCGAGCGCCAGAAGCAGGCGTTGAGCGACCTTTTGACCCGGCGGCGGCGCGTTGAAGAGCAAATCGAGTCGTGCGTGATGGCGATGCAGAACGTGCGGTTCGACCTTCTCCGGCTCCGCTCCGCCGGCGTGGCGGCGGTGCTGAGCGATCTGACGAACGCGACGCAGCAGGCCCGGGCGCTGTCGCGCGACGTCGATCACGCGATTGCGGCTGCCGGCGAGATTGAGGACATCATGCGCGAGGGTCCGCGCCCCTAACTAGCGGCCCCCCCCCGCGCCCGCGCCCGCCATCATCCTCCAGCACTCGCGCACCAGGGCCGAGGCGTTGTCCCGCTCGATCCCGTAGTCCACTAGCTCCACGAACGCCGTCGCCGCCGCATCGCAGTGACCAGCGCGCAACGCCGACAGTGCCCGCAGCTCCCGGTATCGGGCGGCGCCGGGGCGGCGTGCGACCGCGTATTCGAGAACGCTGTCGGCCGTGGCAGGCGGCCCATCGAACGCCAGGCGCGAAAGCGCTTCCCCGAGGAATTGCGAGGGAAACGGGTGCCGAAAGGTGCCCCGGGCAGCCGCGAGCGACGCCCGTGCGTTCGCTGCCGCCTCCACCCACTGTGAGTCGCGCCCGGCGATCAACGCCAACGCTGCCCGTGCCTGCGCCGTGTCGCCGCCCGCGGCGAGCGCACCGGTCAAAAAGCGACGCGCCTCGCGGTCCTTGCGTGCGGTCGCGATCACGCCGCGCATGAGCAGCGCATCTCCTCTCGGGCCCCGCGCGAGTGCGCGCTCGAGCAGCGAATCGGCCCGGGTCGTGTCCCCCATCCCAAGACGAACGGCCGCGCTGCGCACCACCCAATCCATCTCGTTCGGCTGCGCCTTGCGCACGGCGTCCAGGTAGCGAAGCATCGCCGGGTCGGAGCGGCGATTGGTGAGGGTCCGTACCAACGCGAATGGGGACGCGGCGCCGACCCTGACCGCCGCGAGCGTCATCAACGAGTCGAAGACGCCCGGAATGTCGTCGCCGAGGAAGCTGCGCGCCGCGACGAACTCGAGCTGGGGCCGGTCATCGGTGTGGTTGAACCGGGCGCGTGCGACGAGCAGACTCACGCCCGAGTCGGCGAGGAGCAGGCGGCCGAAGTAGTCGTGCACCTGGTCGACGCTCAGCCACTCGCGTCCGACTTCGCTCAACGCCCCGCTCGGACCGAGGAGGCGAGCGATCCAGGTGTCGTCGTAGGTGAGGGGTTTGGGAGACGCCAGCACCAGCAGGTCGTGCGACTCGCCGAACCAGACGTGCACGTTGGGGAAGACTTCCCGCACGTTGCGCACAATCCCCGCCACGATCGGCAAGGGCAGCTGGTAGAGCTGGACCCACTGGCAGAAGACGCCGTCGTCCGAGAGACGCGAGCGCACAATGCGGAAGAACTCGGGCGTGTAGAGCGTCGCGACGCCCGCCAGCCACGGATTGGATGGCTCCGACACGATGACGTCGAACCGCTCGCGCTGCAGCTGCAACGCGCTGCGGGCGTCGTCCACGATCGCGGCCACGTTGGGACGTCCCAGCACACCGTCGTTCACCTGGTGGAACAGACTGTCCATCGCGAGCACAGCGGGCTCGATCTCCACGACGCGCACGCGGGTCATCCCCGGCACGGCGGCGAGAATCCGCGTCGTGACGCCACTCCCAAACCCGATGGCGAGCGCCGACGCGGCGTTGGGCCGGGCCGCGACTGGAGCGAGGCCGAGCATAATCTGGGTGCCCATATCGCCGCGGTCCGAAGCATCGACCTTGCCGTTTACACGCAGCGAGCGTCCCGCTTCTCCATCCCACACGCTGACGGTCGCGTTCCACCCTTCGCGGAACGTGAGCTGCCGGACGCCGCGATGCTCGAGGAACGCGCGCCGCTCGGCGGGGCTCATGTGGCCACGCGCGTAGATCGTGGGACCGAGGTCGATGAGACGCGTGCTCCATCCAGGAGCAGCCGCGGCGACGACGAGTGCGATGGTGGCGAGCACACCCGCGCTCAGGACGCGGACGCGTATGCGTTTGTCTTCGAGCGAGCCCTCCGCAATGCCGCGCGCCGCCGACCAGGCCAGCGCCAGCGCCGCCAGGCCGTTGAGGACGAGCCCCACTCGCAGCGTCGCTTGCGCGCCCCAAGCCACGACGAAGACGAACCCCGTCAGCGTTGCTCCGAGGATGCTGCCCAGCGTGTTGAGGGCGTAGGCGCCGCCGACGTCCGCGCCGCTCGCACGATTGCGCGCGGTGAGCTCGGCGAGGAGCGGGAACGACATGCCCATCCCGACGGCCGGGATCAGGACCACGCCCCCGACCGCCACGCCCATGAGCAATAGGCGCGGTACGGCATCGAGGGCCGGGATCTGGAAGACCGCGATGATGTACGCCGGCAGGAGGCCGAAGAACACAAACAGCAGCGCCGCGCCGACGCCCGTCAGTCCCTGCGCGAGCGCCGCGGCGGCGGCGGTCTCGGCGCGGGGACCGCTGCGGCGCGCGACGAGCACGCTGCCGAGGCCGATGCCGAGCAGAAAGACGAGGAGTATCAGCGTGAACGCGTAGGTCGACCCGCCGACGATCATGACCAGGACGCGCGTCCACGCGATTTCGTCGAGCAGGGAGGCGAAGGCGGTGATCGCGAGGAGCGCCAGGGCGATGTTGCGGACGAGGTCGGGCGCAGACGCTCGGTGTTCCTCGGGCTGGCGCCCGGGGTCCGTCACGCCCTGATCCCTGCCGAGCCAAAGGGCCGTGCCACCGATGGCGAGATTGACTGCCGCGGTGAGCCACAGGCTCGCCCGAACGCCCACGAACTCGATCAGAAAGAAGCCGGCCAGAGCGGTGCCGACGACGGCGCCGAGCGTGTTGAGTCCGTAGAGGCGGCCGAGCGACGGCCGGAGGCGCGCGCGATCCTCGCCCATGAACGCCCGCGTGAGCACCGGCAGCGTCCCGCCCATCAAGGTGGTCGGAATGAGCAGGACGAGGGCAGCGAGTCCGAAACGCAGTGCCAGACTCGCGCCCGTGCCGAGGCTCGCCGCTCCAGCGAGACCGAGGTACACGCGATGGGCCAAGCCGAGAATGAGGGGCGAGAGGATGCCGAACACACCGATGGCGATCTCCAGCCAACCGTACAACTCGGCCGGCTTCGGCCGTCGATCGACGAGTCGACCGAGGAGCCAGGCGCCGAGGCCGAGGCCACCCATGTACGCGGCGACGACGGTCGTGACCGACTGGATGGTGGAGCCGAAGGTTTGGTACAGCACCCGGACCCACAGGAGCTCGTAGACGAGCCCGGTGGCCCCGGAGAGGAAGAACAGCAGGCTGTAGGCGAGTGCCGCCTTAGAACGCATGCAGCTCGCGCATCGCCCGCGCGAGACCTTCCACCTGGGGCAAAATGAAATCCTCGAGGTCGGGGGCGTACCCGACGAAGGTATCGGTCGACGCGACGCGCTTGACCGGCGCGTCGAGCCAGGGGAAGCATTGATCGGCGAGGCGCGCGGCGATCTCGGCTCCGTAGCCCCACGAGAGTGAGTCTTCGTAGGCGACGATCACCTTGTTCGTCTTGCGGACGGAACCCTCGATCGTCTCCCAGTCGACGGGGGAGAGTGACCGCAGGTCGATCACTTCGACGCTGACGCCCTGCTCCTCGAGCTGCTTGGCCGCGACGAGCGCCCGCTGCAACACGGCCCCGTACGTGATTACCGTCAGGTGCGTCCCCTCCCGGACGACCTTGGCCTTGCCGAACGGGATCATGAAGTTCGGGCCCGGGTTCGGCGCTTTGTTGTAGGTCTGGCGGTAGAGGTGTTTGTGTTCGAGGAAGAGTACGGGGTCATCGCAGCGGATGGCGGTGCGCAGCAGCCCGTTCGCATCCAGGGCTGTGGCGGGGCAAATCACGCGCAGACCCGGCACGGACGTGAAGACGACGGCGCCAGTCTGTGAGTGATAGACGGAGCCGCCTTTCAGGTAGCCGCCGTAGGTGACTCGGACCACGACGGGAGCGGCAAACGCGTTGCTCGACCGCCACCGCATGGTCGCGAGCTCGTTGCGCAGCTGATGGTATGCGGGCCAGATGTAGTCGAAGAACTGGATCTCGACCACCGGCTTCAGCCCCCGCGTGGCGAGGCCGATCGCGCGCCCGACGATGTTGGCCTCCGCGAGGGGCGAGTTGTAGACGCGATCGCTCCCGAACTGGCGCTGCAGGCCCCACGTCACCTTGAAGACGCCGCCCTTCCCCTTCACGTCTTTCAGGTACTGGTCGCGGCTGACGTCCGCGACATCCTGACCGAAGACAAGAATGCGCGGATCGCGCGCCATCTCGTCCTTCATGCAGCCATTCAAGAGGTCCACCATGGTGGTGGGCTCTCCGATGAAATGTGGATCGTCCTCGGTGTCGAACTGCTCGGACGTCGGATCGACGTCGGGCGAATACACCCACAGCAGGGCGGTCTCGGCCTTCGGCTGGGGCGAGGAGAGGGCCATGTCTGCGGCGACCTGGACCTCTTCCTCCACCTGTGCCTTGATGGCGTCGATCTCGCCCTCGGTGGCCACGCCATCGGCGATCAAGCGCTTGGGGAAACTCGTAACGGGATCCCGCTTGGCCTCTTCCTCGCGCTCGCGCGTCGGCTTGTAGAGGACCTCATCATCCGACAGCGAGTGCGAGTACGGGCGCGTGACGTGCGCGTGGACGAGCGCGGGGCCTTTGCGTTGGCGGCACCACTCCGCGGCCCGGACGATTGCTTCGTGCGAGGCGATCGGGTCGCACCCGTCCACCTCCGCGACGAGCAGGTCGGGGAATGTGCTCACGAGCTTCGACACCGAGCCGCCGGCGGTCTGCACCTCGATCGGCACGGAGATGGCGTACTTGTTGTCCTCGATAAGGAAGAGGACCGGCAGCTTGAGGTTGCTGGCGCTGTTCAACGCCTCCCAGAACTCCCCTTCACTCGTCGTCCCGTCGCCGCACGAGCAATACACGAGGTCGTCGTCGACGGGGTTCTCGGCGCGCAGCCACGCCTCGGCGCAGCCCACCGCCTGGAGGAACTGGGTCCCGGTGGGACTCGACTGGCTGACGATGTTGAGCGCCTTATGACCCCAATGGGACGGCATCTGGCGACCGCCCGAATTGGGGTCGTCGGCGGCGCCCACGCCTGAGAGAAACATCTCGGTCGGCGTCATGCCGAGCGCGAGGCAGAGCGCCCGATCGCGATAGTAGGGATAGAACCAGTCGTAGGTCGGGCGCAGGGCCTTGCCGGCGGCGACCAGAATCGCCTCGTGCCCCGCGCCGGAGATTTGGAAGAAGATCTTGTTCTGCCGTTTGAGCTGGATCTCCTTGTCGTCGATGCGGCGCGACAGGAGCATCAGCCGGTACATCTCGAGGAGGTCGGCCTTCGCTAGGCTGGTCTTCGCGGGCCGAGGGGCCTTGGCTGAGGAGCGCGTGCGAGTCGCCATGGACCCTAAAAATGCTCTACTTGGGGCCCCGGGCCAAGAGGCTCACCAACGCTCGTTCTTTACGTCGGCCAGGACCGAATGCAGCTCGTTGAAGATGACTCGTGCCGGCGGCCCCGGGAGCAGGGGGCTCACGTAGTCGGTTTTGTCGCCGCGGACGCCGACGCGGAAGTTGGCGAAGCGATTGTTGCCGAGATCGGCCGAGACCAGTACCCACATCTGGAAGTCGGGCGGGACGTTTTCTTGAGTGACGCGGAAACGCACCCGGTACCTGCCGTTGTCGGCAGGCTCCGTCGTCCAGGCGACGTGATACGTCGGGATCGCGGTTCCCTTTACCCATTGATCGAAGAACCAATCCATGGGAATCCCCGCATGTTTCTCGACGATGCGTTGGAAGTCTTCGGTTGTGGCCGCCTTACCCCGATACGTCGTATAGAAGTCCTGCATCATCGCTGTGAAGCGGTCTTCCTTCTGCGTCTGGAGATCGAGCATGAGCGTGCGCAGCATATGGAAGACCCAGGCGCCCTTCTCGTAGATCATCGCCTGATACCCGTACGGCGCGGTCGGCGAGGCATTGCGATACCCGAGCCAGATGGGCCCCGCGTCGCCGCGGTTGCCCCGGATGTTTATCTCGTACTCGTCCAAAAACCTCATGTACTCGTTGTTCCGCTTGCGCAACGTTTGCAGGTACCAGAGCGCGGAGAAAGACGCGAGCCCCTCGCTCAGCCACGCATCGCGATACGACGCGGGCCGGACGCCGTTGCCCCACCACTGGTGGGCGACCTCGTGAGCCCGGAAGAATTGGTCGAAGCCGTCGAGAGACGAATTCTGGAACGTCGACCACGAGAGGTCGATCATCCCGGGAAATGAGACGCCCTCGTTGTATGGGATTTCGGTCACCCAGAAATGGTCCCAGGAACAGGGACCGAAGAGATGCGTGAACCACTTCAGGCTGTTGGAAACGTCGGCGGCGACCACCTCGCGCATGTTACGCTGCTGGGGCATCTGCAGGGCGCGATGCGCGTCCTCGGAGAGAAGGACGTCGAGTGGTGGCGCGTCGGGATGCTGGACGCGCTTGGCATCGAAGCGGCCGAGGTTGAATGTCGCGAACGGCGTCGGGATGGTCGTGACCCAGTGGGTCGTGAGCACTTTTCCTTCGACGGTCGAGTCCGTGCGCGCGCCGATGCTGGCGATCGGATACCAATTAGGACTGTGATAGGTGATGTCGAACGTCGCCAGATCCTCGCCCTGCTGGTTCTTCGGATACCAGGCGGCCGTGGGGTCGATAAAGAACCAGTTGTCGAATCGGTCGATGAGGTTGCCGCGGTAGTACAGCGTCAGCGTCGCCGTGTCACCGCTCTGTAGCCGGTGACCGAGCTGCACCCAGAGATCGTTGTCGTCCTTCGCCTTGAATGTCTCGGCCTGCGCGCCGCGGCCCCAGCGGGCCGAGTCGACTTTCAGCTTGGGATGCAGCGAGAACCGTAGCCACGGTCCGACGGCCTCCTGCGCCGTCAACGTCAGCGTCGCCTGCGCCACAAAGTCGAGATCCGCGCTGCCCGTGGGCGTGAGCCGAACGTCCATCGCGTAGTGTGAGATGGCGAGGCGGTGGCGATACCGCCACGTACCGACCGTCCCGGGGAGCGGCTGCCGCGCGGGAAAGCGCGTGACCACGGCCCAGTCGGTCCCCCAGCGGATTTTGCCGACGGGGCGATAGATCTCCACCGCCTCGCTCAGCTCCGGGTCGATCTCGAAGATGAGGGGATCGCCGTTCAGGCGTTGCAACTTCGCCAGGAAGAGCCCCGTGGTGTCGCCGTTGAGCAGGGGGCTCAACACGT
>Ga0137409_10008060_pt1 | contig 10778 bp, 8 predicted proteins | sample CZODoug1_16funga_FD_122059 | JGI IMG/M metagenome (GOLD analysis project Ga0137409, IMG submission 122059) | Vadose zone soil fungal communities from Angelo Coast Range Reserve, California, USA - CZODoug1_16fungal (Hybrid Assembly) | ecosystem: Environmental > Terrestrial > Soil > Vadose zone... | reverse complement strand
AGGGCGCCGGTCTTCCCGCCCGTGAAGAAATCAAGGGAAAGGTTTTGCAGATGATTGTAAACACGCTCCTGGACTTCTGCGTGCAGGTTTTGCTCGAAGATTGCCATCATCCAGGTGTTTACTAAACGCAGCAATACCACGCCGACAGTCGCTCCGGCCCAGATCACGAAGATTGTGCTGAAGCTCAAGGGCGTCGCCAGCCATCCTTCGAAGCCGGTCGTGCTGGGGTTTGCCTTGCTGTAGAGCGAGCCCGTCATGCCCCAAACATTTCCCATTCTGTTTCCCTGAGCGGCCTCGCCGAGGATTTGCACTAGAGGTCCGAATGCGGCGGCGATTACGAAGGGCGCGAGATTACTCGCCAAGGTCAGCAGCATCGTTGCGGTGACGATGCCTTTATGATTACCCAGCATTTTCAGCGCGCGCCGCACGTAGGGCCAACCTTTAACTTTCGGCTGATCGATTTTCATCATGCCGCCGGGATACGGCCGCGCGGACTCGGCACCTTCGGGCGCCGGTCCGCCGCCGGGAAAGTCGGGCGGCGCGACGCCATCTTCAATTGGAACCATTCCGGGCTGCGGGGAATCGGACATATTGCCTCCTCTGGACTTCAAGAAATTGATTTGCTGCTGAAGACTGAAAACTTCAGCAAAGAAAACTGGGCGAGCTACGCACCAAGTCGTCGAGGTTTCGGTTGTTTGACTTTCCCGAAGAGCTTGGCAAGAGCGGCTCGTTGGAGCGACCCATAATACTTATTGTCGAGCGGAATGTAAAAAACTTTTTCGTGAACGATGCGCACCATCCTGCAAGATGCCCAGGAGTTTGACGGACCATCAATCGCTGAGGGGAGTTGAGTGCCCCGGCGAGTCATCAACATCTTCACTATAAGTGGGAAGGAAGCGCGGGAAAAACACAAACACCTGCCGCCGCGTTTGGGCGATCAGCAGGTGTTCGTGATTACTGTGAAGCTGTCAGCGCGGCAAATCGTGGAACCCGCGCCGATGCAGTCAGCGATGTGTTTAGTAAAGCGGCGGGCACGGCCAGCTGCACGGCTGATCCTTGTACCACCACTCTCCGGCCATACGGAAGTAGCATCGACACCAGCCGCCGTAGGCTTGCACATCGCCTTCCGGACTTGCCGCTTCGAGTTCCTTCGCGTTCTCCGTACCGGCGACCGCCTCTCCCGATTGGGCCAACTTCGATTCCTCTACCTGCACCTGTTTGTACTTCTGCAGGTCGCCGTCGGGAATGTCAAAAATCCTCGATGATTGGCCTTTTTCGGCCATTGTTGAAACTAACGCCATGGTTGTCTCTATCTCCTTTCGAACAGTTAAGGGTTATACCGGTCTTTGAAGAACGCGGTTTTGGTAGTTTTGTTTTCTACCTCGATTCACTTGCTTGGCAAACGTCCGATGATATAGACGCAACGCCTGACTTTTTTTGCACTAAGTGGCTAAGAAATTCCGTACGGGAGTTACGGTAGAACCCTAAGACAAAAAACCGCCGACAGGCCCCAGTAACCGCCATAAAAGCAAACCATACGGGATGGGTTTGAATCGAGCGCGGGCACTCTATCATCGATCAATCTGGTTGACAAGCCGGATTTTAGCGATTAGGAAACAGCGGCCAAACAATCTTCCAGAACCTGTTGAAGGCGCTGTTCGTCGCCGTCGTAGAAATGCCGCACGATGCCCGCGCGATCGATAATGGCCATCGTAGGCACGCCGGCGGCGCCGTAAAGATCCTGGGTTTGCTCGTCCTCTGACGCTCCGACGCGGAAAGTCAATCCGTGATCATTGACCATCTTGCGCATCAGCGCGAGTTCCTCAGCTTGAGCCTCAGGCGTTCCGCGATAGGCGAGATAATGCCGCGTGAGCGCGATAACGTTCAATCCTCGCTGGCCGTACTCTTCGTCGAGATGCTTAAGCTTGGGAAACATTTGCTCGCAGGGTTTGCACCAGGTGGCCCAGAACTCGAGCAGTACCACCTGTCCGCGCAGATCCGCCAGAGTCGCCGGCTCGCCGACGATCCATTTCTTAACAGAGATCTCAGGGGCGGGTTGGCCCAGCAACTTCAGACGGCTTTGATAATCCCTCAGCTCGACGAATACGCGATTGGCATACTGCTTCTGTTCGGTCGTCCCGGTGGCCTTAATCGCCTTGAGCCGTTCGCGCGCGAAAGCGACCTCAGTTTCCAAAATCTCCAACGCCTGCGCGACGGTTCCATTGGTCAGATGGTACTGCGGCAGCATCATGGCGAGGACGAAACGCGTCTTATAGCCCAGGTCCTGGTCCTGACGAGCCTCGTCAAGCGCCGATTGCAACGTCGCCACGGCGCGATCCATTTCGCCTTTTTGCTGAAACTGAAAGGCCTGCTCGAGGACCGATTGGAGTTGCGGCGGTAGTTGTCCTGGTGTTGAAGGTTCTGAAGAAGTAAGCGTGGCTGAATTCATAAATGATCCCGTGGTTCGATGTTTTCCGGTTTTAGAGAACGCACATGCTACTCTGCCTCGACACTGACAGTCAAAAAGCGAGGGCGCAAATTCTGCGATCAGAGTTCAAACTTTAAGTTTGTCTCTTGCGAAGTGGCAAGCTGAAGCTTGAACTCTAAACCGCCAAATGTATAATGCGTCTTCGCAGGTCTGGTCTTAATTGTTAGCTGCTCGAAAGGCGAAGCTGAGTTGGTTACTTGAGGCATAGCGCCGCCAGTATCTTCGCGGGAAGTAAGATTGCACATGTCCGACAATAATAATCCGACAGAAACAAATCGTGGGAATGGCGGGGAAGCGACGCACGCGGAACAAGTGAGCGAGAAAGTTGCGGCCATAGACATCTCGAATTCTTTGTCCGCGCCGCTCAAACAAGCCATCGACGATATTCTCCAGGTTGCTGCCGATTCCGTAGGTTCGGCGGACGCGTCGGTGCTGGTCCGGGATGGTAACGAGGGCGGGTTGAGATTTCTGCTTGCCGTCAGCGAATTAGAAGACAAGTTACTGAAAATTCGCATTCCGCCGGGGAAGGGAATTGCCGGACTGGTTTTTTCCACCGGCCAGCCCATGGCTGTCAGCGATGTTAGTGCGGAAGGTTCCTTCTGGTCTAAGGCGGATAAAGAGACGGGCTTCAAGACGATCACGCTTTTGGCCACGCCGCTGCGATCCGGAAACGAAACCATTGGGGTACTGGAATTCGTCAATCGGCCGGGTGAACCGCCGTATCCGCCTTTTACGCCTGAAGAAATGGACCGGGCCGCGCAGTTCGCCGACACCATAGCGCACCTGCTCAACTCCTATGAGTTGGCCGTGCTGGTTGAATCCCTTTTCGATCGAATTATCAAAACGTCTGTCGAGTCCGGAGAATCGGGACAGGCCGACAACGAGCTGCGCGAGTGGCTGAAGAGCAGCGACGCGGCGCCCGAACATCGCGACCTTTTGTTGCTGGCAGTCTCTCTGCGTGAGATTGTCGGCCGCGGACAGGCAGAGCGCGAAATGTGTCGCGATTTGCTTGAGACTCTCGCGCGTTTTACCGCGAAGAACTCGGCATCTAGTTCCAGTTACTTCAATTTCTAACCGTCACACGTGCTTTGGAACAAGGAGAGATGACAGATGGCGCAGTCTGATTCTGCCGTTGACGCAACGAACGCTCTCAGCGACTTGTGGGCGGGAATCCGACCGGAAGGCCTGTGGCAGGGCCGCACCGGTCGCGGTGTGCGCGTCGCCGTGGTGGATAGCGGAATCGACACCGAACATCCCGCGCTCAAGGGCAAGATCAAGGGCTCAGTGGAAGCTGTTCCTGAGGGCGGCCAGATTACTTTCAAGCCTTCGACCTCGGGCGACCAGGCGGGTCACGGCACGGCATGCGCCGGCATTATCACCAGCATTGCGCCGGACGTGGAGCTCTACAGCGTCAAGGTTCTGGGTCCTAATGCTTCCGGTTCAGGCGAGATGTTCCTGATGGGTGTTGACTATGCCATCAAACAAAAAATGCAAGTGGTCAATTTGTCTTTGGGAACGACCAAGCGGGATTTCTGGGGCCCTCTGCACGAATTGCTCGATCGGGCCTATCGCGATCGTGTAATCCTGGTGGCGGCGGCAAACAATCTGCCGCAGGCGAGTTCGCCTTCGATCTTCTCTTCATCACTGGTCTCGGTAATAAAGAGGGCCGGCGGCGAGCCTTTCAATTTCGGATATCAGTATGGAGATGTGATTGAGTTGGTAGCGCCGGGCGTGCAAATCGAAACGACCTGGCCGGGAGGCGGCTATCGTCAGTTAACCGGAAACAGCTTTGCTTGTCCGTACATCACCGGCATTGTCGCGCTGATGCTGGAAGCACGGCCCGACCTGACTCCCTTTCAAATCAAAACCATTCTTTATGCGATTGCACAAAGGAATAGGGAGAACGCCGACAAGCAGCAATCGACCGCCCTAGCTGAAACCTCTCCGGCCTAGCTTCAGCCGGTGGAAGGAAATGATCCGAGGTTCGCGCAAACGACCGCCCGGACACAACTCCAGTATTCCTCCGGCTGGAAGCGACAAAGCAAAAACCAGGTCTTTCGATTTCCTGAGAGCTTAAATGTTGAGCGCGGACCGGTACTACGGGCAGTGCTGCCAACAGTATTGGTAGCGATACCACCATCGGCCACCCCAGACAAAATAGCAGATGCAGACATGGCCGTAGGCCTGGACATCCGCCTTGTCAAGATCAATGCCACCCGCGAGTTCCGTACCTTCAGAGACCTTATCTTTTGCCTCGTCATAGGGGGCCTGTTTGCCTTCAACAGTTTGGAATTTTGAAAGTTCGGCATCAGGGATGTCGTACACCTTCGCATCTTGCCCTTTGGCGGGCATTGTACTTACTAGCGCCATATCTCAACCTCTCCTTTTCAACAGATGTTACAGCTTGAGAAAAAGGACCCCACGAGCGTTGAACTTCCAGCCGGTCCTTCAAACAGCGTCGCCGAACGCGACGTTATCGGTTTCAATGAGCATCTCTGGATTCACCGGCAATTCATGCCGGATCCGAATCATGGCCAGCTTGCGCAAAGGTTTTCTGGTCTACGAATAACGTGAAGAGAGAAACCCGCGACGACTAGAAGTTTAGACGCTGACACGACTCGTAAAGTAGACGAGTTATTGGAAACGTTTTGCGGAAACGATCCGGACCTCGCTTAGATAGAGCCACTTCCGATGAAAGACTCCCGAAATCCCTAGTGCAAGATGGAAACGGTTTTGGGCTGCGGCATGCTATCAGCGACTTTCTGGATTTGCAACCTTTTTAATAGCGTCGATTTCCTGGGCGCATCGTGGCTGGTAGGCTTGAAAACAGGCGGCCGCTGCGGATTTCTGTGAGATTCCTAGCCCGGCTCCGGCTCATTTAGGCATTCGTTCAGCGTCGACTTGAATCTCTCGTCCTCTGTAGAGACGGTAATCAGTCGCACTATGCCGCGGCGATCGATCAGCGCAATCATCGGCAAGCCCGTCGCGCCGAAAGCGGTTTGAGTCTCTTCGTCTTCTGAGACTCCTACCCTGAACTCTACCGCGTGATTTTCAACGAAGCTACGAATGAGCGCTAACTCGTCGGGTTGCGCTTGCTCCCGGCCGTAAGCGAGGAAAAACCTGGTAAGCGCCAGAATGACGAGGCCCTGGGCGCCGTAGCTCTGGTGAAGCTCATTCAGTTTAGGAAACATCTGCTCGCAAGGCTTGCACCACGTCGCCCAAAACTCCAGGAGCGTCACCTTTCCTTTCTGATCTGCGAGAGTCGTGGGCGGGCCGATAACCCACTCCTTAACCGCTAACTCAGGAGCCGGCCTGCCGATCAGACCTATCTGCCTGTGAAAATCTCGCAGTTGCACGAGCCCGCGAAAGGCCATTCTTTTCTCGTCCTCAGTGCCGGCGGCTTTGATATTTTGAAACGCCGCTTTAGCAGAAACAGCCTCCGTAGCCAAAGTCGTTAACGCCTTTTCCCGATCCCCCGCGGCAACGCAAAACTCGGCAATCGCGACGGCCAGAGAGACGCGCCCCTTGAATTGCAGCAGGTCGGACGCCGGTGCCGATTCTTCCAGCTCGGCCTCGAGCTGCTCTATTGCCAGAGTCGTCGATCCTTCACGGTGAGACTTTTGAGCGCGCTCGAGCGCATCTGCGATAGCCGGCGAGACGTCCTGGGATTCTGTGACGTTCATAGGATGCATAAGAATGCTGCTACATTTTTGGGCGGATGTTGGTCGCGAGTCGACTGCAACGCTCGATTCTGCCTTTAGCGTATCGAATCATATCACGCTGGTACCATCGCCGGTTCACTGTTGGATTGGTGGCGTCAGCAGTATCCGGCGCATCACCAACAGCGCTCCCAGGTGATAAGCGTTGTGATCGGCGATGAGCAGCGCTTCGCGCAGGATGGTCTGTCCTTTGCCGTGCGGGATCTTCGCAAAGAGATCGATTGACTGGTCAGCTACGAGTTCTTCCATCTGTTTCAAATCTTCGCGAAACCTCTCGACGGTATCTTTCCAAAGCTCCGAATTGCCGGGTTCGTCCGGGTCAGGCCAATAGCCCTTGGGAAACTTTGGCGAGACATGAGCAGCGTCGCGACTGAATTCCAAAATGTCCCACTGCGCGATGCGCATGTGCTCCAAAACCTGCCAGGCCGTGTAGGGCAACCCTTCAATCTTTTGACCGCAAGCTTCAACGGGAAAGTCCGCGACGAAATCTTCAAAACCAATATGCGCGTTGCGGCCGCTCAAGAGAGAAAGTACGTGTTTGCGGAGCTCTTTATCGTTCATAAGTCATATACTGTCCTCTTTGTCCTATAGGCCCAATTTGGCCATCAACTACGCTTGCGACTAATTCGATACGTATCGTACCGGCATACCGGCGCGTAATCACAGAACTTGCAGGTCGCTTTCCCCTGGGACGGCCGGACGCGAAAGTCGCCGGCGCGCATGCCGTCGATGAACTCCCAGACTCTTTTCTCCACTTCACTGCGGATGCGCTGCCACTCAACTTCGTCCAGCTTCGTCCTGGTGCTGGTAACGCTGGTGCAATCGGCGAACTGTGTCCGGTACATTCCCTGATTGAGACGAGCTCCAGATCCGCGCAGACGGTAATACCCGCCGCCGGCCAAATCAAATTGCGGCAGGAACAATTGCTCGAGCGCTGCGAGGTAGATGGGAATCTGCACCTGGCGTCCCGCTTCGATGTCCTCGAGCTTCGCGCCCTGCGAAAGCTTGTAGTCGTAAGCAACGGCGACCTTTTCCTGCTCGTTTACATCTACGCGATCGATTTGGCCCTGGACCAGCGCGATCTCATTCCCGTCTGCGCTCGCGCGGTTCAATTTCAAGTATTCCGTTGACGACCCGGGATCGCTGGCTTGCGATGCCCGCCCAAAAGCCAATTCAAAATAAGCCGGCCGGATACCGCGTTCGTTGGTTCGCTCCTGCAGCCGCAGTTCGTAGAGCAGGACCTGATCGAGAATCAATTTGCGAATCTCGCGATCGATCTCCCAGATGCGCCGGTTAAGTGGTGGCACCAGCCGTTCGTGCTCATCAAAGACCTGATCCGCGACCCTGGCGAGATCGACACGCAGCGCCTCTCGATCCAGGGAAGGCAAATACTGTTTGCGATGCCCCTCAAAAAATCTTCTCAGGATGTCGTGAAGCAGCTTGCCGGCGTCGATCGCCTGCAGGTCAAGCGCGGCCTCAGTTCGCGGTTCGAGCCTGAGCACGCGGCTGGCAAAAAATCGAAACGAACAGTTGCCATACATGCTCAGGCCGCTGGCGCTGTAGACGTGCTCAGTGCCGAAGTGCCGGGCCAACATGGCGCGCAAATCAGCATTCGAGATTTCACCGTCGAAAGGGCCAAACCAGAATGCGTTTCGCTCGCTTTCAATCTCCACCCGGCGCAAGGCAGATTCAGAAATGTAGCCGCGCGATTGGGCGCGCGCAAGCAAATCGTTAAACTCGGTGGTTTGTGAACTTTTCGCGGCGGCAGAATCCTCTCCGCGACGTTCGGCCCTGCGCACCAGAAACGTCGACAGCTCAGATGCCGTCGAGGCCCAGCTCAAATCCCGTGTATCAAGGTCGCTACGAATCTGTTCAGTCTCAAGCTGGGCCGGAGCGATCGCGCGTTTCAGTTCTTCGATGTAATACGAGGCTACCGTTTCGTTGCCATCAACGCCCGCCAAAGGTCTTGTCAGGTATAAGCGGTCCGTCGCGCGACAGGCAGCCTGGTAAAAATAGTGCTCTTCTTTGAGCAGCGTATCGCTGGAGATGTCCTCCAGCACGACTCCATATTTCTTCAGTCGTTCCCGCTCTTCATGCGGATAGAGCCAGTCGCGAGCCACGCGCAACGGAAAGCCGCCTTCGATCATTCCGGCAATGAAGACCGCGCGAAAGCGCAAGCCGCGCACGTCGGTCGCTTCGAGCACGCGCAGCCCATCACGATCGGCAGCGCCAATCTCGAGTATCTGCGCCCGAAGAGATCTCTCAACCTCGTCAACGAAAGACGACAAGGCGACAGGGAGCGACTTGCCGGGCCGGGGCACCAGCCCGACCGTCAGGGAGGGCTCCGAGGGTGTAGCCCTTGCTGACGCGCGGGCTTCTGACACTGCCTGCGCAGCATAACTAAAACTCCTCACCGCAGCGGCGAAAGCGCGACGCAAACTTTCCAGGCCGCGAACGTCGAGCGTTGCCTGTGGAACATCCGCGGCGCTCTCGGCTCTTCGCAGCGGCCCGCTCACTTGATGTGAGAACTCCATCCGATCGAGCAACAGCATCAGAGAGCTTCGCAATTCTTCGGGCGAACCTTCGTCCGGCAAGCTCGCCACACCCTGGCGCAAGTGATTCATGACCAACATCGTCCAGGCGATCGCCGCGGGATGGATGGGCGCGGGCTTTTTGCGCCGATCTTTTGGCGCCGCGTCTTCCCCCGCTTCGTCCTGCGCCAGCACCGCTGCGTCCTCGTTATCGTCGCCGGCGATCAGTGATCGGGCCGCTTCGGGGGAAGGGAAGACGTCGATTAAGCGCTCGGCGCGCTCCAGCCACGCGTTGATGCGCAGCTCGCTGCCGACATAGGCAATCACGTTCTCCAGAACGTCAGGCGCCCAACGCGCGATGCCCAGTTCGGCGCGCAGGCGTTCGACGCGGCGCGATTCTCGCTTACTCTGATCCTCGTTTTCGTCAGTAAGCTTTGCCGGCCGCGCTTGCTCTTTCTGCAACAGCGTTGCGTATTTCTCATCGAATGCCGCGGCAAGCTCGGGTAAGTCGTCAGGCGCGATACGAAAATACCCGGTCTTCAAAAGGTGAGCGAGATCGCTGGCCTTCGGATTCTTCAGATCCTCACGCGAGGGTTCCCGCAGGAGCTGAAAGAGTTTTCCGCAGGCGCGCAGCGCGGGCACGTGCATCGCCTCGACTCGGCGTTCGAGGTTGCAGGGAATCGATTCCTCGGCGCAGACACGCGCAATCGCATCGGCATAGGCAGCGCGCTCGCGCACGACCAGGGCGACCTCTGAAAGCTTATAGTCTTGCTCGAGAATCAGCCGCTTGATTTCCTTCGCGATGGATCGCACCTCAGTCTCGCGATCGCCGCATTCAAGCAGGAGCGCAGGCATCCTTGCCTGCGGTTCGCCGGTATTACTGCCGGCGTCCCTGCTGATGTCGGGGCTGTTGCCGCTGAACAGTCTTTCACGGAGTGGCGCCAGCCCCTCGCTTACGACTACAACTTCTGCGTTTATGTCTGTCTTGAACTCAGTGATCGACTGCAAGTGTTCGATGGTCGACTGAAACGGACGAAAGATTTCTTCGTTGTTCGTTTCGCTATTCAGGTTGACGATCACGTTTGGTACCGCGGGAATCAAACGACGTAACATCTCTCCCTGCACCGGCGTGAAATCAAAGAAGCCGTCCAGCACCAGCAACTCGATCTGATCAAGCCACGGCAGCGCTACCGCGCAGCCGTCAACTTCGCCGCCCAGAATTTGGAGCGCCCGAAGCTGATCGGCGTCCGCATCCGTCAGGCCGTTTTGATCCAGCGCCCTGGCATAGGCTGAGTAGATGTGCGCGATCTCACGGTCGAAATCGAGCTGGGAACGAAGCGGCGTCACGGTCCGATCCTGGAGTCTTGCGTTTGCTGTTGCTCTGTGACTCTGTGTCTCTGTGGCGTTTTCAGTCTCGCGCTCCTCTACAACTTTGAGAAACTCCTCAGGCGTCTTGCCCGCGCGCTGCAGTTCGCCAATCAGCGACGCTACCGTATTCACGCATCCGTCGCGATTTGCCAGCGGCCTGATCGCCTTGAGCTTCCCGGCTGCGGCCATCTGTTTGATAATTTGCGAGATCAGACTGCGGCGCAGCGGCAACTCTTCTCGATCGATCGCGATGCGAAGCTCTCATGTTGTCAACCTGCTCAAGCGAGCGAACAATGCCTCGACGGGTTCCGCCCGTCGCAATCTCATGCGTGCTTACTACTTGGCTGTGTGCGCTCGAATGCGTCTATTGGAACCAGGGCTGAAAAATTCTATCAACGCCTACCAAGCCGAAAAGACCGGGAAATCAGCAACACTTAGCGATTCCAAGATTGGTGGCTCGAAAGTCCACGGTCCCCAAAAACGGTCGCATCGCTCAAAGGGAATCGGCACCCAAACAACGCATCATAAGCATGCCTATTCTCACAGAGTCTCCTATCCGAATGAATACGGTCCATACGAGCCGTACGGCACCCTACGGGCCATATGGACCCTACGGCGGGTACTAGCCTCGCCAATAGCCAATAGCCAATAGCCAATAGCCAATAGCCAATA
>Ga0137409_10008059_pt1 | contig 10778 bp, 8 predicted proteins | sample CZODoug1_16funga_FD_122059 | JGI IMG/M metagenome (GOLD analysis project Ga0137409, IMG submission 122059) | Vadose zone soil fungal communities from Angelo Coast Range Reserve, California, USA - CZODoug1_16fungal (Hybrid Assembly) | ecosystem: Environmental > Terrestrial > Soil > Vadose zone... | reverse complement strand
GCGGGGGCGGCCGATGCGATCGAGACGGCTAACAGGGCGAATGCAGCCAACAGGCGCGTTGTCATCAGCCGGACCTCAATCGGCAGGCAGCCACCCCGTATATAGCATGGCGCCGCTTCTCCCCACTTGACGATCAGCAACCGGGGCGCAAGCCTATGGCCATCTCTTCGGAGTCATGGCCGGGCTTGTCCCGGCCATCCACGCCTGCCCCCACCCTACCCTCCCCCGCGTGCGGGGGAGGGTAGGGTGGGGGCGGCAAGAAAGGCGTGGATGCCCGCGACAATCCCCGGATCAAGTCCGGGGACGGGCATGACGCGAGAGTCATGGCCGGGTGCGGATTTGACCGCTTTCATGGAATCGATCTACCAGGAACCGTCACGCCTTTAGCCTTGCTACCTTTGGCGTCGGCAAGTTTGTTTCGCCGAACGCGCGTTCCTGCCGGCGGCTTGATTTTGCTGGCAGCAGGGACTAGGTAACGGTGTCGCCTGCGGGCCTGGTTTTCGGACTTCCGCGGCGATGGTATCCCACAAAAGGGCCCGCGCGCGGTCTCATCCGTCAAGGATTGGGGCAAGAGGGGGGTGTGCGGTTTCCTCCGGTCTCGCCGGCAATTCGGGTGCGGCGGTTTGGGGGGCGCAGCCCGAAAGGGAGTATAATCGGCACGATTGGACAAGGGATTGGACAAGGTACAATGGCAAAAGTCAGCCCCTTCAAGTTTTTGCAGGAAGTGCGCCAGGAAGCCGCCAAGATCACGTGGCCGAGCCGGCGCGAGACCACCATCACCACCGTCATGGTGTTCGTGTTCGCGGCGGCCGCGGGCGTATTCTTCCTGTTGGCGGATCAAGTGATCCGCATGACGGTGACGTTGGTGCTCGGCATCGGTAGTTGAGTGGAAAATTCATGGCCATGCACGAAGCGACCATCAGCACCGTGATGGTGTTCGTGCTTGCGGCCGCCGCGGGCTTGTTTTTTTTGTTGGCGGATCGGGCGATAAGCCAGGGGACGGCCTTCTTGCTGGGCATTGTCAGTTAAATGAAAACCGTGGGAACGACGGCTATGGGCAAGCGCTGGTACATCATCCACGCCTATTCGAACTTCGAAAACAAGGTGGCAGAATCGATCCGCGAGCAGGCCAAGCAACGCGGTCTGTCGGATTTGTTCGAAGAGGTGATGGTGCCGAAGGAAAAGGTCGTCGAGGTGCGCCGCGGCCGCAAAGTCGACGCGGAGCGCAAGTTCTTTCCCGGCTACGTGCTGGCGAAAATGGAACTCACTGACGAGGCTTTCCACCTCATCAAGAACACCCCGAAGGTTACGGGCTTCCTGGGTGCAGACAACAAACCGACGCCGATCTCGGAGGTCGAAGCGGCCCGCATCCTGCACCAGGTCCAGGAAGGCATCGAGCGTCCGAAGCCGTCGATTTCCTTCGAGGTGGGCGAGCAGGTCCGGGTGTCGGATGGCCCGTTCGCGTCCTTCAATGGCATCGTGGAGGAGGTCGATGAGGCGCGGTCCCGCCTCAAGGTCGCGGTGTCGATCTTCGGCCGCGCCACGCCGGTCGAACTGGAGTTCGGCCAGGTCGAGAAGGGCTAGCGTTCTTTTCCAACCGCCTTTTGCGCGGGCGCAAAAAAGCGCTTGCATCCGGCGCGATTGCGGTTAAGTGACGACATTACCGCCTGCATTGCGCTCATCGGGGCAGGGGAAGGTTCGGAAAATCCGAACCTGAATGTTGTTGTGGGAGGCGACGGGCGGCAGCCAACCGTTCGTTCGAGCCGCACCACGAGCCCGGCATCGCATTGCGCGGTGCCGCAGGGAGTTGTTCATGGCAAAGAAAATCACTGGCTATTTGAAGCTGCAGGTGCCGGCGGGTTCCGCAAACCCGTCGCCGCCGATCGGGCCCGCGCTCGGTCAGCGCGGTCTCAACATCATGGAATTTTGCAAGTCCTTCAACGCACAGACCCAGAAGCTTGAGAAAGGCGCGCCGATCCCGGTCGTCATCACTGTCTACGCCGATCGCTCCTTCACGTTCGAGATGAAGACGCCGCCGGTCTCCTTCTTTCTTAAGAAGGCGGCCAACATCCAGGCGGGCGCCAAGGCCCCCGGCCGTGATAAAGCCGGCGCCGTCACCCGCGCGCAGGTGAAAGAGATCGCCGAGCAGAAGATGAAGGATCTCAACTGTGATACCATCGAATCTGCCATGCGGATGATCGAGGGCTCCGCCCGCTCGATGGGTCTTGAGGTGAGGGAGTAAGCGCCATGTCGAGCCACGGGAAGCGCGTTTTGAAGGCCCGGGAGGGCATCAACCGGGAAAAGCTCTACGCCCTCGATGAGGCCGTGAAGATGGTCAAGGAGCGGGCCAAGGCGAAATTCGACGAAACCGTCGAGATCGCCATGAATCTTGGCGTCGATCCCCGCCATGCCGACCAAATGGTTCGCGGCGTCGTGTCGCTTCCGAACGGCACCGGCCGCACCTTGCGAGTTGCGGTGTTTGCCCGCGGCGCCAAGGCCGATGAGGCGCGCGCCGCGGGCGCCGACGTCGTTGGGGCCGAGGACCTGGTCGAACGCGTTAACAGCGGCAATATCGATTTCGATCGCTGCATTGCGACGCCCGACCTGATGCCTCTGGTGGGGCGGCTTGGCAAGGTGCTGGGCCCGCGCGGCTTGATGCCGAACCCCAAGGTCGGCACCGTGACCATGGACGTCACCGGCGCCGTTAAGGCCTCGAAGGGCGGTGCTGTCGAGTTCCGCGTCGAGAAGGCCGGCATCGTCCATGCCGGCGTCGGCAAAGCTTCGTTTCCTGCCGACAAGCTCGTGGAAAACATCAGGGCTTTCGCGGATGCGGTGCAGAAGGCAAAGCCGCAGGGCGCCAAGGGCCAGTTCATCAACCGCATCGCCATCTCCTCCACCATGGGGCCCGGCGTAAAGATCGAACCGGCGAGCGTGATGGTAAGCGGCTCCGTCACCGCACACTGATCGGTTGGGCGGGTCTCGCCTTGAACCCGGAGCCGGCGGAGCGGCGGATACGCTCGGCCGGAAGTTGTATCGCGCTGATCGAAGTGCGAAACGGTTGTGGGCGGCAAAATTGGCCGCATAAAAAACAAGAAAACCACTTGAAAACCACTTGGCAGCGGCGTGCCGGCCCGCTAAATAAGGCTCACTGGCGCGTCGGCCATGCGGTGTCGGCGCGCTTTCGCGTGCTTTCTAGCGAAATTGGTGGTCAAGGATTTTTTCCTATCAGAAATCCGATCGGATCTTTCTGGAAGGGAAAGTGAGCCGACTTCAGTTTCGTGGTGATGAAAGCAATCGCCATCCGGCGGAGTCCGGGTGGCGTCCTGTCCGAGACTGCAGGCGCCCTCGAAGACCGCCAATATGGCATCACGCGAGGGCTTAATTCCGAAGCTTAGGCAACAACTTAGGCTTAGGTACCTGCACAGACGGGTGAAGATCGGTTACGGGGGCAACCCCGCTACGGTTCGAACCTTTAGACCTTGGCTGCGCTCCTGTTGATGGTGCCGGTTCAAGGGGGCAGGGCTTGAGGAGCATCGCGTATCGCCTCAGCCCCCCACCCTACCCTCCCTGGCTGGGGAAGGGTCGGGTGGGGGGCCGGCGGTGCGGCTGGTGGTAAACCGGCGGCTTCCAGCTACCAAAATTCGGGATTGAGCTCAATCCCGAACGGGGCGAATAGCCGCCAACCGGAGAGAGCAAGTGGATCGAGCGGCAAAAAAAGAGCTCGTCACGGAGCTGAATGAGGTTTTCAAAGCCTCAAGCGTCGTGATTGTGGCTCACTATGCCGGCCTCACGGTTGCCGACATGCAGAAGCTGCGTATGCAGATGAAGCAAGCCGGCGCGAAGGTGAAGGTCGCCAAGAACAGTCTCGCCAAGATCGCTCTTGACGGCACCGACGTAGCCGTGGTCGCGCCCCTCCTCAAGGGGCCGACCGTGATCGCCTATTCGGGCGATCCGGTGGCTGCGCCGAAGGTCGCCTCAGACTTCGCCAAAGCTAACGGGAAGTTCGTTATCCTGGGCGGAGCGATGGGCAAGACCGCCCTGAATCCCGACGGCGTCAAGGCGCTTGCCGCGCTGCCGTCGCTCGACGAATTGCGTGCCAGACTCGTCGGCCTCGTGCAGGCGCCGGCGACCAAGATTGCGCAGCTTGTCAATGCCCCGGCCGCGAAGGTTGCGAGGGTGATTCAGGCCTATGCCGACAAGGGCGAAGCCGCCTGACGGGCTTACCAAATCGCGTTGAAGTTCGAACCTGAAGGATAGCGTTACAATGGCTGATTTGTCGAAACTGGTGGACCAACTCTCGAGCCTCACGGTGCTGGAAGCCGCTGAGCTGGCGAAGTTGCTGGAGGAGAAGTGGGGGGTTTCCGCGGCTGCCGCGATCGCAGTTGCGGCCCCCGGAGGCGGGGCTGCTGCGGCCGCTCCGGTCGAGGAAAAGACCGAGTTTACCGTCGTGCTGGCCGGGGCCGGCGACAAGAAGATCGAGGTCATCAAGGAAGTTCGGGCGCTCACCGGACTGGGGCTCAAGGAAGCAAAGGACCTCGTCGAAGGCGCACCTAAGAACGTTAAAGAGGGCGTATCCAAGGAAGAAGCCGAAAAGGTCAAGGCCCAATTGGAAAAGGCAGGCGCCAAGGTGGAACTCAAGTAGCAGTCTGGTGCTTCAAGCCCGCACAGGAGGAAGTTGCCCAAAACATCGGCGCGGGCCGGTGCAAAGTATGCACGCGCCCGCGGCCCCCTTCTACTACCTCCCCGCCATGCGTGGGAGGGTGGGAAAGCCGACGGCGGCGGCCGTGGCGGCCGCCTAGCTTTGGTGATTGATGAACAGACGCCTATATATGGTTTTGATTAATCACACCATGCTTGAGCGTACAAAACGTTGAGAGTAGCTGAGTACCTGCTCCTCATGTGCTTGCGTGGGCGGGATCGGTCACAAGAAGGCGGGAATTATTCCTTCCGCCGCGTTGTTTCTTCTTCCGAGCGGAACCGTCGAGGTTCGCCGGAAGACCCCGCCGCCCGTCAGGGTGTGCGGAGGAAGTAAAGAGGCCACGATGGCACAGACGTTCACCGGTCGTAAACGGGTCCGCAAGTTCTTTGGCAAAATCGAAGAAGTCGCAGAGATGCCAAACCTCATCGAGGTCCAGAAGGCATCCTACGATCAGTTTCTCCTGGTCAAAGAGCCGCATGGCGGACGCCCTGACGAGGGTTTGCAAGCGGTATTCAGGTCGGTGTTCCCGATCTCCGATTTCTCCAATACGGCCCAGCTCGAATTCGTCCGCTACGAGTTCGAGCTGCCGAAATACGATGTCGACGAGTGCCGCCAGCGCGGCATGACCTACGCGGCGCCTCTCAAGGTGACGCTGCGCCTCATCGTGTTCGATATCGACGAAGAGACGGGCGCAAAGTCGGTCAAGGACATCAAGGAGCAGGATGTCTACATGGGCGACATCCCGCTCATGACCAACAACGGCACCTTCATCGTCAACGGCACCGAGCGGGTGATCGTCTCCCAGATGCACCGCTCGCCCGGCGTGTTCTTCGATCACGACAAGGGCAAGACCCATTCCTCCGGCAAGCTCCTGTTTGCCGCCCGCATCATTCCGTATCGCGGTTCCTGGCTCGACATCGAGTTCGACGCCAAGGACATCGTCTATGCGCGCATCGACCGCCGCCGCAAGATTCCGGTGACGTCGCTGATGTTCGCCCTCGCCATGGATGGCGAGGAAATCCTCAACACCTTCTATAAGCAGATCGTCTACAAGCGCGCCAAGGACGGCTGGCGGGTTCCGTTCGACGCCAATCGCATGCGCGGCTACAAGGCGGTGAACGATCTCGTCGATGCCGACAGCGGCAAGGTCGTGATCGAGGCCGGCAAGAAGATTACGGTGCGCCAGGCGCGCCAGCTCGCCGAGAAGGGCCTCAGGGCGCTCCGCATTACCGACGAGGAACTGATCGGGCACTACATCGCCGAAGACCTCGTCAACATGAAGACCGGCGAAATCCACGCGGAGGCCGGCGCCGAGATCACCGAGAAGATGCTCAAGACGTTGCATGAGGAGGGCTACCGGGAAATCCCGGTGCTCGACATCGACCATGTCAATGTCGGCGCCTATATCCGCAATACGCTCCATATCGAAAAGAACATGACGCGCGAGGATGCGCTGTTCGACATCTATCGGGTCATGCGCCCGGGCGAACCGCCGACGCTCGACACCGCGCAGACGATGTTCAACTCGCTGTTCTTCGATTCGGAACGCTACGATCTTTCCGCCGTCGGCCGCGTCAAGATGAACATGCGGCTTGACCTCCAGGCGGAGGACACGCTGCGCGTGCTGCGCAAGGAGGACATCGTCGGCGTCATCCGCACCTTGGTCGACCTGCGCGACGGCAGAGGCGAGATCGATGACATCGACCATCTGGGCAACCGCCGGGTGCGTTCGGTCGGCGAATTGATGGAGAACCAGTACCGGATCGGCCTGTTGCGCATGGAGCGCGCCATCAAGGAGCGCATGAGCTCGGTCGACATCGACACCGTGATGCCGCAGGACCTCATCAACGCCAAGCCGGCCGCGGCCGCGGTGCGCGAGTTCTTCGGCTCCTCGCAGCTCTCCCAGTTCATGGACCAGACCAATCCGCTGTCCGAGATCACCCACAAGAGGCGGCTCTCGGCCCTTGGACCTGGGGGTCTTACCCGCGAGCGCGCCGGCTTCGAGGTGCGCGACGTGCACCCGACCCATTACGGCCGCATCTGTCCGATCGAGACTCCGGAAGGTCCCAACATCGGCCTTATCAACTCGCTCGCGACCTATGCGCGGGTCAACAAATACGGCTTCGTCGAGACGCCCTATCGCAAGGTCAAGGACGGCCGGGTGACGGACGACGTCGTCTATCTCTCCGCCATGGAGGAAGGGCGTTACTATGTGGCCCAGGCGAACGTGCCGCTCGACGCCAAGCAGCGCTTCACCGAGGATCTCGTCGTGTGCCGGCATGCCGGCGACGTGCAGATGATTGCGCCCGACCGCGTCGACTACATGGACGTGTCGCCCAAGCAGCTGGTGTCGGTGGCGGCGGCGCTGATTCCGTTTCTCGAGAACGACGACGCCAACCGGGCCTTGATGGGCTCCAATATGCAACGCCAGGCAGTGCCCCTGGTGCGCGCCGAGGCGCCGTTCGTCGGCACCGGCATGGAAGGCGTCGTTGCCCGCGATTCCGGCGCCGCCATCGCGGCGCGGCGCACCGGCATCATCGACCAGGTCGACGCCACCCGTATCGTGGTGCGCGCGACCGAGGATCTCGACCCGACCAAGTCGGGCGTCGATATCTACCGGCTGATGAAGTTCCAGCGCTCGAACCAGAACACCTGCATCAACCAGCGCCCGCTGGTGAAGGTCGGCGATGCGGTGAAGAAGAGCGATATCATCGCCGACGGTCCTTCGACCGATCTCGGCGAGCTTGCGCTCGGCCGCAACGTCCTCGTCGCCTTCATGCCGTGGAACGGCTACAACTTCGAGGACTCGATTCTGCTTTCCGAGCGGATCGTCAAGGACGACGTATTCACCTCGATTCACATCGAGGAATTCGAGGTGATGGCGCGGGACACCAAGCTCGGCCCCGAGGAAATCACCCGCGATATTCCGAACGTCTCCGAAGAGGCGCTGAAGAATCTCGATGAAGCCGGCATCGTGTACATCGGCGCCGAAGTTCACGCGGGCGACATCCTGGTTGGCAAGATAACGCCAAAGGGTGAAAGCCCGATGACGCCCGAAGAGAAACTCCTTCGCGCCATCTTCGGCGAAAAGGCCTCCGATGTCCGCGATACCTCGCTGCGGGTGCCGCCCGGCGTCCAGGGCACCGTCGTCGAGGTGCGGGTTTTCAACCGTCATGGCGTCGACAAGGACGAGCGCGCGCTTGCCATCGAACGCGAGGAGATCGAGCGGCTCGCCAAGGACCGCGACGACGAGCAGGCCATTCTCGACCGCAACGTCTATGGCCGGCTTGCCGAGTTGCTGGAAGGCCGGCAGGGCATCGCGGGTCCGAAGGGCTTCAAGAAGGAATCGAAGATCACCCGCGCCGTGCTGGAAGAATATCCGCGCTCGCAATGGTGGCTGTTCGCCTCTCCGAACGACAAGCTGATGGCCGAGATCGAGGCCATTCGCAAACAGTACGACGAATCGAAGAAGGGCTTGGAGCAGCGTTTTCTCGATAAGGTCGAAAAGCTGCAGCGTGGCGACGAATTGCCGCCCGGCGTGATGAAGATGGTCAAAGTCTTCGTCGCCGTAAAGCGCAAGATCCAGCCTGGCGATAAGATGGCCGGCCGCCACGGCAACAAGGGCGTCGTGTCCAAGATCGTGCCGGTTGAGGACATGCCGTTCCTTGCCGACGGCCAGCAGGTCGATATTGTGCTCAACCCGCTCGGCGTGCCGAGCCGCATGAATGTCGGCCAGATCCTTGAGACCCACCTGGGCTGGGCCTGCGCCGGCCTCGGCCATCGCATCGGCCAGGCGGTCGACGCCTATTACCACCGCAGGGATCTCAGGCCGCTGCGCGACACCCTGAAAAAGGTCTATGGCGATGAAGAGACGATCAAGACCTTGGACGAGGCTGGTCTGATCGAGCTTGGCACCAACCTCAAGCATGGCGTGCCGATCGCCACCCCGGTCTTCGACGGCGCGAAGGAAGCCGATATCGAGCACATGCTCGATCTTGCCGGCCTCGATCATTCGGGCCAGATGAAGCTTTACGACGGTCGCACCGGCGAAGCGTTCGATCGCAAAGTGACGGTAGGTTACATCTACATGCTCAAGCTGCATCATCTTGTCGACGACAAGATCCATGCCCGCTCGATCGGCCCTTACAGCCTCGTTACCCAGCAGCCGCTGGGCGGCAAGGCTCAGTTCGGCGGCCAGCGCTTCGGCGAGATGGAGGTGTGGGCGCTCGAAGCTTACGGCGCCGCCTACACCCTGCAGGAGATGTTGACCGTGAAGTCGGACGACGTCGCCGGCCGCACCAAGGTGTACGAGGCGATCGTGCGTGGCGACGACACATTCGAGGCCGGCATCCCGGAGTCCTTCAACGTGCTGGTGAAGGAGATGCGCTCCCTCGGCCTCAACGTCGACCTGCACAATTCCAAGCTGCCGCTGCGCGGCGCCGATGGCGCCGCGGAGGCCGCCGAGTAGAGCGCGGTGGTGTCCGGCCAGCGCGTCACGGCCGAAGCCGGCCGCGACGCCGCGCCCGCCCTACCCTCCCCCGCGCGCGGGGGAGGGTAGGGCGGGGGAGGCCGTCAGACAGATCGCCAGATTCAAATGCGCCGGCGCCGGCCGGCGCAAAGCCTCCAGATGGAGCCCCTGATGAATCAAGAAGTCATCAATCTTTTCAGCCCCCAAACGCCGGCACAGGTGTTCGACCAGATCAGGATCTCGATCGCCAGTCCGGAGAAAATCCTGTCGTGGTCTTACGGCGAGATCAAGAAGCCGGAGACCATCAACTACCGCACGTTCAAGCCCGAACGCGATGGGTTGTTCTGCGCCCGCATCTTCGGGCCGATCAAGGATTATGAGTGCTTGTGCGGCAAGTACAAGCGCATGAAGTACAAGGGCATCATCTGCGAGAAGTGCGGCGTCGAGGTGACGCTGTCGCGGGTTCGGCGCGAGCGCATGGGCCATATCGAACTCGCCGCCCCGGTCGCGCATATCTGGTTCCTGAAGTCGCTGCCGAGCCGGATCGGCCTCCTGCTCGACATGACGCTGAAGGACCTGGAGCGGATCCTCTATTTCGAATACTACGTGGTGCTGGAGCCCGGGCTCACCCCGCTCCAGGATCGTCAATTGCTCTCGGAAGAAGAGTACCTGCGGGCCCAGGAGGAGTACGGACAGGACAGCTTCACCGCCACGATCGGCGCCGAGGCCATCCGGGAGATGCTCAAGTCGCTTGATCTTGAGAAGCTCGCGGCGGACCTGCGCGTCGAAATCGCGGAGTCGAAATCCGAGCTCAAGCCGAAGAAGCTCGCCAAGCGTCTCAAGCTCATCGAGTCTTTCATTCAGTCGAGCAACAAGCCGGAATGGATGATCCTCACGGTGGTGCCGGTGATTCCGCCGGATTTGCGTCCGCTGGTTCCGCTTGACGGCGGCCGCTTTGCGACGTCGGATCTCAACGATCTCTACCGCCGCGTCATTAACCGCAACAACCGCCTCAAGAAGCTGATCGAGCTGCGTGCGCCCGACATCATCATCCGCAACGAAAAACGCATGCTGCAGGAGGCGGTCGACGCCTTGTTCGACAACGGCCGCCGCGGCCGCGTCATTACCGGCGCCAACAAGCGTCCGCTCAAGTCGCTCGCCGACATGCTCAAGGGCAAGCAGGGACGCTTCCGCCAGAATCTGCTTGGCAAGCGCGTCGACTATTCGGGCCGCTCGGTGATCGTGGTCGGCCCCGAGCTCAAGCTGCATCAGTGCGGGCTGCCGAAGAAGATGGCGCTGGAGCTGTTCAAGCCGTTCATCTATTCGCGCCTCGACGCCAAGGGCCTGTCGACCACCGTCAAGCAAGCCAAGAAGCTCGTCGAAAAGGAAAAGCCCGAGGTCTGGGATATTCTCGACGAGGTGATCCGGGAGCATCCGGTGCTGCTAAACCGGGCGCCGACTCTGCATCGCCTCGGCATTCAGGCCTTCGAGCCGGTCCTGATCGAAGGCAAGGCGATCCAGCTCCATCCGCTGGTCTGCGCGGCCTTCAACGCCGATTTTGACGGCGACCAGATGGCCGTGCACATACCGCTGTCGCTGGAAAGCCAGCTC
>Ga0137409_10008058_pt1 | contig 10778 bp, 8 predicted proteins | sample CZODoug1_16funga_FD_122059 | JGI IMG/M metagenome (GOLD analysis project Ga0137409, IMG submission 122059) | Vadose zone soil fungal communities from Angelo Coast Range Reserve, California, USA - CZODoug1_16fungal (Hybrid Assembly) | ecosystem: Environmental > Terrestrial > Soil > Vadose zone... | reverse complement strand
AGCCGTTGGCTTTAAGTATTGGCGTAACTCTGTCCCACGCCGAATGGTTGTGCCAACCGCCGTGGATCAGGACAAAAACTGCTTTGGTCGCTGACATCGATGAGCCCTCTTCGTCTGATTTTACGATTTTTACGACCTGTACATGTGTGTTCACCCTCACCGGGTTTCGCTCAACACCGCCGAGCCCACGATCGAGTCCAAGCTCGCCAGCTCAATGATCTTCGGGAAATAGGCTTTCATGCGCGGATCGCTGCGCATCGCCTCGACGGCTGCGGGGGTCTCCCACTCGGAGTAGATGACGACGCCGGCGCCGTCCTTTGCCGCGATCAGCCGGGTCGTCTTCCAGCCGTGGAGCGTGCGGACCACCGTGTCGGTGTTCTGCTTCAAGAGCGCGATCAGCGCATCCTGCTTCCCGGGTTTGACCTTCAGCAGATTGATCAAAATAACGGACTCGTCGGACATGGCATATCTCCTTCTGTTTCGGACACACCAAGGACGACCCGAAGGGTGGAAACGGATCGCGACGTAGAAGATTTTTTGGAAAATCATCTCGAAAGAGTGTGCTTTGCCGAGTTTTGCAACGCCAGTTGCAATGACCTAACGCAGCTAGCCCTAGTTTCGCAAATCCAGGCCGATTATTCTCGTTAGTTGATGCCCCAAGCCCTGAAAAAACAAGGGTAGCGCTTGACGTTCGATGGTTGAAAATGCTACATGAAAGAATGCATATATTCGAACGAGAGGTCAATGGCCGGCGCTATCGTATCGCTGCCCAATCGATCTGGGACCCGGCCGCGGCGCGCTCGGTTGCGCGGCAGGTGGTCTTGGGGCCAGCGGCGCCGCCCCCGGTGGCTGACTTGGGCGCTACCCGCACGGTCGGTACGCGCAGACTCGGCGATGTCGGCGCCTTGATCTGGGTCGCCGAGCAACTCGATCTGATCGGACATATCGATCGGGCGTGCGGTGATCTTGGCGCCGCGCAAGGACCGTCGGTGGGCGAGTGGACGGTCGCGGTGGCGATCCAGCGCGCGTGTGCGCCCGGACCGAAGTGCGACTTGGCGCAGTTTCTGGAAGGCAGCGTGCCGCGGCTCTCGTGTTTGCCGAGCACCAGCTTCAGCGGGCAGGGATTTCATCGCGTGGCGCAGCAAGTCACGGAGGTGCAATTGGAGCAAGTGCAGGTGGCGATCTCCAAGGCCGCCGTGGCGCGCTTTGCACTCTCCACCGACGTGCTCGCCTTCGACACGACCAATTTTGACACGCACATCGCGACGCCGACCCCCGGGGCGCTGGCGCGGCGCGGGCATGCGAAGAGCAAGCGCCGCGACCTGCGGGTGGTGGGACTGGGCGTGCTGGTCAGCGAGACTGGCCAGGTGCCGCTGTTGTACCGCAGCTATGCGGGAAACGCGTCCGATCAAGCCGTGTTGGGCGCCTGTCTGGAAGGCTTGCGTCAGTTGCACGAGGCGCTGGATGCGGGTGAGGGTCGTGCGCAACCCGGGCAGCGCACCCTAGTACGCGATGGCGGATTCTGGAGCCCGCAACTGGAGTTGGATCTTGATGCGGTGGGCTACTACAGCTTGATTTCGTTGCCGCTCGGACACAACGCCTCGGAAGCGGCGCTGCAGATGGCGGCCGGTCGTGGTGCGATGAAAGCGCTGCCGGGTAAGTTGAGTCACGTGCGGGCGGCGCGGATGCGCGCCCCGGTGGGGAAGTTGGATCGCACGCTGGTGGTCGTGGAGAGCGAGGAGTTGCTGAAGGGGCAGAAGCGCGGCATCGCGGTGGCGCTGCGCAAGGCGAAGCAGGAACTGCGCAAGTTCGAGCGTCTGATCCAAGCGGGCCGCATCACGCGGACCCAGTTGGAGCAGCGAGTCCAAAAGGCACTCGCACGGGAACATTTGGCGACTTTCGTGGTGACCACGGTCGGTGGCACAGACCAAGCCCCGACGCTGCGCTGGCGGGTGGATGCCGCGTTACGCCGCCAACTAGAGCAAACCCGTCTCGGCCGACGGGTGCTGTGCACCGATCGACACAATTGGAGCACCGCACGCATTGTGAGCGGCTTCCGTGGACAGTGGAACGTCGAGGAATTGTTTCGCCGGGCGAAGAAAGGCGGTGTCGTGCCGTGGGCACCCTCGCATCAGTGGACGGATGGGACGCTGCGCCTGCATACCTTCGCTACGGTTCTCGGACTGCTGCTCGTGAGCCTTGCGAGAATCGCGCTCAAGAGCGACGCTTCGGTCCGCCAGAGCATGAAAAACTTGGCCGACATCCGCGCCACGTTAGTGCGTACCTCGACCGGCAACGCCGGGCGGCGCCCGACGGTTATGCTTGCGCCCGAGCTGACGGCGGAGCAGCGCCGCGCCGTCAAGGTCTTCGATCTAGAGCGTTGGCTTCCTACCATTCTTTCATGTATGAATCCGGAGCCAGTTGACCCTTGAAAACCGCAAGAAAACATCGATCTTTGCCGCCTTCAGTGCGAAAGTAGGGCTAGAGCGACATCCCAGCTGAGTGAATCGTAAGGGATTCCCAAATCAGTGTGGATCTGTTTCAGACTGCCTGCCGGTGCTGGAGGTTCGGCAGGGAGGTCGAAGGCGCTGTCGCTGGTTTTGCGGGAACGGGTGCTGGCGGCGCGCCTACCGGAGTGCTCTCGCGAAACGCCTCGGCGTGTTTTACTAAACGCGCAAACACGGGACCGGCTCGGGAAGGCCTACGTCAAATGCTTACGAACGGTCGCATCGCGCTGCGACCAAATGTGGAGAGGCGCCAGTTCGAACGGACTCAACATCCCTGCAAGTATCGGCAATGCCCACACCGAGCGCCTCGCTGGGTGCCAAAAAAGACAGCAACTTGCGCCTCATGCGTGTTCGGCACGCAGTGGCGCAATCCTTTGCACACCCATCTGACGCAGCACTTGCGCCACGGCGGTCACGGCGGCACGCAGCGCCTGCTCGTCGATGGCGCCGATGCAGCCGACGCGAAAGGTTTCGAGACTCGTGAGCTTGCCCGGATACAGGATGAAGCCCTGCTCTCGCACGCGTCGATAGAATGCGCCGAACTCATAGGCGGGATCCGGAGGCGCATGAAACGTGACGATGATCGGCGCCTGGCATGACGCAGGCAGGAAGGATTCGAAGCCCAGTGCCCGAATGCCGCTCAGCAACGCGTCGCAATTGCGGCGATAGCGCGCGAGTCGCTCCGGCTGGCCGCCCTCCGCGAGGAATTGATCGATGGCCGTTCGCAGCGCCGCCAGCACGTGCGTTGGCGGCGTGTAACGCCACTGGCCGGTCTTCTCCATGTAGCCCCACTGGTCCACCAGATCGAGCACCAGGGAGTGGCTGTTGCCGGTCGCGGCCGCGAGCTCGGTGCGACGCGCGATGACGAAACCCATCCCAGGCACGCCCTCGAGACATTTGCCCGAGGCGGCAACCAGCGCGTCGAACGGCAGGCTCCGAGCGTCGATCGGAATGGCGCCATAGGAGCTCATCGCATCGATGATGAGCCTGCGGCCGCGGGCTGCGACGACAGCCGCGATCTCGGGCAGCGGATTGAGTATGCCGGCACTGGTCTCGCAGTGAACTTGCGCGACATGCGTGATGCCCGGATCGGACGCCAGCACCTCATCAATGCGCGCCGGATCGGCAGGCTCGTCCTCCGCGAACGGCAACACGACCGCCTCCCGGCCCAGGTAGCCGAGAATGCGTGCAATGCGCTTGCAGTAAGCGCCGTTGTCGGGCACCAGAACCTTGCCGCCCTTGGGCACGAGCGTGCCCAGTGCCGCCTCCACCGAGAACGTGCCACTGCCCTGCAACGGCACGCAGACGTGCGTGTCCGCGGCGGCATGCACGATCTTGAGCAGATCGCAGCAGATGGAGGCCGTGAGCTCGTTGAATGCGCTGTCCCAGGAGCCCCAGTCGGTCAGCATCGCCGCTTTCGTGCGTGCCGTCGTCGTCAATGGGCCGGGTGTCAGCAGGATAGGGTCCGCCATGGCGGTGCATCATATCTACTTCTCGCACCTGACACCACGTCGCTAGTGCAATATGCGGCGAGCGACGCGTCATGCATGGCAATGATCTATGCCCCTATTACAGCGCGACTTGATTTCCAACGACGTCAACGGCGGTATCCGCCGTAACAGTGACGGCGGGACCACCTTGCAATGGATCACGGAGTAGGAATCGGACCTACGTGGTTCGCGTTCAAAGCGCGACTGGGATACCAGCAACCCGCCCGTGAATAATGTGGTTGGAAAGGTAGGGGTCGAACCTACGTCTGCCGACTTCAGAGGTCGGTGTCCTGCCATTAGACGACTTTCCAAAAATTGGCGAACCAGGATGGAATCGAACCACCTTTTTGGGTTTTGGAGACCCATAGTTTCCGTAAACACCGGCTCATTTAGTGGCGGAAAGTGGACAGCACGATTGCCAACCCTCTCGGGGTCCTTCTGCTTTCAAAACAGCGGTAGCACCCCGGCTACTTCACTTTCCATGGTGGCGGAGAGCTGATGAATCGAACGCCATGCCCGTGAGGACACCCTTTCTTTAGCAAAGAAGCTCGGACCCTGTCCGATTAACTCTCCATGGTTGGTGGGTTCTGAAAGAATCGAACTTTCGTGGACGGTTTAAAGGACCGCTAGTCTGCCATTGACTTAAGAACCCTAAATTGGGGCCACGAGACGAACTTGAAGCGTCTTATCCGGGGTACGAATCCGGTGCATCACCGTCAATGCTTTCGCGGCAAAATTGGAGCCCGGTCGGCGAATCGAACGCCGTATCATCCGTGTACAAAACGGCAGCATCGCCAGCAATGCTTACCGGGCAAATTGGAGCCGCACCAGGGAATTGAACCCTGCATCTCGTCCTTACCAAGGACTTGCCCCGCCATCTGGGCCTGAGCGGCATATGTGGACTCGCGAGGCAGAATCGAACTGCCGCAAAGCGCCTTCGGAGGGCACCAGCCGAGTTCCATCGGCCGCGAGAAATTGGACCCGTTGAGTGGAGTCGAACCACCGCGAATTTGCTTCGTAGGCAAAACCCCGAATTCCCTCGGGCCAACGGGATTTGGTACTCCATCTAGGTGTCGAGCCTAGCCGTTCCCAGCAGTCCGCCAGGTCTCCGCGGTTTATAAAACCACGCCGCTCGCCGGAGCTATGGAGTGAATTGGTAGCGGGCACGAGTAACGCTCTCGTCTGAACTGGCTTATGAAACCTGCCCGATCACTTGATCGCCCGCAATAAAATGGTGCCCCGAGAAGTGCTCGCATCTTCGTCTCCACGGCTTCAACGTGGCGCTACTCTGTCTCAGCTATCGAGGCAAAAACTCACCAATAATAGATGTGCGGTTTTCGATAATTGGGGAAATGCAGCACGTCACTATCGACGCCGCGCTCAATCAGATGCAGCAAGCCATTGCTGCGAATGCGCGCGGGACGCGTGTGATACTCAACATCCCACCACTTCGGATAACTACTCATCGTCAATTTATGCATCGGCCACCAGAGCTTAGATCGCGCACCGGGCTCCCATAGCCAGTGGCCATGCTCTTCCCAGAGACGACGATTCTTGCGGATCCGTACGCGAGCGATGTGATGCCGCCGTGTTCCTCTGTCCATATACGTACCTCTTGTGATAGTAACTACGTCATGACTGCCTCCTTTGTTGAAGTGGTGCGTTACCTTGGATTCGAACCAAGACTGATTACTTTTCGAGAGTAATGCCTCTACCGAGTTGGGCTACTAGCGCGTGGTGCGACCGCCGGCCGCGACAATTTGGTCGCCTCGAGCGGACTCGAACCGCCATCCGTGTGCTTAGAAGACGCTGGGCCGCATTCCCGCGGCGAGGCTGAATTGGAGCTGGATGGGAGTTGAACCCATCAAGATTACGTTGACAACGTCTTCCCGCGCCTCGCTGTAACCCGCATGTTTGGTTGCTTCGAGTGGAATCGAACCACACGTCTCCGAGTTATCAGCTCGGCGCTCTGAGCCATTGAGCTACGAAGCAAAATTGGTCAGGGTGGCTGGTGCTGCCCCAGCTGCCTCCGAGTTCCAAGCTCGGCCGTCTGCTGTTGACTTACACCCTGAATTTGGAGGCGTCACGTGGAATCTCACCAGGGTACGAGGTTTTGCAGACGCCTGCATGGATGCTCTGCCATGACGCCGAAAGCGTGCTTTGGGGTGACTGACGGGATTCGAACCCGTGTATAGAACGGTCACAGCGTTCGGCCACCTCGGAATTGAAAATAAAGTGGAGCGGGCTGCGAGAATCGAACTCGCGTAGTGCGGGTGGAAGCCGCAAGCCTAGCCTCTCGGCCAAGCCCGCTCAATACTTTCCCAAGTTGTTAAAGAACAACCGGTGATTGGGTTTCGGAGTGGGAATCTAGAGGGATTTTCCCCTCTTTTCTGGACCCCGGCATGGCACCGGGGGCCACGCATCGTCAATCGATTGTCATACCTGATTCTTGCCCGAGTCTATTATCGGGGCGCGCGGTCGCGACCCCGACTAAGGTCGGGCAATAAATAAAATGACTATGCGTCTGTTTGAACATGCGCGGGACTCTAGTTGCTGACTTTCGCAAAGTCAACTTATTTTTTGCCCTTACGAACCGGATCATTCGATTCAATCCCCGATTTCCGCATCCTGAAGAATGCTCGCGTTGCCGAATTGCACTTTCACATCGCTGGGCTGATTCTCTAAATGTCAGCCTTTCCACTCGGCGAATGCCAGCAACGCCGCATCGGGCAGCTCGCCGGCGTACAACCTTTTAGCGAACGCAAGGCGGCGCTCTCGGCGTGTCAGGTTGAGAGGCAGCGAAGACTCGATGATGGCTCGCGCCGTCTCGAACATCGAGGAGGCGATTCTCATGCGCCGATCGGGCGTCATGAGCTTGTAGCGCTCGGCGACCATTTTGTCCACTTCGGGGGAGGTGTCGTTCACTTGGAGAGCTCATCCAGTTTGGCGGCGACGCCCAACTTCGCAGCCCAGTCTTTCAGATAGAGCCAATCAACGGAATCGTCGATCAGCGTGCGGACGTCGCGCAGTTGCATCTCCGAGCCCGTGTCGCGTGCCCAAACAAGCTTCGAAAGAATCAGGTCTTCGCGGCTGGTGATCCACGTCGATATTCCGGCAAACTCCACCGACTTGCGCCGCTCAAACTCTGCGTGCCGATACTCCGAATTCTTCCGTACGATCAAATCAACTTTGATCGCGCTATCCAGATGCATGAGATTGAACATTCGCTGCGACTTGATCGCAGAACGCGCGGCATCCTCATCGATGTAGAAGTCCGTAGAGAATGCGCTCACAAGAGCGTCGACGTGCCGTTCCATCAGTGCCACGACAAAGTCGAGATCGCGGGTCATGCGCGGTTTGCCGTAATACCCAAGCGCAAATGAGCCCGTCAACATGAAGGGAACATCGGCTGCGCGCAGCCGCTCGCTGATTATTCTGAGAACATCGAGTTCCTCGGTCATGACAAGGAGTCTAAAAGACTTGATACCGCGCTGCAGCCCCTAGCAGGATATCTGCATCAAGGCTCATTCGACGATTCGATACCAACAAAGTTGTGGATAGCGCCAGCGGCACTTGATTTATACCTGCGCCTGTAAGTATCTAATTTATCGAGAAAAACTGGGGAAATTGGTAGCGGGGGCGTGATTCGGAATTATAGACACGCCCGCCACATAGAAATTTTCTTCGGCCCGGAACGCAGTCGTTGGCCGTGTACGCGATCAGCTCCGGCTTCTGCGCATGGATTGAATTAGGCGGATGTCAGCACGATGGCGGCGCCCCTGTGATTCAACAACTCCGGTACCGCGACGCGACACGCGCGAGCGGCCACCTCAGCTCCGTCGATCTTCCAGCCAAATTTCCCCTCTTGATCGTTTACGCCTCAGGAAAATGAAATATCGTATGTAAATTAAGAAATATAAAAATTGTATAACAGTTGCAATATCAATGGCTTATATATAAATAAAAACTTGAGAAAACTGTTGAAGCGTCATTTTTCGATTGAAATGCAGAGTTTCCCAATTTATAGTTGCGAGGTCTGGACAGACTGGGACAAAACGAATGCGGGTGCCGCGGCCGAGATTCCGCTACCCATGGTTCTTGAGAAACCAAGGAGAATAAGATGAAGCGGGGGTTGGTACTGCAACGATTTCTTGTGTGCGCCGTCGCGGCGATAGCCTCGTTCGAATCTGCCGACCTGCGGGCGGAGGCTGTTCTGGACACGTCGAGTACGGATGTGGCGACTGAAAGTCCTAGGACAATTTCCGCGGGATTGGACGAGATCGTGGTCACGGCGCGTAGACGCTCCGAAGACAACCAGCAGGCACCCATCGCGATCACCGCTTTCAATGCACAAGACATGCAGCGATTGGGAATTACATCCGTCGGGAATCTCGGGGCGCAGACGCCCAGCCTGAATTTTCAGGAGTCCCCTTATGATACTTTTGGCAGTTTCATCGGCATACGCGGACAGCAGGCTACGGAAATCATCATCACGCAGACCCCGCCGGTAGGGATCTATGTGGATGACGTCTATTACCCCAACACGCTGACGACCTCGTTGGAGAATTTCGAGGGAATCGACCAGGTCGAGGTCCTGAAAGGACCTCAGGGCACCCTGTACGGACGAAACACTACCGGTGGCGCGATCAAGATAGCGACGAAGCTACCTGACTATGGCGCGACGAGCGGTGATATCCAGGTGGGTTACGGCCGCTTCAATGCCCAGACGGTATCGGGCGCGCTCAATCTGCCAATCGTTACGGATCGTGTGGCACTGAATCTTGCAGCCCAGTACTCCAAGAACGATGGCTATGGCCGGGATATCGGCAACGGCGTGCCCTTGCAGGCCAACAAAAGCGAAGCGGTTCGCGGGACGCTGCGACTGGATCTGACCGATAAATGGCAAGTGCTCGTGCGAGGCGAATGGGTGCATGCAACCTCGACCCAAAATATCGAAAATCTTTCTTACGTGGTCCCAGGCTTTTCGATCGCCGCGGCGGCCGTCGGGGCTCAGATCGGTGCTCTTACCCCTTCGGATTTCAACATTCTCGGCGCATTGTTGACGACCGGAGCTCCGCCCGCGGGTGCGACGCCCCAGCAAATAGGTGCGTTCTTCACCGACGTGAACAAGGGCCGCAATGCATTGGTCAGTAACATTTGCAGCGGTTGCCGCACGGTCACCTACCCCATTCCCGCGCAGCTGGCGGCGTTTGGAATTTCCAACGTCCCCATCGTGCCCAGCTCAGCCGTGGACCTTGCAGGCGGATCCGTGGTATCGACGTACCAATTTTCGGCGGACTTGTATCTCAAATCCATCACCGCCTTCGAGAAAACCACCCGTTCGACGGTGTCGAGCGAAGCTGCAAGCCCCTTTCTATTGGTCAGCGGCATCGGTGATGATCAGAACCCGCACCAGTTCACCCAAGAGTTCCAGGTGGGCGGGGATGCGTTCGGCGACAAGCTAAAATGGGTGACCGGATACTACTACTATCATCTAAAAGGCGATGATGATGCACTGAATGTGGAAATCGTTCCCTTCCTGCCGAATCCTATAGTTGCCCAAAGCGAGTTCGCCGATAAGAGCAATTCAGGATATGGACAGGGAACGTTTGCATTGACCTCCGATGTACACGCAACCGCGGGCGTGCGCTATACGTCCGAAAGCACGAAACTTACGCTGGGCAATCGCAATGCAGTGGCTTGCGACGTGCAGGGCGTACCGGCCACCGGGGCGCCCTGCACGGCCGATTTCTACAATTCCTTCCACAACACATCGTATACGGCCGGACTTGATTGGCAGGCATTGGAGCACTTGCTGCTGTACGCGAAAACGAGCACCGGGTTTCGCGCCGGCGGCACCAATCAGCGGAGTAATCCCGCGTTGCCTTACGCCCCCGAGACGGTGACGGACTACGAGATCGGCGCGAAATCGGAATGGTTCGACCAGCGACTTCGCGCCAATCTCGCGGTTTATCATTCCAACTACAAGGACATTCAGCGGACCATATCGGTGATCGAGGCGGGTTCGTTGGTTACCGAGGTACAGAACGCCGCGGCGGCGAAAATCAACGGCGTGGAACTCGAGGTCACGGCACGTCCGTTACGTCCGCTGAAGCTCTCGGCATTCACCGCTTACACGGCTCCGAAGTACGATTCGTATAGAGGCTTTAATGCGACCGGTACGGTGATCAACTTGTCCGGGAACAGATTCCCCAATGTCTCGCGATGGCAGGCCGGCTTATCGGGGACCTATACGGTGGAGGACGGGTTTGGTCCGCTCGACACGACGGTCGACTACTCCTTCCGCAGCAGCGTGGATTATGTACCGGACAATCATACTGCCGACTCCGCCTTTTCGACGACGCAAGGAAGCTACGGTTTATTGAACGCCAGAGTGAGTCAAGAGATCAGCGACTGGCACACGACGGTATCGGTGTGGGGAAAAAATATCACCGATAAGCACTACTTCGTGGGCGGCAACGACTTCTCGACCTCATTGGGTTATGCCTACACGATTCCCGGATTGCCGGCGACTTTTGGTATCGATATCCGTAAGCGTTTTTAGCCTGCGAGGACTCCTGGCGCGGCGTGAGCGGCCGATCGGTTCGCCCGGCAGCTAGGGTTGGAGCAGAAGCGAAACCACTTGATAGGCGCGCTGGTGGAAAGCGGGAATCCGAACCGGCGACGGGTCGGCGAGGATCATGCTCGGAAAGCGTCTGATGAGTTCGGCGAACACCATTTCGAGTTCCAGCTTCGCCAAGCCGGCGCCCAGACAAAAATG
>Ga0137409_10008057_pt1 | contig 10779 bp, 6 predicted proteins | sample CZODoug1_16funga_FD_122059 | JGI IMG/M metagenome (GOLD analysis project Ga0137409, IMG submission 122059) | Vadose zone soil fungal communities from Angelo Coast Range Reserve, California, USA - CZODoug1_16fungal (Hybrid Assembly) | ecosystem: Environmental > Terrestrial > Soil > Vadose zone... | reverse complement strand
CATTCCGCTCATCGATTGCGGTCACAACGACTGGACGTGGATGGATGGCACCAATGTGGTCGATCAATTTGGCAAAACTCCGCAAGCTCCTCCGCCACCAACGTTACCTCCTCCGCCAGCACCGGGCATCCTCAAGCTGTCTCCGCTCTCAGGCTTTCCGGGAACATCGGTGACGATCACCGGAGTAAACTTTGGAGCGACTCAGGGGGCGAGTACGGTCACTTTCAACGGGGTCGCTGCGGCAGTCACAAATTGGAGCGCTACTAGTATCACGGCCATAGTGCCCGGCGGAGCTACTTCCGGAAGTGTGATTGTCACGGTTGGAGCGATGGCCAGCAACGGATTTAGCTTCACCATACCAACTTGTCCCCCGCTAATCAGCGACACCCCAGGTGGGAGTCAGTATTCATCCACTTGGACCGACAACAATGGCAACCTCTGGCTCTTGACTGGTATTGGGTTCACCAGCACGACGACGCCTCCACCTTCGAACTTGCCAGGATATTTCAACGAGCTGTGGGAATTCACCGGAACTGCGAATTACGGTGGCGGTTGCGGGAATCTCTGGACGCTGGTGACGCCTTCCGGCTCCACCCCCTCTGGGCGCTGGGGCGCAATCACTTGGACCGACCCTGCCACCCCCGGCCACCTCTGGCTATTCGGCGGCCAGGATGGTTCCTTGGCCTTCCTGAATGATTTGTGGGATTTCAACATTGCAACGAAAACATGGACGTTCCATGCCGGCGGCCAAAACGTGCCGGGTGTCTATGGCACCCAGAACGTGCCCTCGGCCCTCAACTTGCCAGGCGGGCGCTGGGGAGCCAGTGCCAGATTCGATTCTTCCGGCAACCTTTGGTTGTTCGGAGGATTTGGCTGCGACTCGACGGGGGTCAAACCCAACTGCTCGAATCTCTTGCTGAACGATCTCTGGAAGTATAGCGGCGGGCAATGGACCTGGATCAGTGGTTCCATTACGGGTAATTCGGCTGGCTCCTACGGCACCCAAGGCTCTACAGCCGCTACGAATCAACCTCCGGGCCGTCAAGCATCTGCTGCTTGGATCGACAACACTGGAAATTACTGGATGTTTGGTGGATTCACCAGCGGCACAAACGGCTTCAATGACCTTTGGAAGTTCGATACCGTGGCTACTAAGCAGTGGACATGGGTGAGCGGATCCAAGGGAGCAACCAGTACTCCCGGAAACTACGGAACCCAGGGAATTACGGCTTCTACCAACGTGCCCGGAGCGCGATGGCTCTCCGCAGCTTGGAGCGACACCCATGGAAACCTCTGGCTTTTTGGCGGACAAGGTTTCGATGCCACGGGAAACGGCTCACTCGGTGACCTTTGGGAGTTCGCCCTCAGCACCACAACAGACCCGGGAAACCCAGCGACGATTGCGTTGAATCAGTGGACCTGGATCAAGGGCCCCAACGCGGTCAGCCAACCTGGCAATTACGGTAAACCTCCCGACCCAGTTGGGGTCTATCCTCGTGTGACGAACAACCCCGGAACTCGCTGGGCTCCGTCTTACTGGACTACAACTCCTGCGCAAACTGGGGAGCAAACGTTCTGGATGTTTGGCGGCGAAGGCTTCGATGCAACAGGATCAAATGGAAACGGCTTTAGGTTGCTCAACGACCTGTGGAGATACCTGCCGTACCCATAGATCCAGCGGCTCACCTCAAAAGCCGCGTGCCTTGGTTCGGTCCAGCGCGCGGCTCTTGTGTTTTTATGGGAACTCTTGCCGTGGCTTGTGTAGTGGGACACCGGGCGGTTGGCCAGGACGATAAATCCTGATACCAAGTTGGGTGCCCACAGGTCGTTCTTACGTGAGGGCCCTTTCTCTTTGTTTTTTCTCCGCTCACCCCCATCTCCGCGGAAGCCGTTCACCTCGTCTCCGCGACCGTTCAACCCTCAATTTCAACCGTTCGATAGAAATCACTTAACAACTTGATTAGTTCGTGCTATCCTCCCGTGTGATTCTCGCTCAACATTCCTGCCAACCGCTAGCCCCTTTCTTTGCCCCCATCCCTACTTGTCCCGAGAGAGCCCGAGGGATTTTACATTCCCTATCTCCCGTTCTTCTGACTCATCACCACTGTCCACCGACCCGCCCCGACCCTGTCGGGGTCCCTTTCCACCATTGCTTTAACTCCTTTACCTGCAACACTTATGAACCTCCCCGCAAGTGTTGCAAACAAAAGACTTACGTCCTAGCCAAACCCTTTAGATGCAACACTTACAAAAACACGGGGAGGGCCACCCCAACTGTCGACTCTCAACTTCTTCTCGCGCTACACTCAAGCGATGGGAATACTGCGGCGGCTTTCACGCTGGATGGGAAAACAGGACCACATGACGCACATCGTTGCTGGGAACACGGCTCCGGGATTTTCGCTCAAAGCTCTCGACAACAAAGAGTACTCGCTCAACACCCTGCTGGAGCGCGGCCCCGTGGTCGCCGCTTTTTTCAAGATCTCCTGCCCCGTCTGCCAATTCACTTTCCCTTTCCTCGAACGCCTGTACAAACGCTATGGCGGCGATGCCGTAACTTTTCTCGGAATCGCCCAGGACGACACGCGCGCCACCCAGAATTTTTCCAAGGAATACGGCGCGACCTTCCCGCTGCTTCTCGACGAAAACGGCTATCCGGTTTCTAACGCTTATGGCCTGACGAACGTGCCCACGATTTTTCTGATCGATACCGGCGGCACGGTGACGGTCAGCAGCATGGGTTTTGACAAGAAGGACTTGGAATCAATTGCTGCGCATCTTGCCGAGCGCAAAAAAATATCTCTGGCGCCACTTTTCCGTCCCGACGAAGTAGTCCCGGCTAATAAACCGGGATGAAGCTCGAAAAATTAGGCCCGGTCGGGTCTGATGAATTTTGAAGTAAGGGAGTCCAGCTTGTATTGAATTCAGCGAACGTGCTCCCACTTTTCGAAAGCAGGAATTGCAATTACGATGAATTTGCCGCAAAAACTCGGATGGAATTTATTCGAGTTCGGTTTCGAGCGATTGTTTCTTGTGCTTCGCCGGCCGTTTGCGCTTGTCGGGAATGACGCGCGTGGCAGCCGGCGCAATACCGGACTTGCGCGCCGCGCGACGCGCTTCTGTTCCTTTGTCCAAAATCTTCTTTCGTTTCCGCTTCATCCGATAACTATTCCGCAGCCAATTCCCGACAGCAAGAATTCAAAAGCTGAACGTCGCCTGCAGATCGATTCGCCGGTTCGAAGTCGACTGAGAGAAGGGCATACGTTCTAGCCCATTCGAAAGTCCGAACAGTGGCGAACTCAGATTGCCGACCGGGGTCGCCAGATTCACGTGATTGAAAATGTTCCGCGCTGCAACCGAAAACGTCAAGCTATAGCGATGATTCGTGATGTTTCCATCCGGCCCCCCGGGCCCGCGTCCGCCAAAACCTCCGCGTTGTCCTGGTGCCCCGCCCGGCCCGCGCCCGAACGTGCCGCCGGCGCCCGGGCCGCCACCAGCGCCCGCGTTTGTTGCTTCCGCTTTCTTTCCAAAACCAAACGACTTACTCAGTCTTGCGTTTAGCGTAAATTTCCCCGGTCCGGTCAGATAATTTATGGGCACGATCTTCTCGCCCGGGTGCGGATTCGAATCAAAACATCCGTACGCCGTTTGCTTCACGGTTGGAGAGGTCGACGGGCAGGATGCAAACGCGGCGCGCTGGTTGAATAGAGAATCGCCAAAAGGATCTAGCGCCGTCGTGACGTTGAACGGGCTTCCGGAAGTGGCAATCATGAATGGACTCAGCCGGAATGCGTAGGGCAAACTCGCCGAGCCGCCGATGAATACGCGATGGCGAACATCAAAGGAGGCGCGGCCATAATCTTCGGCAGGGTCGTACGGATTCGAAGGAAAATAGCCGGAGCCGCCGGTGTCGCCGTTCGCGTAGTTCAAAGTATAGTATCCAAAAGCGGAAAGCTTCGTGCCCATTCGAATGCTGCTGTTCACGACGAGCTGGTTCTGCCTGAAGATCCCGTCCGACTGGTACTGGAAAATGTTGCCTTGATTCGGCCGAGGGCGCAGTCCGTTGTTTGCGGGATCGGGCGCGTTGATGTTGTTCGTGAAAAATGCATGGACGCCGCGTGCATTCAAGTAAGTTACGGCGAGATTCGCGGACTTGCCGAGCTGGCGCTCCACGCTCAAACCTGTTTGCATGGTGTATGGCGTGCGCAGATGTGAATTGACTTCATAGAGCGTGGTGGGGGCGCCGGACTGCTGCAGTTGGCCAGCCGGCGGAGTATCATTCAAATAGAAGTTCGGATTGGTCACGATGAACTGCTGCTGGATGTGTCCGTTGAGGCGCTGCTGCTGCGCCACCAGGTCATAGCCGAACCGGTCATGAAACATCCCAAAGCCGGCGCGCAGCACTGTTTTCGGCGGATTCTTCGGCGTGCCGCCAATACCCCAGGCCACTCCGAGCCGGGGCGCAAAGTCGGCATGATCCGGGATGTTGTTCTGCGTTTCGAAACGGAGCCCATAACTCACCGTGAGATTGGGGCGGACGCGCCAATCATCCTGGGCGTACAAGCCGGCGTCAAACCAGCTCACGCGAACAGTAGGATTCCCCACAGGGCTGGCGCTCACAGAATAATTGGTCGGGCCGAAACCGCATGCGATCAGAGTCTGTATGCTCTGCCCATTTGCCAAACCCATCGCCAACTGCTGGTATGCCTGGATTCCCGAGAGCTGCACGCTCACGCCGGGACAGGAGGCGCTCGGAGCCGGAGTCTGCCTGGTTCCAAAGGAAAATGCACCGTTGAAATTCGCAGTTTCAAAGTTTTCGTCACGGTTTTCGCGCAGCCTCGCTCCAAACTTCACGAAGTGTTTGCCTAAGGCCATGGAAGTATAGTTCTGAAGCTCGTAACGATCGAGGGTGTCATCGATCGCGCCTTGAACGTTGCCGCCAGTGGTGAATGCGCCCTGCACTTGAATCGTGGGCGTGACGCTCACCGGGGTTTGCATGTTCGTCGTCCGCAGGAATTGGAATCGGGTCTCATTGATGATCTTCGCGTTCACAACTTGGGTATCGCTGATTTGCAGCGTATGTTCGGCGTCGACCACGTTGAAGCCTTGATTCGCAAGATTGAATTGACCGGTTCCTTCGTTCTCATCGGTGTTGTGAAAATACTGGTAACGCGCGGTGAGCGTATTGGTTGGTGTCAGCTGGTAATCGAGACGCGGGCTGATGTTGTACCGGGTGCCGGGATTCGACACGGCATCGCTAAACTGAATGATTTGAAACGTATTGGGATCCACGAAGGGTGTGTTGACTATCTTGAGGTCGATGACGTTGCGCCCCTCGACGTTGAAGAAGAACGAGGCTTTCTTGCTCAGCGGTCCGCCGATGTTTCCACTGTATTGCGTGGAATGGTGGGCCGGCGGTACGGTCCCGGGCGGCAGATTCTCAAAGGGATTCCGCGCGTCAAACGCCGCCGTGGTTCCCGAAAGGAAGGCCTGGCCGTGGAATTGGTCGGTCCCAGGTTTTGTGAGAATCTCGATTCGCCCATATCCGAGTTTGTCGTACTCCGCCGAAAAGGGATTCTGATTGATGCGGATTTCACGAATGGAAGCTTTGGGAGGCAGGGTCCCGGCCGTAAAGCCATCGATGTAAATCTGGCCGCCGTTAGGGCCTGCAGAGGGGCCAGCGAGCGTTTGAAGTTCGGATTGCAGCTCGTCGGGATCATCCGAGAGCGCTTCGAGGTCCTTGCCTTGCATGACCACCATACCGGCATTGTTCGAAGGAGCAATATCGACCTTGGTGGAGGAATCCGAAACCTCCACTTTTTCCTCCTCCACCTGAATGAGCAGTCCAATGTTCAAGTGTTGCGCCTGCCCTGCCAGGATCTGGACATCTTCCTGCGTGAAAATGGCGAAGCCTTTCGCGACGGCCTTCACGGTGTATCCGCCCGGAACCAATCCTTTCAATTCGTAGAAGCCGTCCCGGTTAGTGGTGGTGTCCAATGACGCACCGCTCGCGTTGGTGAGACGCACGGCCGCTTTTGCGATAACTCCGCCGGAGGGGTCGGTGACGACGCCATTCAGCGCGCCAGCAGGCGTCTGCGCATCCAAATCCCTGGCCACCGGGAAAATCGACAGAAGAAAAACCAAACTCAATAGAACAATTCGAACGGGCCGAAAACTCATCCGATCTCCTGAGTAAATATCTTTATTTAAGACTGCCGGCTTAAGAGTGCGCAGCATTACGGTGTGGCCGCTTCCCCGCCGCCCCCGCTGTTGAGACTCCATGGCGAAAGAATTGTGGACGGATTGCTCTTAGGGGAAGCTTCCAGAATGGGCTCAACTCCACCAAGCAGGGTGATCACGGTTGAGACGCCGTTCGCCCCGCCCTCGGTCGCCACAACCATGACTGCGTCGCCCTTCTGCAAGTCCGCCAGTGTGGCGGCGGGCATGCGGTTAATCATCTGTTGCAGATCGGCAGTGCCCCCGCCGCCGGGCCTTCCCATTCCGCCGGACCCGCCAGACTCCGCGCCGCCGGATGGCGGACCACTGGGTTTCGCGGTTTGCGCCGCATTCGCAGTGGAGCCAGCGCCACTCGGAGTAGGCGCGGACGACGGGCCTTCGGTTGAGGTCCCTTTCAGGCGCATGGCGATGCGCTGCGCCATCGGCGCAGGAAGTTTTCGCAATTGCGACTCCGCCGTGATCCTCACAGTGATGGATTTCTTCGAAACCAGATCCTGGACGATGATGGTGCCCGCGGATGCGTCCAGCGCGGAAATCGTGCCGGCGATATTTCGAAACGTGCCGGAGACGATTTCATCGGCAGTGAGTTCGCTGCCGTCGGCGCTGCGAGTGCCGCGAGCGCGAAGCTGGTCGCCTGGCTTGATCTCATCAAGTGGCGCGGGCTTCGCGTCATCAAACTTCACAGAATCCGAAGCATACCGGCGCAGGAGGGTGTCCTTGGAAAGATGAACGGCAACGCTTTTTTTCTCGCCGGCAGAAGGCAGGGCAACGCTAATCGTGTTGCTGGCCGCATCCACGCCATTTACCAGTCCTCCGAAGCCGTGTTTTTGCCATTCCTCGCGGTCGCGGGACTGTTTATCAGCGATGTCCGCTTTCTTCATGGCGATGACCGACGCGGCCACAACGGATTTTCCATCCTCGGCAAGCTTGCCGCGCACCAGAATGCGGTCGCCGGGTTGAACGTCCGCCAACTGGATAGGCGTGGCTTCCTTCAGGTCTTTTTGCCCGGGTGCAATTCGAACGAGTTTCGTGGCGTCTTGGACTTGAACGGTCACGTCGCTTCCCGCATCCGTTGTCAAAGTTATGGCATTGCCCGAGATCGACTTAATTGTTCCAACGGGTCTTGCCGCGGCGGGAGTTTGCGAGGACGGCTGCTGCCCCGCTTGGGCCTGGGGAGATTGAGAAACTGCGGCACTGCCCGCGCTGAAACTCAGGCAAATCGCGGCGATCAACAAAGCTGGTTCACGCACAGGCCTGTTCCAAAACACCATCTCGATGGCTCACCCCGCTATTTGTCTACTCTAGTCCTGATGACGATTGCTTGCACCGATTCCCGTGCCACCCAAACTAGGGATTCAGGTCAGTCATTAGACGTATTCAGGGGTGAAAATCGTTTCACTGGCAGGTTTTTTCCCCGCAGAAATGAGGGTTGCTATCGGTCAGCAGCTCGATGTCTTCGAAGATGCGTCTCGCCACATAATCCGCGACTGCACGACACTCACAATCACTTCACGCCACGATGCCCCGATTTCAGTGGAAGCGACTGATTTGCTCACTTCCCCATCTGCGATACACAGCGGGGCCAGATTGCGGCTTCAATACTCGGGCTGAAGCGATTTCGCCATATCCAGCGTGACGCGTTGCTTGCGGCGATAAGAGATGTTCGCCATGTGGGCGGCGATCGCTGAGCGATAGCCAATCTCAACTGACGCGTTGGGAGTCTCGCGGGTTCGCACGCATTCGACCCAATTGGCCATATGGTTCTGATTCGGAGTTTCTCCGGTGAGTGCCGTCCCCTCATGCCGGTTGGCCTTCTCAGGATAATAACGAAGGCCCTCTGCAGACTTTCCGGTCACCATGTCGGTTGCGCCGGATATATGTTCGATGGTGCCGTCACTTCCGAGCAGACGCTCGCCCAAGCCGTAATGGCTGTTGCTGAAAGTGGACTGCCACGTGACAACCGTGTCGGCGGGATATTCGAGTGTTGCCACGATCGTGTCCGGCACTTGGCGACCGTCTTTCTCCGAAAACACCCCTCCAGACATATACGCTGCGCTGGGCTCCGGCAGATCCAGCGCGGTCATGATCCAAGCGATTTGATGGACCATGTTTTCCGTCACATTTCCGCCTGAAAACTCCCAGTACAACCGCCAGTTGATAAACTTGAAGGGATCAAATTCGCGATCGGGGCGCCCGTTGAGGAAAGCTTTCCAATTGACGTTTTGCGCGGTGCAGTCCGCGGGTACCTTGCGCACCCACTGACCTTTGCCGTGCGGAGTGTTGCGGCTCATCCAAGACTCCACTTGGGTAACCTTCCCGACAATACCGTCCTTGATCCACTTCCGCGCATCGGCGAGTGACCCGGAACTCTCATGTTGCAAGCCGATTTGCACCACGCGATCGGATTTCTTCGCTGCCCCCAGGCATTCCTCTGCCTCCGGAATGGACCACGTCATTGTTTTCTCGGAATAGAGGTCCTTGCCGGCTGCAAGCGTATCCCGAAAATGCCGTGCATGGATGTGCAGCGGGCTCGCTACGATGACTGCGTCGATATCTTTCATGTCGAGCAGCCGCCGGTGATCGTCAAGCGTCTGAATGCCGGGGGCCATCTGCTTGGCTTCGTCCCGGCTTCCCGTGTAAACGTCGGCGATGGCGATGAGTTGGGCGCTCGGAACTCCGAGCACCTGTTTGAGCAATTCTTGTCCGCGTCCTCCCACACCGATCATCCCCACGCGCACGCGGTCGTTGGCGCCGAGCACTCGCGAAGGTGGATAGGCCGCCAGAGCTGCCGCGCCGATCGCAGCCTGTCTTATGAATTCGCGTCGAGAGTTGTTTGCCATGTGCGTGTCCCCCTCAGGATTATTTTCGAAAGACAGTCAAGAAGGCTTTTGGTTGGCGGTCGCGGCTTGAAGATAGCGCGTGACTACCCGGGAAAAATCCGCAATCGCTACTTCAGGTTCTTCAATCTCCGGATGCCAGGCTTTTTCCCATTCGAAAGAATAGTAGCCCGCATATCCGGCCGCGACTAGCAATTCCACCTGGCGCTTGACGGGCACCCCGCCGCGCCCGGTGAGCACGTAATGAGCCTCCCCACCTTCCATGCGCGAGTCCTTCAGATGGGTATGCCGGATGTATTTGCCAAGCTGACTGACGCTGACCGCCGGGTCTTCCTTGCCATCGACGAAAGTGTTGTGCGCATCCCAGAGCAATCCGACGTGCGACGAGCCCGCCGTTTCGAGTATTTCGCGAAGGGTTGGAGCATCCGTGAAGTCTCCGTGCGATTCGAGCAAGACAGTGACGTTCTTGGGGCCCGCATAGTCCCCAAGTTCGCGCAGCGATGTAGCAATATGCTCGAGCGCCGGGGCACGCGGTCCGATCAGCTTGTTGCCGAAAACGCGCACGTAGGGAGCGGCGAGCAGCGAGGCAAGGTCAATGAACCGCCGCGCATCGGCAAGCTGCTCTGCGTGCTCCTTGCCCGCAGTGTGCAAGTTGGCCGAACTGCTCACGCAGGAAATTTGCAATCCTCGGTCGGCGATCTCCTTCTTGGACTGTTCAAGGCGCGTCGCCCCAAATTCGGGGCGCGAAGGCAGGTCCATTGTTCCCTGCAAGCCGCGGAGCTCCACTGCGGCAAAGCCATTTTGCTGGGCGAAGTCGAGAATCTTGAGCCAGTCCCAGGACGGGCAACCAAGCGTCGAAAAACCGATCGGTAAGCGCCCGCCCGCAGCGTGCAAGGCCGCTGGTAGCGCAGCCACCATCATTGCTAGGCGCTGGAGGAACTCCCGCCGGTCCGTTTGCATTCTCACCATGAGCGTGCGACAAAAACCATTTCCCGATTCGCAAATGTCGAACGAAATGCTAGGTTCACTCTCCGTCTGCTTCGTCCCGGTGAGCTAGAGACTACAGCGCTCCAGCGTCTTGCAGCGCTTTTTTCATGCCGGCCCAACTCTGCCGCGTCGATTCCTCCGGTGTGCCCGCGCCGCGCCAGTGGGTCTCGAGACTTACAGCGAAATGATAGCCGTCACGTTTCAGCGCCTTGTACTGCCCGACCCAATCGATGATTCCGCGGCCCATCGCCGCCCATTCATAGCCCTTGCCGTCCGGCTTCTTTAGCGCATCCTTGCAATGGCAGTGGCCAATGCGATCTTTCGGCAAAAGATCGTATCCATCCGGGTAAGGCTTCTCATCACGCTCCGCTGCGTTTCCCGGGTCCCAATTGAGCATTAGGTTAGAAGAGCGTACCGCACCAAGAACCTTAACAGCTTCAGCTGCAGTCGCGGTATTGCAGGCGGGCTCATTTTCGAGAACGAGGATCGCGTCTTTCTTGGCCGCTTTTTCGGCGGCGTCTCGCAATTTTTCATTAATGGCCGCCCGATACGGTGACTGATCAGCGAGCCTCCAGAAATCGAAGAAGCGGACGCGATCGGTATTAAAGGCCTTGGCCAGCTCGATGCTGCGCTCGAGCACTTCATCCTGCTGCTCAAACGTAAAGTCAGCGTTGAATTGATCGCGCTTGGGACTGTACTTCGACTTCGGTGCGCCCGG
>Ga0137409_10008056_pt1 | contig 10779 bp, 6 predicted proteins | sample CZODoug1_16funga_FD_122059 | JGI IMG/M metagenome (GOLD analysis project Ga0137409, IMG submission 122059) | Vadose zone soil fungal communities from Angelo Coast Range Reserve, California, USA - CZODoug1_16fungal (Hybrid Assembly) | ecosystem: Environmental > Terrestrial > Soil > Vadose zone... | reverse complement strand
GGGAGCGAGACGAGCGATTTGTACGCGCGCGAGTACATGAGGAGGTGACTGGTGACTCGTGACTAGTGCCTCGTGAAGAGCCGGCAATGGGGCAAACTGTTCACGTCACATCACACATTTTCAAGAAACGGTCCTTTCTAACTTATGCCCACTATGTTCATTCCTTGACTCGGATGGCATCCACGGCTGAAAAAACAAATTCGTGTTCGCCGGAGAGCGGGCCGCGCGCGGGGATTCGAATGCGCAAGAGTTGGCCCCGGCCGCAATCTACTTCCAAGAGTTCACTGGCGCCGCCGTAAAACTGCTGTTGCAGCGTGGCGCGAAAGGGTACGCATCCTTGGGGTCTTGCGTCAGTCGAGGCGAGGCGAATCGCTTCGGGGCGCAGCGAAAAGACCGCGGCTCCACTCTCACTTTGCGCAGGCCAGCGCAGCGCGCCGCATACGAACATCCCATCGCGGACTTCGCCGCGCAAAAGATTCGTGTGTCCGATAAATTGAGCGGTGTAGGCTGTGGCGGGATGCTCGTAAATTTCACGGGCTGACGCAACTTGCTCGAGCGCGCCATCGCGCAAGAGGGCGACGCGATCGGAGAGAGCCATGGCTTCGTCCTGGTCATGAGTAACGAAGAGGAAGGTGATGCCGATTTCGCGCTGGAGAGCTTTCAATTCGCCCTGCATCTCTTTGCGAAGATTGGCGTCGAGCGCGGATAGCGGCTCATCGAGCAGAAGAAGCTGCGGACGATTCACCAGCGCGCGCGAGAGAGCCACGCGCTGCTGCTGGCCGCCGCTCAGTTTCGAGGGACGGGATGCGGCGAATTCCTCCATCTTCACCATGCGCAGAGCTTCGTCAACACGGCCGCCGATTTCATTCGCGGGCGTGTTTTTGACGCGCAGACCATAGGCGACATTGTCGCGGACGCTCAGATGAGGAAAGAGCGCGTAGTTCTGGAATACGGTGTTGACGCGGCGCTTGTACGGCGGAAGCGTGTCCAGCCGCTCGCCGCCCATCCATATCTCTCCGGCGGTCGGCTGCTCGAAGCCTGCGATCAGCCGCAGAAGAGTGGTTTTGCCGGAGCCGCTTTCGCCGAGCAGCGTAAGAAATTCTCCGGAAGCGATATTCAGGGAGATGCGTTTCAAGACTTCGCGCGAGCCGAAACGTTTGGCGACCCCGCGAACCTCGAGCAGCACGCCGCCTGATACGGGGTCAGGCGCGCGCGAATTTGCCGCGGCGGAGCTCACTGGGCCGCTTTGACCTCATTCCAGATTTCGTTGTACTTCGCGCGGCGGGGTACGTCCTGCCAAAAATAAATGCGCTGCATGTACGCGTCCGGATTATCCAGGTGCAGGCCGTTCATCTCTTCCGGAGTGAGAAACTGTGACGCGCCCGGATTGGCCGGAGTGTAGTGGGTCCGATCGGTTACGAGCTTTTGCGTCTTTGCCTGGATCATGTATTCGAGGAACGCGTGGGCCAGTTCTTTGTTGCTGCTCGCGGAAGTGATCATCAAGTGGTCGATCCAGCCGGTGGTATTTTCCTTGGGAATGGTCTCGCCGATGGAAAAATTCAATTTTCGGAGATCGTTGGTGTTGAGCGGCCAGCCCATGGCCAGGACGACTTCATGGTTTTGGAAAAGATTGGTCAGCTCGCCGCCCGAGGACCACATCTTCCGAACGTTGGGTTTCAATTCAATCAGTTTTTTACGGACGGCGGCGAGCTGTTCGTCGCTCAGATTATAGAGTTGCGAGGGATCCGGTTTGTCGTAACCGAGAATCTGCGCGGCCATGTAGACCGTCGAAAGATCATCCCAAACGGAGATTTTGCCTTTGTATTTCGGGTTCCAGAAAATCGTCCAGGAATCCGGCGGCTGGGAGAACGCTGTCGTGTCGTAGAGAAGCGGATTCGGTCCCCACATGAAAGGGACGCCGTAGACCTGGCCGTTCGCTTTCGCGAGGGGCAGATCACGGAGCTTTGCGGAAAGCTGTGAGTAGGTCGGCAACTTTGAAAGATCGAGAGGAGCCACAAGGCCCGCGCGAACAATCGATGTGGCGACATCGCTGGAGGGGGAGATGACGTCGTAGTTCGAAGCGCTGCCGCCGCGCAATTTGGCGACCAGCTCGTCGCTAGTGCCCATGTAGGTAGCCATCACCTTGCAGTGGCGGCTTTCCTCGAAGGCGTGGACGGTTGCGGGGTCCGCATAGCCTTCCCAAACGAGCAAGCTTAGCGACGCTTCCTTTTTCTTGCAGGCACCCGAAGCCAGCGCGAGCGCCAGAATCCCAAGAAAAATTGCGCGAACTCTCATCGCTCCTCCCGGCTACTTTGCATCCGCTCGGTAAACTACCTGGCCGCCAACCATGGTGGTCAGTACTCGGGTCTCCGCAAGCTTTTGGGGAACAATTTCGAAAGCATTTTGCGAAACGATAATCAGGTCGGCGAGCTTCCCGGCCTCGAGCGAACCTTCCGATGGTTCGCGGCGGCCGGCAAAAGCGGCTCCAAGCGTATACCCGTCAATCGTCTGAGCCACGGTCAATCGCTGCCCCGAAACAAAGCCGTCTGCGGGCTTACCCTCAGTGGTTTGACGAGTGACGGCGGTCTGCACACCCTCCCAGGGATTGAGCGTGACGACGGGCCAATCGCTACCGAATGTCAGGCGTCCGCCTGCGTCGGAGATGCTTTTCCACGACCAAGCGCGTGAGGCGCGGTCCGGACCGACATTGCGCGCCCAGACGTTCAGCGCATTCGAATCAGGGTACGAATGGAGCGGCTGCATGCTGGCGATGACGCCAAGTTTGCCGAAGCGAGTGATATCCGCGGGGGCGATTGTTTCAATGTGCTCGATGCGCGGGCGGCGATCGCGGGTGTGGTTGAGATTTTCGGCATTTTCATAGGCGTCCAGCGCGGTGCGCACGCCGTACTCGCCGATCGCATGGGTAAAAAGCTGCAGGCCGCGCTTGTCCAACTCTGCCACGGCGGCCTTGTAGTTGGAGGGCTCCCAGAAAAGCTTGCCTTTTGTGGAGGGATCGTCGGTGTACGGCTCGAGCATCGCCGCGGTGTGGGATTCGACGACGCCATCCACCATGAACTTGACAGCGCCCGCGTCGATCCAGTCGTCGTGATATTTCTTCCGCGCGTTCTCGATGGCTTCGAGGTCCTGCGGACGGAGCTGAGAAGGATTGAGGAAGTAGGCAATATAGAAGCGCAGGGTTAGCTCGCCGTGGCGGCGCAGTTCGTCATAGAGATCGAGCTCTTCGAAGTCTCCACCGGCGCTGTGAACGCGCGTGATGCCATGTTCGTTAGCCCATTTGATACCCGCGCGCAGCGCCGCCAGCTTTTCGGCGCGAGACGGCGTTGGAACGATTTTGGCGACCAATTGCTGAGCTGATTCCTTTAACGCACCAGTGGCTTCGCCCGACTTTGGGTCGCGAACAATCGCGCCGTTCGGCGGATCTGGAGTTTCGCGCGTGATCCCTGCCATCGCAAGCGCCTTCGAATTGACCCAGTAGGTATGTCCGTCATAGCCCTCGAGAAAAACGGGACGGCTGGGAAAAATCTCGTCCAGATACTTCTTATGTGGCAGTGCCTCGGAGCCGAACATGGCATAGTTCCAGCCGCGGCCGAGAATCCAGTCGTCTCCCGGATGTTTGTCGGCGTATTCGCGCAATCTTTTTTGGATGTCAACCGCGTCCGTGGCGCCTTCCAAATTCACACGGCCCAGGCTCAAGGAGCCGTCCATGAAATGGATGTGGGAATCGACGAAACCAGGGAGGACGAGCTTGCCGGCGGCGTCGATGACTTTGGTGCCGGCGCTGCGCAACTTTTCGATTTCCGCATCGCTCCCGACTGCGACGATCTTCGCGCCGCGAATGGCCACGGCCTGCGCCCACGGCTGTTTTGCGTTTTCCGTGTAGACGCGGCCGTGAAGCACGATCGTGTCGGCGGGAGCGGTGTTTGCGCTTTGTGCTTGCGAGAGGAGGGAAGCGCCAAGCATCAGCGCCAGGGTTTGGAGAACGAGCCGAAGGGCGTACTTTTTCATTGGCACTCTTTCCTTGGAATCAGAATGTTGGCGGCGTGTTGATCCAAAGCAGCCAGGTTTCCTTCCGCCCCGGGTTCCTCCAGCGATGCGGAGTCGAGCTTTCGAAATAAAGACTGTCGCCAGGTTTCAAGCGGTAGTGTTCTTTGCGGTCCAGCCAGATTTCAAAATCACCACGAAGGATGTGCAGGAATTCTTCGCCCTCGTGCGAATAGGATTCGCCGCTGCCGCCGCCGGGTTTGACGCGGAAGAGATGCGGTTCCATCGCCGTATTGCCCCAGGCGAGCAATTCCATGCGGACGTCAGGTGTCGTCTCCAGGATTTTTCGCTGCGCTGGGCGAACGAGCCGGGGGTGTTCCCCGGCGGTTTCGAAAAGCGAGAGGATGTTGGTGCGATAGAAGCGGGCAATGCGGCGGAGCGTGGCGATCGAGGAGCGCATCTGGCCGCGCTCGAGGCCGCTGAGGAATCCCACGGATACGCCGGTGGCGCGCGCTACCTGCGCGAGGGAGAGTCCCCGGCGCGTTCGCAGGCGCCGGAAACGCTGACCGGGATGCGCCTGAACTTCCGAAGTGGGAGAAACGACGCCCTGGCGTTTCAACACATGAACGATGGCCGCAGGATTGAGGCCGCGAGCGCGGCGGAGAAAAATCGCGCGCTGGAGCAAGCGCACATCCGCTTCGGTATAAAGACGGTAGCGGCTCTCCGTGCGCAGAGGCGTGACGAGGCCGAGGGCCTCCCAGGCACGCAGCGCGGAAGAAGAAATCCCCACGCGGCGCGCGACTTCGCTGATGCGCAAGTGACGGCGCGCCCCTAGCTTCGCCGATGCGGTGGATAAATTCTTTCTGCTTGACACAAGTCCCGGCTTTCTCTAAGTTTACTGGATTATAGTAAGGTTTCAGGGACGTAGCAACCTCGAAGAATTAGAGAGTGAAAAAATTATTCACGGCAAGGGGTGAGGTCATGAAGGTAGACGCATGGTTTCGGCAGGTTCTTACGGCCGCCCTGGTTGCGGCCGCAATTCTCTTCGCGGTGCCTTTGGCGAACGCGCAGAGCACCGGCGGTCGCATTCGCGGCTCGGTCGTGGACCCCAGCGGCGCGGCGATTGCCGCCGCCAAGGTCTCTATCATTAATGAGGCTACGCATGCAACGCGAGATGCGGAGGCGGGCCCCAATGGGGAATACATTTTCCTCGAGATTCCTGTGGGAACCTACGAAGTCGACGCGCAGTCGACAGGCTTCAAGAAGTATGTCCGCAAAGGAATTGTTCTCAACTTGAATGAGGTTGTGAACTTGGACATAACACTGCAGGTTGGAACGGCCGTGGAAACGGTCGAAGTGAGCGGCGCGGCCCCCCTCGTAGACACCACCTCCACGCAACTGGGCACGGTGGTCAATGAGAGGTCAGTGAGCCAATTACCGCTGGCGCAGCGGAACACTTACCAGTTGCTCCAACTGCAGCCGGGCGTGCAGTCGCAAGTGGGCCTGGACACCGTTTATGGCAGCGATCGCGCGGGCGTGGTGAGCGTGAACGGCGGGCGCGGGCGCGACAATAATTTCACGGTCAACGGCGGAGACGGAAACGATCAGTTCGCTGGTTTGCCCGCGATTCAGCCATCTCCGGACGCCATCGAAGAATTCCGGGTGTTGACCAATACCTTTGATGCCGAGTACGGCCGGAATTCCGGCGCGATCGTGAACGTGGTGACCAAGTCCGGCAGCAATGACGTGCACGGCAATGTCTACGAGTTTTTCCGCAACCAGACGCTCAACGCCAAAGGTTTTTTCGATTCGGCAAAGCTCGATTACCTGCAGAATCAATTTGGCGCCACTCTGGGTGGACCCATCAAAAAGGACAGGACTTTCTTTTTTGTAACTTATGAGGGGGACCGCATTCGGCGAGGGACGTCATCAGACACGGTCACGGTGCCGACTCTAGCGGAACGCAAAGGGGATTTCAGCGAAGGAGGAAACGGTCAGTTCCAGGGAGCTTTGACGAGTGATTTCATAGCGACAACCCTAAATAATCGATGCGGGCTGGGGATACCTCTCCCGTCGACTCAACCCAGCGGCGATGTGGCTTGGTCGGCCATTTTTCCAAATCAGCAAATTCCACCCCAGTGCTTTGATCCAACCGCTGTGGACCTCTTTAAGCAGTTTGTGGCACCCGCGAATGTCGGCGACTCGCTGCTGCAAACTGTGCCTTTGGGTCACGAGCGGAGCAATCAGTTCACGGTGAAGATCGACCACGAACTGACCAACAATCAGCAACTATCGGGCTACTACTATTTCACACAACACTACCTGGCAAAACCATTCGCACGATTCCAGTCGGGCGGCGCAAACGTGCCGGATTTCGGCGATCTGACCGACGAACGAATCCAGCAACTGAACGTTAGTCACACCTGGAGACTCGGTTCGACGGCGGTGAACCAGGCGCGCTTCACGCTCTTCCGGGAAGGCCAGGGGACCTTTCTGCACCCGCAGCAGACAGCCTTGGTCCAGGGTTCCTGCAAGACGGTTCCCACAGCGGATTGCTTTGCGGTTCCACCCCCGGGGAACGTGGACCTTGGCATCCATCCAGAATTGGGGGCGAGCCGCGAAGGGGTGCCGTTCGTTAACATTTCCGGCGGATTCAATCTCGGCAACAATTTCGAAGGCGAATTGCCACAAATCGGAAATACGTATCAGTGGTCGGACAACTTCAGCAAGACGATCGGCCGGCATGATCTGAAATTCGGCGGGGATCTTCGTTACCAGCGGTTCGACCAAACGCTGTTCTTCGATATCAACGGCCAATACTTCTACTTCGGCGGAGGGCCTAACGACCCCAGTCTGCAGGTTACAGATCCGAACAACGGCACAACCACTCAGAACCTGTTTCCCAATTATTTCCTGGGACTTCCCGATGAATACGGTCAGGGTTCGGCGCAGCAAGAGCGCGTGCGCAGCAAGTCCGTCTATCTCTTTGCCCAGGATAGCTGGAAAATCAAGCCGAGCTTGACCTTGAATTATGGGCTGCGCTGGGAATTCAACGCGCCGCTGGCGGACGCCGGGCAAAAAGTTCAAACGTTCCGGCCCGGACAGCCAGACACCATCTTTCCTTGTGCCCTTAAGCCGGACAATCCCAGCAGCGTAAACCTGATCGCGCAATTCGGAGGGTCCACTGATTGTAGTCTCACCGGCCCGGGTTCATCCGTCTTCCCGTTGGGATTGGTTGTGCCTGGGGACAAAGGGATCCCCAACGCACTATCGCAATCCTATTACAAATCCTTCGCGCCAAGAATCGGACTCGCGTGGAGCCCCTCTGCGCGGGACGGTATTTTGTACAAGCTGTTTGGAGGCGCAGGCAAGACGAGCATCCGTGCAGGATTCGGCATGTTTTATAACCCGGTCGAACAACTGGTGCTCGAGCAGTTCAGCGCGGAACCGCCGTTCGGCGGCAGCACGTTCGTCTTCAACACGTTGTTTAACACGCCCTTCCTCAGCCAGGACGGATCGACAAGCTTTCCGAACCCTTTCCACGGAATTCTGAATCCGCCGCGCACTCAGCCGGTTGACTGGTCAGTCTTCCGGCCCATACTTTTGTTCGGACAGGCTGCCAAGAACCCGCGAACGCAATACGCGGAACAATACAACTTGACGATTCAGAGAGAAGTCGTCAAGAACATGGTGCTGCAGTTGTCCTACGTTGGCCGGCAAGGTCACCGTTTGCTTGCTTCGCAGGATTTGAATCCTGGGAATTCGCAATCGTGCCTCGACCTGAACACTATCGTCGGGGCGGGCACCTGCGGGCCGTTTTTTGCCGACAGTGCGTTCTCGTTCACTCTCCCCTTCGGCTCGGTATTCCACTTACCATATGCTCCCGGCCCGACGCCCGGCGGTCCGAACATCCCTTGCCCTATTACGAACGCTCCTGCTGCTTGTACCAGGACGGGTGCTGCAGGCGGTACTCCCATCAACCTGGTAGGGCTCCGGCCTTACTCTTCCCCACTGTGCGACCCGATTGGTAACACCGGCTGTCCGCCCGACGGTATCGATGTTTTCTCAAGCATCTTTACCCAAAACACCCTTGCCAATTCTTCTTATAACGCGTTCCAGGCGAGTTTGGAAAAGCGCTTCTCTCACGGTTTGCAATTTCAAGCGAGCTACACGTTTGGCAAGTCCATCGATATGGCCTCGACGTTCGAGAATCTGATCGACCCGGTGAATCCAAGCCGCGATCGGGCGCTTTCCCTTTTCGACGCCCGGCAGCGTTTCGTGTTCAGTTATTACTGGGAATTGCCCGTTCCCAAGTACGAGGGTTTCAAAGGGAAAGCGTTGAACGGCTGGGCTGTTTCCGGTATCACCACCTTCCAGAGCGGATTTCCAATCCGTATTACCTCTCAGGATGACACGGAACTGCAATCGAGCTTTGACTTCGAGACGCCCGGAGAGCCGAACTTGCTCGCGCCGTTCAAGAAGCTAAATCCGCGCGGGCCAGGAAACCTCGGATTCGATCCCAGCTCATTCAGTACCGGGTGTATCGATCCTGCTGACACCAGTAACCTTCAAGTGGTTTGCTCAAACGACCCGGGCGGCGTTGTGCTCGGCACCATCGGCAACGCGCCGCGCACGATCTGCTGCGGACCGGGTATCAACAATTGGGAAATTGGCTTCCAGAAGGTCACTCAACTCAACGAACGGTTCAAATTGGAGTTCCGCGGAGAGCTGTTCAATGCGTTCAACCATGCTCAGTTCTTCCAGCCGGATGGGAATACTACCGACGGCGCGGACTTTGGCCGCGTGAAACGGGCGCGCGATCCGCGGCTGATCCAGTTCGCTCTGAAGGTGTACTTCTAACGCGAATCCAGCGACCGCAGAAGAACTTGGGAGGCGCGGCTCGTGAGGGCTGCGCCTTCTCACGTCCGAAAAAGGTAAAATGAAAGAGCGATTGCGAACGGTTTTCCAGCTTGATACTGACTGCAGGGAATAGACCTGCTCTTACGGAGTACTCTCATGCACGACGCACTTCAGAAGGAAATCGCAACCTACGAAAAGCGGACACCGAAATCCGCCGCGGCGCACAAACGGGCGCTGCAACGCATCCCGCTTGGCGTGGCGAGCAATTACCGGCACTACGAGCCCTACCCCATTTTTGTGAAAGACGGAAAGGCCGGCAGGATTCACGATGTGGACGGCAACGAATACGTCGATCACAACCTTTGCTTCGGCGCGCTGATGGCCGGGCATTGCCATCCCGCGATCGTGAAGGCAGTCGAGCAGAAGCTGCATGAAGGAACGACCTTTGGCATGCCGCATGAACAGGAGTGGGAGCTTGCCGAGGAAATCTGCGCGCGGTATCCCGTAGACATGGTGCGGTTCGGTTCGAGCGGGACGGAAGTGACGATGCATGCCGTCCGCATCGCCCGCGCGGCGACGGGACGCGACAAAATTCTCAAGTTCGAAGGTTCTTACCACGGGCTGCATGACGCGGCTCTCGTCAGCGTCAAGCCCAAAGCCGAAGATTGGGGCGATGCAGATGCTCCCAATTCCGTTCCCGGCGGCGGCGGCATTCCAAAAGCTTCCCTCGCCAATGTAGTCGTCGCGAGCTTTAACAACCTCAGCAGCGTCGAGCGCCGCTTCCGCGAAAATCCTGGCCAGATCGCCGCGATCATTCTCGAGCCCATTTTGATGAACGTAGGGTTGTGCATGCCGCAGGCTGGTTTCCTGCAGGGGCTGCGGGATATTTGTACGAAAAACGGCGCGTTGCTGATCTTCGACGAGGTGAAGACTGGAGCGAAGCTTGCCTGGGGCGGCGCCAGCGAATTCTTTGGCGTGAAGCCGGACATGATCTGTCTGGCCAAATCCATCGGTGGCGGTCTACCGCTGGGTGCCTTCGGCGCGAGCCGCGCGGTAATGGACCTGATCAGTCAGCACAAGGTCTTTCACGGCGGGACGTATAACACCAACCGCGTTGCGATGGCCGCGGGTCTCGCGACGTTCCGCGAAGTGCTCACGCGCGAAAGTTACGCGCATGTCGGAAATCTAAGCAAGAAACTCACCGAGGGCTACCGTGCCATCGTGAAGAAATCAGGACTGCGGGCCTACGTCGCCAGCGCCGGCGTCAACGGTGCGTTGATGCTTTACTCGGAGGAAATTCGCAACTATCGCGACTGGACCAAAATCGACGTCGACCTCTGGCGCCATTACTGGTTTGCGATGGTCAATCGCGGCGTACTCGCCCAGCCCTACTGGTGGGATGAACAATGGACGATCTCCGTGCAGCACACCGAAGCGGACATCGACAAGCACCTTGCGGTATTCGAAGAAATCGCGCCCTCGCTCGCCAGCGCGCAACATGAGCGGGGCCTTGCTTTTGTCGGTGCGGCCGGACACTAGTCGGCGTCAGCAAGCGACCCAGGAGAGAAGATCGTTGCCGAACGAGGTCATCACAATACCCGCGGGGCCCGCGACGCAAGAAACACCGCACTTGCGGCGTGTTCTGGGAAGACGGGACCTCGTTCTGCTTTTTGTGGTCGCCGTCTTCAACTTAAATGTTGTTCCGTCGATCGCCGCCAACGGCGGCGTCACGGTCTGGTTGTGGATGATCTCGCTGATTCTTTTTTTCTGGCCGCAGGGCATTGCCGTGATCGAGCTCGCCCATCGCTACCCGGGAGAAGGCGGCGTCTACCTCTGGGCGAAGGAAGTTTTCGGCGACTTCCACGGCTTTCTCTCCGGCTGGTGCTACTGGACGAACAACATGATGTACGTTCCCAC
>Ga0137409_10008055_pt1 | contig 10781 bp, 8 predicted proteins | sample CZODoug1_16funga_FD_122059 | JGI IMG/M metagenome (GOLD analysis project Ga0137409, IMG submission 122059) | Vadose zone soil fungal communities from Angelo Coast Range Reserve, California, USA - CZODoug1_16fungal (Hybrid Assembly) | ecosystem: Environmental > Terrestrial > Soil > Vadose zone... | reverse complement strand
CAGGGGCCCGGCTTGATCGGCGCCCTGCTCGTCGGGCTCTCGGCGGCCAAGGCCCTGGCCTACGGTCGCCGGCTGCCGCTCGTACCCGTCGACCACTTGCTCGGGCACGTGGCGGCGCTGCGGCTCGCGCCGCTCGGCCTGGAGCCGCCGTTCGCGTGCGTTCTCGCGTCGGGCGGGCACACGCTCGTGCTGGACGTCGCCGACTACGCGGCTCCGGTGCGGCTCGGCGGCACGCGCGCCGACACCGCAAGAATTGCATCAGTGATGTGATATATCTTATCTGAGACTCGACGAATCTAATTTTGTGAAATGAGTCGGCTCAACAGTGCCTCGCCTCGTCTCAGGTCCTTCTCGATTGCAACCGACAGGCCAATCGGATCTTGAGCTTTGATCGCGGAAATTGCTTCGACATGAATTCGAATGGCGTCCTCTGGGACGGCGATCGTCGGATAGAGCAACCGAAACGTAGGGCCGACTCGAAGCCAAGCCGCCTGAATAAAGGAGAGAACCAGCGGCATTCTCGCAGCCGCATAGATCCGAAAATGAAATTCCCGGTTAGACCTGAAAGCCTGCCGGTAATCGCCTCGCGCATAATGTCCCGTCATGCGCTCAAGTGAGCGCTCCAAAGCCTTCGTGTCTTCGGCCGTCAATTGATCCGCTGCGATTTTCGCCGCCGTCGGCTCGAGCGCATGCCGGATACAATAAATTTCCCTGAATTGCCGAGATGAAAGCGTTGGAACCACGATCGTTCGCGGATTTCGAAGCTCCAATGCGCCTTCACTTACCAACCTCAACACCGCTTCACGCGCGGGAGTGAGACTGACACCAAGTTGAGCCGCCAGGGTTCGGGCAGCCAACCGGTCTCCTGGGACATAACCGCCTTCCATCAAACTCGCCGCAACGCGTTCGTACGCGGCTTCGGCGAGAGTCCCTGGCCGCTCCAAGATCTCCGATTCAGAGTCCGCGCGCCGCACAGCCTGGTTCGGCTTGGCCTGACGGGATCCGGCTGTTGTCAATGGCATAGGCTGTCCGATTTGGAACGAGGCAGCAACGACGATTCAACTCTTTCTCGGGATGTAACGCTCGCGGACTCACTACGCAATAGGCGTATCATGTACCCGCCGAATTTGCACCTTGTCTCAAGGCCAAGGCTCAAAGCCAAGGCTCAAGACCAAGGCTCCAAGTAGATCGACTACCCGCGCGAACGCAGCGAGGCTGTGGGTGACTTCCAGACAGGCCCACCCACCCTCGCAATCGACTCATGCCGCAGCGGTCGATGGGATCGAGGTGTCGGTCGAAAATATGTGACTGGCGCGCATCGCCTCAGGCATCTGAATTTGATCGGAAGAAGCAACGAACGGGGGGTTCGGATCTTGCGATCTGGAGCAACCATGCCTTTTGTTATCGAGTCCATCACACGCGTAGACGTGGAATATCAAGTCCTGACCGCAGCCAGCCCCGTCTCGATATGAGGCACCGCTTCGACCAGTTCGCGTGTGTAAGCGGTCTGTGGGTTATCGAACACCGCCCGGCTCTCACCCTGCTCGACGATGCAGCCGTTGCGCAGAACGATGGTGTGATCGCACATCATGCGAACCACATTGAGGTCGTGACTAACGAAGAGGAAGGCAAGGTTATCCTCGCGCCTCAACCTGTCCAGTAGTTGCAGCACCACCGCCTGCACCGAGACGTCGAGCGCGGCCGTCGGCTCATCCAGCACCAACAGCCGCGGCCGGCAGGCGATGGCGCGAGCGATGCCGATGCGGGCCTTCTGGCCGCCGGAGAGTTGATGCGGGAAGCGCGGCAAAAGCTCAGCCGGCAATCCCACTCGCCGCGCGCATTCCTCAACCCGCTGCCGCAGCGCATCGCCCGGGCGTATGCCCGCAAGTCGCAACAGCGGATGGGCGATGCAATCAAAGGCGGTGAAACGCGGATTCAGACTGTCGTTAGGATCTTGAAAGACGAGCTGGATTTCCTTTCGCACCGGCGAGCGGTGGAAATCCCGCGCGGCCAGATGGCCGATCGATTGCCCGTCGAACAGAATGACGCCTTCGCTGGGGTCGATCAAGCGGCAGATCATGCGCGACGTTGTGGTCTTCCCGGAGCCGGATTCGCCGACCAGCCCGACGCTCTGGCCGGCGGCCATGGTCATGGAAAAATCGGTCACCGCCGGCGAACCTCGATCGTAGCGCTTGGCAAGGTTCTGCACGTCCAGCAGCAGCGGCGTGCCCGGCGCCGGTGCCGGCCGGGGTTTGCACGCGGCAAGCATGGCGAGGTACTGACTTCTCTCCTCGTCCGTCACCAGGTCCTCGATACGCGATGTTGCCGTGGGCGACGCGGCCACCAAGCGCTTGGTGTAGACATGCCGCGGATTGCGGAAAAGGGTCTGCGGCGCAGCTTCCTCGACGAGGCGGCCCTGTTCCATCACCACGACGCGGCGACAATAGCGGGCCGCGAGGCCGAGATCATGCGTGATCAGAATCGTCGCCATCCCGCGTTCAGCCGCAATCCCGGCCAGCAGGTCCATCACCACCTTTTGCGTGGTGACGTCGAGGCCGGTCGTCGGCTCGTCCGCGATCAACAGCTTCGGGGCGCAGGAAATCGCGATGGCGATCATCACCCGCTGGCACATTCCGCCGGAGAGTTCGTGCGGATAGGCTGCCATGCGCTTTTCGGGATCGCGGATTTGAACCGCGCGCAACAGCTGCAGCGCCTCCTCGGCTGCTTGTTGCTTCGACATCCGCTTGTGGCTCTGGATCGCATCGGCGATCTGCTGGCCGATGGCGCGGATCGGGTTGAGCGCGGCACGCGGGTTCTGAAAGATCATCGAGATGGCGGCGCCGTGCAGCATGCGGAAGTCGCCATCCGATATTTTCGTGATGTCCTGCCCGCGAAACAGAATCCTGCCCGCCGTCACCCGTCCGGCCGCGTCAAGCAGCCGCGTGGTCGCAAAGCCGGTGACGGATTTGCCGGAACCGCTTTCGCCGACGAGTCCGAGCATTTCACCCTCATCGAGCGAGAGCGTCACCCCGCGCACTGCTTCGACAAGGCCGCGGCGTGTCGAGAACGTAACGTGCAGGTCCTCTATTCGCAGCAGCGGCTGGGTCATGTCCGCATGCGCGGATCGAGAATGTCCCGCATCCCATCGCCGAGCAGGTTGAAGCACAGCACGGCCAGCATCAACGCGAGTCCTGGAAATGCGACCAGCCACCATCTGCCGGTCGAAATGAAGCGTGCGCCTTCCGCGACCATGATGCCCCACTCCGGAGTCGGAGGCTTGACGCCGAGGCCGATAAAGGAGAGTCCGGCGGCGTTGAGAATGGCCCAACCAAGATTGAGCGACATCTGCACGGCCATGGCCGGAAGCACATTCGGCAGCAGGAAACGCAGCACCACCGAGATATGGCTTTCGCCGCTGGCGCGCGCCGCCTCCACCCAGCCGACATTGCGGCGGATGTTCACCTCCGCGCGCGCAAAGCGGATGTAGAATGGCAGATTGATCACGGCGGTTGCGATGACGATGTTCTCTACCCGGTTGCCGAGCGCCGCGACCATCGCCATGGCCAGCACGAATAGCGGGAAGGCCATCATCACATCGACGAAACGGCCGACAGTGCGATCCAGCCGACCGCCGGAATAGCCGCAGAACGCACCGATGACTGCCCCAAGCACGAACGAGATGCCCACGGCCGAAACGGCGATGACGAGATCTAATCGTGTCGCAACGATCAGCCGGCTGAACGTATCGCGGCCGAGCTGGTCGGTGCCGGCGAGATGCGCAGCACTTGGCGGCATCAGCGCCTGCGACACATTCGAGACGATCGGATCATAGGGCACGATCTGCGGCCCAAAGACGGCGATGAGGATCAGAAGGACGACACCGGCCGCGGCGATTGCGGTCAGCGGGTTGCCGCGCAGGATCCAGGCCGCGTGACGAAGCGTCGTGCCAGTCATCCCATCGACGCCCGCGGGTCGGCGATCCCGTAGAGAATGTCGACGAGCAGATTGACCGCAACGAACACACTCGCCATCAGCAACACGAAGCCCTGGACGGGCGCATAGTCGGACGACAGCAGCGCATCCAGCGCATAGGAGGCGACGCCTGGCCAGGAATAGACCTTCTCCACCAGCACATTGGCCCCGAGCATGGTCGAGAATACGATGCCTGCGATGGTGATGACCGGCAGGATCGCGTTGCGCAACGCATAGGTCACGACAATGCGCCACCAGGAAAGCCCGACCGAGCGCGCGGTGCGTACGAAATCGCTGCCGAGCGAGACCAGCATCGACGCCCGCGTGATTCGCGCCAGGGGCGCGATCACGAACAATGCCATGGTCACTGCCGGCAGGGTTAACTGTCGGAAAGCCGCCCACCAGCCGTCGATGTCCCCCGCCAATACGAAGTCGATCATCAGGAAGCCGGTTCGCGGTGGCGGCAACGAGGTAAAGACATCGAGACGCCCGGTCGGATCTGGTGCGACGCCGAGCAGGTAGTAGAAGACGTAGATCAGCAAAAGACCCGAAACAAAGGTTGGGACGCAGACGCCCAGCGCACAGAACAATCGCACACCATGGTCTATGACGGAGCCCGACTTCAACGCCGCCACCACGCCGAGAGGAATCGCCGATACAAGCGCAATCAGCAGTGCGGTGAAGGTGAGTTCCAGCGAGGCCGGCAACCGATCGCGCAGATCAGTCGTGACCGGCTGCCCGGTCATGATCGACCGGCCAAGATTGCCGCGGCCGACATCATAGAGATAAAGCAGCAATTGGGTTGGTACCGGCTTGTCGAGTCCCATTTGCTTGCGGATAATAGCGATTTCCTCCTTGCCGGCATTTGGACCGGAGGCAAAGAACACCGCGGGATCGCCTGGCAGCACCCGCATCAGCAGGAACGTAAAGACCAGCACACCGAACAGTGCAGGCAGGGAAGACAGGAACCGCCTTCCCGCCCATATCATCGTTGCGCCAAAGCTCTTCATGAAGACCCGGCCGGTTACTTGCGGTTGAGGTCGCGATAATCGACCTGACGGTGAAACTGGTAAGTGTAACCGTCGATCGATGTCGCCATCACCGCATCCTGATTGGGCTGCCAGAGCGGAATCTGCGGCATCTCGGCGAAATGGATCGCGTTGAGCTTCTTGCCGTATTCGTCGTATTTGGCCTTGTCGGGTTCGAATCGAGCTTCCTGTGCGATGGCCGTCAGCTCTGTATTTTTGATGCTGCTGTAATTCCAGCGCTGCTCGCCGGTATAGAAATTGCGGTAGAAATAGTCGGTCGAGGGCAGCCAGGCGACAATGCCTTCGGTGAAGAAAGGCAGCTTCTTCTCGTTGATCTGCGTCGACATCTGCGCATCAGGCAATTTCTGAATATCGACCTTGATGCCGATCTTGGCGAGGGATTCCTTGACCAGAGCCGACATCGGTTCGGCGGTCGAAGCCTGGCCGACATTGAAGCTGAACGTGGTCGAGAAACCGTCCGGCAAGCCCGCAGCCTTGAGATATTCCTTCGCCTTGTCGAGGTCCAATTTGACCGGCTGCTGGAACGGATAGGCACTGGTTGTCGGTTTGCCATCTGCCCACATCGCGCCGAACAGCGGCGTGCCGCGGCCGAACAGAGCCGCCTTGAACATGTCATCGTAAGGCAGCGCATAGGCGATGGCGCGGCGTACATTGGCGTTGTCGAAGGGCGGAATCTGGTTGTTCATCGAAATGAAGGTCACAGCATTGTATTGCGGCGTCGAGACCACCTTGAGAGTGCCTTTGCCCTCCAGGGACTGGACATCGCTGGCCTGAAGATCAATCACCAGATCGGCATCGCCGCGCTCGACCAGGTTGGCGCGTGTCGCCGGCTCCGGCACGGATTGCACAATGACCCGCTTGAAGAAAGCGGACTTCTCCGGCGAGCCGCGATTCCAGGCGTCGTTGCGCTTCATGACCACCTGTTCGCCCGGCTTGAAGCTTTCGATGATGTAGGCGCCGCTCCCGGCCGTGTGCTCCTTGAGCCAGGCGATCGCCCAAGGATCTTCCGCCGTCGCATTCGCCTTCGCAACCTTGGAGTTGATGATGATCGGGTAGACGGTGGCCAGATTGGGCAAAGCGAGCTTGTCGGCTTTCGGCAGCGTCACCTCGAAGGTCAGCGGATCGATTACCTTGAACTGGTCGGCGCTCGTCATCGACCCCGTGAGCAGCTGAGCCTTGCCGAGTACCGGCGCCGTCACGGCACGGTCGAGCGACCACTTGACGTCTTCAGCGGTGACCGGCGCACCATCCTGAAACTTGGCATCCTTGCGCAAATGAAATGTGATTTTCATTGCGTCGGGGCTAACGTCATAGGATTCCGCGAGCTCACCGGTGATTTTGTCGAGATCGAACACCCACCTTCCGTTGAGTTGCTTGCGGCCAAATGAAACCAGTCGATCGTATGTACCGAGACTCACCGCGAAAGCCTCGCGGGTCGTGCCTGGCACATTCGGATCAAGCGTGTTGACGGACGCGCCGGTGACATACCGCAGTGTCTCGGCGCGAGTTTGCGCCCAAACCGGCCCCGCGGCGAGCCAAAGCGCAAGAACAGCAACCGCGCTGAACATAGGCCTGCAATACATAACTCGCATTCTTCAATCCCCTGAATTCAACAAGGAAGCCCGCCTGAGAAGAGCCCTCAGGATCGCGTGAAATCTCAAGCAAGTAACGCGCCAACCAAGGCTCCGATGGCCACCACAAGCGCCCACGCCGGAGCATTCTCATGCCTGTTATGCCGATTCCGATTATCCGCGTTCCTCTTGTGTTTGCCGCAAGATAATCGCCTGCGGCACGTCGTATGCCTTGAAGGAGTTCCAGTGTCGCTCCAGGTCAGCGCGGAACAATCCGCGGGTCAGACCGTGCACCAGCTTGGGTATGGCGGTGGTCATGGCGTTGATCGATGAGCCGGACGGCCCGAAACTCATGGTGGAAGCAAATGCAAACAGGTGAATGTTGGAAATCCAGGGCGTCTGTCCCGGCACGCGCTCCGTGAAAGTGTAGTCATCGGCGAGATAGGGGAAACGGCCTAGCCGCGCGCTGCGCTCGTCTTCCGGCGGCTGGTAACGGTCGGCCCAGGTTGCGATGTTACCTGCGAAGTTCCTTAATTCGCTTCGCTCGGCAAAATCGATGTGGGTGCCTGCGGCGCAGATGACGAAGTCCGCCGCGACGATCCCGTGAGGCGTCTGTAATTCGACCCCGTTGCCCAGCTCTTGAGCAGCCTCGACTGGCATACCCTCGTGCAGGTGAAAATTGGCGAAGCGCGCGCAGCGGTCGTAGGTCGCCTGCGGAAATCCCTCCCGCATATCGAGGATGGCGCGCATGAAACGCCAGCGCCAGGCGTCGTCCAGATCGCTAAAATGCCGCAGAAAACCGCGGAAGGTCAGCCAACGATAGGGCTGCACCAACTGAATTTCCGCACGCCTGCAAAGCAGATGCACCTCAGCCGCGCCGCGCTCAAGCGCCGTCGCCGCATTGTCGAAGGCGGTCGCGCCGGCGCCGATCACGGCAACCTTCCTGCCGCGCAGTGTTTCGAAGTCGATGGGCTCCGATGCGCGCGCCAATACGCTGGCTGGCAGATGGCGCAAGGGCTCAGGGATGGTCCAGTTACCCATCGCTTCCTGACCGGTCGCCAGGACGATCTTGCGCGCGTAAAGCGTTTCGACGGCGCCCGCACTCGTCACCGTGGCGGCGAGCAGTCCATCCACCGCTGGAGCGATCTCCAATAGCTCGCAGCCATTGCGCACCGCCACGCCCACAACGCGCCGCAGCCAGAGTAGATACTCAGCCCAGAGGTCGCGCGGGATCAAACCAAGATTCTGCCAATGCTCCTTCCCGAAGCGCGCTTCGTGCCACGACTGGTAGGTGAGACAGGGAATGTCGAGATCGGGACCGGTGAAATGCTTCGGGCTGCGCAGCGAAGGCATGCGGGCATAAGCGAGCCACGGGCCTTCCCGCCCCTCCTCGGCCTTGTCCAAAACGAGGACGTTGGTGACCTGGGAGCGCATCAGGCCGAAGGCGGCAGCAACGCCGGATTGACCCGCTCCAACGATGAGCACGTCCAATGCGGGCTTGGCATCCGGTCCTGGTAACGGCTTCAGCCAAGCGGCGTCCGGGTGCGCCGTTTTGGCAAGATCGGCACGAACCTGAGCTTCAAGGGCGATCAGAGCGCTGCTCATGCCGCAAGCCAACCGCCATCCACTACCATGACGGTCCCGGTCGTGAACGACGATGCATCGCTGGCAAGGTGCAGCGCGGTCTCGGCGACTTCCTCGGCCTTGCCGAAGCGCTTCATGGCATGGCGGTTACGCGACACTTCACGAACCTGCTCCAGATCGGCATGACGAGCGAAACTGCGCCGAAGCATGGGGGTGTCGATAGCGCCGGGCGCAATGGCATTGACGCGAATGCCATCGGGCGAGAAATCCACCGCCATTGTCCGGGTCAGGCTGACGATCGCGCCCTTGGCGGCGATATAGGCGCTGTTGCCCCTCCCGCCGGCGATCGCGAGTTGCGAAGCAAGCGTGATAATCGAGCCTTTGCGCTGCCGCTGCATCACCGGCACCGCCGCACGCGCCCAAAGCCAGGTGCCGCCAACATTGGTGCGGAAGACCGCGTCCCAATCGGCGGGATCAGTCGTCAGCACCGTGCCGCCACAGGAAAATCCGGCAGCCGTCACCAGCACATCGAGCCGGCCGTGGCGCGACGCAATCTCGGCAACCGCGGCTTTTGCGAATTCCGCGTCACCGACATCGCCCACATGCACCGATCCGTCGCCCTTCGCGTCGCGGATGATGGCGATCGTTTCCTGCAGTCCCGCGCTATCGCGATCGACCAGCGCGACAAACGCACCTTCATTTGCGAACAACAGCGCGGTGGCGCGGCCGATGCCGGAACCGGCCCCGGTGACGATCGCGGTCCGCCCCTTCAGTCGCATGCTATAGCCCTCCCTGATGCTGCATCCACCAATTGCTCAGATCGACCGCGGACTCGGCACAGCCGAAGCGTGCGCGCCAGCCAAACTCCTGCTCCAGACGCGAAATCGACAGCGGCGCGCGGTCGGTCGGACCGTGAAGATCGATGGTTGGCGTCTCGCCAGTTTCGGCGAGACGGCAGACGAAACCGGGATGTAGCTTGGCCAGATTCTGTCCCCATTGCAGCGCCGACCATTCGCGTCCGGTCGAAATGTTGTAGAGGAGATGTTTCGGCTTCGGTGCTTCGATCAACAACGTCACGGCGTCCGCGACATCCGAGGAGTAGATCCAGTCCTTGACACCCGGACGCGGCAGAACAGCTTCGCCATGCTGACGAATGGTGGCAAGGATCTGTGCTTGCGGACTGAGCGTGTCGCGCACCCCGGTCGCCCTTTCCCATCTTCCGAAGACGCCGCTCAGCCGCACACTGACGATATCGAGGTGCCAGAGCGAAGCCAAACGCGCGGCAACTCTCTCGGAAGCAAATTTGCTGATGGCATACAGCGACACGGGATCGCAGGCCGTCTCTTCGTCAAGCAGGGCGTGCCGCGAGCCGGCAGCGCCATAGGCTGCGGCGGATGACAGATTAATGATCCGCACCACGCCGCTGCGCCGCGCTGCGACCAGAACCGGTAACTGAGCCAGCAGATTGACCTGCATGATCAATTCAGGATCCGCCGCATCGCGCGCGGGGCCGGCGGTGATCGCCGCCCCAAGTACGATCGCGTCATGGCCGCCTGCGACAACGTCCATGACAGCTTGCCGATCGGTGACGTCGCCCTGAACGACAGTCAGCGCTTCCCCGTAGCCAGCGAAATCGTGTTGCGCGGCGGCGGGCAAGTTCGCACGATCGAATAGGGTGACGGCGTGCCCGCGCGCCAGCAGGGCGGCGGCGATATTGAGCCCGACAAAGCCGGTGCCGCCGAAGATCAGGACTTTCATGTCCCGACCCCGGCACCTGTCGCGATGAGCAGCGACGACAATCGCCATCGATCCATCTGCCGATAGTGCGATAAAATACTCACAGCAGGGTCGCGCCGAAATTCAGTTCCGGGTCCATATCCGGCACCAGACGCCCGGTTGGTTTCGCCGCCTCGCCTCCCGTGCGGGCGAGGAAGCGGCCGGAGCCAGGCTCGGCCGAACGCTTGCCATCCGCGACGATCACGCGTCCGCGCGACAGCACCGTGACCGGCCAGCCGCGCAGCTTGCGGCCGGCATAGGGCGTATAGCCGGCAAGGTCGTGCATCATGGCGTCGGTCAGCGTGACCTCGCGCGCCGGGTCCCAGATCGCGATATCGGCGTCGGCACCGACAGCGATAGAACCCTTGCGCGGATGCAGGTTATAGATCTTGGCAGGCGCGGTCGCCGTCAACTCGACGAATTTTTCCAGCCCGAGGCGGCCCTTTGACACCATCGCGTCGAACAGCAGCGGCAGGCGCACTTCGAGCCCTGGAAGGCCGTTCGCTACCTGCTTGAAGTTGGGATTGGCGCCGGCGCGCAATTTGCCGGTCTCGTCGAAACGATACGGGGCGTGGTCGGACGAGACGGTCTGGAGATCGCCCAGCGCCAGGGCCTGCCACAGCGCCTCCTGATCGGAGGCGCGGCGCGGCGGCGGGCTGCACATCCATTTGGCGCCTTCCACGCCAGGCTTGTCGAGATCGTCGGCGGTGAGGAAAAGATATTGCGGGCAGGTCTCCGCGAAGACCTTGAGGCCCTGCCCGCGCGCATCGCGGATCACCTTGGCGCCTTCCGCCGTCGAGACGTGAAAGATCATGATCGGCTGATCGAT
>Ga0137409_10008054_pt1 | contig 10781 bp, 8 predicted proteins | sample CZODoug1_16funga_FD_122059 | JGI IMG/M metagenome (GOLD analysis project Ga0137409, IMG submission 122059) | Vadose zone soil fungal communities from Angelo Coast Range Reserve, California, USA - CZODoug1_16fungal (Hybrid Assembly) | ecosystem: Environmental > Terrestrial > Soil > Vadose zone... | reverse complement strand
CAGTGTTGAGAATGCCGTCGTGATGGCGAGGAAGACGCCGCTCGGCCCAAACCCGAACCGCACCGCGAGCGCCCACGCCAGCGGGATCTCCCACAGCCAGAAGCAACACAGGTTCAGCCACGTGGGTGTCCACGTGTCGCCGGCCCCGTTGAAGGACTGCGTCAGCACCATTCCCCACGCGTAGAACAGGTAGCCGCAGCTCACGATCCGCAGACACGATGCCGCCACCGGCGCGACCACTGGATCGTGCGTGAAGATTGACACGATCGGCCCCGCGAGTAATACGAACACCAGTCCAACGCTGCCCAGGAAATACATGTTGTAGAGGCCGGCGATCCAGACCGCCCGTTCGGCGCGCTCGGGTTTCCCGGCGCCGAGGCCCTGGCCCACCATCGTCGCCGCCGCGTTGGCGAGCCCCCATGACGGTAGCAGCGCGAAGACGATGATCCGTACGCCAATCGTGTAGCCCGCGACGGCCTCCGCGCCGAACGTTGAGATGATCCGGACCAAGCCAATCCAGCTCGCCGTGCCGACGAGCACCTGGAACGTGCCCGTGCCCGAGAGTCGCAGCAGCGTCCGCATCACAGCGGGCCGGAGCTGCAGCTGATCGCGGTGGATCACGATGCGTCCATCGCGCCGCATCAACCGGTAGATCTGGTACAGGACGCCTGTGCCGCGGCCGATCGTGGTGGCGATCGCCGCGCCCTGCACGCCGAGCTGCGGGAAGGGGCCGAGGCCGAAGATCAGGCACGGCCCGAGGAGGATGTTGATCCAGTTGGCGAGCCACAGAACGCGCATCGCGATCGCGGCGTCGCCGGCGCCGCGGAACGTCGCGTTGATCAGGAAGAGCAACAGGATCACGGCATTGCCGCCGAGCATCACGCGCGTATAACCCGACCCGACGGCGATGACCTCGGGTGACGCGCCCATCACGCCGAGCAGGCGGGGCGCGAACACCGCGCCCAGCGTGCCGGTCACCGCCGCGACCATCAACCCCAACGCGATGCCCTGCACCGCCGCCTCGGCGGCGCCCGCGGGGTCCTTCTCGCCGATGCGGCGCGCCACCATCGCGCCCACGCCGATCGAGAGTCCCATCGCGGCGGTGTAGACGAGCGCGAGCATCGACTCCGTCAAACCCACCGTGGCGACGGCGTCGGCCCCGAGGTGCGCCACCCAGAAAACGTCCACCACGGCGAACACCGACTCCATCACCATCTCCATCACCATGGGAACGGCGAGGAGGATGATCGCTCGGCCGATGGGGCCGGCGGTGTAGTCGTGATGGGTGCCGCGTAGCGCTTCGCCGACCGTGGCCCACCAGCCGTGACTCTGCTCGGCCTCCGTCACGTGATCGCCCCCGTGCGAGCCTCGTGGGCGACCGGGTTGTGCCAGCCGCCGTCCGCCGCGATGAGCGCGTCCGCTGCTCTGGGCCCCCAAGTGCCGGACTTATACGGACGAACCCGGGAGTGGGTCTTGAGGACGTGATCGACCGCGGCCCAAGCCGCCTCCACGGCGTCCTCGCGAGTGAACAGAGAGCCGTCGCCGGCCATGGCGTCGCCGAGCAGCCGCTCGTAGGGCGCCTCCTCTCCCGGTTGCTCCTCCATTAGGTAGAGCTCTCCCTGATCGCCGATAAAATCCTTCCCGGCACGCTTGACACGGGCAGCGAGGGCGACCGCCGAGTTCGGCGAGACGCGGAAGCGCAGGTAGTTGGCGCGACCGCGCGCCGGCACAGAGTCCGCAAAGAGACGCTGCGGCGGCGGCTTGAGCTGGACGAGTACCTCGACCGCCGTCTCGGCCAGCGACTTGCCGGAGCGGAGGTACCAGGGCACGCCGTCCCAGCGCCCGGAGTCGATGAACAACCGCAGGGCACAGAATGTCTCGACGTCCGAATTCCGCGCGACGTGCGGTTCCTTGCGGTAGCCGGCATACTGGCCCCGGACCACGTCGGCCGTCTTCAGCGGGCGCATGGCCCGGAAGACCGCCGCCTTTGCGTCGTGTACCGCGTCGAATCCCCGATGCGCCGGTGGCTCCATGGCCAACAGGGCGACGATCTGAAACAGGTGGTTCTGGATCACGTCCCGCAGACAGCCGGCAGTCTCGTAAAACGCTCCGCGCCCGTCCACACCAAACCGTTCGGCGAGAGTCACCTGGACACTCGCGACGTAGTTGCGATTCCAGATCGGCTCCAGAAAAGAATTGGCGAAGCGAAAGTACAGCATGTTCATGATCGCTTCCTTCCCGAGGAAGTGATCGATGCGGAAGATGGCCTCCTCCGGGAAGACGGATCGGGCGACGCGATTGAGCTCCCGCGCAGAGGCCAGGTCCCGACCGAACGGCTTTTCGACGATCACGCGCGCATGCTCGGCCAACCCGGCGGCGCCAAGTCCTTCGATCACCGTTTCGAACAACGTAGGCGGGATCGCGAGGTAGTGCGCGGGGCGCCGAGCCTTCTTGAGCGCTTGCTTGAGCGCCCTGAAGGTCCCGGGGTCGTTGTAGTCGCCGCTCACATAGCGGAGCGAGGAGAGCAAATGGCGCAGAGCCCGCCGATCATCGATTGGGCCTGCACTCCGTATCGCGTCCGTTGCCCGCGCGCGGAGCTGCGCCAAGGTCAACGGTCGAGACGCAACGCCAACCACCGGGACCTTGAGGACACCGCGCCGGGCCATCGCGTACAGCGCCGGGAAGATCATCTTGTGGGCGAGATCGCCGGTCACGCCGAACAGGACCAGCGCGTCTGACTGCTTCATCCGCGGGCCTCGAGGCCCCGCGCGGCCGCCGCGTCGAGGAGCCAGAGCACGCGCCCGCCCGCCGGCGTGATGAGCTGAGCCGGCAGCTCCTGGGGTCGGCGCGGTCCCTCGAGCACGCGGTGCACGATCGCGGCCTTCCCTTCTCCCGAGACCAAGAACAGGATCTCAGCTGCTGCGTTGATGAGGACCGGCGTGAGCGTGACTCGCCATTGCGACGCGGCTACGTGATAGCGCGCAACCACCCACGCCTCGCCGTCGGGGACATCGACGGCGCCGGGGAACAGCGACGCCGTATGCCCATCATCGCCCAGGCCGAGGAGGACGAGGTCTATGCGGCCTCCGGGTGCCTCGCGCGGCGCTCCGCTCGGTGTCCGGAGCACAGTGCGGAGCGACCGCTCGTACGCCTGCGCCGCTACGGCGGGGACATCTTCGCCGTGCATCCTGTGCACGTTCTCCGCGTGAATCGACACGTGATCGAGCAGCGCCTCGCGCGCCATGCGATAGTTGCTCGCCGCCTGGTCCGGCGCGACACAACGCTCGTCACCCCAGAGGACTTGCACCCGCGACCAGGGCACCGTCGAGGCGTACGGTGGAGCTGCCAGGCGCGCGTACAGGCCCCGAGGCGTCGCGCCGCCGGAAAGTGCTACCACGAACTCACCGTGCTCCCGGACCGCGTCGCTGGCCGCCCGGGCGAATCTCTGAGCTGCGTCCTCGGCGAGCGCCTCGGCTGTTGGAAGCACGATGTGGGGAATCGTTGATGGCATAGGCCGCCATCAAGTTATCGCGAGCTGCGTAGAGTTGAACCACCTCAGCCTGTCACCCGCTCCACATCAGCGCGACGCCGGACGAACCCTGCCGACAAGCACCGTCACATTGTCCGTCCCGCCACGCTCGTTCGCCAAACGCACGAGATCGCGGCACACCTGCTCCGACGATTGCAGCGTGCGGAGTCGCTCGGCGATCTCGTCCTCGGTCACGTGTTTGGTGAGGCCGTCCGTGCACAGGAGCACGACGTCGTCGCGCCGAGTGTCGGTGGCGAACGTCTGCGGCGTCGCTTCGCGGCCTCCCAAGGCGCTCGCCAACACGTTGCTGAAGGGGGACCGTTGGGCCTCGGACGGGCGCATGGCTCCCGCTCGCACCAGATCTTCGGCGACTGTCTGGTCGCGGGTCAGCCGTTCCAGCCGCCCGTCCCGCAGGCGGAAGCCCCTGGAATCGCCGAGGTGAATGACGTAGGCGCGAGGCCACAGCGCGAATACCATCGTGAGGGTTGTTGCCCCGCCCTTGCCACCGTACTCGCGTTGGCCGGCTTCCAGCAGCACGTCATGCGTCTCCAGCACCGCGCGCTCGAGCTGTAACAGGAACTCCGCCTCCCGATCGGAGTCGAGGCGGCGATAGAGGTCGGTCAGATGCGTCACGTAGTGGGCGATGGCCCGGATCACCGTGCCGCTCGCCTGCGCGCCGTCGGGCCGCCCACCGACGCCATCCGCCACCAAGAAGACAAACCCGCGCGATTCCGTGATCAGCGGCGTCAGGTCATCGGGCGGGATGCTCGACTGGTGAACGCGGAGCAGCTTGTGGAGGCTCGCGATGAGGAACTGGTCTTGGTTGTCGCGACGCACGCGTCCGGGGTCGGTGAGACCGAAGACGTCGATGTCGGCGGTCGCCGGTCGTGGCTCGGCACTCTGCTCAGTAGCCTTCGGCGAGCCGGACATGCGCGTCTCCCCTGGGTGGAACCGAGCAAACGTGCGGGCACGATAAAGCCCCGTCAACCGTGTAACCGGTTGACGGGGCTTTTCTTTCACCGCTTCACTGCTTGAGTGCGAGCACCGTGGCGAGCCACGTGCGCGGCGTTGAGTTGAAGAACCAAGTCCATTGCGGATCGACGGTACCCGCGCTTCCGTGCACCGCGTACGCCGCGTCGCTTTTGATGGACGCGTCAGATCCCGTGCCGAAGGCCGTGAATCCCGACGGGCCATCGAGACCGACCAGACCGTTCGACAACGTGGTGGTATAGGCCAGTGCGCCCGTCGCGATGCTGATCGATCCGGGATCGGCTACGGTGATGCCCGAGCCCGAACCCGTGGTTGACTGGTGCGCGCCGAGCGCGGCGGCGAATGTCGGCGCCACGCCGCTGTACGCGGTGATCGTGATCCCGCCGGTCACCGAGTCCGAGAGGTTCGCCCGCACCACGTAGATGTCGCCCGTGCCGGCGTCCTCGAAGCCCTGCACGTTGGTCGCGATGTACGTGGCCATCGAGATCCCGTCCGCGGTAACGTACTCGACCAAGTGGTACGTGTTGCCGAGGGGCGGGTATCCAACCGCCGAGATGTGGTCGGTCACGGAATCGATGATGTTCGTCGAGCCAACCCAGTAGAACGTGGCCACGATCGCATCACCCACGTGCGGGTTGGTGGGGTTGAACCCCTTGATCAGGATTCTCCCGCTCTCGTTGAACGTGCCGTTCGACTGATCGAGCGCGACGGGCTGCGGTGGCGGCGCGCGCTTGAGCGCGAACGTCGTGGCGAGCCATGGGCGCGTCTGGTTGTCGAAGAACCACGTCCAGGCGGGATTAACGGTACCCGCGCTTGCCTGCACCGCGTAGGCCTGGTCGTTCTTGATGAGGTCGTCCGACCCTTGGCCGATACTTCTGTAGGTCTGGGGTGGCTCCAGGCCGCCGAACGTGCCTGAGGACGTCACCGTAAAGACCAGCGCATCGGCGTCCGCCGCGATCGAGCCGGCTTGGGCGGTCGTGATGCCCGAGCCCGAGCCAGAGCTCGAACGGTGTTCGCCCAGTGCCACGGCGAAGTCGTCCTGAACCCCCGTCCACGCTGAGATTGACACGCCGCCGTCGGTGACCGAATCCGACATGTACGCCGCGACCGCCAAGATGTCGCTCTCGCCAGGGTCCGTGTTAGGGTCGGGAAAGTCCTGGACGTTGGTGGCGACGTATGTGGCCATCGAGTACCCGCCGGATGTGACGTATTCGACGAGGTGATACTGGTTGCCGACCGGCGTGTACGGGGTGGTGGTCAGCACGTCGGTGACGGAGTCGATGATGTTCGTCGAGCCGAGCCAGAAGAAGGTGGCGACCACCGCATCGCCGTGGTGCGGGTTCGTGTGGTTGAACCCCTTGACGAGCAACGTCCCCGTTTCCCGCATCGCGCCGTTCACCTGGTTCTTGGTGATGCCGTTCGCCGAGTAGGAGAACAGGGGAGTGCCGGGCCCGCCCCGTTCGGGGATGGGCGGATTGACCGCGTCCCTACAGGCCGCGGCCAGCACCGCGGCTCCCATGAGCGCTGCGACTGTCGTTTGTCTCAGCATGACGCCGCCTCCCTGTTGTATGTGCGGTGGCGGTTTTGGCAAAGTTCGGACCAAAGCGAGAATCGTACGAGCGGACGCCGCCGCGGCAGAGACAGGCTTGGTATTGGAACGGGTGACCGGTGGAGTGGTGGTCGCGGCCGCGCCTCAGGAGCGTCGCGCACCCAACAACATGACGCAACACAGGGCGTCGCACTCTAGCGGGTTTGAGAAGGGCGGGAGAGTATAGTGGCTGCTGGCACTGATTCCCCTTCCTCCTGACTCGATACCGAAGGACACCCGATGCCCCGCCCCCGCCCCTCCATCGTTCTCATGCTCATTGTGTTCGCGCTCGGCACCTCCGTCGCCCAGGGGCAGCTGCCCGGCCTCCGCCGCAAGGTAAGAGACGCCGGCCGCCAGGCCGTGACGGGGCAGCCGCCGCAGCAGCGCGGCGCGCCACCCCAGTTCGACAACACGATGCTCGAGCTGAATCCGCAGGTCGTCGCGCGGCTGATCAAAGGCCTCGAGGCCCGCAGCACGATGCGCGGCGCCGGTGGCCAGACCGCGGCCGAGCTGCGGAGGCGTTCGTCCGCCGCCTCGGAGGAAGCCGCGACCCTGAACAATCAGCACAGCGATGACCGCGCGGAGTGGGTGAACGCGAACGGCACGGCTGAGAACTGCGTGAGTGAAGAGCTCACCAACGCGGAGCAGCGACACCAGCAGGAAATGCAGCAGCGCTTCATGGGCATGACGGGCGTGAACACTCCCGAGAAGATGAAATTCATGCAGGACTGGACCGCGGCGTCGCAGGAAGCCCAGCAGGCGGCGATGGCGCACGACACGGCGGCGATGCGACGCGCCCAGGAAAAGATGAATAAGCTCATGGGAGTGGACGCGCGGGCCGACAGCGCCAAGGCGCGCGCCACGTGCCACGTCCCCGCGATGCCGGCGTGGATGCGGCGCGCCGACTCGCTCGCCGCGATCTCCGACACGCTGGCTGTTCGGGCGCGCGATGCGGAAGCAGCGGGGAACGCCGCCGCCGCTCGCGCGGCCGAGATGACGCCCAGCCAATTCGCGATGGCGGCTGAGCGCGCCGAGGGGTTCGTGGCGCTCCAGGCCGCGGGGAACGTCGGCAGCGGCTGGGTGTTCACGTCGATCGAAGAGCAGGCGCTCGCCGCGCGGCTCGTCGACCTGAAGAAATACCTCGGGTGATCGGACGGACGGCGGGCAGCGTCATAGCGGTCGCGCTTTTTGCGGCGGCCGCTGGACCGGTCAGTCACGAATACGCGACCTTGGCCGTCCGGCTTCCTTCCGGAGCGTCGCGTCTCTTCTGGCGAGCGTCACGCGCGCCCGTCCAATGGACTGCGGCCGACGCGCGGCTCATCGGGCTCGTCACCTGGCATCCGGGACAGCCGGAGGGGGGCGTCGAATGGGCTACGCTCCCGATCGCGGGACAGGGCGAAGCGTACGCGCTCACGCTCGTGCTCGCGCGCATCGATCCTCAGGCGGTGTCTTTTCATCTGGTGTGGGACATTGAGCAGGACCGCGCCGCCTGGACCGTCGATCGGGCGGACGACGCGGCGCTTGCCCTCAACGCAGGGATGTTCGTGGAGCAACTGCCTTGGGGCTGGGTCGTTATCGACGGCCGGGAGCGCCTCACGCCTGGTCGCGGGCCGCTTTCATCCGCGCTCGTCGGCCTTGCGGACGGCCGGCTGGTCTGGATCGATAGTGACGATGTTTCGAAGTGGCGCGGCCCCCGCGGCCCTGCGCGCTTCGCGTTTCAGTCGTATCCCACGCTGCTCACGGGCGACGGCGTGGTGCCGGCGGCGCTGCGCAACGGAGCGATCAACGACACTCATCGGGACGCGCGGCTCGCGCTCGGCCTCGATCGCCAGGGCCGTCTTCTTGTCGCCATGACCCGGCTCGACATCCCCATCCCGGGTGCAGACCGCATCCCGTTTGGGCTCACGGTGCCTGAGATGGCGGCGGTGATGGGCGCGCTCGGCGCACAGCATGCGATGCTGCTCGACGGCGGAATCTCGGCGCAACTGACCATCTCAGACTCGACCGGTCATGCGAGAGTCTGGAAGGGACTGCGCAAGGTGCCGCTCGCGCTCGTGGCCCGCGCCGGGCCGGAGTAGACGCGATATCATTACGCATGCGCCCTTTCCGTGCCGCAGCCTTCCTCTTCGTCCTCCCACTAATCCAAGGCACCCCGCAACGCGACGACGGCCAGTGGACCATGCCGGCGAAGAACAACGCCGCGACGCGCTACAGCGGCTTGGCGCAGATCACGCCGCGCAACGCGCCGCGACTCCGGCCGGTCTGGACCTTCTCGACCGGCGTGCTCGGCGGCCACGAAGGCCAACCGCTGGTCGTCGGCAGCACGATGTACGTCGTCACGCCGTTCCCCGATGTGCTGTACGCCTTCGATCTCACGCACGAAGGCTACCCGCTCAAATGGAAGTATCGGCCCGACGTAAATCCGACCTCCCTCGGCATCGCGTGCTGTGACGCCATCAATCGCGGCGCGGTGTTCGCCGACGGCAAAATCATCTACAACCTGCTCGACGGGCACACCGTGGCGGTCGATGCCGTGTCGGGAAAAGAGCTGTGGAAGACGCAGATCGGTGACATGAGCCAAGGCGAGACCACGCCGATGGCACCGTTCGTCGCGGGCAATCGCGTCATCGTGGGACCGTCGGGCGGTGAATTCGGGATTTGGGGTTGGGTCAAGGGACTCGACGTCGCGACCGGCAAGATTCTCTGGACAGCCCACAACATGGGCCCCGACTCATCGATGCTCGCGCGGCCCGGCCACGGCCGGTACACCGGCGCTCCCAACATCGGCGTGACGAGCTGGGAAGGCGATTCGTGGCGCCGCGGCGGCGCGCCGGTGTGGGGCTGGATCTCCTACGACCCGCAGCTCGACCTCATCTACTTCGGCACCGGCAATCCCGGCCCGTACAACACGGAACAGCGTCCCGGCGAGAACAAGTGGACCAACAGCGTCCTGGCCCGCCGGCCCGGCGACGGCTCGCTGGCGTGGGCCTACCAGTTCACGCCGCACGACAGCTGGGACTACGACTCCAATGCCGAGATGATTCTCGTCGACATGGTCGTCGGCGGGCGGATGCGCAGGGTGCTGGTGCATTTCGACAAGAACGGGTTCGCGTACACGCTCGACCGCGTGACCGGCGAGCTCCTGGTCGCCGAGCCGTTTGCGAACGTGACGTGGGCGAAGGGGATCAACAAGCGAACCGGCGTGCCGATCCTCGACACGACCAAGACGACGGGCGTCTCGCGGGGCAACGTGCAAGGCATCTGCCCGAGTCTCGAGGGCGGGAAGAGTCCCGCCTCACCGTCCGCCTATTCGCCGCGCACGGGCCTTTTCTATACGGCGACGAACAATCTCTGTATGAATTTCCAGGCGACGCCGGTGACGCGCATTGCGGGCACGCCGTACATCGGCGCGTCGACGCCCTACATGCCGGGGCCCGGCGGCAACATGGGAGAGTTCATCGCCTGGGATGCGGCGCGCGGCCGCAAAGTCTGGGGAATCAAAGAGAAGTATCCGGTGTGGAGCGGCAGCGTCGTCACGGCGGGCGACGTCGTATTCTACGGCACGCTCGACGGTTGGTTCAAGGCGGCGGACGCAAAGAGCGGCCGCCAGTTGTGGAAGTTCAAAGTCGGTTCGGGCGTCGTGGGCGCGCCGATTTCGTTCCGCGGACCGGACGGCAAGCAGTACATCGCGGTCTATGCCGGCATCGGCGGCGATTGGTTCTTGCTCTCGGGCGATGTGCGCTCCGACGATCCGGCAGACGTCCGGCCACCCGCTGACTTCGCCCCAGACCTCGCGCGGCACACGAGCCAGGGAGGCATCGTTTGGATCTTCGGCCTCTAGTCCTCCTCGCGATGCTCGCCGCGTGCAACCGGTCGGACTCCACCCTTCCCCCATCCGTCCGCTATCCCAATCACGTCGCTGCCGCCGGCAATCAGCCTCCCGCTGGTGAGATCAAGAACCCGCTCCCGACCGACTCCGTGAATGCGTCGGACGGCTCGAAGGTGTTCAGCGCGATGAACTGCGACGGCTGCCACGGCGGGGGGGCGCTCGGCTGGGTGGGACCGAGCCTGGTCGATGGCCGCTGGCGCTACGGCGGCACCGACGGCGCGGTGTTTCAATCGATCTACTACGGCCGCCCACGCGGCATGCCTGCGTACGGCGGTATCATGTCGCCTGGCGCTATCTGGAAGGCTGTCAGCTACATACGTGCGCAACCCGTCCCGGTGACAGTGCCCACAGAATCATTCAAGTAAGGGAAAGCATTATGTTGGGGCCCCGAAACTTCTCTTGGTGGAAGGTCCCCTATGCGTCTGCATCGCGTCCTGTTGTGCTTCTTCATCATCCTGGCCGTTTTCGGATGCGGCGGGCACCGGCGAGTCGCGCGGCAGCGCGTGCTGCTCCCGCCGACCTTGAACCTCGTTCCCCATCACAACATCGGGTTGTTCGAGTTCTCCGTGGAGAATGCCAAAGGCACTCTCCACCAGTTCGCGACGCATCGCTTCGAGGAGTACGTGCTCGCGGCGCAGACCGGGATCGAGATGCGCGAGTTCACCTCGGCGGATTCGAGCCGTGTCTTCGCGGCGGCGGACGACGCGAACGGCTGCCCCGTCGCCTTCTTCGGCCACCTCAAGATCTCTAATGTGAAGCCGCGTGGCGGGCTGACAGGGGGCCTC
>Ga0137409_10008052_pt1 | contig 10782 bp, 7 predicted proteins | sample CZODoug1_16funga_FD_122059 | JGI IMG/M metagenome (GOLD analysis project Ga0137409, IMG submission 122059) | Vadose zone soil fungal communities from Angelo Coast Range Reserve, California, USA - CZODoug1_16fungal (Hybrid Assembly) | ecosystem: Environmental > Terrestrial > Soil > Vadose zone... | reverse complement strand
GCTGACGGGCGCCGCGAGCATCTGGGTCCCGCGCTTAGCTGCTTCGGCGCGTATCTTGGCCGATGCCTCTTCGGAAACGCTCGAGGTATCGACAAGTAGCTTCGGTGTCTCGTGGCCAGTCAGCAGGCCGCGCGGGCCGGTGATCACGCTGATCAGATCATCGGAGGTGGAGACGCTGGTAAACACGATGTCGCAACCGGCTAGGGCGGCCGCCGAATCGACAATCGATGCACCCAGTGCCGCGAGTGGCTCCGCTTTGGCCCTCGTCCGGTTGTAGACCACCACCTGACAGCCGGCGTGCAACAAGCGCGCAGCCATCGCGTAGCCCATGCGGCCGGTGCCGATCCAGCCGAGCCGGTATCGCCGCAGCGTCTGGTCGATGGTCATATCCGTAGCCTCGCAGCCATCATTAATGCACACGTGTGCAGTACTATACTTCAACAGCTTCCGTGTGCAACCCTTTTCCGCTGCGTCCGGCGCGCGCGCCGCGCGCCCACGTCACCGGGTGCCAACGCCAACACCAAGGCGTCGTGCGCGGTTGTCGCTCCCACGGCAATACCCTATTCTCTTCCGAGCTATGCGCAAGAATCCTTCCGGCATCAAGGAGATTGCCAGGCGCGCGGGCGTCCATCACTCGACCGTTTCGCGAGTGCTCAATCCCCAGACTCGCTCGCTGGTGTCCGCGAAGGTCGCGACCAATATCCTCCACATTGCAGAGGCGCTGGGTTACCGGCGCAATTCGATGGCGGTTGGCCTCAAGACCAGCCGGTCGTGCACGATCGGGGTCATCGTCCCGGACCTGACCAACCCAGTCTTTCCGCCCATCGTGCGCGCGGTGGAGCGAACCATGGGCACGGAGGGTTATGTCACGGTCCTCGCGGATACCGACAATTCCATGGAGACCGAGCGCATCGTGCTCGACTCCCTGTATTCCCGTCAGGTCGACGGACTCATACTCGCAACCGCGCTGCTCAACGACGACATCGTCGCTGAGTGCCGCAAGCGCCAGGTACCGTTCGTACTCGTCAATCGCACGATCTCGGGCGCGACCGCGACGAGCGTCGTGACCAACGATTCCTACGGAATTCGTCTGGCAGTGGAGCATCTGGTCGAGCTCGGCCATCGTAAGCTTGCCTACGTTGGTGGGCCACTCAATACCTCCACCAGCAAGTCGCGGCACGAGGGATTCCGTGAGGCCATGACAGCTCACCGCCTAAAGGCCGATCCGCGCATCATGTATGAGTGTAAGTCCCTGACGAGTGACGCCGGCAGCACCGCCTGTCAGACCCTGATTCAGAGCAAACGCCGATTCACCGCCATCGTCGCCGCGAACGATCTGCTGGCGCTGGGATGCTACGCCGCTCTCGACGCCGCCGGTCTGAAATGCCCTGCGGACGTCTCGGTGACCGGCTACAACGACATGCCGTTCGCCGAGCACTTCGCACCCCCGCTCACTACCCTGCGGATCCCGCTGACCGAGATGGGTAATCAGGCGGCCCTACTACTACTGCGAAAGATGCGCGATCCGAAGGCCGTGCTCCCGTCGGTGCAGCTGCAACCGTCGTTGGTCGTGCGCGGCTCGACGGCGCCGCCTTCGCGGTCACGCTGAGGGGGAGTGGCGGTCGAGGTTGGATCCGTCGATGCCTACTGGCATAACTTCAGGCTCCCTCCCCGTTACGGGAGGGGATCCTTGCGTCACTACGCGGCGCATCTCATCACGGCACCGGTCGACCGCCGCCAGCTTAACCTTGAGCGATTACGCGCAATCGAGTCTTCGCGTGGGGAAAGACGCGACATTGGACACAAGGGTTCGCCGCCATGTCGCCAATCGTCTGACAAGAGCGGCCGCTAGGCTATCCCGCAAACCACACGAATTGGCCCAGACCCGTGTGTTGCAGACAATCTCATCGTTATCCTTCCTTGCTGCTCCTCCTCGGGCGGCCACTTATTCCTCTGCTTACCCTGAGGTCGTGAGCTTTGGATGCGCTACAGCGCACCGACTCTCCCGCCCCCCTGCTCCAGCGGCTGCCGCTTGCGGCCCAGTTCACCGCCGCTAACGCGGCCGCACAATTATTTCAGTCGCAGCGCACCGATGTGGACTTCGGTGCGGTCGCGCGTGGCCACGTCGACCTCGGTGCGGCCGGAGTTGTTGAGGGTCCAGGGCAATGGCAGATTGTCCGCCTGCACGGTGAGCACGTGGTGCCCGGCCGCGACCGCCGGGAAGTCAAAGCGCCCATTGGAGTCGCTGCGCACCGAAAAACGGCCGTCAAGGATTACCGTGACGTTCGCAGCGCCGGATTCACCGGCGTCGTAGCGGCCGTTCTCGTTCGCGTCCAGGTATACGACACCGCTCAGGCGGCCGGATCCCGAGCCTGGCACACCACCCAACGGCACGAAGTGCGCGCCGCGCGCCTCCTGGTAGCGCACCGTCAGAAACACCCCACGCTCACCGGCTGCCGCAACAACGGCCGGAGTCGGCGGCGCCAGCGGCGAGGTCACGACCAGCGGCGTCCACGAGCCGACCCGGTTCTCGTAGTAGCTCGCGAGCACCGACCACGCGCGGGCCACCTGCCAGGTGAGTGAAACATCTGCGGACCGCGACGGCGCCGCCTGACCTTGCACGGCGGTTGCCCATTGGACGCTGCCATCCAGGGCGAGGCGCGCGGTGAGGTCTCCGCCCCCGTAGACTGCCAGGCGCACGACGGTGCTGTCCTGCACGACGTTCGTGATCGCCGTGCTGCGGATCCGGTCGACGGCGGCGGTGGTGCTCAGGCGAGTGCCGGCACGCATATTCCAGGTCTGCTGCAGCGTAATAGTGGCGTCCCGGGTTTGCGGATCGGTCGCGTAGTCGACTTGCCCGCGGCCGATGCCGTAGGAGTTGGCGTTGTCGAGGTAACCCTCCACCGAGCAGGCGCTGGCGCTGGCGCTGCGGCGGACGTTGACGACGCCGCCAAAGCCCGTGTCGCGGGACAGTTGGTAGCGCGCATCGGCGTTCACGAAAGTGGTGCTGGAGCCCGTCCCCGACACCGAGCTGACTTGGTCCACTCCGAAGTCGGCCAGCCAGCGCCTGCTCTGGTAGTCCACGCGGTAATAGCCGCCCTGGGCGTCGCTGGTAATCAGCTGATTGCCCCAGGCGAGATTGGGGTCGATACGGAACGCGCCGAAGCTCTGCGTCACTGCGCCCTGCGTGCGCGAGGCATCCACCCACACACCGAGCGAGTTGCCGTTGCCATCCACGGTGCCGTCGATGACATTAATCTGTGCGCGCGAGCCGCCATCCTGCCACGCGGCTGTGAGGAAGCCCGTGGTGGAAGAGATACGCTCGGTGGCGAACGTGGTGCCCAGCGGCTGGTAGTACAGCGAGACATCGCGGGCGGCTGCGAATTCTCCGCCCAGCGCCCATTGCGACGCCGGCGCCCACTGCGCACCGAGCGTGGCCGTGGATCCGCCTAGGGTTTGAAAGGTTGGGACCTTGATGCCGTCGTAGATGCCCGGCTCGCCGGCGCCGGCCACGAACTGCACCGCGGACGGCCCCCGCCATTCGCTCTCGACGCCTTCCATCGGCCCCTGCGCCAGAAGAAAGCGCGGTTGCACGCGCGCGAGGTTGATGAGCGGCGCGTTGATGTCGCCGAGGGCATTGTCCGCCTGCCAGCCATCGTCGAAGGGCATGCCGCGCTGGTGGAGCGAGAATGAGGCGGTGCCGTAGTCGTGGCCCACCCCGGGGCGGCTGGAACCGCCGGTGCGCGCCGCGGCATCCGCCGACCACGCGCCGTAGGACGCGGTGTCCCATTGCGCGTCCGCGATCAGGCCGTTTTCGTGAATGCGGGAAGCGTCCGGACCCTCCTGATCGAGGACGCTCACGACACCATCCATGCGTATCGAGCGCGCAAGTCCACTCGTATCGCTCGTGCCGTAGTCCCCGGTGGAAATGTCGGGACTTAGGGTGCCACCCGCAATGTAGCGATCCTGGTAGGGACTCGCCTGGGCCGGCGGCGCCTGCGGGGCGGTCTGTGCTTCTGACGGTGCACTCAGCGCTGCGATCACCCATGGGCCACACAGCCACGCTGCGAGGGGCAAAGCCCGCCCCGCACCGAAGATCATTCGAAGCGCTCGTTCAGCTCGGTGCTCTGATTACCCCATTCGAGTGTTCCCTGCACCGTGACGGGGAAAGCGAGCGTCGGATGGTCGTTGCCGGGGGTGGACGGTGTCAGGAAGACTTCGCGGACCTCCCCGGGAAGAATCGGCAAGTCCGAGGGGTTGAAGTCGTACTTGATGCCCTTCGCATCCGTGCCGGAGAGGAAGCCGCTCATGCGCGCGTGTGCAGTCCCTGCGTTGTGCACGCGCAGCGCCGGCACCTTCTGGCCGTTGAGCGTGACCACCTGCGGCCCGAACACTTCGATCTGTGGTTTGGCCTCGCCCACGATCACATACACGATGATGCCGATGCGTCCCACGACCGGAAGACGCAGTGCGCCGCTCTGGGCCACGGCCGGCTCCTCGCCCTCGATCAGGACGCCGAACCGGCACTCGCCCGCCGGCGCATCCTTCGGCACCTGCACTTCGAAGCGGTAGCGGATGGTGCCGCCGCCCGGCAAGGCGACCTCGGGCCTTTCGATCGCGACCCAGGGCCGGCAACTGTCCGGCTGCAGTTCATCCTGGAAAGCGACGCTGTAGTCCGCGCCCAGCGTGAAATCCGCCGTGTGCACGCGGAACTTCGCGGGCGCCGCCGAGCGATTGGTGAGCTCGAATACCTGGCGTACCGTGGCGCCCGAGCGGCTCGTCAGGTCGAACCGCGGCGGCGACACCAGCGCGGCAAACCCGGCGGCCGCAGCCGCTGCCGCATGCGACGCAGCCAGCAGCAAACTCACGCCCAGCGCCATGCGTCGCACGATCACTCCTCGTCCATCTCGAATCTGAAGTTCACGTGGTACAGCTGCCGCATCTGGGTGCCGTCCACCTCAAGGGTGAGTTGCAGTACGTCCTCGATAAAGGGCGTCGTGATCAATCCCGAGTACACGAGCGAGCGACTACCGGAGCTCAAGCGTCCCGGAAGCAGCCGGCCCTGTGTGGACCAGGAGGCGTTCATTGCACCGGGCTGCTGTGCCGGCAGCACCAGGTAGATGCGCCCGGGGCGCCGCAGCCAAGGCGCGACGTTGAGTTTCACGCGCACAGTCAGCGTGCCGATCATGCGGTTGTTGACGGGTCGGCGGGGCGACAGCTGTTGCCAATGCAGCACGAGCGGCGCGTCGTAGGGCAGCGTGCCGGAGTCGTCGATGACCGTGGTCTTGGCGTCAGCCGGGACGGCGGCGACCAACACCATTAACAGCAGCAGCCGCGAGAGGGAGCGCATGGACCGGGTGGGGATGCCGTCACGGCGCGGTCAACGTGTAGAGCACGCGGCCGGTATACGTGCCCGCGGCGGGAAAGGTGGTGTTGCTGTAGGAGAAGGTCCAGCAGCTTTCGGCCCACTGGTTTTGGGCAATGGCCCCTACGGTCTGCACCGCGCCCGCGGTGAAGGTTCCGGCGGGGAAGGGTTGAGTCGGAGTGCTGCCGGTCGGACCGTTGCCGCCGGTCGTCCAGGAAATTCGCGCGAACGAGAGGGTGTCGCCGCCAGCATCGACGAGCGCGGCGGGCACGGTCGCAGTCACATTGACGGAGCCTCCGCCAGCGGTCGTGGTCCGATAGAAACCCCCGATGTACAGCTGCGCGGGGACGTTACAGAACGCAAAGCCGTCGTAGGAACTTGCGCCCACGGTGCTGTCCGTGGTCATGGCCTGTGGGGTGCCGTTGCCGACTGCGGCGGCGGCCACGGTGACGGAGTCCTTGTTGACGGTCGCGTTATTGCCCGGCGTACCGCCGGCGTTGTAGTTGCCGGTGAAGCCACCGACTCCCACCTGCAGATAGACGGTCTTGGGCGCCGCCGGGGCGATCGTTACCGTGAAGGCGCAAACCGTGTGCGAAACTGCGGCGAGCAGCGCAGCGCACAGGACGAGCCTGGCCAGGCGGCTTGCGTTATGCAAAACCGCCCTCCCTAGGCGCTGGTATGTGTCGCGCCGTAGGGAGGACATAAAGCACCGAGTCTTCGGGTCTAGCGAGCGTTACGGCATCGTCGCGGTGTAGACCACGCGGCCGTTATTCACATTCACACCACCGTAGATTCCGGCCGGCGGCGTGGTCGTGTTGGCGTACGCGTAGGTCCACTTCGCATCCTGGATGATCACCTTGGTCGGGGGCGCGGTGATCACCACGTTTGCGCTGGTGCCGTTGGCCAGCGTGGGTGCCGGCAGGGCAGTCGCCGAAGTCAGTGTCGTCGCGGTTGTGGTGATCTGAGTGTAGGCGATGGAATCGCCGGCGCCGTCGCTGAGCGCGCCGGTTGCGGTGGCGTTAAGCGTCACGTTGCCGCTGTTGCTGACGACCGCTGCTGTCTCGATACCGTTGGCCTGATCGCCGCCCGTGCCCGCGACCGCCGTGCCGTTACCCACCACGGCCGCGGCGGGAGCGAACTGAATCAGATCGACCGTGCCGACCGAGGTCAGGACGCCGGTGGTGTAGGACGATCCTGTACCGACGCGAAGATAGAGTATCTTCGGAATCGTGATCTGGAAGTCCACATGAGCCGTCGCGCCGGGTGCGGCCGTATTGGCGCCGGTCTGAACGTTCGACTCGGCGTTACACAGCAGGGGCACCGCCGCCGCTGCCGCGGCCAGTAGACCCTTGAGTACCATCGAATTGCGCATGATGCTGATTCCTGAGCTTGATTGAGACGATGGCTAGATTGTTCTGATTTTCTAACAACATGTTTGTGATACCACACGCAACTTTGGATAACGCGAGCTCGAGCTTGCGTTTTTATTTACAGTTCCGTAAATGAATGACAGTTCGGTAAATGGATGACGATTGCGTAAATGGATGACACTTTTATCAATGAACGACACTCTTGGTGGTGCTTGCGGGCCACGTATCTCGAGTGGTGAGATACGACGAGAGCGTGGGTACCAAACGAGATCTGGAAACGCTGAAGGAGCTGGAGCGGCGCCGACGGCTAGCGGCGGAGCTGCTGCGTCAGGGTGTACGGCCGGCCGAGATTGCTCGATGGGTCGAGTCCTCGCGACAATCGGTGATGCGCTGGAGCCGACTACTTGAGCAGGACGGTTTGCGGGGTCTGCGACGGGCGGGGCGGATTGGGCGACCGCCGGCTCTGACCGACCGCCAGCTCGAGCACCTGGCGAGGCTCCTTAAGGCGGGGGCGGTGGCGGCCGGATATGCGACGGAGAGGTGGAAGCTGCCGCGGATTGGGGCGTTGATTCAGCGCGAGTTTGGGGTGCGCCTGGCGGCAAGCTCGGTGTGGCGGACGCTGCAGCGGATGGGCTGGCGCTTGCAGCGCCCGACGATCCGAGCCCGACAACAGAATCCGGCGGGGGTGATGCGGTGGAAGCAGACGCGATAACCCTCCCGAAATAACACGCTGCGCGGCAAGGACTATTGATCGCCTTCATCGACGAGTCGGGTCTGTCCGAACGTGCCTGCCGCACGCGCGCCGCATACGACGGGAGGGTTTTACCCCAGAGACGAGCGAGCATGCGTACCCAGGTTAATTGAGCAGTTCGGTGCCACAGCCGCAAGGACGCGCGAGCAGAAGCCAGCGAGGCGCGCCGCGCTTAATCAGAACAGCATCGCCGGGCGCGCTTACAAGATGCCAGCGCCATCGCCCCGATTTTGAACGGTCTTTTTCAGATTTAATTTCGGTGTGCGCTTCATCTGCTCGACTCATCACATTGCGCCGTAATCGATCTTAGAATTCTTTCTGGTAGCACAAATTCCATCGCACGGAGTTCATCCCACCTATCCCCAAAGACATGGGAATTGCATGCTTTTTTCTGATGAACGCCAGGGCTAACGCCGTTGCGGGGTCTGGGATAGACGGCCAGTGTGGCCGTTCGTCACCGCTGCGTATGACGAGCGCCCGCGCAGCCCCGCTTGCCTTTCGGGGGACCGGCGGCGTATATAGCGGCGACGTCGACGCGGGCGCGGTAACCACCCTGTCGGCTAACAGGAGCCGCATGCCTCGCAGAGCCGAGAACACGAATTGGGCCGCCGCTGTCGATTCGATCGTGAGCCGCGCACCGAGATCGGCCTCGGAACGGGATCCTCTAAGGGCGCAGGTCCGATTGCTCGCGCTGCTCCGCTCTGCCGCGCCCCTCAATGTGCTGCTCGACGGACTCGCATCCTATGTCGAGACCTGGGCTGAGGGTCTCCATTGCACGATACTGCTTGTCGACCCGACGGGCCGCCTGCTGCTGCCCGGGGCAGCTCCGAGCCTGCCACATGCGTACACCCACGCGATAGATCCCGTGCCGATTGGCATCGGGGAGGGCTCCTGCGGCACCGCTGCGGCCCGTCGTGAGATGGTCATCGTCGAGGACGTCGAGCAGTCTGACCTTTGGACCAAATATGCGCCGATCGCGTTGTCACACGGCCTGCGCGCGTGCTGGTCGGTGCCGATCATTGACGATGCGCACGCGCTGCTCGGCACGCTGGCGCTTTACTACCGGGAACGGCGTGGGCCGTCGGCGGCGGAGATCGATCTAATCCAGTTCGCATCCTCCTTGGCGTCGTTCGTGATTCAGCGACATCGCGACGCTGAGAGACGTCGGACGAGCGAAGCGCGGCTCGAGGCCGCTGTCTGGGGCACGAAGGTCGGGCTATGGGAGATGACGGCTAGCGGTGAGTTCCATTGGTTCGACAACTGGTGCGAGCGCTTCGGCGTCGACCCTTGTATCGGGGACAATGGGCTCGCGCGTTGGCGGGAGCTCATTCATCCGGACGATCTCGAGCGCTACATAGCGTCCGACGAAGACTGCCGGCGTGGGGCCGCCGATCACTACGCCGTTGAGTATCAGATCCGCACTCGGAGCGGCCACTGGCGTTGGTTGCACGAGCGCGGCAAGGTAACGGCGCGCGCCGACGACGGTACTCCGCGATTCTTTGTCGGCGTGTGCATCGACATCGATGCACACAAGCACACGGAGTCCGCTCTGCGCAAGGCGGAGGATCCTTACGAATACGCCATCAGCGCGACCCGCCTGCCCGTCTGGAAGTACGACGCGGCCAGCGACACGGTCACCGGCAGTGTCTATTGGCACCAGGCGCTCGGCTACGATGTGGCCGACAAGGGCGCCACGCGGCGCGTCGAGACCTTGCTGAGTGATATCCATCCGGACGACATCGCGCATTATATCCGGGCCTTTGCCGGCGATGTCGCCGATAGCACCGGCTTCTTCCAGTGCGAGTTTCGAATCCGGACTGCCACCGGCGAGTACAAATGGCTACTCGATCGCGGCCGCGTGGTGGAGCGCGGCGCCGACGGTGCCCCGCTCAAGATCGTGGGCATCTCCCTTGATATTGACGTCCGCAAGCGGATGGAAACAGCCTTGCGCGAGAGCGAGGAGCGGTTCCGTGGCGCGTTCGAGTTCGCAGCCATCGGCATGGCGCTCGTAGCTACCGACGGCCGGTGGAAGCGAGTTAACCGCGCGTTGTGTGGAATCGTGGGTTATACGGCCGAGGAGTTGTTGGCGACGACGTTTCAGGCCATCACCCACCCGGATGATCTCGACGCGGACCTGGAGCACATGCGCCAGATGCTTGACGGGTCGCAATCTCACTACCACATGGAGAAACGCTACTTTCATAAGGACGGGCACATCGTCTGGATCCGTCTATCCGTCTCGCTGGTGCGCGACGACGCAGGCCAGCCGATGTATTTCGTTTCCCAGATCCAGGACATCACCGCTCGGAAGCATGCGGAGAGTCAGCTCGTCGACAGCGAGTTCCGCTATCGGACCATCGCCAACCTCGTACCGGGCTTCGTGTTCGAAGGAGTGGTACGAGATGGGCATCCGCAGCCGACCTGGGTGAGCAGCGGCTTTGAACGCGTGTACGGCTGTAATCTCGATCGCTTTATTGAATTGGGCCGCAAGAGCTTCTACGACGCGGCGACCCGCGAACGTATTCTTGCGGGTGCGTCCACTATTGCCCAGGGGTCCGATCTCAACATCGATGTGTCGCTGTGGAGCACCGACGGTGTGCAACGTTGGCTACGGGTCGTTGCCCGAGGCGTTCGCACGGGGCCGGGAGCAGAGGTTGACCGCGTCCTTGGCGTTGCCGAGGACATCACGGAGCAAAAGCGCCTCGAGTGGGCGGTCGGCGAAGCGACCTACCGGGAGCAGCAGCGCCTCGGCAAGGAGATTCACGATGGGTTGAGTCAGGAGCTCATGGGCGTTGCGCTGCTTGCCCGGGGTCTCGCCGCGTCCGCGCGAAAAGGCCACCAGCCGAGCGCGGATGAACTCGACCGGCTCTCGTTGCTCGCCAGCCAAACGATTAGTACTTGTCACGGCATTGCCCAGGGCCTGTCGCCGTTGAGCGAGGCGCATGGCGGGCTCGTCCAGGCGCTGCACGACATGGTGGACCGCCAGCATGACTCCAACGGCCCGGCCGTGCGATTTGTCGCGATCGAGGATGCGCCCATCCGCCTGCAGTGGCCGTCCACTGACCATGTGTTCCGCATTGCTCAGGAGGGGCTGACGAATGCGCTCAAACATGCAGGGGCGCAGTCCATCAATGTCACTCTCGATGTTCAGCCCGACACCGTACGACTCGAGATCTCGGACGACGGCGTCGGATTATCGCCGCACGCGGCAGAGTCTGCCGGCCTCGGCCTCAAAATCATGCGCTACCGGGCCGCAATGATTGACGCTCATCTGTCGATCGGACCCGGAGAGAATG
>Ga0137409_10008050_pt1 | contig 10783 bp, 8 predicted proteins | sample CZODoug1_16funga_FD_122059 | JGI IMG/M metagenome (GOLD analysis project Ga0137409, IMG submission 122059) | Vadose zone soil fungal communities from Angelo Coast Range Reserve, California, USA - CZODoug1_16fungal (Hybrid Assembly) | ecosystem: Environmental > Terrestrial > Soil > Vadose zone... | reverse complement strand
TCGCGGATCAGCCTGTCGATGTGCGGGTTTCCACTATTCCGACCGGTCACGGAGAACGTGGCGTGCTGCGCCTGCTCGACAAGCAGGCCGGGCGGCTCGACCTCTCGCGCCTCGGCATGGACGCCGGCGCGCTGGCGCTCATGGACAGGCTGATCCGCGAGCCCCACGGCATCTTGCTCGTCACCGGCCCGACCGGATCCGGCAAGAGCACCACGCTCTACGCGGCGCTGTCACGGCTCGACGCCAAGGCGCTCAATATCATGACCGTGGAAGATCCCATCGAATACGACCTGGATGGCATCAGCCAGACCCAGATCAACGCGCGGATCGAGATGAGCTTTGCGCGGGCACTGCGCACCATCCTGCGCCAGGACCCCGACGTGGTCATGATCGGCGAGATTCGCGATCTCGAAACCGCGCAGATTGCCGTTCAAGCGAGCCTGACCGGCCATCTCGTGTTTGCGACACTGCACACCAACGACGCGGTGGGTGCCGTGGCGCGTCTCCTCGACATGGGCGTCGAGCCTTTCCTGCTGGCGTCCAGCCTGATTGGCGTAGGCGCGCAACGGCTGGTCCGCCGGCTTTGTCCTGCCTGTCGCAAGCCCTATGCAGCCGATTCCGCGCAACTCCGCATCCTGGGGCTTCCGTTGCCCGAGGGCATGCTATATGCCGCCCAGGGCTGCGCCGAGTGCCTGCACACCGGCTATCGCGGCCGCACGGGAATTTACGAGTTGACCGCAATTAACGATGAATTCCGCCGGCTCGTCCACGATCGCGCACCAGAACAAACGCTGCGCGAGCACGTGATTGCCCGTGGCATGCGCACTTTGCGGCAGGATGGCATGCGCTGGGCTGCCGCCGGCGCAACGAGCCTCGAAGAAGTCGTGCGCGTGACGCCGGAGTAAGAGTTGCAAGAGGCGTGAGTGGTAAATAGTAAATAGTAAATGGTAAATCGAGGAACCATGTCTTCTTGCCGTTCACCATTCACCATTCACCATTCACCATTCACCATTTGCTATTTACTATTCACCGCTTTTTGAAATGACAGCGTTTCGATACGAGGCGCTCGACGCCACCGGCCGCGCCGTTTCCGGCATGCTGCAGGCGGATACGCCTCGTCACGCCCGGGCGTTGCTGCGCGGCCAGGGTCTCCTTCCTTCGGTCGTGGATCCGGTTGACCTGCGCCAGCGGGCACGGCGCCCGTGGGCGCGCGGCATTTCCGCCGTCGAGCTTTCCCTGGTGACGCGTCAGATGGCAACACTGCTCGACTCCGGACTGACCATCGAGCAATCGTTGACGGCATTGATCGAGGCGGTCACCGATCCCGTCACGCGGATGATCCTCTCCGGCGTCAAGGCGGAAGTCACGGCGGGACATTCCTTCGCCACCGCACTCGGTGCCCACGAGAAAAGCTTCCCGGAGGTTTACCGGGCCCTGGTGCGCGGCGGCGAGGAGTCGGGCGCTTTGCCGACTGTTCTCCAGCACCTCGCCGATTATCTCGACGCGCGCCAGGCTCTCAAGCAGAAAACCACGCTAGCGCTGCTTTATCCGGCGCTCGTTACGCTCGTCGCGATCGCTATCGTCGCGGGATTGATGATCTACGTGGTGCCGCAGGTGGTGCAGGTTTTCCAGCAGTCCCGGCAGGCCATGCCGCTGCTGACTCGCGGGCTCATCGCGCTGAGCGGATTCCTTCAGGTTGCATGGCCCTGGCTGGTGGGCGCTTTCATCGGTACAGGGGTGGCCGCGCACCTGGCGCTCCGGCAGGAGTCATTTCTGCGCGCCTGGCATGCCTTGCTGTTGCGGCTGCCCGGGGTGGGCCCCTTGATTCGCGGAACAGAAACCTCCCGGTTTGCCAGCACGCTCGCGATACTCGTTGGCGGCGGCGTTCCGTTGATGGCGGCGCTTGAATCCAGCGCGCAGGTAATTACCAATCGGGTCCTGAGGGACGCTGTCGGGCAGGTCGCTGAACGAGTTCGGGAAGGCGCGGGACTCGCGCGTGCCCTGGGCGAGACGCGCGTATTTCCGCCGCTCCTGATGCACCTGGTCGCCAGCGGGGAAGTGAGCGGAAAGCTGGAGCGCATGCTCGAGCACGCGGCGCATCTCGAGACCCGGGCGCTGGAACGACGGTTGGCGATATTCCTGACGGTGCTCGAGCCGGCGATGATCCTGATGATGGGCGGCATGGTCTTGCTGATCGTTCTGGCTATCCTGTTGCCAATCATTGAAATCAACCAGCTGGTCCGTTGAGAACGGGCCGGCAATAACGACAAGCAATTCACGAGCGGGTATGACATGGACTCAGGCGGCCGGCTGCGTCCGCAAAACCTGCGTTTACGCTGCCGTCGTAATGGCCGCACTGACCGGGGCGCCGGCTCAGGCCGAGCCGGCGGATCGTTTCCCGCAGGTTTGGCTTTCACCCGGGATCTACGCGTGGCACTTCGATAGCAGCAAGAATCTTCGCAACGACAACTGGGGGCCGGGCGTCGAAGTGGCGCTGACCGATGACCACCTTGTCATGGGGGGGTCCTACATGAACAGCAATTGGGCGCGGTCGCATTATGCTGCGTATCAGTGGCGCCCGCTGCATTGGATGCCTGGCGGAATCAAGGTCGGCGCGGGCATTCTCCTCGGCGCCTTCGACGGCTATCCCAATTACCAGGATGGCGGCTGGTTCGTCGCGCCGTTGCCGGTTTTGTCGGTGGAAGGCCGCTACGTCGGTGCCAATTTCAGCGTTATCCCCACCATCAGCAACCGGCTCGACGGGGCGTTCGCGATACAACTCAAATTCCGCGTCTGGTAGACCGGAGTAGAGGTGATAGCGCCGGCACTCAAAGAACGTCCGACAAAACGACCGGCCCTGTTTTATTCCCCACCTTTTCAAGGAGGGGTGGATGCGAAGCAGACGAGGTGGTTACATGGACACTTCTTGCTCCCACCACCCCGCCCGCTTGCGCGGGCACCCCTCCTCGGGCAGGAGGGGATACATTTTGTAAGGCACTCTACAACAGAGGCTACTCCGCGGGAGCGGTTTTCAGCACGAGAGTCGCAATGGACTCCGCCGGCAGCGTTAGGGCGTTCGTGTCGCGCCAGCCGGAAACCGCAGTGCAGTCATGGGAGGCATCAGTCAAATAAACGGATTCCAGGGCTGCAAGGCGCTTGCCTGTCAGGTGCAGCGAAACAGTCGAAACATTCCGGGTCCGATTGAGAAGCACGATGACGGTTTTTTCAAGCTTCACGTCCTCGAACGCGACCGCATCCAAGGTTCCAGTCACGTCAACCCCGATCCGGACCATGCCCGGACGGATGAAACGCCAGAACTGCATCGCGGCGTAAGTCTTCTTGGTCGGCCCTTTCAGGCCCATTAACCCGTGCTCATCCGGAGGGTCGCTGGTAAGTGTCTGCCAGGTCGTCAAGAGGGAAACCCCCCCATCCCTCAGCGCGTACAGAAAGGATGCGCCCAATTGATGCAGCGGCGCGGGCCACTCGTGATCCCCGAAGCCTCCTTCCGTCACCCAGATTTTCTTGTTATACGGTGCGGCGAATTTGCCAAAAGCCCCTGGGGAGGCACGACGTAAATCGGTGGTGTAACCGTCCAGATAACCGTGAGAAGCAATTGCGGTCAGGTTTTGCAGGGCCGGCGGCCGTTCCCTGAGGGCCTCCAAATACCGGCGATTGCCGGAGATGTCCCATGTCATGTGCTCCGGCCCGAAAATGCGCATGGATGGCTCGCCCTGGTTCTTGAACATCCAGGCGACGGTCTCGACCAGTTCGGCGTATTCATCAGGGTTGAATACGCAAGATGAAAACCAGTGTGAAAATCGCGGCTCGTTGGTCGGGCTTAGTGCGTACAGCGTGACCCCGAGCGATTGAAAGTAACGTGTCCACTCGACCAGGAGCTTTGCAAAATGCAAATAGCGATCGTGCCGTAGCTTGTTGGTCGCGATGTATCGAAAACGTTCTGCTCCTTCTTCGCCCGGCAGCGGCTTGGTCCAGTTTCCCCCTTCGATCGGGTGATCGATGTTCAATGAATAATTTTTCCGCTTGGGATGTCCGTTGCCCAGCGAACCATTGACTTTCATCCAGGGTGGCGGGCTCCAGGTGGTGGCAATTACGCGCAGCGCGCCGCGCGAAGCGGCGTGCAGCGTTTTCGACACTTCGGTTGTCACCACACCCCGTTCGCCACCGCCTTCGAAGCTGAAGTCGTGCCAGGTGATGTCCTGCCAGCGTTCCCGCACCACTGGAACGAGGGCGCCCCAGAGCTCGATGCGAAGTGCGGAAGCACCCAGCGTTTCCAAATAGAGCTTCGCAAAGTCATCCTTCCGGTAGCCCGCCGCCACGTCGGCTTGCCACGTATTCATGCAAGTGCCGAATCCTTCAATCGTTTGATGCTTTCGGCTGTAGTGGAGGTTGATGCGATTTCTCAGGACGCTGGCGCGACCCGCTGCGGCCGGCAGGAGAAGCAGTCCGGATAGCAGGACCCTGCGTTTCCGGGAAGGCGCGCTCATCACCGGCAAAGGGGCTCGGTCCCCAGATCGGCGAGCGGCTTGTTCAATACGCAAATTCTGATGTCGTCATTGTACTGAACGGCCTGCATGGTGCCCGCTGACGCGTACAGACCCCAGTGGGCTGTCCGCAGTCTGGTGCTGGGGTGACTGCGCAACTCCGGGACCTGCGCCCTGAGCATAGGCACGCCATCCTGCCAGGCTTGCACGTAACCTGTGCTGCCCTCATAGATCACGTACACCGTGAAGCGCACCCATTTTCGCAACGGAAAGTCGCGCTGGGGAGCAGGGCCGATATACTCCCCGTGAAACGGCGATGTGTGCGCAAATTCCAGTTTGCGGTTTCTCACCGCCATCGTGTGCAATGCCCAATTGCCGGCCCGCGTCTCCGGGTCATGATTGCCCCATGTTCCAAAATGAATCCAGTCCGACTCGGAGAGCCGCTCAAAGTCAGCGTCCAGGTACACCATGAACGTGTTGATGACGGGAGTCGGAATATCCGCGTGAATAACCGGATAGGCGCGGTGGCTGGATTGGGCGGGCCCCGTGATCCAGCCTTTGTAAGCGCGCTCGCCCGCGAAAACCGGTTCGCCCGACTCGCGGCCTACGATCGTCCAGGCCGAATCGCGACCCGCCGGCATGACCCCATCCGGGGCGTACGACTCGTCATGCCAATCGAACCACTCCTTTCCGGGGAAGCTGTTTTCGAAACCGCTTTGCCAGACCAGTTGATTTGCATGGGCAAAGGCGCCATACAAGCACATCACCAAAACCGTTAGGCGAACCGCTGTCCATACCGTCCTACCTGGTTCCGAGACTATCCCGTTATGGATGCCGTTCGCCGGCGGAAATTGTCCTTCTGAACGCATGGCGATAGCTGCAGGTGGTTGACTGACCATGAGCGAAACCTGCGCGCGTCGTCCAGCCGAATTTCGTTGTTACCAGTTCTTATGGAAATTGTCGGCGCTGGTGGAGCACTCTTGACACGACTACGGAGTCCCGCCGTACGCGGTATAGGATAGTGAACGGAAACCGCGTGAGCACAAGCTCCCGATGTTCCGATGGACTCTTGTGCTTGCCGAGGAATGGGTTCGATTCAAGAAGCAGCGCCTTGCCGATGATCTCGCTGATGACGTCATCGGCAGCGGGCTGGCTGTCCCGCGCGACGTGAGCCTCGATTTCGAGCAGGTCTCGTGCTGAACGGCGGGACCACTTAAGAATGTGTTTTTTTCGACTTTCGGCCACGCCTTGCCCGCTGCTTCGCTACTGCCGCTAGAACCTGCTCCGTGGTCAGAATCCGGCCGGCCGCGATGTCTGCATCGCCTCTTGCAACCGCCTTCTCCTTCCACTCCAGGTACTGGAGATGCTCGTCTATGGCGAACTCGGCGATGGCGGCTGGCGAATCACCCTGCCTGTGCGAAACCTTCCTCAATCGTGTCGCGAGCGCCTTCGGCAGCCTGAGCATGTCATTCATATAGGCAACTCCCTGATGGGCGAGCGTAAACCGGTCGCCAGCAAGGATACAACCCCGTAATCGCTGTCGCAACCCTGGAGCCATTTACGATTCACGATTCACCGTTTTTCGAGAGGCGTATCTTGAGCCTGATTTTCTCGATTCACTATTCACCATTCACGGCCGTCAGGTAATGACGCCCGCGCGCCGGAGCTCGGCGAGGACGCGGTCCGAAGCTTCCTCCGGCGTAAGCGTGGCAGTATCGACGCGGATATCCGGCGCTTCCGGGGCTTCGTAGGGTGAATCGATCCCGGTGAAATTCTTGATTTCGCCGCGCCGCGCCTTTTTGTAGAGCCCCTTGGGATCCCGCTGCTCGGCCACGCTCAATGTGGCGTCCACGTATATCTCGATGAACTCGTCAGCCCGGAACAGCGCCCGCGCCATGCGTCGCTCCGCGCGGAAAGGCGAAATGAACGCAGTCAGCACGATAAGCCCGGCGTCCACCATCAGCCTGGCGACTTCGGCAATGCGCCGGATATTCTCCACGCGGTCCGCCGCCGTGAAACCGAGATCCTTGGTCAATCCGTGGCGCACGTTGTCCCCGTCGAGGATGTAGGTATGGCGTCCCATGGCGTGCAGCTTCATTTCGACGAGATTCGCGATGGTGGACTTGCCGGCGCCGGAAAGGCCTGTAAGCCAGAGCACGCACGCCTTCTGCCCCATCAGGGCCGACCGCGCGGCCTTGTCCACATCGACGTGCTGGAGGTGAATGTTGTGGGCGCGACGCAAAGCGAAGCGCAGCATCCCGGCGCCGACTGTCTGATGGGTGAGACGGTCGATCAGGATGAAGCCGCCGGTGTCGCGGTTATCGGTATAGGGGTCGAACGGGATCGGCTGATCGAGCTCCAGCTCGCAGACGCCGATTTCGTTGAGCTCGAGCTTTTCCGCGGCGAGGTGTTCGAGTGTGTTGATGTTGATTCGATGCTTGAGAGGCGTGACTGTCGCGGAGACGCTTTTCGTGCCCACTTTCATCAGGTAGGTGCGCCCCCGAAGCATCGGCTGCTCGCTCATCCAGACCAGCGTGGCTTCGAACTGATCGGCCACTTCGGCGGGGGCGCTGGCCGCCGCAATAATATCGCCCCGTGAAGCGTCTATTTCGTCGGTCAGGGTAAGGGTGATCGCCTGGCCCGCGACGGCGAGATCGAGATCGCCTCCGGCAGTCACGATGCGCGCCACGCGGCTCTCCCTGCCCGAAGGTTGTACGCAGATACGGTCGCCCGATTTCACGACGCCGCTCACGACGGTGCCGGCAATTCCCCGGAAATCCGGGGTTGCCCGATTGACCCACTGCACTGGCAGGCGGAAAGGAAGCTGCTGCAGGCGCAATTCGTCCACTTCCACGGTCTCGAGCCAGCCGAGCAACGTGGTTCCCCGATGCCAGGGCATGCGGGCACTGGGATCGTGTATGTTATCGCCCTTCAGCGCCGACACCGGGATGCAGGTCACGTCGGCCAGCCCGATCTGCTTCGCGAAGTCGCGGTACTGCGCTTCGATTTCGCGAAAGCGTTTTTCGGAGAATTCCACGAGATCCATCTTGTTGACCGCGAGCGCCACATGGCGAATTCCGAGCAAGGACACGAGATAGCTGTGGCGCCGCGTCTGCGTGAGCACGCCCTTGCGCGCATCGATCAGCAGCACGGCCGCATCGGCGGTGGAGGCGCCGGTGACCATATTGCGGGTGTACTGCTCGTGTCCGGGTGTATCGGCGACGATGAATTTGCGGCGTTCGGTCGTGAAGTGGCGGTAGGCCACATCGATCGTGATGCCCTGTTCGCGCTCGGCTGCGAGGCCGTCGACCAGCAGGGCGAAATCAAGGTTATCGCCCTGCGTGCCGAATTTCCTGGAGTCGCCGGCCAGCGCGGCAAGCTGATCATCGAACACGGCATGGGATTCGTAAATCAGGCGTCCGATCAGCGTGCTCTTGCCGTCGTCCACGCTGCCGCAGGTGATGAAGCGCAGGAAACCCTTGCGCTCGTACGATTTGAGGTAGCGCTCGATGTCGGTCGCGACCAGATCCGTGACCTGCGTCATCAGAAGTATCCTTCCTGCTTTTTCTTCTCCATGGAGGCCGCGGCGTCGTGGTCGATGAGACGGCCCTGGCGTTCCGAAGTCCTGGCCAGAATCATTTCCTGGATGATTGCCGGAAGCGTGTCCGCATCGGACTCGATGGCACCGCTGAGCGGATAGCATCCCAGCGTACGGAACCGTACCTTTTTCATCATGGGGACCTCCTGCGCGCGCAGGGGCAGGCGATCATCGTCGACCATGATCAGCATGCCATCGCGATCGACGATCGGGCGCTCGGCGGCGAAATAAAGCGGCACTACTGGAATGCCTTCGAGATGGATGTACTGCCAGACGTCGAGCTCGGTCCAGTTCGAGAGCGGAAATACCCTGATCGATTCGCCCTTGTGCTTGCGCATGTTGGAGAGGCGCCAGAGCTCGGGGCGCTGATTTTTGGGGTCCCAGCGATGCTGGGCCGTGCGGAACGAGAAGATACGTTCCTTGGCGCGTGATTTTTCCTCGTCGCGGCGGGCGCCGCCGAAAGCGGCATCGAAACCGTGCTGGTCGAGCGCCTGCTTCAGTCCCTGCGTCTTCATGACGTCCGTATGGATCGCCGAGCCGTGCGTGCAGGGATTGATGCCCATGGCCAGTCCCTCGCGGTTGACGTGCACGATCAGGTCCATGCCGGATTCCGCGGCCATGCGTTCGCGAAACTCGTACATGGCCCGGAATTTCCAGGTGGTGTCGACGTGGAGCAGGGGAAAGGGCGGCTTTGCCGGATAGAACGCCTTGCGTGCGAGGTGCAGCATGACCGAGCTGTCCTTGCCGATTGAATAGAGCATCACCGGCTTTTCGGCCTCCGCGACGACTTCCCGCATGATGTGGATGCTCTCGGCTTCCAGCCGCTGCAGATGGGCCAGGGTGGTGAGCTTGCTGTAGGCGGCAGGCGTGTCGGGCGCCCCGGTTCCTTCAGCATGGCCATGGCCGGTAAATTGTTTAATGTTATCGTCAGGCGGGGCTATTCGAGGCATGAGGGTTTTTTTCTTGACGCCTCTACCCCTTGGACCGACCTGGACACCGGGCCAACCATGGGACTGATAGGCCTTCACCGCTCGCATGACAGTAGGCTCGCTAAGTCCAGTCTTAGCTGCTGTTTTAGATACAGAAAATCCACTTAGTCTCAACTTGACGGCGGCCACACGCCGGTCATTGAGTTCCTTTACTTTGATGTTTCTACCGTTCGCTGACATAAAATATCAATTTAAATGTTGTTAAAAGGTTAAATAAACATAAGCAAGCTGTCAAACACGGGTGTTCTCCACCATTTCAACTGCTGTCTCCAGCACCCTAACTCGGGCCCCAAATTTCGATTGCTGCATTGGTAGTGGGAATACTCGTCGGGATGATTGGCGTCGGTGGCGGAGCGCTGATGATGCCCATGCTGGTCTTGGTGATAGGCGTGTCCGCCCGTGCGGCCGTCGGTATCGACCGCTTATTCGCCGCCTTGACCAGGTGGCGGGCATTTCGATTCACATCCATAGTGGATTCATCGACTGGCAGATCGTGTGGCGGCTGTAGTTCGGCAGTGTTCTCTCGGCAGCGGTCACGGGCTGAATCAGCTATCGCTTCGGGCGCGAACCGTTTCATGACGATCACGTCAATCTCGGTGCCTTGGTCGTGATGCTGGTGATCACGGCCTTGAGCCTGCTGGTCGAGGATCGCCTGCACGGAATTGGGCGCAGGCTTCGACTCGGATCGGCGATACGATTCAAACAGCTGCAACCAGCGGCAACCGTGCGGGTGGGCGTAGGGCTCGGCTGGTTGGAACGGACCTGGTGCACGCGATTCCGCTGGCTCGCGTAGGTGGAATCAGCTACTGGCTGATGGGCAGCATTGACTAGGCTTTGGGGGCTGGATGCTGCTGTGCTCAGTGCCGGGGGTGATCACTGGCGATCCCTCTAACCATTCGCGCATCGCCCGAAGGGCTTAGGCTGGTCTCCGCGGTCCTGTTGGTGGTCCCCGGAGCCAAATTATTGGCCGCTTGAGAGGCGCGAATCCGCGAACGGGCGGAGGACCGTGCGAATCCTCACGATAGTTGAAAGCTCCTATTTTCCTCTCAAATCAAAGCGTGATTGCCGAAGGGGGCGCTGAAGACGATAATGCTCCAAACACTACCGGCCCCGGCCATGGCGTCGGCATTTCGGGGTGCCGGACAATCTTGGCGGAGTTGAATGTGCCGCCATGCTGGGAAAACAGGGGATACTTTATGTTGCAAAGAAGAACTAAACTGCTTTGGGGAACATCGGTACTCATCATCGTCCTCGCGCTGAGTTCATGCGGAGGTGGTGACGATCCTGCGACGGCATCTGGCACCACTCCTCCGGCGGCCAATTCTCCCATTCCAATCGGGGGCGCAACCAGCAACGGCTCCGGCGGTACCACGATCACGGACGGGACGTTGCAGTTGGGCAACGGCGGCGCCAGCGGCAGCATCGCCGGGCCGATCGTCGACAACGCGGCGCTGGTGATCAACCGCAGCGGCAACCTCTTTCTGTCCGGTGTGATCTCGGGCAGCGGCACGTTCACGCAGGCGGGTCTCGCGACAACGGCCCTCACGGGCGACAACACCTACACGGGCGGCACGACGATCAGTGCCGGCACGCTGCAGATCGGTGCGGACACGACGACCGGCAGTATTGTGGGTCCCGTCGTGGACAACGCCACGCTCTATTTCGCTCGCCGCGACGCGCTGACGTTCGGCGGC